>ERZ772766.164-NODE-164-length-38812-cov-35.710427_pt1 | contig 38812 bp, 29 predicted proteins | sample MGYA00511379_ERZ772766 | MGnify/ENA primary metagenome ERZ772766 (study PRJEB29015, sample SAMEA2737895) | human oral metagenome | biome: human oral; feature: human-associated habitat; material: dental | place: China | collected 2116 ... | reverse complement strand
CGGCGAGCTCGCCGTCGCGCACCATGTCCCAGGCCGAGGCCAGGACGATCGAGCGGGGCAGGGACTCGGCGAAGGTCTCGATATGCGTGAGCCCATGAGACAGGGACTCCTCGTCGAGACGGACCTTGGCGTAGGTGAGGTCGTCGTCGTTGAGGACGAGGACATCCGCCCGCTTGGCACCGACCAGCTCGGGGACCTGTGTCAGCTCACCATCGACGTCGAGCTCAGTGCAGCCGGTGCGCTCCAGGCGCGTATCGGCGCCCCTGCCGGTCGGGCTGTAGGAACCGATCGCCACCCGGTGAGGGCGCAGTGATGCCGGCGAGTCGGCCGGGATCTCCTGACGGACGGCTGCCTGGGTGATGACACCGTCGGCATCGGTGACGACCTCCAGGCGCAGGGTCGTCACGCCGGCCTCCTGGAGCCATAGACGGGTCCAGCTGCTCAGGTCACGGCCCGAGACCGCCTCCAGCTTCCGGAGCAGGTCGCCCAGCTCGGCGTTGGAGTAGGCGTGCGCCGCCAGGTATCGCTGGATGCCGGTGAAGAAGTTCTCCCGGCCCACGTAGCCCACGAGGGCGGCCAGCACCGAGGCCCCCTTGGCGTAGGTGATGCCGTCGAAGTTGACCTCAACATCGTGGAGGTCGTTGATCTCGGCGGCCACGGGGTGAGTGGAGCTGAGCTGGTCCTGGTTGTAGGCCCAGCCCTTCTCCAGGGTCTGGAAGGTCGTCCAGGCCTGGTCCCACCGGGTGATCTCAGCAGTGGCCAGGGTGGAGGTGAACTCGGCGAAGGACTCATTGAGCCACAGGTCGTTCCACCAGGTCATGGTAACCATGTCGCCGAACCACATGTGGGCCAGCTCGTGGAGGATGGTCACGGCCCGCCGCTCGACGCGGGCCTCAACGGGGCGGGAGCGGAAGATGTAGTCGTCACGGTGGGTGACGCAGCCGGCGTTCTCCATCGCCCCGGCGTTGAACTCGGGTACGAAGATCTGGTCGTACTTGGTGAAGGCGTAGGGCGTTGCGAACAGGTCCTCGTAGTAGGCGAAGCCCCGCTTGGTCAGGTCCAGGATCTCCGCTGAGTCCATGTGCTCGACCAGGCTCTTGCGGCAGTAGACGCCCAGGGGAACGGTGCGCCCGTCGCTCGCCACATACTCATCGGTGGCTCCCATGTAGGGGCCCGCGACGATCGCGGTGACGTAGGAGCTCATCGGCTCTGTGGGGGCGAAGGCGAAGGTGTGGGCGTCATCCGAGCCGTCGGAGTTCTCAGTGGGAGTCGGCTCGGGCGTGGGGGAGTTGGACAGCACCGTCCAGCTCGACGGGGTGGTGACGGTGAAGGTGAAGGATGCCTTGAGGTCCGGCTGCTCGAAGACGGCGAAGACGCGCCGGGAGTCGGGTACCTCGAACTGGCTGTAGAGGTAGGTCTCGCCATCGGCCGGGTCGGTGAAACGGTGCAATCCCTCTCCGGTGTGCATGTAGGCGCAGTCAGCGATGACGACCAGCTCGTTGTCGGCGGCCAGCCCCGTCAGGGTGATGCGTGAGTCCGCATAGACCTCAGCGGGGTCGAGGGCGCGCCCGTTGAGGGAGATGGAGTGGACGACGGGAGCGATCAGGTCGATGAAGGTGGAGGAGCCCGGCGTGGACGTGAACCGTGCGGTCGTTGATGATCCGAAGACAGTCTCACCGCGTGTGAGATCGAGGGTGACGTCGTAACTCTGGGTGTGTACCGTCGCGCTGCGATCGGCGGCCTCGAGACGAGTCAGGTTCTGACCGGGCATAAGAGGAACTCCTGTATAAGAGGGAAACGCGGCTCATAGGGCGCCGGGCGATTGTCTCATCTTCCTGTCTCAGGTGGCGCGCCCGGGATGCACGACAACGTCGCCGGGGAGACGACACATGAGCATGTCGTCTCCCCGGCGACGGAAGGCAGTTCTCCTGATGCCAGGAATCTCACTCAGGAGACTGGCCGCAGAGCGGCTCAGGCCTTGTTGCGGCGACGCAGGAGCAGAACCGCCCCTCCGCCGACCACGAGAAGCGCGGCGATCCCGCCGAAGATCATGCCGTTGGCACCGGTGTGAGCCAGGGACCGGTCGGATTCACCGGTCTTCGTCTCACCAGCGGCCTTGTTCTCGGAGGAGGAGTCCTTGGCGCTTGAACTCGAGTTCTTACCGCCCTCCTCGGCCCGGTTGTTGACCTGCTGCTCGGCTACGGCCTTGTTGTCCTTGCCGCCGGCCTGGTTGTTAGCGCCGTTGGCCTGCTGCTCGGCTGCGGCCTTGTTGTCCTTGCCGCCGGCCTGGTTGTTAGCGCCGTTGGCCTGGTTGTTAGCGCCGTTGGCCTGCTGCTCGGCTGCGGCCTTGTTGTCCTTGCCGCCGGCCTGGTTGTTACCGCCGTTGCCGTTGTTTCCGGCGTTGTTCTCGGAGGCGGAACGCTCAGTGGACTGGCTCTCGGAGGTGGAGGTCTCAGACTTCTGGCTCTCAGAGGTGGAGGTCTCCGACTTCTCAGACTTCTGGCTCTCAGAGGTCTCGGAAGAGCCGCCGTTCTTCTGGTTGTCACCACCGCCGTTGTTGCCACCGGCCTTGTTCTCGGTGCGCTCACGCTCGGTCTTCTCCGAGGTGTCACCGCCGCCGTTGTTCTCGGTGGTCTGGCTCTCGGTGGTTCCGCGCTCGGTGGTGGTGCTCTCGGAGGTCTCGATGGTGAAGGTGTGCTCCGAGACCCTGGTCACGGTCTGGCTCGTGGCCGTCTCGCTGTGGTGGGAGCCGGTCAGCACCAGGAGGTACTCGCCGTTGGCCGCGTCGGTGGGCGCGGGCAGGTTGCCCTGGAGGTTGCCGTTGGCGTCAACCGTCAGCTCTCCGAGGGTGTAGGTGATGCTGGAGTCGCTCTTGCTCTTGAGTACGACAGTCACCGTCTCGCTGGCGTAGAAGCCCTGGGCGTTGAAGGTGAAGGTCTGGCCCTGGCCTTCCGTGCGGGCGGAGACCTCGTAGGAGCCGGTGATGCGCGTGTCGTCGAAGTAGATCTGAGTCTGCTGCTGCGTAGTCACCTGGGTCATCTCGGTCTTGCTGCCGTTGGTCGTGCAGCCGGCGCCGATCTTCCACCCTTCGGTGGTGGTGGCAGCAGAGGTGCCGATGGACTTGATGAGCGCTTCCAGGTCAAGGTCAGCGGACCAGTTGCCGTCGGCGGCCGCTTCGGTCTTGACGACGTCGGAGACAGAGCCATCCGGGGCGTACAGCGCGATGCCGACAGTGGCCTGATCCCCGGTGCAGCCGCTTCCCGAGACGGTGAAGGACGTGTTGGTGCTGGCGGAGACGAAGGTCTTTTCCTGGGTGATCTTGAAGCTGCTGCTTGAGGTGGTCTCGCTGGAACCGCTCGGGCTCGGGCTGGCCTTAGGGGAGTCGCTGGGGCTCGGAGCGCTTTCGGAAGGGCTCGGGCTGCTCGTGGCACTCGGGCTGCTCGGACTGTTCCGGTTGGAGTTATTTGCAAGAGCAGGGGAGGCAATGAGAGAGGCTCCAGTCATTGCGGCCACTGCGCTCGCCGCGGCAAGGGGACGTCCAAGACGCATGTGTCCTCCTAGGTCTACGGGGAACGATGGCTGCCGGCGACCTGATTCTTCACCGGCTCGTTATCTACCGTAACGAGGAATGTGGCGATGTCGCGGGTATGTCATGTGATCCCCAACACTTCAATGAGTGGCCTCACTCACGTGATAAAAACGATGATCGTTGAGGATCCTCCTGAAATGCTGAAATCCTGGGGAACACGTGCGACTTCGGTAGCGGTGCGATCAGGAGCCTGCTGGATGGCAGGTCTTGGGGCTGTAGCCGTAACCGGCCAGCAGATCGCGAGACTGTCGGTTGGGGGAGATGATGATCGATTCGTCCCGAGGTCCGGTCGGCAGGTCGATGATCGTGGTGGTCCCGGCCTTCTGTGCCTTGGCCGCGCTGCGTGCCAGGACGATCAGGTCACCGAGCCCGCTTCCTGAGTCCAGGGTGATGTTGCCTGCCACTGTATGTGCCAGCCGGTGGAGCGTCACAGGATTACTGGACTCCTGTCCGACGGCGGACAGAACCGCCTGCATCACCATGGTGGTGGACTGGCTGCGGTGCTGGGCGCCGTCGGCCTCGCTCATGGCCTCCCAGGTGCCGTTGCGCAGGATCTCCGGGTGTCGGGAACGGACGAGGGCAAGAGCGTCGATCCCCTTGAGCCGGTGACGGCCGGCCGAGGTGAGGTTCAGTCCGGTATACGCGTCCCGAACAGGTTCTGGGACATTCACCTCGACCCCGCCCAGGGAATCGATGATCTCGGCGAACTGTGCCATGTCGATGGTGACCAGATGCGTGGTGGGGATTCCCAGGCCGGTGCACAGGGCGTTGACCGTGTTCTGCGGTCCGGAGACATAGGTGGTCGCCAGGCGGTCCAGCTCCCTGTCCTTGCTGTTGATGGTCAGGTCTCGGGGCAGGTTGATAATGGTGAGTCCCGCCTCGGAGGGACGCGCCAGGGCGAGGACATCGGCTCGGGTCCCCTCCACCTCCTGAGCGGTTCCGTACCGGCTCTGATCTCCCGGTACGGTGGCACGTGAGTCCGTCCCCAGGATCAACCAGGTCTCGCCCGCCGTCGGAGATGACGTGGAGGGCATGGCGATGTCGACGCGTGCAGGGCGATGTGCCAGGACAACGAGGTCGGCCCCCAGGACAAGAGCGGCGGTCATGATCGCGGTACTCAGGCCGACAGTGATCCTGCGCCGCATCGGCCACCGTCTCGCGCGCCTGCGGCGGCGTTGCCGGGGCTGTGGGGAGCTGACGTCAGTGCCGTCCGCAGTGTCCTCGGAAGTGGCTGGGGGGCGTGCGTCGTGCTCGTCGTCGGGGGGAGAGCTCATGGTCTCAGTGTCCGCCTCAGGGAAGAGTGGTGCCGGCCGTGGTTGCTCTTGTGCCGCGCGGTGCCTCCGGGCGGCACAAGGCCGCCGGGGAGACGGCACACTTCTGTGCCGTCTCCCCGGCGGGACGTGTTCCCAGTCATGCTGGGAGGGTGAGGTCAGGCCTTGCGGCGACGCAGGAACAGGGCGCCTCCACCGATGGCCACGAGGGCCGCGGCGATGCCGCCGAAGAGCAGACCGTTGGAACCGGTCTGCGCCAGCGGCTTGTTGGTGGCGCCGGTCTGGGGGGAGCCGGTGCTGGCCGGGGCGTTGTTGCCGTCGTTGGCGGGAGTAGTCGGACTGGCGGTGGCACTACCGTTGTCGGCGATGTTGTTGTCACCGTCAGCCAAGAGGTCGAGGACGCCGTTCTTGGCGACGACGGTCTTGTTGCTGCTGCCGCCCTCGCCGTAGCGGGCGCCCTCGAAGGTCAGCACGTATTCGCCGTCGGCCACATCCGAGGGAGCAGGCAGCTCGCCCTTGATGTTGCCCTCGGCGTCGGCCTTCAGCTTGCCGACGGTGTAGGTCTTGGAGGAGTCGTCCTTGCCGACGAGGGTGAGGGTGACCTCCTCGTTGGGGGAGAAGCCCCTGACGTTCACCTTGATGGTCTGAGCGCCGTTCTCGTCAGTGGTGATCTCGTAGGTGCCGTCCACCTCGGTGTCGTCGAAGGCGACGGCCTCCAGGGCCTGGCCCTTCTCCTCGCCGTAGGCGACACAGCCGGCGCCGATGGACCAGCCGTCGGTCGAGCCGTCCGTCTTGGCCTCAACGCCGGTCGACTTGACCAGGGCGGGGATGTCCAGGGTGGTAGACCAGTTGCCTTCAGCGTCGGGGGTGGCCTTCACGACGTCCGACATGGTGCCGTCAGGGGCGTACAGGGCGATCCCGACAGCGGCGTCCTTGCCGGTGCAACCGGTTCCGGCCACATCGAAGGCGGTGTCAGAGGGGCTGACGATGTTCTGCTGGTCGTCGGCGAACTTGATGCTGCCATCGGCCAGGGCGGGCGAGGCGGCGAGGGAAGCGCCGATGGCGGCGGCCATCACGCTCGCGGCGGCCAGGGGGCGTCCAAGACGCATGAGTACTCCTAGGTCTACGGGTGTAGGTGGCAACCGGTGAGACGGGGTGTCACCGCGTTGTCATCAACCTTAGCGTTCTATGGGAGGAGGTTCCATCGTTTTCTGAGAATGAGGTATCGGCCTCAGTGTTGAGTAGTCGCGCTTGTCCCATGTGGGCCAATGAGTTCGGGCGCTCGGATGCGATTCCGAGCGCCCGGGTCCTTTACCAGATGGAGACCCGTTTGTCCGGGGCCAGCCACAAGGCGTCGTCGGGCGTGACATCGAAGGCCTCGTAGAAGGCGTCGACATTGCGCACAATCCCGTTGCACCGGAACTCGGCCGGCGAGTGCGGGTCCACAGTCAGAAGCAGCTCGGCGTAGTCCGGGCGGCTCTTGGAGCGCCAGATCCGTCCCCAGGAGTAGAAGAACCGCTGCAGGCCGGTGAGCCCGTCGATGACCGGTGCCTCGTCCACTGAGTCGATGCCGGCGTCGGCCAGGGCCAGGGTGTACGCCTTGAGGGCAATCCCCAGACCCCCGAGGTCGCCGATGTTCTCCCCGATGGTCAGAGCGCCGTTGACGTGGGGGATCTCCTCCTTCGTCGTGCCCGCGGCCTCGTGCTTGGCGAGGATGACCTCGGGCGTGTAGGCGTCATACTGGCTGATGAGCGCCCGTGTACGCTCAGTGAAGGCCTCCCGGTCCTCCTGGGTCCACCAGTCGCTGACCTTTCCGGTGCCGTCGAAGGTGGAGCCCTGGTCGTCGAAGCCGTGGCCGATCTCGTGGCCGATGACAGCGCCGATGCCCGCGTAGTTCACGGCGTCGTCGGCATGCGGGTCGAAGAAGGGAGGCTGAAGAATCGCAGCGGGGAAGACGATCTCGTTCATCGTCGGGTTGTAGTAGGCGTTGACGGTCTGAGGCGTCATGTGCCACTCGTCGCGATCCACCGGCTTGGTCAGCTTGCCCAGGGAGTAGGCCATGTCGGCCCTCTCCACGCTGCGCACCGAGGCCAGCACGTCCCCGGGCGTGACCTCGACGGCGGAGTAGTCGCGCCAGCGCACCGGGTAGCCGATCTTGGGGGTGAACAGCGCCAGCTTCTCCAGGGCCCGCTCCCGCGTGGCCGGACTCATCCACTCCAGTGAGGAGATGGACTGCCGGTAGGCCTCGATGAGCCGGCCGACCAGGGCCTCCATCGCCGACTTGTGCGACGGCGGGAAGTGCCGCTCCACATAGATCTCGCCCAGTGCCTCGCCCAGGCAGGATTCCACCAGGCCGACACCGCGCTTCCACCGGGCTCGTAGCTCGTCGGTCCCCTGGAGCGTGCGGCCGTAGAAGGCGAAGTTCTCCTCCACGAAGGCGCTCGAGAGCAGAGTGGCGCGCCCGTGAACGACGTGCCAGGCAGCCCACGCCTTGAGGTCCTCCAGGTCGGCGCCCTGCCAGATGCCGGCGGCGTGGGGCAGGTAGTCGGGCTGGGTGACGATGGCCTCGTCAAGGAAGGTGGTCCGCTCGACGCCGGCGGCCCGAGCCGCGGTGAGGATCCCCTCGCGCCACTCCTGCCACGGCAGGCCCGGGGCCGAGTCCACGATCTCCTGCCAGGACATCGGGTTGTTCATCTTCTCCACGTCGCGGCAGGTGACGCGGTCCCAGTGGCCCTTGGCCAGATCGGTCTCCACGGCCATGACGCGCTCGGCGAGGCTCTCTCCGGAGGCGGTGAGGGACTCGGTCAGCCCCGCCAGCTCGAGCATCGTGGCCACGTGCGCCACATAGGCCTGGCGCAGGGGGGCCTGCGCCTCCTCGCGGTAGTAGGACTCGTCCGGCAGCCCCAGCCCCGACTGGCCGATCCAGCTCGTGTAGCGATGCGGGTCATTGATGTCGACCTCGACGTCTGCGCCGACGACGCCCATGAACCCCAGCGGCGTCATCTCTCCGAGTGCCCGGGCCAGCTCCTCCTTGGAGGAGGCGGCCAGCACCGGCGTCAGCTCAACGGTCAAGGGCTCGGCCCCGAGCTCCTCCAGGCGCTTCTGATCCATGAAGGCCGCGTAGAGAGCACCGACACGGCCCCGGTTCGTGCGCAGGACCTCGGAGGACGCCGTGGAGAAGTCCTCGGCGAGCTCCTCCACGATCTGGCGGCAGGCGGCCTCGGCCTCGTCGCGCAGCACGGTGAAGGCACCACTGCTAGGACGATCTGCCGGGATCTCGGCGGTGGCGAGCCACCCGCCGTTGACGAAGCGGAACAGGTCGTCCTGGGGTCGGATCGAGGAATCGCTTGTGGCCGTCTCCAGGACACCGGCGAGAACCGGGGGAGCGGTCTCAGCAGCGGCGTCCAGCCGCGTGGAGGGCCGCGATGGTGAGTCGGAGGAAGGACCGGTGAGAATCGGCGAGGCGTCAGTCATGACGGACACGCTAACCCGGCTCGGCCCCGTTGGCGTCCTGACGACGCTCATGCGCTCCTGGTGCGAAGCGCTGTTCGCGTGAGGCACAATCCTGCCTATGCGCATCCATATCGCCTCCGACCACGCCGGCTTCGAGCTCAAGAGCGCCGTGATCGAGCATTTGCGGAAGGAGGGGTACAACGTCATCGACCACGGAGCCCACTCCTACGACCCAGATGACGACTATCCCGCTTTCTGCCTGGCCTGTGGAGAGGCCGTGGTGGCCGACGCCGGAAGCCTCGGCATTGTTCTCGGGGGGAGCGGCAACGGGGAGCAGATCGCCGCCAACAAGGTTGACGGGGTACGCGCAGCCCTGGCCTGGTCGATCGAGACCGCCCGGTTGGCTCGCCAGCACAACAATGCCAACATCGTCGCCCTGGGCGGGCGCATGCACGACCTGGGAGCGGGCCTGGCAATCATTGATGCCTTCCTCTGCGAGCCCTTCAGCGGAGACGAGCGTCACGTGCGCCGCATCGCCCAGCTCACCGACTACGAGATGCGCATCCACGACGGTATCGCCCCCGCCGGAGTCCCCACCGGCGCCCCTACCAACACCCCTGCCGGGGACTGACCGGAGCCGCCACATGCCGGAGGGCCACACCATCCACCGGCTCGCCGCTGCCCTGGACGAGCTCTACGGTGGACAGAACCTGCACGCCTCCTCCCCACAGGGGCGCTTCGCCGAAGGGGCCGGACGCCTGGACGGTCAGGTGCTTCTGGGCAGCCAGGCCCACGGCAAGCACCTCTTTCTTCCCTTCGGTCCCCGTGCCGACATGCCCCACGACGACCCCGGCGTCACCTGGCTACGTATCCACCTGGGCCTCTACGGTTCGTGGACCTTCGACGGCGACCGCGAGTTCATCGCGCCCCACGCCATCGGCGCGCCCCGCAGGCGCGTAGGCGAGCGCGGCGAGCACGCCCTCAAGGGCGGGGGAGGCTCAGCCCTGGCCGGGCTGGACGGCGGTGCTGCTGACGTCGACGACGCTCAGCGGAGTGCTGAGGGCGCAGACGTCTCCCCTCACCATGGCCCGGCTCCCGATGAGTGGGAGCCACCCGAGCCCCGTGGCGCGGTGCGGTTGCGGCTCCTCGGCCGGCACGGTGTGGCCGACCTGACGGGACCGGCGGCCTGCGAGTTGCTGGATGCCGAGGGCGTGGCCGCCGTGCGTCGCAGGCTCGGACCGGACCCGCTGCGCGCCGACGCTGATCTGGAGGTCTTCGTGGCCAAGGCCCGCTCGCGGCGCAAGAGCATCGGGGAGCTCCTCATGGACCAGTCCGTCATCTCCGGGGCCGGCAACATCTACCGGGCCGAGACGCTCTTCCGGGTGGGGGTTTCACCCTTCCGTGCCGGCAACCGCATCAGCGAGGAGCGGCTGCGGGCCATCTGGGAGGACCTGCGCCCCCTCATGGAGTACGGGGTTGCCACGGGCTTCATCACCACCGTCGACCTCGACGACGTCCCAGACCCCCTGCCGCCCGACGACCCTGAGGCCGGCCGGTGGTACGTCTACCACCGCACTGGCCGTCCCTGCCTGCGCTGCGGAACTCCGGTGGCGGAGCGGGAGGTGGCGGCCCGTCGCCTCTTCTGGTGCCCGACCTGCCAGGCCCGCTGAATCCGGCTGGAGTCCCGCCGAGCGCCACTAAGGTGGCGGCATGTCGAACGCCTCGCCCGCCCTGCACTCCTCGAGCTGGTCCTCCTCGACTGCCGGCCTGCTGACCCGGGACCACCACCTGACCGTTCCTCTGGACCGTAGCGGCCAGGGGGACCTGGCACCGGACGGCACGGGCTCCATCACCGTCTACGCCCGTGAGATCTCAGCCGCGGGCATCGACCCGCTCTCCCGGCCTCCACTGGTCTTCCTTCAGGGCGGGCCGGGCTGCGAGGCGCCGCGCCCCAGCGCCGACGCCGGGCTCGGCTGGATCGGCGCGATCCTGGAGCACCACCGGCTCATCCTCATTGACCAGCGCGGTACCGGTGCCTCCAGCCCGGTGGATCGGCCCGATATCGCCGGTGCCCCCGCAGCCACCGCCCGGCTGCTCACCCACCTGCGCGCCGACGAGATCGTCGAGGACTGTGAGGACCTGCGCCGTGCCCTGGGCCTGGAGCGCTGGAGCCTCCTGGGCCAGTCCTTCGGAGGGTTCTGCGTCACCCGTTACCTCTCCGAGTACGCCCAGAGCCTGGAGAGCGTCTACATCACCGGTGGCCTGCCCGCCATCGGGCACAGTATCGATGAGGCCTACACCCTCAGCTACGAGGCGATGCGGACCAAGAGCGTGGAGTACTACGCCCGCTTCCCCCAGGACCGCGACCGGATGGCGCGTCTGACTGAGAAGGCCGGTCGGGGTGAGCTGACGACGGTGGGAGGGGACATCGTCGGACCCGAGCGCCTGCGCTCGCTCGGTGCCCTGCTGGGACGGGCCGGGGGAGCGGACACGATCCACTACCTCCTGGAGCGTGACCCCGCCTCCTGGGCCTTCCGCTACGACCTGGGGCAGTGCCTGCCCTTCGGCGGCAGGTTCCCGCTCTACGCCGTCATCCACGAGTCCTGCTGGGCCGATGCCGGTACCACCGACTGGGCAGCCCAGCGCATGCGTCCCGCCATCTTCGACGAGGATCCCACGCTGCTGACTGGCGAGCACGTGCGATGCGAGTTCTTCGCGGAAGACGCCGGTCTGCGCCCCTGGCTGGAGGTGGCCGACATTCTGGCCGCGCACGAGTGGCCGGCCCTCTACGATCCGGCTCGCCTCAGGTCCACGGCGACCCCCGGGGCGGCCGCCGTGTATGCCCGTGACGTGTTCGTGCCGATGACCACCTCCCTGGAGACGGCTGCGCTCATTCCCGGCCTGCGCACCTGGATCACCAGCGAGTACGAGCATGACGGCTCACGCGCCTCCGGCGGCCGGGTCTTCAACCGCCTGCGAGACCTGGCTGCCGGAGCGATCGCCCGCTGACTGGGCGAATGGGCACGGTCGGCGGGCGATCCGGGTGATTTGAAACCGTCAGAAGAGGCGTCTCAGATGTAGATGGTCGGGTCCATCATGAGCTCGGGGTCGGTGCGAGGGTCTCGGGCCCGGCTGGGGACACCCACGGCGACGTGCCCCTGCGGCAGATTCTTCACCAGTACCGCGTTGGCTCCGACCTTGGCGCCGTCCTCGACGATGACCGGCCCCAGGACCTTGGCGCCGGCGCCGATCTGCACGTTGTTGCCGATGGTTGGATGACGCTTGCCGGGACTCATGGACACCCCGCCAAGAGTCACGCCGTGGAACAGCAGGACGTCGTCGCCAACTTCCGCCGTCTCGCCGATGACCACTCCCATGCCGTGGTCGATGAAGAAGCGCTCACCGATGACTGCGGCTGGGTGGATCTCGATGCCGGTGAAGTTTCGGGCGGCCTGGGACAGAGCGCGAGCGGCGAAGCGGTGCCCTTTGTGCCACAGCTTGTGAGCGGCGCGGTGCGCCCACAGGGCGTGGACGCCTGGATAGAGAAGTGCTACCTCCACGTTGGAACGGGCAGCGGGATCGCGTTTACGCGCCGTAGCCAGGTCCTCGCGTGCCAGTTCCAGAAGGGACCGTTTGGAGTTGTGCATGGTGTGCTCCTCTGATGGGTGACGGTGCGGCCCAGGCGGATTCGTGAGCTCGTATCGCACCCGCTGCGCCGTTCACAACACCGACGGCGGCTAGCCTGTTCCCAGGTTCGCCGCCGTCGGGGCCGTCAGTCGAGGTAGTCCTTGTACAGAGGCGTGGACAGGTAACGCTCACCGGTGTCTGGCAGAACGGTGACGATCGTCTTGCCCTCCAGCTCAGGACGCCTGGCCAGCTCGCTCGCGGCGGCTAGGGCAGCGCCTGAGGAGATGCCTACGAGGAGGCCCTCCTCCGCAGCGGCGCGGCGTGCGTAGGTGATGGCGACGTCGGACTCGATGTGGAGCAGCTCGTCCCAGATTTCCTGGTCGAGGATCTCGGGAACCACGTTGGGTCCCAGGCCCTGGATCTTGTGGGGAGCGGCCTTCCCCTCGCTCAGCAGCGGGGACTCGGAGGGCTCGACGCCGTAGATCTTCACCCCGGGCTTCTCCTGACGCAGGACCTGGCCCACGCCGGTCAGCGTGCCCCCTGTGCCGATTCCGGCCACGAAGACGTCGATGTCGCCCCCGGTCTGCTCCAGGATCTCCCGGGCCGTGGTCTCTCGGTGGACCTTGGGGTTGGCGGGATTCGTGAACTGGGAGGCCAGGATCGAGTTGGGGGTGGCCGCCTGGATCTCCTCGGCGCGCTTGACCGCACCGGCCACGCCGCCCTCGGAGGTCAGTACCAGCTCGGCGCCGAAGGCTCGCATAATGGCCCGTCGCTCCTTGGACATGGTCTCGGGCATGGTGATGATGACCTTGTAGCCCAGGGCCGCTCCCACCATGGCCAGGCCGACGCCGGTGTTCCCGGAGGTCGCCTCCACGATGGTGCCACCGGGCTTGAGAGCGCCGGACTCCTCCGCGGCGCGGACGATGGACAGGGCGATGCGGTCCTTGACGGAAGATGCCGGCTCGAAGGCCTCGACCTTGGCCAGGACGGTGGCGGGTGCGCCATCGGTCACGCGGTTGATACGAACCAGCGGAGTGTTGCCGACCAGGGCGGTTGCGTCGAGTGCGTAGGTCATAGTGATGTCCTTTGGGGTTGCGGGTTGAGTGAGCCCCACGGCTCCGGTTCCGGACTGGCAGCGGCCAGGGCGGCGTTGAGCGTGAGGGCTCTGGATAACAGAGGAAAAGGGGGACGGTCCGCGTCCGTCAGGAATGGCCACGTTGTGTCATGTGGCTGAGAACAGCAGGGGTGACCGCCTGCTCCGGGAGCGCCGGGCATGCGCGCAGCGGTACGCGCACAGATGTCGTGGCCTGGCGCCCTACCGACACCGGCAGCAGCGACACATTGGGGCGGACAGCGCAGGAGGCATGGCACACATGACGGTCATGGCCATCACGGATCCTCCTGTCCTCAAGGCGACTGACTGCACCTGTTCGCGTCCGGCTGTGTCAGAGCTGCTCGTGAGCTCCTCCGGGGTGTGGCGCCCCGGCCGTTGCGGAAACCCTACCCCGTGTCCGACGACGATTGCCACAATCGCCCATCGTCTGTGTCACATCCTGGTCGCGTGCTGTCATGCGGTGCTCGTGGCTCAGGAGTCTCAGTCCGTGACCGCCGGCAGCTCGACCAGACGGCTCCCCGCGGGCTCGGCGGTCCCCTCGCCCCGGGTCAGGGCGGCCAGTGGTGCTTGCAGCGCTGAGGGGTTGGCGCAGGACGTGGCCAGCACCAGGACGGCGTGGGTCGGCCCCCAGATCGTCTCCTCGACGTGGATGACCGGCTCGTCCTCGGAGGTGCCATCGGCCCCGGTCGGTCCTGCCGACACGGTTCGATCCCGGGAGCGCAGCTCCGCCTCGATCCTGCCGGCCTGGGCGACCGGCACTCGTAGGTCCCACAGGTGGAGCCTGGTCAGCAGGACGCGCGAGGCCTGTTCCAACGCCTGGGCCGTGGCCTCGGAGTATGCCCGCACCAGTCCGCCGGTTCCCAGAAGCGTCCCACCGAAGTAACGGGTGACGACAACAGTCGTGTTGGTCAGGCCTGTTCCACGCAGCACGTCGAGCATGGGCTGTCCCGCCGTACCGGAGGGCTCGCCGTCGTCATTGGAGCGCTCAGTGGGCTGGTAGGAGGCCGACAGGGCGTCGGGCTGAGAGAGGTCGGTGATCGTTGTCGCCGAGCAGTGGTGGCGGGCATCGGGGTAGGAGGAGCGCACGCGGGCGACGAACTCACGGGCCTCGTCCATGGAGTCGGTACGGCAGGCGCGCGCCAGAAAGTGCGACCTCTTGATCTCCAGGTCGGTCTCGGGCTGCTCGCCGCGAGTCAGCGTGAGAAGTCCCGGGACACCCGGTCCCCGAGATGACTGGTCGGACGGTGTCTGAGAAGCGCGCGAGGCCATGGGAAGATCCTCGCATGTGGGGGCGCGGGACCGATGTCACACGCAATGGGGCGGTCCTGGACTGGAAGCAGTCGCGCGAATGCCGTTATGGTGTCCCTCGGTCCAGTTTCGAGGGGTCGTCTGATCCCTAGTGGTTTATGAGAGAGAGGAGCGGGCCCATGGCAGTGCCGAAGCGGAAGATGTCCCGCAGCAACACCCGCAACCGCCGCTCACAGTGGAAGGCGAAGCTCACCGAGCTCAACACCATCCGCGTCCAGGGCCGCGAGATCTCCGTGCCCCGCCGTCTGGCGCGGGCCTACAAGGAGGGCCTCATCGAGCAGTGAGGCTGCCGGTGGAGGGCGATAACCCTTCATCCACGCGGGTGTAGCTCAATGGTAGAGCCTCTGCCTTCCAAGCAGATTGCGCGGGTTCGATTCCCGTCACCCGCTCTGTGAGCCGAAAGGGGCCGCTCCTCGGCGGCCCCTTTCGTCACGTCACGGGCTGTGGCGCAGTTTGGTAGCGCACCTGCTTTGGGAGCAGGGGGCCGCGGGTTCAAATCCCGCCAGCCCGACTCTTCGCCCTGTGGGGCAATGATGCGCCGCGGACTCGTGCCGACGGCGGACGGGTGAGCCGCGACCGTAGCGCGCCCCTGTGGTTCTACGCTGGGTGCATGCCCTCGTACCGATCTATTCTCACGGTGACCGTGCTCAAGCCGGGACACGCGCCGGAGGACGTCGAGTCCGCCGCTCGTAAGGCCGTGAGGCGGATGACCGTTCTGGAGTCGTTCCAGATCGGCATCGTGCGCGGACGGCCCCGAGTGACAGTCCGTTTCACGAGTATCGACGATGCCGAGGCCCGCGAGGTGCACGCGATCGTCGTCGATGAGGTCAGGCAGGTCGCCCAGGTCGAGCAGGCATGGCCGGCCCGCGTCCGCGCAGGCAGGAGCGTGCCGCTGGAGCTGGGCTCGTGACTGGCCGCGACTGAGCGTGACGGCCCTCGACCCTGTGTCCAGAGTCATGCGTCAGGAGAGGATGCATCATCGATCCGACTGCCCGTTTGCCCTAAGATGGCACGGATTGACGCCACAGACGCGCGTCCGCCGAACACTACCGAACGCTTCGGTGTTACCGCAGAACTCAGACCTTGGGAGCAACCCCCGTGAAGACCACTGTCGAGAATCTTGACCCCAGTCGCATCAAGCTGACCGTCGAGGTCCCCTATGAGGAGCTCAAGCCGAGCCTTGATGCCGCCTACAAGGAGATCGGCTCCCAGATCCAGGTTCCCGGCTTCCGCCGCGGTCACGTTCCCAACCGGGTCATCGACCAGCGGGTCGGCCGTGGGACCGTCATCCAGGAGGCCGTCAACAACAAGCTCTCCGACTTCTACCGGGACGCCATCACCGAGGCCGAGCGGGTCCCCATGCTCCAGCCTGAGGTCGACGTCGTCGAGCTGCCCAACGCCACCGGCGAGAACGGTGGCCAGCTCGCCTTCACCGCCGAGGTCACCGTTCGCCCCGTCATCGAGCTGCCCGACCTGAGCAAGACCGAGCTGACCGTGGACGCCGTCGAGGTCACCGACGAGGACGTCGACACCGAGCTGGACAACCTGCGCGCCCGTTTCGGTTCCCTGAAGTCCGTGGGACGCAAGGCCAAGACCGGTGACTTCGTCACCATTGACCTCAAGGCCGTCATCGACGGCGAGGAGGTCGACTCCATCTCGGGTGTCTCCTACGAGATCGGCAAGGGCAACATGCTCAAGGGCCTGGACACCGCGCTGCGTGGCCTCAAGACCGACGAGTCCGCGACCTTCACCACCGAGCTGGCCGGCGGTGAGCACGCAGGTGAGAAGGCTGAGGTCACTGTGACCGCCACGGCCGTCAAGCAGCGGGAGCTGCCCAAGGTCGATGACGAGTTCGCCCAGCTCGCCTCCGAGTTCGACACCGTCGAGGAGCTGCGCGAGGACCTCATCAAGCAGGTCACCGAGCGTAAGACCGGGGAGCAGGCCGTCGCCGCCCGTGACGCCCTGCTTGAGCAGCTGCGCAGCGAGGTCTCCTTCGACGTCCCTGAGGCCGTTGTCGAGGCTGAGATCGCCCAGCACCTCCAGGCCGAGGGCAAGGAGAGCGACGAGGAGCACGCTAAGGAGATCCGGGACGACATCGTCACCGGCGTGCGTGACCAGATCATCCTCGACGTCCTGGCCGAGGACCTCAAGGTCGGCGTGGCTCAGGACGAGCTCCTCGAGTTCCTCTTCCAGACCGCTCAGCAGTACGGTATGGAGCCCGCCCAGTTCCTTCAGGGGGCCCAGCAGGCCGGCCAGATCCCTGCCTTCGTCTCTGAGGTCGCGCGTAACAAGTCGCTGGCTATGGCCCTGCGTCAGGCCAAGGTCGTGGACTCTAAGGGCGAGGCCGTTGACCTGTCGGCCTACATCGGCTCCGACGAGGACGATGCCGCAGCGGCTGTAGAGGCTGCTGCTGTCGCAGCCGCCGAGGCTTCCGAGGAGAGCACCGACTCTGCCGAGAGTGACGATGAGTGAGCTGACAGCCGGCTGCGCAGCGAGCTGATACTGTCCTGTAATACGGGGAACCTTCGGCGGGCCCGCCTTCTTACGAGAAGGAGGGCCCGCCGATCTGTGCGCCGCCCAGATGCTGTTACCGGGCAGCTGCGGGATCGAGCTCAGCTCGCGGGCACCAGCTCTTTGCGCTTGGGACGAATGACGCCGAAGTTACGCTCCGGAATTGCCATCTTGAAGTAGTAGGCCACCCCAATGGGAACCACGATGAGACTCACGAAGAGGCAGTAGAAGGGCTGGAAGATGAGCCACTTGTTCCCGTGGTCCCAGTGAAGCCAGACGATAGCTGCGTAGTAGATGAACAGTGCGAGCAGGAGCGTCCAACCCGGGTCGACGACGGCGATCCACCTGAGGACGAACATACTGATCACGACGATGCCGCTGTAGAGCCACAGGAACGGGTGCTGGAAGACGAATCTGAAGTTGACGATGAAAAGTCTGAAGGAACCGCCGCTCCACGCGATTCGCTGACGCCACCACGCATAGAGCGTGTCAGGGGCGTTGGTGTTGACGTGGGCAAGAATATGAACGGCCTTGTATCCCAGTGCGTCCCCGATAATGCCGGACTCAATGTCGTTTCCCTGGAAGAACAGTGAGTGACGGGCCATGATCTGGCGCATGACGTCGGTCTTGCCGATATGAAGGGCGCCGCTGAGCAGCCACGGCATGATTCTACGGGCGCGCATGGAGACGACGTACTCATGGCGTTGCATCTGGACGATGAAGGGGCCTGTCTTCTGGGGCACGATGGTAACTGAGGCGAAGTCCGCCTTATTGGCCACCAGCGCGCCAATGATATGGGTCAGCGGCTCCTGCGCCGTGGTGTCCGCGTCAAGGCAGACGGTGTAGGAGTTCAGCGGGGCGGCCAGCAGTGCGTCGCGGACAACCGTGTCCCGAGTGATTCCAGAGGTGCTTCGCTTGCGTCCGACCTTGCGGGGAACGTACTCGCTGCGGAAGATCCGGAATCCGTAGCGGATGGCAATGTCCTCGAGGTCGCGATAGAACTGCTCCGACTCGCCGGAGGTGGTGCACAGGACTACTCGGTCACCGTAGGGACGCAGGTAGTCTGCATTCTGGAGATACTTGACGTTGCCATAGATTGGTACGAGGACGCTGAAATCGTCCGAGGTAATGCTCGGGTCCAGCTCCACAGCCTTGTACCATTTCGAGGTGACGCCGGCCCATATGTCAATTCCGATCCAGAATAGGATTCCCACCAGCAGGGTAATGACGATCATGCGACGGTCCTTTCTGGTGCATGGAATTGTGCGGGCTTGCTGAGCACGGGGGACCCCTTACTGGGTGGTGTGGCAGGCGTGAGACGTTGGGCGAGAGAAGTTATTGAAGAATGAAATAATGTGGTAGGGTGGTCGTGGCGAGAACTCGGCCCGGGAGTCATCGGGCATGCGGGCTCTCTAGATATTCTCTGAGTGGATAAAATCGATGGTGCCACGCCTGCGATGCCTGTGCCACGGAGTGGGAAGCGGGTCACGTCAAGATCTCGGGCACCCACAATCTAACCTACGGAAGGTTTAGTTTTCCCACTAAGGGGCGTGAGTTGCCTTACCGCCCCCGCTGGCCGTCGAATCGGCGTGAGGCGCGACACTGCGCGCGATGCTCGTGGTTGACCGCGGTTCCGCTGGCTTGAACGGGTGCCCTGATGTGTCCCTGACTTTGCGGAACTCACAGGAGTGGGGGCGCGGAGAGTCTCACCCTGCGCGCCCCCAACTCCAGATACTGGATCGTGGTCTGCCGGCCGGTGGGCTAGCCTCCGGTCGACGCTCCTGTTCTTGGTTACTTCGCGGCTGTTGTTGTGCCCGCCTTGTCGACGTCGACCATCACCAGCTGCATGCGGCACGGTGACACGGCCGTCAGCGCGTGACGGTCGCCGGGGGCCAGGTAGATGACGTCTCCGGCACTCATCCGCTCGGTGCGTTCACCGATGGAGAAGTCCATCTCGCCCTCCAGGAGCGTGACGATCACTGCGCGAGGGGAGGTGTGCTCGGTCAGCAGCTGACCGGTGTCGAAGGTGAAGATGACAGTGCGCAGAATCTCGTTGTTGACGACGACCCGTGAGGTCGTGGCCTCGTCGGAGATCGGCAGGGCCTCGTTGAGGCCGAGCCGGAACAGAGACTCGGTGGACGGGGTGCTGGCAGCGGGGGGCATATGTACTCCTTCGTGTTGGGGTGATCGGTGTTGGAGTGTGAGGGCTGTGGAGGCCGTCAACGCTACGAGTGCTGGGGTGACCATGCCATGAGGCGGTGGCGCGGTCGGTGCGGGAGCACAGCTCGAGCACCGGCGTCAGCGCGGCCATGATGACAGACAGAGCCTCCATCAAGGTCACACCACGATGGACCATCCCGATGGCTGGCAGGACCTCGCTCCGGAGGTGGACTCCCTGGTGCATGGCGTTGGCCTGTGCTGGACTCCCTCGTCCTCGCCGGTGCGGTGATCGTCGCGGCGCAGGGGCGTGGTGGTGGCTTCTCGCCGCGATCCCGAGCCGGTGGCAGGTATGGCTACTGGGATCCATCGTGGTCGACCTGGCGGTCGTGGCGCTCGGGTGGCTCCGGGCCGCGCCGTGAGCTGTGACGCGGCCGGGCCGTCGACCTGCGGGTGAGAAGCCTGCGCCGTGGGCGAAAAGGCTGTCATGGCGGGCATCGCGGACGGGGACGCCGCGTTAGCGTTGGCGATACCGAACATGAGAGGACTGACGTGAGCGAGCTCTATACACCCGCTGCGGTCGCCCCGCCCCAGGCAGCCGATACCAACGGTGCAGGTCTGGGGCTGACCGACTCCATCTACAACCGCCTCCTCAAGGAACGCATCATCTGGCTCGGTTCCGAGGTGCGCGACGACAACGCCAACGCCATCTGCGCGCAGATGCTGCTGCTGGCCGCCGAGGACCCCGAGCGGGACATCTACCTCTACATCAACAGCCCCGGTGGCTCGGTCACCGCCGGCATGGCCATTTACGACACCATGCAGTACGTCCAGCCCGATGTCGCCACCGTGGCCACAGGGCTCGCCGCCTCCATGGGACAGCACCTGCTGTCTGCCGGCGCCAAGGGAAAGCGTTACCTCACGCCGCACGCCCGCGTGCTCATGCACCAGCCCTCCGGCGGGGCCGGTGGCTCAGCCACGGACATCCGCATCAATGCCGACCTCATCATCAAGATGAAGCAGGAGCTCGCGGAGATCACAGCGGCCAACACCGGTCACACGGTGGAGGAGATCATCGCCGACTCCGACCGAGACCACTGGTTCTCGGCTCAGGAGGCCCTCGAGTACGGCTTCGTCGACCACATCGTGCGCTCCAGCCGGGAGATCGGCAAGCAGAACGGAGACAACTGATATGTCCTCGACCCGTCCCTACTTCGAGGCCGTCGCCCGCCAGGCCGGTGCCATGCCGCAGGCCCGCTACGTGCTGCCCCAGTTCGAGGAGCGCACCGCCTACGGCTTCAAGCGTCAGGATCCCTATGCCAAGCTTTTCGAGGAACGTATCGTCTTCATGGGCGTTCAGGTCGACGACGCCTCGGCTGACGACATCATGGCCCAGCTCCTCGTCCTGGAGTCGCAGGACTCTGATGGCTTGATCACCATGTACATCAACAGCCCCGGCGGTTCCTTCACCGCGCTCACGGCCATCTACGACACCATGCAGTACATCAAGCCGCAGGTGCAGACCGTCTGTCTGGGGCAGGCTGCTTCCGCTGCAGCGGTCCTGCTGGCCGCCGGCAGCCCAGGCAAGCGTCTGGCCCTTCCCAACGCGCGCGTCCTCATCCACCAGCCCGCCATGGAGGGAATGCAGGGGCAGGCCAGCGACATCGAGATCGTGGCCAACGAGATCGACCGCATGCGCTCCTGGCTGGAGGACACGCTGGCGTCGCACACCGGTCAGGACCGCGAGAAGATCCACACCGACCTTGAGCGTGACAAGATCCTGACTGCCGAGGCCGCTAAGGACTACGGGATCGTGGACCAGGTGCTCACCTCTCGCAAGACCTCGGCCTCTCCCCACTCCTCCTGACCTCCGGTCGGGTGAGTGGTGGTAGGGCAATGACACCGCCTGCGGCGCTCCTGCCGGTTGCCGGCAGGAGCGCCGGCCGTACAGCCGGTGAAAATGAAGCCCCCAAACGCTGGCAGCAAGGTGCCCAACATGGCATATTGCGGACTGGACACGCCGCCATGCCCTCGGTGCACCTGCCGGTTCAGCCCGTAGGCTGACGCAGTGGCGCCCGGGTGCGGGGACCGAAGACGAATCTGGAGGAAGCTGTGGCACGTAACGCTGAGAGTGTGGATCTGCTCAAGTGCTCCTTCTGTGGCAAGAGCCAGAAGCAGGTCAAGAAGCTCATCGCCGGGCCCGGTGTCTACATCTGCGACGAGTGCATTGAGCTGTGCAACGAGATCGTTGATGAGGAGCTGGGCGAGTCCGGTGCAGGCGTTCCCCTTGAGCTGCCCAAGCCCCAGGAGATCTTCGACTTCCTCAACCAGTACGTCATCGGGCAGGAGTCCGCCAAACGGGCCATGAGCGTGGCGGTCTACAACCACTACAAGCGCGTCCAGGTCAAGGAGCGCTCTGTGGCCGAGGGTGACGGCCTGGAACTGGGGAAGTCCAACATCCTTCTGCTGGGGCCCACTGGAACCGGAAAGACCCACCTGGCCCGAACCCTGGCCCGCCTCCTGGACGTCCCCTTCGCCATCGTCGACGCCACCGCGCTGACAGAGGCCGGCTACGTGGGCGAGGACGTGGAGAACATCCTCCTCAAGCTCATCCAGGCCGCCGACGGCGACGTCAAGCGCGCGGAGAAGGGCATCATCTACATCGACGAGATCGACAAGATCGGTCGTAAGGCGGAGAACCCCTCCATCACCCGGGACGTCTCAGGTGAGGGTGTGCAGCAGGCGCTGCTCAAGATCATTGAGGGCACCACGGCCTCCGTGCCCCCGGGCGGGGGGCGCAAGCACCCGCATCAGGAGTTCCTGGAGATCGACACCACCAATATCCTCTTCATCGCCGCAGGTGCCTTCGCCGGGATCGAGGAGATCGTGCGCCAGCGTCAGCGCAAGGAGTCCGGTGCTCAGATGGTGGGCTTCGGGGCACAGCTGGCCAGCGGTGCGGGATCTCAGGACATCTTCACCTCACCGGTACGTCCGGAGGACCTTCACAAGTTCGGCCTCATCCCCGAGTTCATCGGCCGTCTGCCCGTCATCGCCACCGTCCAGGACCTGGGCGTGCGCGAGCTCGTGCGCGTCATGACCGAGCCCAAGAACGCCCTGGTCTCCCAGTACCAGTACCTCTTCAGCCTCGACGGCGTCGAGCTGGAGCTGACCGACGCCGCCATCGAGGCGGTGGCCTCCCTCGCCCTGGAGCGCAAGACCGGGGCTCGCGGACTGACCTCCATCGTCGAGGAGGTCCTGGGGCAGGCCATGTTTGAGGTCCCTTCGCTACCCGAGGTGGGGCGCGTCGTCGTCGACGCCGATGCCGTGAGAGGCACCGGGAAGCCCCGTTACCAGGCGGGCTCAGGCACGCTCCGGTCGACCGCCAAGGCTGGGGAGCGGAGTCGGACCGCATGAGCGAGGGGCGGGTCGGCGTCCCTGCGCAGCTGGCCGTCTACCGAGCCACGATCGACAACCTTGATGCCGCTCTCGTCCACCTCCTGGCCGAGCGCTTCCGCTGCACCCAGCAAGTGGGACTGCTCAAGGCCCGCCTTGACCTGCCTCCGGCTGATCCTGGACGTGAGCGCCAGCAGGTCGCACGCCTGCGAGCGCTGGCCGAGGAGTCGGGGCTCGACCCGATCTTCGCTGAGAAGTTCTTCGCCTTCATCGTTGCCGAGGTCATTCAGCACCACGAGGAGATCCGCGACGGGCATGAGGCCGAGCTCAGCCGACGGGTAGACCTGGCGGCGCCTACTGACGCGACGTCGCAGGAGCGTTCGCGAGACGCAGGGCAATCCGGGGCGTGGCCGAGCCCGACAGGCCGTCGCAACAGCCCCTAGTCCTGCGACGGTGAGGCCGTGGTGCTGGGGACGAGCGGGGTACGCGTGTAGAGAGCATCGATCTCAGCCGCGAAGCGCTTCTCAGCCTCGGCGCGACGCACCTTGAGCGACGGCGTGAGCAGGCCGTTGGCCACCGTGAAGTCCGTGGGCAGCACCTCGAAGGTGCGAATCGACTCGGCCCGCGAGACCGCCTCGTTGGTCCGCGCCACGGCGCGTTCCAGGGCGGCGCGCACTCGGGGGTCCTGAGCGGCGTCGACGACCGTCATCTCCTCCAGCCCGTGGGAGGACAGCCACAGCGGCAGCATCTCAGCGTCCAGGGTGACGAGCGCCCCGACACATGGCCGGTTCTCGCCCACGACGAGTACCTGACTGACCAGGGGGTGCCCCCGGAGCCGATCCTCCAGAGGCGCCGGGGCGACGTTCTTGCCGCCGGCGGTCACAATGAGCTCCTTCTTGCGCCCGGTGATCCGCAAGAAACCCTCGGCGCCCTCGAAGGAGCCGATGTCACCGGTGCGCAGCCAGCCGTCATCAGTGAAGGCCTCGGCCGTGGCCTCGGGGTTGTTGTGGTAACCGGTGAAGGTGCCGATGCCCCGAACCAGGATCTCCCCGTCTCCATCGAGGCGGACCGCGCAGCCGGGAAGCGGCGTGCCGACGGTTCCGATCCGGGTGGCTTCAGGCAGATTGACGCAGCAGGGCCCCATGGTCTCGGTCAGGCCGTAGCCCTCAAGGACGGTGACTCCAGCGCCACGGTAGAAGTGTCCCAGGCGCTCGCCCAGTGGGCCGCCCCCGGAGACGACATGGGTGACCTGCCCGCCCAGCACGGAGCGCAGGGTGGAGAAGACAAGACGGTCGAAGGCCGTGCGCTGGGCCTTCAACCTGCGAGACGGCCCCTCGGGCGTGTCCAGGGCCCGTGAGTAGGCGATGGCGGTCTTGGCGGCCAGACGGAAGACCTTCTGCTTGGCTCCGGTGGCCTTGGCATCGGCGGCGTTGTAGATCTTCTCGAAGACACGAGGCACGGCCAGAACCGCGGTGGGTCGGAAGGATCCCAGGTCCGCCACCAGGTTTCGCACGTCGGGCACGTGACCCAGAACGCCCGAGTGCGAGCACACGATCGCGATCTCCACGAACCGGCCGAGCACATGGGCCAGTGGCAGGAACAGCAGGAAACGGACCTCAGCCCCTCCCAGGACCTCGGGCACGTGCGGGCAGACGTTGACGCACAGGTGCACCAGGTTGCCGTGGCTGAGCTCGACCCCCTTGGGGCGGCCGGTGGTGCCCGAGGTGTAGACGATCGTGGCCAGGGACTGCGAGCTCAAGGCCGCGGTGCGCTGATCGAGCTCGCCGGCGTCCATGCCTCGGCCGGCCTCGATGAGTCCCAGCACGTCCTCGCGCTCCACGCACAGGACCTGCAGGTCCGACAGCTCGGGGACTGCGGTCGTCAGCGCTCCGACCATGGAGGCCATGGCCTCGTTCTCCACGACGATGAGCCTCACCCCGGCGTCGGTGAGAATCCACTGAGCCTGCTCAGCCGAGGAGGTCTCATAGACGGGCACCACCACCAGGCCCGCCTCCCAGGCGGCGAAGTCCAGCAGCGTCCACTCATACGAGGTGTGCGACATGATGCCGATGGCGTCGCCGGGCTCAAGGCCCTTTGCCACGAGGCCTGCGGCCACCTCGCGCACTTCGGCGCGGAAGGCGCTGGCGCTCATCTCTCGCCAGCGTCGCCCCAGCGGGGACGTGCGGGCGATGAGCCCGCCGTCGGGGTTGCGCCGCACGCGCTCGGCCAGTGCCCAGGGCGTCGTCATGCCGTCATGAACCGGGATCCTCAGCTCGGTGGTGTGCTCCTGCGACGAGGCGGAGAAGACGGTGTCGGCCGGGGAGGTGGAGGCGTCGGTCATGGTGGCAAGTATGCCCGCCCCGAACGTTCGACGAGGTCTACTCCTGCGGTCCCTTGCGCGTGGACGAGTAGATCTCCGCGATGACGTCGGCGTGAGCCTCCATCACCGGGCCGCGCTTGACCTTGAGCGACGGGGTGAGCAGGCCGTTGGCCTCAGTGAAGTCGGTGGTGAGTACCCGGAAGGTGCGGATTGACTCGGCCCGGGAGACCGCGCGGTTCGTGCGTGCCACGGCCCGGTCCAGGGCAGCGAGCACCTGCGGGTGGGTGGAGGCCTCGACGACATCCATCGCGGGCAGCCCGTGGTTGCGCAGCCACTGGGGGAGCATCTCCTTGTCCAGCGTGACGAGCGCGGCGATGAAGGGCTCCCCGTCCCCGACGACGAGCACCTGGCTGATGAGCGGGTGCCCACGCAGCCGGTCCTCGAGCTGGGTGGGGGCGACGTTCTTGCCGCCGGCGGTGACAATGAGCTCCTTCTTGCGCCCGGTGATGCGCAGATAGCCGTCGTCGTCGAGTGTTCCGATGTCGCCGGTGCGGAACCATCCGTCGGCGGTGAAGGACTCGGCGGTGGCCTCGGGGTTGTTGTGATAGGTGGAGAACACTCCCAGACCCCGCACCTGGATCTCATCGTCCTCGCCGATGCGGATCTCGTTGCCGCACACGGGCGGACCAACGGTGCCGATCTTGTTGAGCCAGTCGGTGTTGACGCTGACCGGGCCGATTGTCTCGGTCAGGCCGTAGCCCTCCAGGATGACCAGTCCCAGTCCTCGGTAGAAGTGGCCCAGTCGCTGCCCCAGCGGACCTCCTCCGGAGATGATGAAGCGGGCGTTGGGGCCCAGGAGCGCACGGATCTTGCGGAAGACCAGGCGATCGGCCACCGTGTGGGCCTGCCGCAGGCGACGCGAAGGCCCGTCGGGAGTGTCCAGGGCGCGTGAGTAGGAGATGGCGACCTTGGCGGCCCAGCGGAACAGCTTGAGCCTGGCGCCGCCTCCGGCCTTGGCGTCGGCGGCGTTGTAGATCTTCTCCAGAACGCGGGGGACGGCCAGCACGTAGGAGGGAGCGAAGGACTGCATGTCCGGCAGGAGCGTCTTGACATCGGGGGTGTGCCCCAGCACGCCCTCTCCGGCCAGGGAGAGCAGCTGGAGGCAGCGCGCGTAGACGTGGGCCAGCGGCAGGAACAGCAGGAGACGCACGTGGTTGCCCCACAGCACCCCGGGCAGGTAACGCACCCCGTGGTAGGGGATGCCGACGGCGTTGCGGTGGGTGAGCTCGACGCCCTTGGGGCGGCCGGTGGTGCCGGAGGTGTAGATGATGGAGTAGACGTCGTCGACCCTGAGGGCGTTGGAGCGCTGGTCCACCTGCGAGGGGCTGACGCCCGAGCCGGCCTGGACGATCGTGGTGATGGCGTCGGAGTCCAGGGCGAGGACGTCGACCGTGCGCCCGACGTCGGTGACGGCGCCGCGCACGAGCTCGGCCAGGGTGGTGCTCTCGGTGATCACCAGGCGGACGTCGGAGTCTGTGACGATCCACTCGACCTGCTCGGCCGAGCTCGTCTCATAGATGGGTACGGAGACCAAGCCGGCACGGGCGATGGCCATGTCCAGCAGGAACCAGTCGTAGGAGGTGTGCGCCATGATGCCGACGGCGCTGCCCGCCTCGAAGCCCATGCCGATGAGGCCTGCGGCCACGTGTGTCACCTCCTCGCCGAAGGCACGGGCCGAGACCTCCTGCCAGTCTCCTGACACGGAGGACTTACGGGCGACGAGTGGTTTGTCGCCGCTGCGGGCGATGCGGTCAGCGAGCAGCCACGGAACCGACCAGTGCGCCTCGGGCTGGAAGGGGATCTCGGTGCCGGCGACACCGCCGGTCATGTGGTCGGGGTAGCGCGGCGGCCTGGTGCTGTTGCCGTGGGATGAGGAGGGGCGAGAGCTCACGGTTTCATTCTGTCAGGCCGTTCGGCGGGTGGCGCTCCGTTGAGGCGAGAGAACGGGAGGGTGGCTGTGGAGGTTTTCACAGCCCGTCTCAGGTGGTCTCGTGGAGGTCACCTGAGAGGTGACCTCGGGTCCGCGGCGTCGGGGAAGGGGGCCTGTTCCGATCGGGCCGGAGAAAACGAGTATGAAACGGATTGACCGACCAGTCACAAATGTGTAACGTGAGTCTCATGCCCAAGTCGACGCGCGTCGACACTGCGGGTCCTTCCGGAACGGAGCCGGTGGGCTCCGAAACAGTTTCAAGGAGGAAACACGCATGACACCCCTACCCCGTCGTCAGTTCATCCAGGGCTCTGCCCTGGCGGCGGCGCTGGCCTCAATGGCGGCCTGCTCCACCTCCAGCGGGAACGACGACGGCCCCGTCACCTTTGAAGGCACCGGACCGATCACCTGGGTCCAGGGCAAGGACAACTCCGGCGGCAAGGTCCAGGCCAGGATCGATGAGTGGAACAAGGCCAACCCCGGCGAGAAGGTCAAGCTCATCGAGCTCTCCGCGGAGGCCGACCAGCAGCGCACGGCATTGGTCAATGCCGCCAGGATCAACTCCAACGCCTATGACGTCGTCTCCCTGGACAACGTCTGGGTCTCCGAGTTCGCCGCCAACCGGTGGGTGGTCGAGCTGCCCGAGGACGAGCTCAAGAACGACGACATCCTGGAACCTGTGTGGAAGACGGGCGTCTATAAGGACAAGCTCTTCGCCGTTCCGTTCCACACGGATGCCCCGGTGATGTTCTACCGCAAGGACTTCCTGAAGCAGGCCGGCGTCGCGGTTCCCAAGACCTGGGACGAGGTCAAGACCGCCATTGACAAGGTGCGGGCTCTGCCCGGTCACGAGAACATCGGCGGCTTCGGGGGACAGTTCGCCAAGTACGAGGGCCTGACCTGCTGCACCTCGGAGTTTATCCACACCGCTGGCGGTGGCTTCTACGACGCGGACAACCAAGTGATCGTCGACTCCGCCGAATCGGTCACTGGGCTGCAGTGGCTCATCGACGGCTTCTCCCAGGGCTACATCCCCAAGGAGTCCCTGGAGTGGAAGGAGGAGGACGGCCGCAACGCCTTCGAGGCGGGTGAGCTCCTCTTCTACCGTCAGTGGCCCTACCAGTACGCCAACAACAAGAAGTCCCTGGGGACGGAGAAGTTCGACGTCGCCGCCCTGCCGAGTATCAATGGCAAGGACTTCGTGTCGACCCTGGGCGGGCACAACTGCGCCATTACCAAGGGATCGAAGAACAAGGCCACCGCCTTGAAGTTCGTTAAGTGGTGGATCAGCGAGGACTCCCAGCGCTACCAGCTCAAGACCCAGACTCTCGCACCGATCCTCGGTTCCCTTTATGAGGATTCCGAGCTCCTCAAGGACTTCCCTTACCTGCCGATCCTCAAGAAGAGCCTCGAGAACGCCAAGAGTCGTCCTCAGGCCGTCTACTACGGAGACGTCACTGCCAAGATTCAGGACAGCATCTACCCCGCGATCCAGCAGCCGGGGAGTAGGGCGGCCAAGGACGTCATCGCCAGCCTGAGCAGCAGCCTGAAGAACCTGGAGGGCTAAAGCCCCGGCACGGGGACCGCCTCAGGCAGCGCCCCTCGTGAATCCAGTCATGTCAGCTAGGACAGTCAAAAGGACGGTCAAAGGACAGTCATGAGTACAACGACGCACTCCGAACAAGTCGTCAACCACCAGTCCAAGAGCTCCAAGGCCCAGGCCCGTCTGGCCTGGTTGCTCATCTCACCTACGGTGCTGGTGCTGACTATCGTCATTCTTATCCCCATCGCCCAGTCCCTCTACCAGTCGCTCTTCGGGCGACCCCCCCTGGAGGACAACGGCTTCTTCTCCACGACCGAGCCCTTCGTGGGCCTGAAGAACTACACCGACATCTTCTCCAGCGCCGGGGAGAGGTTCTGGGTGGCCTTCTACAACACCACCCTCTTCGGCGTGGTCACCGTGGTTCTGGAGACCATTCTCGGTGTGGCCATGGCACTCATCATGCACAAGGCGATGAAGGGGCGCGGCATCGTACGCGCCTCCATCCTCGTCCCCTGGGCGATCCCCACCGCCGTCTCCGCCATCCTGTGGGGCTGGATCTTCAACCAGAACGGTGTCGCCAACGCGATCCTGGGCCAGCACGTCATGTGGGCCTCGGGGGATCTGAGCGCCAAGATGGCCATCATCATCGCTGACGTGTGGAAGACGGCGCCCTACATCGGGCTGCTCACCCTGGCAGGGCTCCAGCTCATTCCCGACGAGGTCTACGAGGCTGCCAAGATCGACGGTGCGACCGCCTGGAAGCGCTTCACCTCCATCACCCTGCCGCTGGTCAAGCCCGCGCTCGTTGTGGCCGTGGTCTTCCGGGCCCTGGACGCCCTGCGCATGTTCGACCTGCCCTACATCCTCATCGGCCCCAGGAAGAGCAGCGTGGAGACCCTCTCCATGCTGGTCCAGGACGAGAGCTCCAACTCCCGCTACGGCAGTGCCGCGGCCTACGCCCTCATCCTGTTCCTCTATGTCTTCGTGTTCGCCATCGCCTTCCTGAAGATCACCAACACCGACATCAGCGGTAACGACGAGGCTCGGCGCAAGCGCAATGAGCGCAAGCTGCCGGTCAGCGCCTTCTTCAAGCGCTCCGGCTCCTCCTCCCCGGCCTCCCAGACGGACACTGAAAGGAGCCAGCAGGCATGAGCACCTCCACCGCTGCACCGGTTCGCAAGACCAAGAGGGACTGGGGAAGCCTCTTATCCCACGCCGGTATCGTCCTCATCGTCATCTACTGCCTGGCGCCCTTCTACTGGATGCTGGTCTCCTCGCTGCGCCCCGACAGCGAGATCTTCGAGAACAGCTGGTGGCCCCGCCACCCCTCCTTCGAGAACTACAAGGCGGTCTTCTCCTCGAAGAACAACTTCGCCGACGGCCTCATCAACTCCATCATCGTCTCCGTTGTTGTAACGCTCGTGGCGCTGGCCGTGGCGACCTTCACCGCCTACGCCCTGGCGCGCCTCGACTTCCGGGGCAAGGGCGTGCTCATGCTCCTCATCATCGCCACCTCGATGTTCCCGCTCGTGGCCATCATCGTGCCCCTGCTGAAGAACTTCGCCGCCTGGGGCTGGACGGACACCTACCAGGCGATGATCATCCCGGACCTGTCCTTCTCCCTGCCGCTGGCGGTGTGGAACCTGACGAGCTTCTTCCGGCAGATGCCCCAGGAGCTCGAGCAGTCCGCCATGGTTGACGGATGCACCCCCGGCCAGGCGTTCCGCAAGGTTATCCTCCCTCTGGCCGCGCCGGGCATCTTCACCACCGCCATCATCATCTTCATCGGCGCCTGGAACGAGTTCCTCGTGGCCGTCACGATGATCATCAAACCCTCGATGCAGCCGGCCACGGTGCTGCTGTCGAAGTTCACCGGGGACTCCCAGTTCAACACGCCCTTCGGCTCCCAGATGGCGGCCGGCGTCATCATGACGCTGCCGCTGGTGCTCATGGTGCTCTTCTTCCAGCGCCGCATCGTGGCGGGTCTGGCCGCCGGCGGACTCAAGCAGTAGTGCCAGCGCGCCCAGAACCCGGATCGCTGTAGGGTTCGTCCGCCACAGGCTCTCTGCGGGGCGGCGGCACCGCGCCGCCGTCCCGCAGAGGACGTCTGCGACTCCCGCCGGCTCTTAGGCATCTTTCTCTGCACGTCTCTGCTCCTCTCCTTCCTCCTTCTCTCTCACCTCGCCGCAGCGCTGCGGCCCGACCAGGATCCGCCCATGACCTCGACCAGCTCCTGCTCTCAGGGCCTCGCGCTGCGCACAGACACTGATGCCTGGTGGCGTGACGCCGTTATCTACCAGATCTATCCCCGCTCCTTCGCCGACGCCAACGGTGACGGGATCGGCGACATCCAGGGCATCCGCGAGCACGTCGACCACCTGGCCGCGCTCGGCGTCGACGCCGTGTGGATCTCGCCCTTCTACCCCTCACCGCAGGTCGACGCCGGATACGACGTCTCCGACTACTTCTCCCTGGCTCCCGAGTACGGCACGCTGGCGGAGCTCGACGCGCTCATCGCCGACCTGCACGAGGTCGGCATCCGCGTGGTCATCGACCTGGTCCCCAACCACTCCTCCGACCAGCACGAGTGGTTCCGCGCCGCCCTGGAGGCCGGACCCGGTTCGCCCGAGCGCGACCGCTACATCTTCCGCCACAGCGCCGACGGCGTCCCGAACAACTGGGGCTCGCTCTTCGGCGGACCCGCCTGGCAGCCGGTCGAGCCGCTCACCGGCCGTAGTCAGGACCAGGACTGGTACTACCTCCACCTGTTCGCGGCCGAGCAGCCCGACTTCAACTGGTCCAACGAGGACGTCCATGAGCACTTCCGCACCTTCCTGCGCTTCTGGGTGGAACGCGGCATCGACGGGTTCCGCGTCGACGTCGCCCACGGACTGGTCAAGGCCGAGGGGCTTCCCGACGACGATCTCGGTCCGGACCGGTGGAACGTTGTCGCCGCGGAAGACGAGGATGCTGCCGCCGCCCGTGACAAGCTGCCCGATGTCGGCCCCGCCTTCAATCAGCCCGGGGTCCACGACATCTACCGCGAGTGGCGCAGCGTCCTGGACAAGCTCGGTACGGACATCCTCTTGGTCGCCGAGGCCTGGGTGCCCACCGAGGCGGATGCCGCCCTGTACGTGCGTGCCGACGAGATGAGTCAGGCCTTCAATTTCCCCTTCCTGACCGCCGGGTGGGACGCTGCTGAGCTGCGCCGCGTCATCGATGTCTCCCTGAGCGAGTACGGGGCCGTCGGGGCCCCGGCCACCTGGGTGCTGTCCAACCACGACGTCGTGCGCCACGCCTCCCGCCTGGCCTACCCCGCCGACATGGACACCGACCCCGGGATCGGCCCCAAGGACCCCCAGCCCGACGCCGAGCTCGGCCTGGCCCGAGCGCGCGCCGCCACCCTGTTCATGCTGGGCCTGCCCGGCAGCGCCTACCTCTACCAGGGTGAGGAGCTGGGACTGCCCGAGCACACCACCATGGAGGACGAGGCCCGCCAGGACCCCCTGTGGGAGCGCACCAACCACCTCGTGACGGGGCGTGACGGCTGCCGAGTTCCCCTGCCCTGGACACGGGACGGGGTCTCCTACGGTTACAGCACCACCGGCCGCACCTGGCTGCCCCAGCCCGAGGGATGGGGCAGCTACTCGCCCGAGGCCCAGGACGGACACGAGGACTCCACCCTCAGCCTGTACCGGAGGGCCATCGCCCTGCGCCGAGAGCGCCGGCTCGGGCGTGGTTCAGTGGAGTGGCTTCCGGCTGAGCCCGGGGTCCTGCACCTGCGCAACGGCAGCACCGGCGTCGCCCTCAACACCACCGAGCAGCCGGTGACTCTCAAGGGCTCCGGTAGCCTGCTGCTCACCTCCTGGCAGCCGGATGACAGGGGTGATGCGGGCGCCGTCGTCCTGCCGCCCAACGGCGCCTGTTGGCTGGATCTTCCGCAAGGAGGACCTGATGGCGGCGACCCGCGCTGACGTAGCCCGAGCGGCGGGTGTGTCGCCCTCGACCGTCACCTACGTCCTGTCCGGCCAGCGCTCGACGCGCTCGAGCACACGCGAACGGGTCATGCGGGCTGTGCGTGAGCTTGACTATCACCCCAATATCGCCGCCCGTTCACTGGCCTCGCCGGGGCTGCGCACCGCAGGGGTGCTGTTCCGACGGCAACGCTCAACCATTGACGCCAATGACCTCGACTATGTCGACGGAGTGCGCCGGGCCCTGGAACCCAGCGGGATCCAGGTCGTCATCCCGGTCATGACCTCCTCGGCACCGCTGATCGAGCTGCGCTCGCTCGTGCGCTCGGGCTCCCTGGGCGGCGTTGTCCTCATGGACGTGGCTCAGGGTGATGAGCGGGAGGCGATGCTCCTGGATGAGGAGATCCCCACCGTCCTCATCGGATCCTCTGGTCGTGCTGTCGGGGCTCCGGGTGTTGATACCGACTTCGTCCAGATGGCGCACGCGTCCGTGGAGCACCTGGCCGGGCTCGGGCACCGGCGCATCGTCGCGCTCATGCGGGAGACCGCCTACGACGACGCCCACGCGCGTCAGGACCAGGCCCATGAGCTTCTGCTCGCCGCGGGTGATCTGGGGGTGGATGTCCTGGTGCGCCAGGTGCCGGAGCTGGCGCTGGCCGGCGGTGACATCGTGGGAGCCGATGGTCTGGTGGAGGGGCGCAGCGCCGTCATCTCCAACAACCCGGCTGCCGTGGTGGGGCTCGCCTGTGCGGCACAGGCCCACGGGCTCTCCATTCCCGCCGACCTGTCCGTGCTCACCCTCGGGGTCACGGAGTGCCGCGGACGGCAGGGGGAATCCTTCAGTGAGCTCAGCGTGGACCGTGAGGCGATGGGTACCGCGGCGGGCTCTCTGCTGCTGTCGCGTCTGAGGGGAGAACCGGATCCGGTTGAGCGTCGCAGGCTCATGCCCGCCTTCCTCAGGGATCGCGGATCCACGGCGCACCACCGGGGCTGAGGAGCAGATGCGAAACCACCCGAATCATCGCACGAACTGCCAGACTCGACGGTGAGAGTGCTGCGTTAAAGGAGAAGGGATGATGCTGAGGAGGACCCGTGTGGTCAACACTCTGATCGTCCTTCTGACCGTGGCCGTGGTTTGCCTGGCTATACTCCCGTGGATGATCCCCAGGATTCAGGAGGCGGCGCGGGACAAACCCGACCCCGGCCGGGTCCTGACGGCTATCAGGGAGCATCAGGCGGCGCTGGACGCCGAGTGGACCGATACGGAGGCCTCCACCGGGGCTTCTCCGCCCACGCGGGCCGAGACGACCATCCGCGATCTGCGTAAGCGGCTGGCTCAAGACGGCATTCCGGTGACCTCTGCAACGAGCGAGGTCAAACGCATCAGGGCCACGTACCAGGATGACGACAGCGTCCATGCGATAGCCGAGGTCTCCACGTCCAAGACCTACGCAGACGGTTCCGGCACGACCAGTGTGGAGACGAACCTCCACACCCTCGTCCTCACCGGGAACGATCCCGACGGCTACACCGTGGTTCGTGACGAGATCGTCGATCCGGCGCGTCCCAGCCCTCCCGATGATATCCAGCACCGCGCCGACCTGATGGCACTGGAGGTGAGCGTCGTGTTCGCCGCCATCGCCGTCATCGCGGTGGTGCTGTCCCGGCGGAATCGAGCCCACCTGCCCCGTTGCCTCGCCTGGCTTCCCTTCGGCGGCGCCTTCGCGCTGATGACCGGGGTCATCTGGGGCTACACGGTCGGCAATGCCCGCATCCTGGACGATTTCGGGGACAGCACACTGAGCTGTAACGGGGAGCGTTTCGACTCGCTCGACTCCCGACTTGTTCCCTTCCTCAGCCGCGACTGCGTGACTCAGAGTCGCATCGACGTGCTTGCGGCCCTGCTGGCTGCCGTGGTCATCGTCCTCATCGAGTACCGGATCCTGCTGTGTATGAGGGCGGGCCTCGGATACCGGAAACGGTGTTCGAGGTGTTGTTCGCCTTGTTTCAGTCGGTGGTGATCTGTCCTTCGACGAGCTTGCCCTTGGTCTTGCGTTTGGCTGCTGGCAGTCCTTTCCCCCTTGTCGCGTTCTCAGGCTCCTTTGTCCATGGGGGCGCAGATTGCCAGTTTTCGGCAGTTTGACCACCGCCTCATCAGTGGGGAAGTGGCCGCGCTTCATCGGTGATCCTTACGCCGTTGGTAACTTGCAGTCTCGATCGTGTTGGGAGAGGGACATCTCCAACGAGAGGGAAAGATGCCCCGCCTAAGCATCGGCCGGTGAGCCCAGGAAGGGAGGAACCGTCCTCAGGCCCTCTCCCGGGTCGTCACCTTCTGAAGGGTGCTTGACCCGCCTTGGAGCCGGAGAAGCCGATTAGAGTCTGCTAGGCGACCTCCTGGCTCGGGGCGGTGCAGGTCGGCCTTAAGAGCGGCCGCAACCCTCCTGCAGTCCTGGAAGGAGACGAACGCATCCAGGGGCGCCGAACCTGCTGGGACCTGCACAGGTGGTGACCACGGAGATGGGCCGCGACCGTCTCCGCTCGTTTCGGGCAGGCCAGTCAGCCCGTCGCATCCCCCCTGCGCTTTGCTCCCAAAACGACCTCCAGGTCTCGCTGATCAAAGAGGTCGACAGCCCCGGGTGTTGGGACATCTTTGCCCGTGACCAGTGAGTGGGTTCTGAGGCTTGGGCTTCAGGTTGTTTATGATGACATGCTCAACCCGGCCCCCCGATCACCAGTGACTTGCCCGACCTGGGCTCGTTGACCAACCCGTCAAGACGACGTTTGACGGGCCTACCGCACCACTTGTGTGTCGTAGACAGTCACTTCCCGCCCGGGCACGACCTCCGTGTTGGACGCCCCAATGGAGTGCTCTCATGCGATATGGCACCTCAGCGCTCGGGATGACTTGCCTCTGCACATCTACATCTCGAACCGATCTGTCCCAGCACCCGATAATGTCAGGTTCGCCGGGTCTGGAGTTCTACGCCGCGTACCCCGGGGCTCTACTAAACGCCAGCGACGAACTAACGACGCACGACGATAGATGGCATTTTGAGGGAGAGGTCCACAAATAATAGTATAGTTCTACTATGAAATTAGGTGAGATAATTTGGTGTACTTATTTCTGTGTTTGTCAAGAGGGGGTAGTTCCCCGGTGACGTGTAGGCGCTGTGTGGTTATCGTTATTCCTGTCGGCAGAGCCTGGTGATTGGACGCTGGTCTCGAAACTTCAGTATCTCAGGAGTGGATATGAAACACAAAGTCATGCCTGTGTGTGGGCTTGTTCTTGCTGTTGCCCTCGCTACCCAGCTTTCCGGGTCTATAGCGCATGCTGACCCTGGCGATAATGATTTCGATAACGATACTGTTAATAGCATTAAGAATGCTGTAATTGAGTATCAGAAGGTTGTGGATTCCGAATGGACGGACTATGACGCTACTACCGGTCACGATGTCACGAGCGCAGAGCAAGAGGTGCGAGATATTCGTAAGGGTCTTCTCGATGAGAGTGGTATTGTGGTTGCTTCGGCGGAAAGTGATGTGCGAATTCCCGGCAAACCGTACTGGGAGGAAGGTGAGATAACCATCGACGTAGAGATATCAACAACTAAGACCTATGCAAAGTTTGATCATCCCGGGGAGAGAGTTGAAGGTGTGGTAACTAATGATCACAAAATTAAACTATCCAGGGATGGTGGCTACTATGTGAGTGTGGATGCTTTGGATAATCTAATCGATGAGGGCAGCAAGGGGGACGGTGCGCCTTCTGGCTCTGGTGAAGTTTCTTTGGATCCATCAGACAGTTCGCGCGACTCGTCTGGTGGCGGTGTCGATCCAACTGCTGTTCACAGTGGTAATAACTCTGTGGAGGCAAGTAGTGACAATGTTTCTGCCGACGCCTCATCCCCTGTTTTTATTCAGCCTGTCGATAGTCAAGGTCGAACTTTAAACAAAGAGGCGATGGTCGAGTATGCGAGGGAGTGGACGAGTTCTCCTCATGACACTAACGTGAATGAGGGCGGGCTAAATCCAAGCTATCCAATGAGGGGGCAGAACTGTGCAAACTTTACTTCTCAGGCACTGAACGTTGGAGGATGGGAGGTTGAAGGAGGAGTCCTTCCATTCGACCCTGATGTTTGGACTTACAATTTAGACTTCTTTAATCGTCCTTCTTGGACTTGGGTTAATGCCAAGGATAATGCTGGCTATGTTCTGTCTCGAGGATATGAGAGGCTTCCCAATATGTGGAATGCTGACGTGGGTGATATTATATACGTCGATTGGGACGGGGGTCGTGATGGTGGAATTAGTCACGCCATGGTAGTTACCTCTCGAGGGCTCGGTGAGCCTTTCATCTCTCAGAAGAGTTCTAATCGATCGAATGTTCCTCTTGTTGAGTCTAAGTTAATGGCGAAGGCTCAAGGAAATGAGGAACCGGATTGGTATGCGGTGACCTTTGGAGGGGGTGCTTAATCCGTTAGAACCTGGGGTTGCTTGTCGAATTCGTGTACTTCCGGATCAGCAACCAAAGAAGCGGCTTCGGAACGCTGTGGCCCCACCCTGAGAACAGGGTGGGGCCACCGTTCGTCAGAAGACCGGCTGCTAGCGGCTCACTTCTTCTTGGCCGGGGCCTCGCCGAGCTCGGCGGCCGCGACAGCCACTGATGCGGCTCCGTCGGCCGACTCGGAGTCCGCGTCCTGGGCGGCCTGCTCCACGGTGAAGGGGCCGGTGACCTTGGCGGCCTCCGTCAGGTCCGCACGCACCGCCTCGATGGCCTCGGCGTACTCGGGCCGGTCGGCGGCGACGGCCAGCGTCACCGAGAGGATCGGCGTCTTCTGGCTCGTCTTGGCCTCCGACTTCACCTTGCGCAGCGCCGCCAGGGCCGCCCCGGCACGGGCGACCAGCTCGGCGTCGGCCCCGGCGGAGGTCTCCCGCAGGCCGGCGGACTGCGGCCAGGCGGCCCGGTGCACCGAGCCGCTGCGGTACCAGCTCCACACCTCCTCGGTGGCAAACGGTAGGAAGGGGGCCAGCAGACGCACGAAGGTGTCCACCGCGATCGCCAGCGTCGCCCGCGCCGAGCGGACGGCCGCGGGCTCGTGAGAGCCGTCGAAGTCATTGGCCCGGTCCTTGACCAGCTCGATGTAGTCATCGCAGAAGGTCCAGAAGAAGGACTCGGTGACCTCCAGGGCACGGGCGTGCCCGAACTCCTCGAAGGCGGCCGTGGCGGTGTCGACGACGTCGGCCAGCGCGGCCAGGACCGCCCGGTCGATCGGCTCGCTGACCACCGAGGCGTCCAGGCAGGGAGCGGGCGCCGCGGCCACGGTGGCCTCGTTCGCGTCCCACGGGATCCCCATGGACAGGGCGAACTTGGAGGCGTTGAGGACCTTGATGGCCAGGCGACGGCCGATCTTGATCTGGGTCTCCTCGAAGGCCGCGTCCAGGCCCAGGCGGGCCGAGCTGGCCCAGTAGCGCACGGCGTCGGAGCCGTACTGCTCCAGCAGGCCCATGGGGGTGACGACATTGCCCTTCGACTTGGACATCTTCTTGTGGTCGGAGTCCAGGATCCAGCCCGACAGGCCGGCGTTCCGCCACGGCAGGGCAGCGAACTCCAGGTCCGCGCGCACCACCGAGGTGAACAGCCAGGTACGGATGATGTCCTGGCCCTGCGGACGCAGGTCCATCGGGTAGACCCGGCCGAAGAGGTCCTCATCGGTCAGCCAGCCCGAGGCCAGCTGGGGCGACAGGGACGAGGTGGCCCAGGTGTCCATGATGTCGAGCTCGCCGACGAAGCCGCCGGGCCTGCCGCGCTGGTCCTCGGTGTAGCCGAACGGGATGTCGGAGGAGGGGTCCACCGGCAGCTCGGACTCGTCCGGGGTCAGGACCGCGTCGTAGTCGACCTCGCCGTCGGAGCCCACCTTGTACCACAGCGGGAAGGGGACGCCGAAGAAGCGCTGGCGCGAGACCAGCCAGTCGTTGTTGAGACCCCGCACCCAGTTCTCGTAGCGCACGCGCATGAAGTCGGGGTGGAAATCGAGCTCGCGGCCGCGCTCGAGCAGCTCGTCGCGCAGGTCGGTGCCGGAGGCCGGGTTCGTCCACTCCTTACCGCCGTTGCGGATGTACCACTGGCGGGAGGTGACGATCTCCAGGGGCTTGTCGCCCTTCTCGAAGAAGTTCGTCTGACGCACCGTCTTGGTGGGCTCACCGCGCATCTCACCGGTCTGCGCGAGACGGGCCACGAGGGCCTCGCGGGCGGAGAAGGTGGTCTTGCCGGCCATAGCCTCGTACATCTCGCGGCCCGCCTCGGAGGTGATCCACTCGGGCGTCTCGGTCTCGATGCGGCCGTCCTTGCGCAGGATGGCGCGCAGCGGCAGCTGCAGGTCGCGCCACCAGTCGATGTCCGTGGTGTCACCGAAGGTGCAGCACATGGCGATCCCGGCGCCCTTGTCCTTCTCCGCGGCCGGGTGCGGCAGGACCGGCACCTCGACGCCGAAGACGGGGGAGGACACGGTGGTGCCGAACAGGGGCTGGTAGCGCTCGTCGTCGGGGTGGGCCACCAGGGCCA
>ERZ772766.162-NODE-162-length-38933-cov-9.325171_pt1 | contig 38933 bp, 30 predicted proteins | sample MGYA00511379_ERZ772766 | MGnify/ENA primary metagenome ERZ772766 (study PRJEB29015, sample SAMEA2737895) | human oral metagenome | biome: human oral; feature: human-associated habitat; material: dental | place: China | collected 2116 ... | reverse complement strand
AGACCGTCATGCTCGGGGTTGCTCTGGCGCTTCACGAGCTGAACGAAAAGACTCCGCTGGGGCGCAGCGTGCGCATCCTGTTCCAGCCCGCCGAGGAACAGTTGCCGGGCGGGGCTGTGCAGATGATTGAGCAAGGTCTTTTGCGCAATATCCCGCGTGCTTTTGCCCTGCATTGCGATCCGAAGGTCGAACTGGGGAAAATTGGCACGCGCATCGGGGCGATTACGAGTGCTTCAGACACGATTAAGATTCACCTGAGTGGTCATGGTGGTCATACCTCTCGGCCGCATCTGACCGAGGACCTTATCTACGCGATGAGCCAGATTGCCGTGCAGGTTCCCTCCGTGCTCACGCGCCGTACCGATGTGCGTTCCGGCGTGCTGGTCGCGTGGGGGCAGGTGAGCGCCGGGGTTGCCCCAAACGCTATTCCCGCTGAAGGCTATTTGGCGGGCACTATGAGATGTCTGGATGTTGAGGTGTGGCGTCAGGCGGGTAACCTGCTGGACGAGGTAATTGAGCAGGTCGCGGTTCCCTTTGGCGTGCAGGCGAGGGTTGAGCATATTCGCGGCGTGCCCCCGGTCGTCAATACCGATGCGGAAACCACCATGTTGGAAAACGCGGCGCGCGCCGAATTAGGCGAGGAATCTATCGTGCTGGTTGAGCAATCAATGGGTGGAGAAGACTTCGCGTGGATTCTGCAGGAGGTTCCAGGCTCGATGTTCCGCCTAGGAACTCGCGCCCCGGAAGATCCTGTCTACGACTTACATCAGGGGGACTACGCTCCTAATGAGCAGGCGATTGGCGTGGGTGTGCGCGTGATGGCGGCGACCGCGTTGCGTGCCGTGCGTTTTGAGCTCGCGAAGGCTGCGAAGGCCGCGAACCCGGTGCGGGATGAGGCGCGTTAATATTACGGACAACCTGTAATAGAGGATATTCCAGGCACTGGCGCCGAAGCACGCAGCACCGAGAAATATTTACGGGGCTCTCCGCCAAATCTTTACGAAAACTTTATGAAAGAACGGGTTTCGTCACAGGAGGAATACGTCAAGTGCGGGTGCATCGCCGAAATAGCGGGCATCTGCCGGGGGAGTGGGATTGCGCCTGAAAAACCAAAATAGTGATGTCTACCCTAGAAAAAACGGTGTTAAGCCGCGCATGAACGTCAAAACCTGCGTCATACCCACTCATGAATAACATTTGCAGGATAAACTATAGGGGATGACCGAACCGCACCGCGTCATTGCGGGGCGCCGAACAGCTGACGAGTGGGAGAACTCTGTGGGATTCTTTGGAATCGGTAAGAAGAAGTGGGAAGAGCAGGCGAAAGCCGCCCAGGCTGAGGCAGAAGCACAGGCTGACGACGTAAAATCCGCCCTCCCTAACTCCGATGCAGAGGCATCGGATCGTACCCTCGCGGAACGTGTGAATGAACAGCAGCGTTGGGAGAATTCCCTGCGCCGGTTTGTGCAGGCTGAGAGCACTCGCATGCAACAGGAAGAGCAGAAGAGCAAAGATACTTCTGACCTTAACGTCGATGCTTTGAAACAGTCCGCGCAGCACAGCGGCTCTTCTGCTGAGCCTTCGGCATCCACAGCAGGCGAAGCGAGGACTTCCGGGTCAGCAGAAGGCAAGAAAACCGTGGGCGCTTCCTCACAGGCTGCGAACGCAGATGCCGCCCAGAAGGGTTCTTTCACACAAGAAGCAGCCCAGACATCCGATACTTCCGCCCCGAAACGTGCACCCCAGATTTCTGAGTACCGCGCAACGAGTATGCCTGCGGATGCATTTGAGACTAACTCTTCCGCCACTGCGGTTCCCTCATCGAACGCAGCGTCGGTTTCGGGTACCGCATCGGTACAGAGCGAAGCAGGCTCCCAGAAACAAAACGTGCAGGACGCACTTAAAGAATTTAACGAGACGAAATACAGCACCGAGCACGAGGGGAATACCTCCTCAGTATCCTCACACGCCTATGCGGCTGCCGCCCCGTCTTCTTCTGCAGAGAAAGACTCTGCGGACATCAAGACCCCGAACGTTGAGGATCGTGAGCGGGAGAAACTTGCCGCAGGAGTCGTGCCTACCGATGCCGAAGAGAAGCCTGCTTTCGTTCCCGCGCCCGGTGTTGAGTCTAAGAACTCAAACGATAAGAAGACAGCGAACGCCGACTCGAAGTCTACGCTTGAGTCCACACCCCAAGAATCCGAATCTGCTTCGGATGTAAAAGCCTCTGCACACGAGAAAAAGTCACCTAGCCCTGAGGCTCAGGCGACGAGCGGGTTGGAGTCTTCGGGCACCCCGTCAGCCTCGAAGAAGTCCGACAAGATCGAGTTTGTCGGCTCGGGGGCAACGGGCTCCGCCAAACATCTTGATGACCGTAACGACCCTGAAACCTTGGCTCCCGAGAAGAATCGCAGCGTCGAAACTTCGGCTGAGAAAACCTCTGCCGAGAAGATGGCTGTACAGCACGAGAAGACCGTGGCCGATGAGGTCCCAGCCCACTCTTCCACAGATAAAGACTCCAAGAAACAGGACGTTGAAAAAACTGCGCGCGATGAAAAAGCTTCTCAGAACGGCGCCGCAGCCGCATCATCACATGCAGCAGCATCCGTTGAAGGGAACGAAAAAGCGGAGGTTCTCACCCCCGAGAATCCGCTGCACGACCTCGTAACTGCGATGCGCGGATACGGCTCTGGGAAGGTGTCCTACGAACTGCGTCAGCTGGGCGACGATATGCACTACCGGATTTTCCATCGCGGCAGCGAAGTCGAACAGGGTGTTGTGGTTCCGACCGATGCGTGGTTCTCGTCGATTGCCTCGCTCTACGTGCGAGCACAGGACGCGGGCAGGGTGTGGAACCGTGCCCTCGTGGTAGCAAACCCCAGCGAGAACGGGCTAGTAGCGGTACAGGCTTCGTACACGAACACCGCCGATGCATCGAGCTACACCACGGATTACGTTCTCGAAACGAGCGAGAAAGACTCGGCTTCGCAGAAAGACTCATCAGCGAAAAGCGCCGAATCGGCAAAGTCCTCTGCCGACCAGAGCACCGCATCCACCGAAGCTGCAGATCAGAAAACGTCGACCGCGAAGACCTCAGTGCTGGCTGGTTCCGCCGATGATACCTCTTCGCAGAAGGAATCTGAGGCAAAGCTCGCTCAGGATAAGAGCGATGAGCAAGCTAAGACCGCTGAGTCTCAGAAGGCGAAAGATCTTGACAACCACACCCAGAACGTCAAGTCTGCTGATGCCGACAAAGCCAATACTCAAGATTCACAGAAGTCTGAGAAATCCGAACATACCGTAGACTCCGAGAAGAAGCTTTCTGGCGCTCACGAAAAGGAGCAGGAAGTTTCGGCAAAGGCTCAGACGGATACTGCAAAGTCTGATTCTGCTACAGCAGAATCGACCAAGAGCGGTTCAAGCGCGCTCGCTGCAGGTACCCTTGGCGCCGCAGGCGTGACAGCCGCCGGGATCGCGGCATCGTCGAAGAGCGACCGCGAGGATTCACGCTACGAATACGATTACGATGCGGATCCGCAGAATGTCACCGGTCGTCACGATGCTCAAGCTGCTGAGCAGAGCAAGACCGAGATTGACAGCGCTAAAGCCGATGCTGTCTCCGAGAAATCGGCGGTGTCTGGCGCATCTGCAGCCAAGGACTCTTCCGGCCTCTCAACCCCCGAAGCTGAGGTAGAGAAAACCAAGGTTGAGAAATCTTCTGAAGACGAAGAAGAACTCAACAGCATGCAGGCGGCTTTGGCGACTATCGTGGCATCCTCCGAAGCGAAGAAGACTGCATCGAACGCGAAGGAAGACGCTGCGGATACTTCCGCTGCGGTGAAGACTTCGGGTACCGGCTCGAAGTCCGCTGCTGATAAGACGAGCGAGGACTCACAGAAGGCGGCTGATTCCGAAAGCACCGTCAAGACTGAGAGTGATGCCAAGACTACTGCGGGTTACACCTCAGAGAATCAGAGCGCGAATGTAACTCAGGCTGCGGTGAAGGAATCCCAGGCTGGCACCACCAATACCGACAGTTCCTCTGCACTGCCCAAGCATGTGGATGACCTCGCTCTCGTCCCCGAAGTCGAGAAGGACTCGCTGACAGGCTCGACTGACACGAAGCCTCAGGAATCGGCGTCGAATAGGCAGGATGCGCCTGCCGCGCAGACCGCATACGCTGTTGCTGCTCAGTCCGGAGAATCAACTGTAAACGGTAAGACCGCGCAGCACGAATCCGCAGATCTGCCTCCCGCAGAGGCCGAGCCGGATACCCCCGCACATCAGGCACATTCTTCCGTGCTCGCTGGCGATGCGCTTGCCGAGGGCAACCTGGTACTCACCGACGCCAAGGTGATCGAGCATCTGGCACCGGTGACCGAAGCTCTCTTCGGCGAGAATGGTAGCGCTAAGGATGCAACGACCGTGTTGATCCGGGTACGTTCGGTGGGCTCTTACTACGATGTGCTCACCCACGTGCGCCGCAACGGATTCTGGGAGCAGGTACGAACCTTCGAGTTAGTTTCGGAAGAAGATTTGGGTATTCCCACGCTCAAGGCCGATTCCTACAGCGAAGGTGAAGGGTCGCCACTCGCCATGAGCCTGACCTTCACCCCGGGCGTGCCCGTGCAGTCTGCATTCGATTACTCGAATGAGCAGGCTTTCGTACGGTACCCCCGCCAGCTTGAGGCCGATCGCTACGTAGAGGAACTGCGCATGTTCCCGCGTCTGGGGGCTAAGATCCCGGCGCATATGGCAAATGCTCTAACTCACTGGAGCATGTAGGAGAAGCCCGCCCGTGAATGAAGATAGAGCTTCTGAGAAAACGGTAGCTGAAGTTGCCGCGCGTGCAGGGAAAGCCTTCGAGCGTCTGGTGCAGACGATGGCAACCCTGCGCGCGCCCGGCGGGTGTCCCTGGGATGCCGAACAGACTCATCAGTCCCTCATTCGATACCTCATTGAGGAATCCTATGAGGTCGTGGAGGCTGTCGAGGCACCCGAGGGTACGAACCTGCAGCTTCTACGCGAAGAGCTGGGCGATGTTCTGCTTCAGGTTCTCTTCCATGCCGATATTGCGGCGGCAGAACCGGGCGGCTTTACGATCGAGCAGGTGATCGAGGGTCTGGACGCAAAACTTCACGATCGGCACCCGAATGTTTTCAGCGATTCTTCGGACGAGTCTCGGATGACCGCCGCCGAACAACAGGTTTTCTGGGATGAGCTTAAGAAGACGGAGAAATCCGATCGAGGTCCGCTTGACGGCATTCCCCCTCATCTTCCTGCACTGGCCCTAGCGGAGAAGACGATTGCTAAGGCCCGCAAGGCCGACATTGTGCTTCCGCCGGAACCTACCTCCTTAGACGACGACCTTCCTTTTACCTATAGTGAAGAAGATTTCGGTGAGCTGCTTTTCTCCCTGGTGTGCCGCGCGCGGCAGAATGGGCTGGATGCGGAACGTGCCCTGCGCACCTATACCCGTAAGTTTATTGAGTACAACCAATAGCCTCGTGGCCGCGTAGGCTGAAGAGTATTTATCAGACACCTTTAGATGCGATAGTTTTTCGCACCTAAAGGTGTCTGTCTTATGTCCTGAACATAGAGCTCCACTGGTTACATTCGTGGGTGGGGCATAAAGCACTACACACCTGTGTTGCGCGATGTAGAAACCGGCTCTAAAGGTGTTCAATCGTTTTAGTAGAGTGTGATAAAGAACTTTGTCGTTATCGGTTGGGGTTCGAATTGGTGCCTGCGGTGCGAGGACATACTGCGTCCACAGGGGGGAATGACTTTTGAGAGGCGAGTTTACAGGGGACTAAAGGTGTTGGATACCCTCAGGAATCGCAAAAAATCCCGTGGTAACTAGTGTGTTTGTGTGGGAGTTTTGGTAAAATTTAGGGCAACGGGACTCGCCCAACATCACAGGAGCGAGCCGTCATATCCTGTACTCTCTAAGGAGCAATTTCATGGCTGTTATTACCGCAGTTCACGCCCGTCAGATTTTGGATTCCCGCGGCAACCCGACCGTTGAGGTTGAGGTTCTGCTCGAAGATGGTGCTTTCGCACGTGCCGCTGTGCCTTCGGGCGCATCCACCGGCGAGTGGGAGGCAGTCGAGCGTCGCGATGGCGACAAGTCCGTATACCTAGGCAAAGGCGTTCTGGGTGCCGTCAAATCTGTTATTGAAGAGATTTCGGAAGAAATTATCGGTATCGATGCCGCTGATCAGCGTACTGTTGATGCAACCATGATTGCTCTGGACGGCACCAATAACAAGGGCAAACTCGGCGCTAACGCAATTCTGGGTGTTTCTCTGGCCGTTGCTAAGGCAGCCGCAGAGTCCGCAGACCTTCCCCTCTACAAGTATCTGGGTGGCCCCAACGCCCACGTGCTTCCCGTTCCCATGATGAACATCCTCAACGGTGGTTCTCACGCAGACTCCAACGTTGATATTCAGGAGTTCATGATTGCTCCCATCGGTTTCGAGAACTACTCGGATGCTCTGCGCGCCGGTGTTGAGGTCTACCACTCGCTCAAGTCCGTGCTGCACGACCGTGGCCTTTCCACCGGTCTGGGCGATGAGGGCGGCTTCGCACCGAACCTTGAATCCAACGCTGCGGCTCTCGACCTCATTATTGAGGCAATCGAGAAGGCTGGTTACAAGCCCGGCGAGCAGGTTGCTCTCGCACTGGATGTGGCATCATCCGAGTTCTATAACGACGGTGCCTACGACTTCGAGGGTCAGAAGAAGTCCGCCGAAGAGATGAGCGCATACTACGCTGATCTTGTGGCGAAGTACCCGCTGGTTTCCATTGAGGATCCGCTAGACGAGAACGACTGGGCAGGCTACAAGACCCTGACCGAGCAGATTGGTGACAAGGTTCAGATCGTCGGTGACGACCTATTCGTGACCAACCCCGAGCGCCTTGAGAAGGGCATCAACGAGGGTGCGGCAAACGCTCTGCTGGTGAAGGTCAACCAGATCGGTTCGCTCACCGAGACCCTGGACGCTATGGAACTGGCACAGCGCAACGAATACCGCTGCATGGTTTCGCACCGTTCCGGCGAAACCGAGGACGTCACCATTGCCGACCTCGCTGTGGCAACTAACGCGGGTCAGATCAAGACCGGTGCACCCGCACGTTCCGAGCGCGTGGCAAAGTACAACCAGCTGCTGCGCATTGAGGAAGAACTGGGCGATGCCGCTGTTTACGCTGGCAAGTCAGCATTCCCCCGCTTCAAGAAGGCGTAACGCGATAATATACGGACGGCTAGAACCGTATACATCATAATTTGGTGCTCTCGACTGGTCCATGACCTGCGAGAGCACCAGATTTTTTATCTCCTGTTTTTCTTCGTAGACTTCTCTCTAGAAGGGCACATACGACGACGGCGCGCTTTATGGTTCTTGAACATGTATCCCTCCGAATCTAACAGCTCAGTTTTTCCTAGGTGTTAGGGGAATGCACCCGCAATAGTTCGGGTATATCACTTTTTCGGGGGATAACTCCGTCTGAACGTTTACGGTAGCTTAGAATGGTAATCAGAGACTTAGGGGCAGGGAAGGAAAGCACTACATGATGGCTCAGCGCGACGGACGTGAACGACGCAAAAGCCCGGCGGGGCAGGAACCACGTCGAGGTCGCACATCACGTGGCAGCCAGTCCGCCGCTGCGCGCGAAAGTCTTTCCGATGCCCCAGCATCCGCCCGTAAATCCCGTGCTCGCAAGCAGAAGGCGCATAAACCCGGTTCATCCCGCACGACCAACACTGCAGATAAGCGGGCTCAACAGAAGCCAACTGCACGGCGCTCGAAGGCCACCCTGCCGCCCCCGCAGCCAGCGCATCGTGAATCGCACAATCAACAGGTTAAGTTCGCGAGCGTCAAATCTTCTGCACCTGCGGCGAAGGAACCCCACATCACCGCAACCCATCGAACCGTTGAAGAACGCTCGTATTTGCAGCGCCCCGCCTGGATGCGCGCCGCCAATAGTTTCTTCGGTGCCCGTACCCGGGCACATCGCACCGATAGGGAACGCGATGCACGTGAACGCCGCATCCACCGCGAACACGATGAGGATGAGAATTACGAGACTCCCGTCGCGGCGCATCGCTTTAGCGGAAAATTTTTGGGCATTCTTATTATGATCGCGGTGCTCCTGCTGGGTACCGCATACCCGCTGACTAACTATGTTGATCAGCAGCGAGAAATTAACACTACCCGCGCCCGCATTGCTGAACTCAAACAGGAAAACGTGCAGCTTCAAGCCGAGAAAACCTGGTGGCAAGACGACGACTATGTGCGCCAGCAAGCCCGCAGCCGCCTATTCTATGTGGCGCCGGGCGATACCCCGTATACAGTCACCGGTATAGATTCGGATGACGGCCGGGCTGACAGCACCTCTGCCTCCGGGAAAAATGCTCCCGAAGATTCGTGGACGAACAAACTTTGGGGGTCCCTGAACGATGGTAAGGCTCCTTCGCCTAAACCTGCTGATAAGTAACGCTGGTACGGCTGTACACGTGAACCGTGCTGTACGATAAAACCTGACGTACCGATTCTTCAAGAAAGATCTATGAGCACTGTAGAAGACCTCAAAAACCGCGCCCCGCAGGGTTTCGGTGTTACCATAGAAACCTTGACGCCCACCGACCAAGATATCCGAGTGCTCTCAGCACAGTTGGGCCGTACCGTGCGGGATGTTATTGAGATTCCCGCACGCTGTGTATGCGGTAACCCGCTCGTTGCCGCTACAGCACCGAGGCTATCAAACGGGAACCCGTTCCCAACCGTGTTTTACCTGGCGCATCCGGCGATTACTGCGGCCGCATCCCGCCTGGAAGCGGGGGGCCTCATGTACGAGATGACCGATGCGCTCGCGGCCGATACCGAACTTGCGAACCGATACACCCTAGCACACGAAAACTACCTAGCCGAGCGTGAGCGCATACGTCTGATCAGCGGAACCGATGAGGTGCCCGAAATTGAGAATATTTCGGCGGGCGGGATGCCCACGCGCGTCAAATGCCTGCATGCCTTGATTGGTCACACCCTGGCGGTGGGCTGCGGCATTAACCCTATGGGGGACTGGGGTCTGGATGAGATCGCCGATTGGTGGACCCCGCAGGTTTGCGCATGTGAACCATCATGGCGGGATGCCTAATTTCAGCCATTTTTAAGAACTTTGCCCGTGCCGTTCCCTGTAACCGGTACGGGCACCTAATATGTAAGTAGCTCGACGCATTAATCTGCGGCAGGCTAGATAACCTTAAAAACCTCACGCTTTGCGTGGATTGGAGCCCATTATGCGTGTTGGCGCAATTGACTGCGGTACCAACTCTATCCGTCTTCTGATCGCTGACGCCAGCACCGAAACCGTTAACGGTCGCACGGTAACCCGTCTCAACGACGTGGTGCGGCAGATGCGTATCGTCCGCCTGGGGCAGGGGGTTGATGCCACTGGATGGCTTGCTCAAGAGGCCTTGGACCGCACTTTTGAGGCAACGCGGGAATACGCAAAACTTTTGCGTAAACACAAGGTTAAGAAGCTTCGTTTCGTGGCGACGAGTGCCACCCGCGATGCCGGAAACCGTCAGGTTTTTATGGATGGTATTCGTGACATTCTGGGTATTGAACCCGAGGTAATTACTGGCGACGAAGAGGCGGAACTGTCGTTTGCGGGCGCCGTACTGGCGGTCGGTGCCGATGAGTCTAAGACCGTAGTCTTTGACCTGGGCGGCGGGTCTACCGAATTCGTGCTTGGGACCGAAGACGGCGTGCAGGCGGCAAGAAGCGTAAATATCGGGTGTGTGCGCCTGACCGAACGGCATATGGCATCTGCCCCTGCAACCCCGGATCAGATTCAACGTGTTGAAGCTGACACCGATGCGGCAATCGACAGCGTATTGCAGAGCGTTCCTCTCGAAAAGGCTACCCGGGCCGTTGCCGTTGCCGGTACTGCAACCACGATCGCCGCCGCGGCATTGGGGCTAAAGACCTATGATTCCGAGGTTATTAACGGTTCTTCCATCTCTGTAGATACGGTGCAGAAAACGGCAGAGATGCTGCGCTCTATGACCCGCGAGGAGCGCGCCGCGCTGGGGTATATGCACCCCGGTCGGGTTGATGTTATTGGCGCCGGCGCTACCATTTACGCCCGTATCATGACTCGTTTGCATGAGATCACCGAAGGAAACATCGATTCTGTGACGGTGAGCGAACATGACATTCTGGACGGTATAGCACTATCCCAGGTACGTTAAGCATGTACAACTAACACCCAACGACGGTAGGTACACAGGTATGACGCGTTCCAACCACATCGCCATGATGACGCGCACAAGCATACGTCGGGTCGTAGCACTTCTCGGATGCGGGGCGCTCGCGACTGGCTTAGCCCTATCCGGAGCTCCTGCTGCTGCCGCTCCGACGGCCTCACCAACCCCTATAACGCTCACTCCCGCTGAAGTCGCCGTTCTAGGTAAGGACGACGTTCGTCAGCACGAATATTGGCTTACCGACTACAGGATTGTGGATGCGTGGAAACAATCTACGGGATCGGGCGTGACGGTTGCGGTCATTGACACCGGCGTCGACGGCACCCACCCGGATCTTGTAGATAACGTGCTGGAGGGCTATGACGCTTCTGGCGAGGGATCTCCTAACGGTTGGCAGGGGCTGGGCGTAGAACCCATGCACGGCACCGAAGTTGCATCCCTGATTGCCGGTCACGGTCATAATGTTTCCGGTATTCCTAAGATTGCTGGTCAGCCTGGTAAACCTGCGGGTGTTATCGGCGTGGCGCCGGATGCCAAGATTCTGCCTATCTCCCTTAACATGGTCTCGAATGCTGAGAAAAGTATTGATGAGCAGATTCCCGCCGCCGTGCGTTATGCGGTAGATCATGGCGCGCAGGTCATCAATCTTTCTATTGGCTCGAATAAGACGACCTGGCCCAAGAGCTGGGACGATGCTTTTGCCTACGCCGAAGAGAAGGGCGTGGTCGTCGTAGCATCCGCCGGTAACCGTGGCAGCGGTATTACCCAGGTGGGTGCCCCGGCGACTATTCCGGGGGTACTGACGGTTGGCGGCGTGGATCGTCAGCGTGAGGCTTCCAAGGGCTCTTCGACTCAGGGTATTTCTATTGGTGTGACGGCGCCGAGCAACGATATGATTGCTGCCGCACCGGGGAATAAGTACATGATATGGTCGGGGTCTTCGGCGTCCGCTCCGTTGGTTTCTGGCCTTGCTGCGTTGATTAAGTCTAAGTACCCCAATCTGAGCGCGGCTCAGATTATTCAGCGTATTACTGAAAGTGCCGACGACACTGGCGCTGTCGGGCGTGACCCGGTGTATGGGTTTGGCATCATAAATCCGCTGATGGCTCTGGACCCTTCAACCCCGCAGGATGCTACGGAGAATCCGCTAGGGTCGCTGAAGGCATGGATTGCAGTGCATCGCCGTCAAGAGGTACCTGCGCCAACTCCCGCCGATGCTTCGGCCACACCGGTGCATGAAGAAGGCGAGACTATCGTTAAGGCGAAGATTCCAGAGCCCAGCCGCCCGGTTGAGGATCGCGGATTTTTGCCGTTTATCATCGTGGGGGCTCTTTTTGTCATTTTGGGGCTGCTCACGGTACGCAGCGTTCGTCGTCTGCATCGCCTGCACGTTAATGTGCGCGATGTAGTGCCGCATCCTCATCTGCACGGGCACGGTGAGCCAAAGCAAGCTTCACACTCTAAACCTTCCGCAGTTTCGGTTGCTGCTCCGGAGGCTTCCGCTCCGGTCGCTCCCGTTATTCAGTTGCCCGCTGCTAGCGCACCCCAGAGCCCCGAACCTGAGACTGCTGCGCAGGCACAAACACAGGTTGCACCTGTCTCTATTCCCTCCCCGGCACCAGACGCCGCAGTCGCGATGCCGTCGGCGCCCTCCACCCTCGATCCCCACCCCGCGGCGGATCAGAGCCTAGATAAACAACAGGATGCACCTACGGGTCAAAAGAGCGCAGCTGCAGCGGGTACCGAGCAGAGCGCCGTGCCCACGCAGCCTCCTGCCATCGTGCAGAACGTTGGCACAACGGAGCACAATGTTGACTCGGCACAGAACGTCGGCGCAGTACAACCTGTGGCATCAGCATCAAGCGTGGCTGAACAGTCAACGGTGGCTACAGGACAGCCATTACCTCAGACGCAGAAACCGGCAGAGTCTCAGCAGACCGACCAGCACAATACGGTAGCGCAGACTCCTGCCGCACCCGCGAAAGCGACTCAACCGGCGGACCAGGAGAATGCGCCTGCACCCGAGCAAAAGCCCGTCGCACCTGAACCTCAGGAATCAGAAAAACCTGCCCTGGCTCAGACTGTAGCTCAGAGCGAGGGCGTATCTCGCACCCCGCAGAGTCCCGCCGAGCCGGTTAAGGACTCGACCGTAGGGCAGGAATCCTCCGATCCTGAAGCGTCACAGGTATCGGCAGATACGATCGGGAAAGCTTCGCACCGACCCGCTCAGAAGAACGGTATGGCACAGCATCGAGCCCATCACTTCGGCAGGGGCCCGTTACCCCCGCATCGGAAACCTCGTCTGCCACATATTTCTGGGATTAAGCGCCAAGTTCCGGAAACAGGTGTTCCAGATGTTCCTGACGAGGCAGCGAGCTCAGCATCCGTACAGAATCCTACGGGGCAGAACGGTCGCCCAGCATCAGCGCCGCGAAAGGTCGCTTCCGCCCAGAAGAAGCATAATATGCGCACGCCGCGCAAGAAGACGGCTAACTCGTCGCGCCTTCGTTTGCAGGGTGCCGCTTCGGGGCGTTCCTCAATACCCGCCGCACCGGAATCCGGCGTTCCAGAGCCTTCATCGGCTCACGAACCTGAGTCACAGAACCCTAGCTCCTCATAGTGGTGGTGAAAAGCACGCAGTTAATAAACAACTCCGATAAAAATATGGAAGAAAACTTCGTGACTCCTAACACCCGGTCTATGGGTAAAGCAAAGGTTTAAAACACCCTAAGGACGCGCTACATGATGCGGAACGTAACCCCGCTGACGGGGCAAAACCTCGGCGCGTAAACGCGAAACGTTATCATCCAAGGGCATTTTTCCTTGCTTCGTATACCTGCATAAATGTGTTTTCCTCGGGATGAGCGCGTAAAATAGCGGTATACAACATGCAGGAAAATAGTGTTTTCGCGTTTGCGGTACCGAGCATCGGGGCTTACGGAGAAAGCTTAAGAATTTCTGTTCGTTCACATGTCCATGTATCCTGCACTCTGGGAAGCACATGTGAGCGTATCATTGAGTGCTCGCGCGCTAAAGCGCAGTGGGTAAACAAAATCTAGGAAGTAGCAATATATGTCGTTTCATAAGGCACAGGATCGTCCCCGTATTCTTATTGTCGGTGGTGGCTACGTAGGCTTTACCGTCGCCAAGAAAATCCAGAAGGCTATCAAACAGACCGGTGGCGTGGTAACCATCGTAGAGCCCAACCCCTATATGACTTACCAGCCGTTCCTGCCCGAAGTCGCTGCGGGCTCGATGGAAGGCCGTAACGCTACCGTTCCGCTCCGCCAGCACCTGCGCGATACCGAGTTAATTCCTGGGCATGTTGTCTCCGTTAACCATGCAGAGCGTACCGCTACGGTTGAACCCATCGACAATGGCGAACCCTTCGATCTGAAATATGATGAGATCATTCTTGGTGCCGGTGCCGTGACCCGTGCGTTCCCAATCCCCGGTCTTGCCGAAGTTGCTATCGGCATGAAGACTGTCGAAGAAGCCGTCTCCGTGCGTAACTGGGTGCTGGAACGTATTGAGGTTGCCTCCGTACTGGATGACCCCGATGCACGCCGTCGCGCTCTGACCGTCGTCGTCGTAGGCGGCGGTTTCGCCGGTGTTGAGACCATCTCCGAACTGGAAGACATGGCTCGCGAGGCTGTTAATCGTAACGACCGTTTGAGCGTATCTGACCTGCGCTTCGTGATGATCGAAGCTGCGCCGCGCATCATGCCGGAGGTTCCAGAAGACCGTGCCGAGAAGGTTGTGGCTGAGCTTCGCGCTCGCGGCATTGAGGTTCTGCTCAATACCTCCCTCTCGGACGCTACCGACGGTCACCTGCAGCTTATCAACATGACAGATAAGTCGCCCGCCGGTGAGATGGATACCGATACGCTCATTTGGACTGCTGGTGTTGCTGCATCGCCGATGCTCAAGAATACTGATTTCCCGATCGACGAGCGCGGTCGCGTTCGCGTGAACGCAGATTTGCGTGTGGCTGGCGATAATGGCGTGGTCGAGGGCGCTTGGGCGGCTGGCGATAACGCTGCTGTTCCTGATCTTTCCGGAGGCGGCGTGGGCGGCTTCTGCGTACCAAACGCACAGCACGCATCTCGCCAGGCTTTGGTTCTCGCCAAGAACATTCTGGCATCACGCCGCGGCGAGCCTCTGACCGACTACTACCACGAGACCATCGGTGTGGTTGCCGGCCTAGGTCTGTGGAAGGGCGTTGCAAACTTCAAAGGTAAGACCCTTGCAGGTCCGCTCGCATGGATTATGCACCGCGGCTACCACGGTTCTGCAATCCCCACGACCGAGCGTACCGTGCGCGTTATGACGACCTGGGCGCTCAACCAGCTCTTTGGTCGTGACACCACGACAATTCGCCACCAGCGTTCCCCGCGTCTCGCTTTCCAAGAGGCTACCGGAACGGCACCGGCGAAGACTAAGGCAAAGCTCTAACGAGCTTAAAGCGTCGAAACCCGCAAACTAATGCTATTCTTAGTAATGGTCTTGCGGGTTTAGACTTTGCCCCTATAGCCCAATTGGCAGAGGCAGCGGACTTAAAATCCGTCCAGTGTGGGTTCGAGTCCCACTGGGGGCACGCTATAATAGCCCGTCGCATCCAATGTGTATTCGGATGCGACGGGCTATTTGTATGCCTTGGGAGGCGAGTGTATCTCTACCTTATGAGAATCATGGGATCGCTGGGTAGGGGAGAATCCACGGTATATAAAGAAGGCACCGTCGCGACGACGGTGCCTTCCGGGTGGGTAGACGAATGAGTGATAGATACGTTCTGGAAGAATGCTCAGGCGGTTAAGCCTTATTGCGACTGAAGAACGAATCTAGTGAGTACCTGCCTCCACCGGTCAGAATGAACATGATAGCTGCCATGCCCAAGACGAAAACGTACTCGAAGCCTGCGCCGGTCTTCTGATCGGTGATGAAGGGGTCGTTGATGTGAACAAAAATAAAAGCACCTGCCATAGCGATTGCGATGGCGGCGGCCGCAAAACGAGTTCCTAAACCAAGGATCAAGAGAGCTCCGCCAATAAGCTCGGCACCAATGGTAAAGTACGCCGAAAGCTCGGGTGCAGGAATACCCATTTTGGCGAACGCTGCACCTTCTGCTGCGGGACCGATCAGGAATGCCTTCTGGAAACCGTGCATGACAAAGGTGAAGCCCAGCGCTACACGGAAAATCAGGGTGCCAACAGATTTAGTTATTTTATTCTTCATGACTACAAGGTTGTCAGGTAAAGTTTTATCAAGCAAAGGTAAACATCTATAAATCTTTTTTACATAGGTTCTACACAACTTAAACACAGGTTCGGCGTGATGCTGCACTCTTAAAGAGTCTATATGGGCCTCAAGATGAAGAATTGTGACAGTAAACCCCCGCCCTTACTGCTTGTCAGGGCGGGGGGGGGTATGTGTATCTGTAGGTGAGTGCAGACGGAGGTAAGGCTCAGAGACTTAGCGTGACTCGCATGCTATGCCGTCACCGTCACCATCAAGATGGTCGGAATATCCCGGTGCACCGCGGTGCATATTACGATACCCTGCGGCACGGGCATCAGCGCAGGTTTGAAATGCCAAAGCCGGGGCGGGGTTCTGTGCGGGAGGCGTATCCACCTGGGGCACAGGCGCAGGCTTCGCTGCGGCTCCTGCGCAGGGTGTAAGAACGTTGATCATAGCCTCTTTTTCGGCTGGTTTGACCCACAGGTGGTACTTAGCTTTCACCCGAATCTGACGTGCCACATAAGAGCAGCGGAACGATGCGTTTGCTGGCAGCCAGGTGGCGGCATCCGAATCGCTTTTCTGCTGATTCGCAGGACCATCAACTGCCAGAAGGTTTTCGGGATCATTGGCGAGTTGTAAGCGTTCTTGAGCTGAAATCTCCTGAGCGCCCGACTGCCAGGCATCAGAAAGCGCCACAACGTGGTCGATCTGAACCTGCTCCGAGGTATCTTTCCCACGCATGAAATTAATGACCTTCCCGGTGTAAGGATCGTTAAGAATGCCCGATATCACCACGCATCCGCGAGAGTTTTTATGCTGTTTTGCAGTGAGATCCCGGTTGAGAATGTCATTGCGGGTATCGCATCCGTTACGGTCGATATCGCTCCAGGCATCTCCGAACTGGGCGCGGGAGTACCCGGTCTTAGGGGCGCGGCCTTTAACGGGAAGGGTATTGAGGATGCGCAGGGCCTCACTAGCCTCGTCAGATCCTATAGGCGCCGTTCCTTGAGGCTCAACGGAGCTGGTATCAGGATTGACGATAGTGACGGTTCCGGGGCGAATTTGGGAACCCGGATGAGCCGTCGAAGTATCGGCATTATTCTCTTCGGGTGATTCACCTACCTCGGTCACGGTGGGTGTTTGTTCCGAATCCTGCGCGGAAACCGTGGGTTGCTGTGAGGCCTCCGTGCTTTGTGAAGAAGTAGAAGAGTGTTCGTTCGCTGAGGGGGTGCTGGACGCAGAGACGGTAGACTCAGAAATTGTGATAGTTTCAGAGGAGCATCCGCTCAGCGCAAGTCCTAGGGCTAGAAAAGCTGCGGAAAATCTTGTACCGAGTTTCAAGGAACGCCCTTGATCTGATGCAGATGACCAAAAAACATGCGCGTCAGAGCGCGATGGCAGTGTTTTTAACATCAATGATTCCTAGAGATTGTATGTGTGCATAGAGTGAATGCTTTTCACAGTATAGAAAGAAAACGCCCGTAAAGGGGGAATTTTGGTGATGTCACACGATTTGTGTATATAAAGAAACTAAAATTAATGGAGAAATGTGCGGAGCAGAACGATATTCTCTCCCGCGTACAGTCAGCTTGTGTTTATAAACGTAGCCTTTGTACATGCCGATTATTAGAGGAACCCCAATGCCCACACAGCAGGAAAACCGCAGCAACAAGCCCGTGCGTATGGTTGCCGTAGATATGGATGGTACTTTCCTGAATGATGATAAGACGTTCGATGTTGAGCGTTTTGAGAGAATCCTAACCTGCTTGTCTCGGCATGGAATTTATTTTGTGGTGGCAAGCGGAAATACCTACACGAAATTACGCCAGTATATGCATGGTTTTGAACATCGAGACATTATTTATATCGCAGAAAATGGTGCCTATGTAGCGGATGATTCCGGGGAACTTGCGGTGCATCATTTTGCTGCCGAGGATCTGCCGCGTGTGTACGAGATACTGAACGGTATGCCTCAGCTTGGGATCGTTGTGTGTACGGAAGAGAGCAGCTTTATACTGGAAAACCGCGAAAAAACGGTTATGAACATTATCCGGGACTATTTTGAGGTGCAGGGTAAGCCGCTGCCGCAGAATATCGATCCCTTCGCTTTTGCCAGTATGTTTTATCCCGGAACCGAGCGTATTAGTTCTTACGAGCAGGTGCGTGGTGTTCCCATCAAATTTTCTCTGCAAGTAACGCATCGGGATCTGCCGGATGCTACAGCACAGTTACGGCGCACCCTGCCGCAGACGGTAACCCCGCTCGTTAGTGGTTTCGGTGCAATCGACCTGGTGCGTGCCGGTGTGAATAAGGCAACGGGGCTGAAAGACCTGTGTGATCGTTTGCAGATAACCCCTACTCAGATAGTAGCCTTTGGCGATAGCGATAACGATCTTGAGATGCTCTCGTTCGCCGGTACCGGTGTGGCAATGGCCCATGCTTCAGACGAGCTCAAGGCTGTGTCTCAGCGGGTGATTGGCTCGAATAATGACGGTGCGGTGCTCGACTATTTAGAGAGCATGCTCGACGAATTAGACGGGTAAGCCCCCGTACCAATAAAGGAGTTTAGCTCTTATCCGACTTGCAATGTGGGTTCCCTAGCCTCCGCGCTGCCTCCACCACGGCGGCGCGACGTTTGTGGTGCTCTTCCTCGGTAGGTTCGCCGCAGAGCATGCGAGATACCTGCGGCATAGCCGACCACCACCCCACGATAGCGAGAATAAAAAGTACAAGATAGGCGGCGTCTATATCGTCCGTGACGGAACCTGCCTCTTGCCCAGCGCGCACCGCATTCGCTTTGAAGGTGTAGTGGTCGCGCCGGTATTCTTCGTGGGGAACTTCGCCGTCAATCGTGAGGGATTCCCAGCGCAGCAGACGCAACAGATCGGGATGCTCACGGTGATAGTCGTACATGCGTCCCGCGTAATCACCAATATCTTCGGTGGCAAGCGACGTAAGACCGACGACTTCGGCAACCTGGTCTAGCTCTTCGCGCAGAATGCCCCTGAAGAGCTTTTGTTTATTTCCGAAATAGTTGTAGATACGCTCCTTATTGACCTTCGCCCTCTTGGCGATACGCTCCACGGTCGTTCCGTCGGGGCCGTGCGCGGTAAATTCGGTCAGAGCAGCCCCTTTGATCTTTTGTTTCGTACTTTCGATATCCCAAGCCATCATCTGTAATACTCGCTTTCGACACTTCCAACGTTATGGTTGCAATTTACATCTTAATGGTACTAGGGTTAATTCCAACGTTTCCGTTGGATTGGAGTTTACCCATGTGCCACAAGATAGAGAATACAACGATGAATACCGCTGCATCGGTATCTTCAACCTCTGAAGAATATCCCGCAACACGGACTGCAGTAGCAATTCTGGTGTCTACGGCGCTGTTCATTCTGGCGCAGCTATACGCCTCTATACCGTTGCTCACCCCGGTCTCGTCTACCTTTCAAGCCGACGCAACGTTCGCCCTGTCGCTGTGCTTCAGTCTTGCCTACGCTGTGGGATTTCTTATCTGGGGACCGGTTTCGGATCGTTACGGACGAAAAAGGATTATAGCGATCTCCCTGAGCGTGCTTACCCTAACCACTCTTGGATGCGCCTTCGCTCCTACGCTCGGTATGCTCTCTATTCTGCGGGCTTGCCAAGGTATGACCGCCGCCGGATTCGCACCTGTCGCCCTAGCGTATCTTACGGAATCTGTACTGCCTGCCGGGCGAGCACGAGCTATCGGTGCAATGTCCACTGCGTTCTTAGCGGCTGGAATTTTCGGGCAAGTACTCGCCTCTATTATTGCCCTGAGCCTTGGCTGGCGATGGTTCTTCGGGCTGTGCGGTCTTATTTTTATCGGAACCGTTTCCCTAGTTCTATGTACGATGCTTGAGCGCCCCCGCACTGGACAAACGACATCGTTGTGGAAACAATATGTAACTCTCGGTTCCCTCTGTATCAAGCCTATTTTCCTCTTGTACGGTCTTGCCCACATTACCCTTCTTCTCGTCTTCGTAGCCTTGTATACGGGGCTGGGGCGGCATCTTGAAACACTAGGAGTTGCTGCATCAGGTATTGTTTGGGTGCGTCTTGCTGCCTTTCCGGCAATGCTGATAAGTCTTTATGCGGGTTCTTGTGCGAAAAAATACGGAGTACTTCGCGTGGCGCAGCTTGGGTACAGTTTATCTATTCTTGGGCTGCTGGGCGAGATACTGTGCGCACAGGTACTTGCTGGCATCGTCATATGCAGCCTTATCTATGTTGCGGGTGTTGCTTTAGCGATTCCCTCGATGATTACTCTCTACGGCGATGCGGCGGCACCGCATCGTGCCAGCGGCATGGCGCTTAACGGCTTTGTTCTGTTTGTGGGAGCAAGCCTGGGGCCTGTTATCGGCGCGTTACCCTTAGCATTCACCACTCTCATGCTTTTGCTGGTGGGCTTCCTAATTCTGGCTTTGCTTTCACTTGCGGCTGCTTCGCGAATCAACAACCGGCTAGTTTGAGGAGGATCATGATTTTGAGACCCTGCAGAAGTCTTAAACTGTGGGGGAGTACAGCTTAGGGTGAAAAAGACATGATGGCACCTCAAAATTACCCTGGAATATGAGCTTTTATGGAGGAATAATCCCCGGAATCTCTCAGAATTCGATAGAATATTGAGAAACTCTTTGTAAATCTCACCGAAGGAGAGAATGATGGCGGGTAACCCGTTTATTAATTCAATCGCCAAGCAAAATAGGCAAGGCGATCCCCGTTTCGGGCGTTTTGGTGCGGGTGGTTCCTCGTCACAGGGTCAGTATCAGGCACAGCCGAACTACTCCAGTGAACCGCAGCAGTATGGTCAGCAGACCTACGGGTATGGTCAGCCGCAGCCGAACCAGTATGCTCAGTACGAGCAGCCTTATGCTCAGCCGCAGCAAGCGAACTATGACCAGTACCAGCAGGCGCAGTACGATCCGTATGCACAGCCCGGCTATGCTCCCGTTGCCGAGGGCGACCGCCTCACCATGAACGATGTGATCATGAAGACCGGTCTGAACCTGGCTCTTGTGGTGCTCGGTGCCGCAGTTTCCTGGTATCTGCCCTACCTCATGTTCGTGGGACTTATCGCAGGTCTGATCCTGGGTATCGTTAACGCCGTCAAGCGTAAGGTTTCCCCGGCTCTGGTTATGCTGTACTCCGTGTCCGAGGGCCTGCTTTTGGGTGGTATATCCGGTCTGCTCAATAAGAGCTACCCGGGCATCGCTATTCAGGCTTTGCTGGCAAGCGTGATTGTCGCCGGTCTTACTTTAGCTCTCTTCGCAAACGGTAAAATCCGTGCCACCCCGAAGATGACCAAGATCTTCATGATCGGCATGTTCGCTTACCTGATCTACGGTATTGTTTCCTGGCTCGGTGCGGGTCTGTTCGGTTCGCCCCTGGGCAGCCTGAGCATCGGCGGTATTCCGCTGGGTCTGATTGTGGGGCTGTTTACTGTTGCTATGGCAACCTACTCACTTCTGCTGGATTTCACCAACACTGCCGAGGCGGTGGAAGCAGGTCTTCCCGAGCGCGAGTCATGGCGTTTGGCATTCGGCCTGACCGCATCGCTGGTCTGGCTGTACATTGAGATTCTGCGTATTCTCATGTACATCAACGAAATGGTCAACAGGGACTAACAGCATTGAGGATACGGCGGTACTCACAACCGGTGGGTGCCGCCGATTCTTTGTTTTGAGCCTGCTAGACTTGCGGAATAACTATATGCCGCAGCAACGGCATGGGCGAGAGACGATTTCTATAGCACCGACTTTTCAGGAGATTTGAGTGAGCGAATCCGTAGCCGAACAGAACACCGGCAGCACGCATCAAAACCTAACGGCAGGGGAGAGTGAACAGGATGTGCGGGCACAGAAATTAGCCCGTACCGGCGTACCCTACGCTCTTAATACCGCAGCGGCATGGTCATGGCGTCTGATCGTGGTGGTCGGTGCCGTGTGGCTTGTATGGCAGGGGCTTTCAAAGGTATCTCTGCTGATTATCTCAGCGATGGTAGCTGCGCTTTTGGCTGCGCTTCTAAGCCCCGCCGTCTACGCTATGCGTAAGCACGGTATTCGTGCTGGCGGTGCGACCGCTATTGCCGAACTTGGCATGATTTTAGGAATTGCCGCTTTACTGGCCCTTACCGGGCAGCAGCTTGTGCGGGGGTTTGTCTCTCTTACCAACAACGCCATTCAAGGGTATCAGCAGCTCGTGGACTGGCTTAAGGGCATGGGTTATGAGCTGGGCGCTGATCAGCTTAACCAGATTCTTAATCAGATAGAACAGGCGGTAAGCAATAACCCCTCAACCGTTTTGCGGAGCGTATCAGAGGTTGGTTCTACCGCTGCGGAGTTTGCCACCGGCGTGCTTATTACTCTTTTTACCCTCGTCTTCTTCCTGATGGAGGGAGAGCGCATCTGGCTGTTTATCGTCAAGCTCTTCCCGAAACAGGCACGCGATGCGGTGAACGGCGCGGGCCGTGCAGGGTGGAAGTCCCTGGGCGCTTATGTGAGGGTGCAGATCTTGGTGGCCGCTATTGACGCTGTGGGCATTGGTGTTGGCGCCGCCATTTTGGGGGTTCCGCTGGCGATTCCGCTGGGCGTTCTGGTTTTCTTAGGGTCTTTCATCCCGGTTATTGGTGCTCTTATATCTGGGGCGGTCGCCGTCCTGCTGGCACTGGTAGCTTTGGGACCGGTTCAGGCGCTCATTATGATCGGCATTGTGCTGTTGGTGCAGCAGCTTGAATCGCATATTCTGCAGCCGCTCATCATGGGTAAAGCGGTCTCGCTGCATCCGCTCGCCGTGATTTTTGCGGTGGCAGGCGGGTCCATGATTTTCGGCGCAGCGGGTGCACTATTTGCGGTTCCCGTGCTCGCCGTTGTGAACTCGGTTGTGCGCTACTTGGCTGCACGGCAGTGGGAGGATGACCCGGAGCTGCGCCGTGAAGAGTTCCTCTTCCCGCATGAGGTTGAGCGCCGTGAGAAATCAAAAAAGCGTGAAGAAAAAGCACAGAAGGTTGTTGCGCAGGCGCGGGAAGCGATTCGTGGTGAAGACGATTCCGAAGGCACCACACCTGAGACTAGCTCTGCACAGGCGGCTAAAACCGTCTCGCCTTCCAAGGACGATACGTAATTGCGCAGTTCCCCTCCAGAAAAGCCCGCGTGAGATGAACAACGCGGGCTTTTCTGTTCTGTATTAGGCTTCTTCATCGCCTAAAATAGAGGGCAGAAGCTGATGAGAGCGTAAAGAACGGATCCGATGTGAACGCACCCCTAACCGATCTACCCGTAACCCTGGAGAATATCGAGACAGCAGCGTCGCTCCTCGACGGGGTTATCGAGCGAACCCCTGTGGCGCATTCTCGTGCCCTGAGCCTCAAACTGGGGTCGGAAGTTTTCTTCAAATGTGAGAATTTGCAGCGTGCGGGCTCCTTCAAAGTGCGTGGTGCTTATGTGCGTATGGCAAAACTCAGCGATGCAGAAAAGAAGCGCGGCGTGGTGGCCGCATCTGCGGGTAACCACGCACAGGGTGTTGCTCTCGCAGCGGCGAAACTGGGTATCAAGGCGCGTATTTACATGCCCCTAGGTGCAGCCCTTCCGAAGGTGACCGCAACCCGCGACCACGGCGCCGAGGTCGAACTGCACGGTACGACTGTGGACGAGGCGCTGGCTGAAGCAAAACGCTATGCCGAAGAGACCGGCGCGGTGTTTGTGCATCCCTTCGATAACGAAGATATTATTGCGGGTCAGGGAACGATCGGTTTAGAAATCCTGGAACAGGTGCCTGAGGTCGATACCATCATTGTGGGCGTTGGCGGAGGCGGCCTGCTCGCTGGTCTTTCGGCGGCGGTCCGTGCGAAGGAAGAACAGTTGGGTAAAAAGATCCGCATCATTGGTGTGCAGGCTGAGCATGCGGCGGCATATCCGCTTTCCTTGGCTGCGGATGCGCTTGTCCCGCTGAAGAAGGTCTCGACGATTGCAGATGGCATTGCGGTGGGACGCCCCGGTCAGTTGCCGTTTTCCATTATCAAGAAGCTTGTCGACGATGTAGCGACGGTGAGTGAAGACGATATCGCCCGGGCCCTTATCTTCTTGATGGAACGCAATAAGCTGGTGGTTGAACCCGCCGGATCGGTTCCGGTGGCGGCGCTCATGAACGGCAAACTTAAGGAAACATACGGCGATCTGGGAACTGTCGTGTGTGTGCTCTCGGGCGGCAATATTGACCCGATGCTCATGCTGAAGGTAATTCAGCGTGGTCTTTCGGCGGCGGGTCGGTATATGACGATTAAGATGATGCTCTCAGACCGTCCGGGTGAGTTAGCGACGATCTCGCGCATCATTTCGGAGAATGACGCGAATGTTACTGGTGTGGATCACACGCGCGTGGGCGGTTCCCTGTCGATGGGCGATGTCTCCATTACGATCGATATGGAAACCAAAGGCGTGGAACACTGCCGTCAGGTTATCTCGGCCTTGGAGGAAGAAGGCTTCAAACCCATCGTGGTGTACTAATTTTGAGAGGTCATCTGGCATAAAACCGCAGGATATAAAGGTGGGGTTCGGTCATAAACCGAACCCCACCGTGCGTTTAAAGCTTCGTGATTCTAGCCTTGGAAAGGCTTGACTGAAACAATCTTCGCGGTCAATTCCTTGCCGTTGGGAGCAAGATAGGTGACTTCATCGCCTTCTTTGGCCCCCAGAATCGCCGCACCCATCGGAGACTTTTCCGAGAAGACCTTCAAATCAGAGTTGGCGGGCAGAGTCTCCTCAATTTCGCGAGAGCCCAGCAGGAACTTCATGGAACGGGAAGCTACTTCGGCCTCAATAACCATGCCGAGGGCAACCACACCGTCATCGCTGGGGGCGTCTCCGACCTGGGCGTTTTCCAGAAGATGCTTAAGCTGGTTGATGCGAGCTTCGTTTTTACCCTGCTCATCGCGTGCCGCATGGTATCCGCCGTTCTCACGCAAGTCTCCCTCGTCGCGAGCGGCGGCGATGCGGTCAACGATTTCTTGACGATACGGACCTGAGAGATATTCAAGCTCCTGAGTCAGCCGGTCGTATGCGTCCTGAGTGAGCCATGCGCCGTTGCTTTCAGCCATGCTTCTCCTTTGGTTATGCTCCGGTATAAACCGGCGCGTTGGTCTGGGGGTTCTCCCCTGGAAAGTATCACCCTATTCTAGGGCAGAAAGTACACATGCCCTAAATATCTGAGTGTTAGGGCGTGTATCATTTCGCTGAGCGCTCACCGAATCGTGGGTGTGATACGGCTATTTAAGCCGACAGGAATCCACGGTAACCGTGGTTGCCTCCGAGAGTATGCGCAGGTTCGCGCTGTGTTGTGTGACTCGGGTGTTGCCCTGCTCGGCGCTGTTAGGACCAATTTCGACGTCGGCCCATCCCACCGCAACACGGGAAGAATTAAGCGCCTTAAGCGAACAAATCGCGGTGTCTTGTGGGTTTTTAGAGAGTTCGAAACGTCCCTGCGCCTCGTCATTGCTGATGAGGGTAAACCCGGTATCGCGTGCACTTGGGCGGGATTGAGAATCTATCTGTACCCACACCACAAAAGCGCCCGCCACAACCGTAACACAGGCAGCAAGAAGCACCCACATTCGCGTGGAGAGGGCACGCCGCCGAACAGGTTTGGCGCCATAGCGCTGCGCTAGGGCATCGGCATGAGAATCGGCAGCTGCCGTTTCGCTCGCCTGCGTGTGTGAAGGATCTGTCATAGTTCTCTTCTCGTGGTGTCTAGTGGACGATGCGGTACAGAAGATGGTCTGCATCACGATACTTTACACCGTCATAATGCTTCATTTAGAGTGGTTTTCTTGCGCTATTTCTGTATGATTACACTTTTAGGAGATGGTCTTAATCTCTACCATTTTAAACCCCACAGTATAAGCCCTTTGTCATCATAAGGATTAACGTGAGCGACGCGCTAGAAAAAATCAAAGCAATTCTGCCTGAACATCCCGCAGTGCAGGATCTTAAGCCTCTTGATGAGGAATACGCAGGGTTGCGCATCCTAGCCGTCCACGCTCACCCGGACGACGAATCCTCTAAAGGTTCCGCGACCGCTGCCGCTTATACCTCCCGCGGCGCCCGCTATATGGTTGCCACCATGACAGGCGGTGAACGCGGGGACATCCTCAACGAAGAAATTCGTAACACTCCCAGAGCACACCGTGACCTGCCCGGATTACGCCGCACCGAAATGGCCCGTGCTGCTGAGATTTTAGGCATCGAACATCGATGGATAGGGTTCATGGATTCCGGTCTGCCCGAAGGCGACCCTCTTCCCCCACTTTCTTTCGGCAGCTTCGGTACACTGCCTCTCGAACAGGCCGCCGCACCGTTGGTAAGACTCGTACGCGAGTACAGGCCTCATATTATTCTCAGCTATGACGAGGTGGGAGGATACCCGCACCCCGACCACATCATGACTCATAAGGTTGCCGTCGAGGCCTACGAAAAGGCTGGTGACCCCGAAGCATACGTGGGGGAAGGCGAACCCTGGAAACCCCTAAAGCTTTACTATGATCGTGCCTTCAACCCCGAACGCACCGTCGCTCTGCACGAGTACCTGCTCGATCAGCGGGGCGAGAGCGTCTTTGAAGGTTTCATCGAACATATGGCGCACCGTTTCAATGATGCCCAAGACGGCACCAGGCACGAAACCACCACGCGAATTCTCTGCAGTGACTACTTCATCCATCGCGATCAGGCGCTTTTATCGCACTCCTCACAGGTGGATCCGCAAGGTATTTTCTTTGCGATCTCTACCGATGAGCAGAAGCATATTTGGCCCTGGGAGGACTATACACTTATCGACTCGCGGGTTCCGGTAACTCTGCCGGAGCATTCCCTGAGTGACGGTATATTTTTCTAGCCTACAGCCTCCGTAAGCGATCATGCGGTGCCCCTTGGCGATGCAGAGGCTTGCGGGCCTTGAGTACTGTGAACATAGCTAAACTCTTGGCGCATTCCCAGCTGAAACATGAACCTCAGGCGGGAATATACAAGATGTCACGCGGTAGAATGAAGACTTAGACAATCACACATGACCGGCTTACCGCTAGAAACCGGAATGTTCAGAAGGATAGTCATGAGCCACCTCATTCTTGATACGCTCGCCACAGTCCCCGACCTTGTGGCATTTGCCGCTCACGGTGTTGCGCTCGCAGCAGATAACACCCCAGCCGCCAACCCCGATGGGTCCGTTGCAGGTTCGCCCGGTATTGGCGGTTTCTTTGCGACTGCGGCGCTATCCCTCCTCGTCATTATTCTTGGCATCGACATGACCCGGCGTACTCGCCGTCTGCGGTACCGTGCACAATATGCAGCCGCTCAAGAGGCCGAGCAAGCCCAAGCCCAGCAGGATACAGAGTCCGAGGACGATCAGCATGGCACCCGCTGATATTCTGGCGCTGCCCGTTATTACCGTGCATGGGGTTCCCTCTGAACCGGGAACCTCCCCGGAACCGAGCGTCTATGAACGCTCTATGGCAACTTCTTTAACCCCGCAGATGCTTCCCACACACATTGGTGTGCTGGTGGACGGCAACCGGCGTTGGGCCGCACAGCGGGGGCTGAGCACCCGTGAGGGGCACGCGGCAGGAGCCGAGCGCATCATTGACTTTCTGGGCTGGTGCGCCGACTTGGGCATACCTCAGGTCACGTTATATATGCTCTCGACCGAAAATCTCAAGCGACCCGCCGATGAACTTACCGGGCTTATCGCCGTTATCGACGAATTTCTGCAGCGGCTGCATACCGCGCAGCAGGGGCCCGTGCACGCGGTTGGTAATGTTTCCCTTATTCCCCATGAGCTTCGCAACACCCTGGAGCGGGTTATAGCAGAGACCGCGCCCTTGCCGGGGGTGCGCGTGAATATCGCGGTTGGCTATGGTGGACGCCAAGAAATTGTGGATGCGGTGCGTGAACTTATTCTTGATGCCGAGGCTCAGGGCTGCTCGATGCGCGATCTGGCAGATACCCTGAACGTCGAGGATATTTCGCGTCGCTTGTACACCCGCGATATGCCCGATCCTGATCTACTGATTCGTACCTCTGGTGAGCAGCGCCTCTCGGGATTTCTGACCTGGCAAAGCGCCTACTCGGAATTCTATTTCTGCCAGGCTCTCTGGCCTGATTTTACGCGGGTAGATTTCTTGCGTGCCCTGCGGGATTATGCGGGTCGCACCCGCCGCTTTGGATCTTAGCCACTCATGCTTCAGGAACTCTCGAAACTCTTTACACAGGGAGTATCCGGCTGGATCGCCGGTATTCTGCTGATTCTTTATCTGCTGTACGCAGCTGGGTGCACGGTAAAACTATGGGGCTGGGATCTGCGGAAACACAGGTTGCCGAACCGCATTGTATTTCCTTTCGTGTTTGCCACCCACACTGCTTTACCGGTTGTTGCCGCCCTGAGCGGACAGTGGGGAACTATCCTGCGTATATGGGGGAGTGGTCTTGTACTTTGGGCCTTCTACGTCCTGATGAGAATGCTCTCCTTCGGGGCGCTGGGCCGAGGGGACGTGAAACTTGCTCTCGCGCTGGGCGGACTCATCGGCTACTTCTCGTGGGCTAACCTGTTGTGGGCAACATTGGTGACCTTTGTTGTGGGCGGATTATGCGCCGTGGTCTTGGTACTGAGCAGGTCCGTTACACGGCGCACCCGCATAGCCTTCGGACCGTTTATGCTGATAGGAATGATAGCGGCGGTTCTGATGCCCAGTTACTTATTTCTATCGTTCTAAGGGTCTCTGACCGAAACCACTGATCGACGAAAGGATCTTTGATGCCTACCCCCGAGTACATCGTGAATTTACGCAAGAAAATTGGTCACGAATATTTATGGCTTTCGGGCGCTACCGCAGTGATCCGTCGCGATGAGGATGGCAAGGTACTACTGGTTAAACGCAGCGATAACGGCAGGTGGACTCCCGTGACGGGTATTGTCGATCCTGGCGAGAACCCGGCGCTTACCTGCATACGTGAAGCCTATGAGGAGGCGGGCGTGCGTATTGAAGTTCTAGAGCTTGCTCAGATCAAGGCTGACCCCGCGATGCGCTTTAGCAACGGAGATCGCTGCCAGTTTTTAGATCACACGTTTTTGTGCCGGTGGGTATCCGGGCAGGCACGAGTGAATGACGAGGAATCTTCCCAGGTGCGATGGGTAGATGTGACGGATCCTCAGGAGCGTTCTATGCTCTCTGAGCGGATGCTTGACCGCATTGATGCGGCGCTGAACTATGACGGACATTGCCGTTTTGACTATGTATCTCACGCACCCAAAGATGGACCTGAATCCTCTCGGTAATCGCTAAATTATTCCCTCTCGTGTCCTCAAGGCAAGTGAGCTGCGCGCCTGTGTATACCTGTGTGTGATGCGTTGGAGACCGTGTGTACTCCCAAGGTTGTATCTAAGTATTTTTCTCGTATTTACCGTTGTTCATATCTGAGAAAAAATAAAAATGGGGGTTTTATGCATTAATTTCGGCTTCTTGCAAAAATCTAAAATCTGTAAATTATAGAAGATTACCACCGAAAATATCTATGTATTTTTCAGATGCAACACACCGTTAAAAATAAACCTGTGCATAACATTGTGATAATGAGCATGTGGTGTATTTATGAAAAGTATATGTTGCTTTATGGGGTATATATCGTTGATATTTCAGGGGAGTAGGTTGGATGGGTGGGTAATATTTATAGTGTGTGCATTGCTAGAATAAGAATTAAATTATGTGTCAGAAGAAATTTTTAAATAGGAAAACCCTGTATTTTGAGTTAAAGCTTTGATAAGGTGAATATGAGTGTTGAGAGATTTAACTCGCTCACTCCCAACCACATCTATACAAATGGAGAATAATAATGTCTCTTATCTACCCTACAAACAATTCACCTAACGAATCGCCCGGAAGAGCCAGAAATGCTCTCGGACGTAGCGCCTGTGCCCTCGTGGTGGCAGGCGCTTTAGCGCTTCCTCTGACCCCAGCGGGAGCTGTCACCGATCCTGGTGCTTCAACCCCTGCATCCACCGCTACGGTGACCCCGCAGGTTGTGACCGATCAGGAACCTCAAGCAACTCCGCAGCTCGTGGTCGAAACCCCCGATGAAGTCAACCCCTACTACGGGAAGACGCTCAAAATCAAAGGAACCGGTTTCTACGGTGTGGCGGCAGATCAGCAGGTCAGCCTCAAAGTTACCCCTTCAGATACACCAGCTAATTCCCCATATTTCACTACGGAATACGGCGTATATAACCTGGGGTATGTGAATGTTCCCGCATCGCAGATTCATGACGGAACCTTTGAGGTCTATTTGAATACCCAGCCGCTGCCGCTGAATGATTTCCATCCGGAACTCGATTATGTCGTCACCAGTACCCTGACCTCGACAACGCAGCAGGCGCAAGGATATGAAATCTTGCCCACCACGGCATACAACACCCAGGCACCGGTGCTGGTCGCACGTCAGAACACCAATCTGGAAGTCGAGGGTAAGCCTAACTCGTTGGTGGAAGACTCCGTGAAGGTGCGCGGTACCGGCTATGACCCAAAGTTTATTCCTCAAGGCGGATACTTGCAGGTTTCTCTTATTGAGGGTGATTGGCCCAGAGGTCAGGTTGTTACTCAGGAAAGAACCGTGTCATCGGTGAAAGTTTCTGCCGAGGAGCTCTCGCAGAGCGGCCTCTTTGAAACTGCGCTTCCCTATCCGGCAGGTCTGGATGCACGCCGCAGCTATCGCATCGGAACCCAGGTCATCAATCCCGACGGAACGTTGGCAAACAACGCTTTGACTGAATACCTGGATGTTGAGTTTTCCTCGGAGAGTAAAGCACCGCAGCTGAACGTGAGCGTTCCCGCTGTGAACCCGACCATCGATACCGAGATTACTGTGACCGGTACTGGATATTATGGCTCTGGCAACGCCGAGATACAGGGTCAGAGTATGAACCTCGTTATTAACGAGATAGACCAGAAGACTGGCAAACCAACGGGCGCGGTTCTCACTCATCCAGTGGATTATACCTACCGGGTGGAAGAGAAAGACCTCTACGATGGCTTTACCGACGGTACCTTCCAGACCACCTTCACCATTCCCGCGAATACCCTCAAAACCGGGCACGTATACGAGCTTAGTACGGGGGTATATCCAAAGGGCCCGAAGGACGATGTTATCTTCGAAGCCCACCAAAAGCTCCCGTTAACGACTGCGGATCAACCGGTTCCAAATCCCAAACCGGCAGAGCCCCAGCCGGGCCCCGAACCCGCACCAAACCCCAAACCCGCACCCGGTGAGAAACCTACACCCGAATCGGATTTCAAGGATGTGCGCGATCGTACCGCACATCGCGATGCGATTCTTTGGGCTTCGCAGCGGCAGCTCGTCGATAGCGCGGACGGCTATTACCGCCCCTACGATGCTATAACCCGCGAACAGTCCGTTGTGGCCCTCTACCGCCTGGCAGGAAGCCCTCAGGTTACTCTTCCGCAGGAGTCTCCCTATGTGGATGTTACCCCAGAACACCCGCACTACCGGGAGATTATTTGGGCACGCGAACGTGGTATCAGCTTCGGTTGGAGTGACGGTCATTTCCGCCCCGAGGCGGCTGCATCTCACGCGAGTATGGCTGCGTTTTTGTACCGTTACGCTGGGGAACCTGGCGTGAACCTACCGGAACAATCCCTGTATGCCGATATGACGGCTGATTCCCCGTTTTACCGGGAGAGTACCTGGCTGAAGAAGAAGGGTCTTGTTTTCTGGTCTGAAAGCTGGTTCCAGCCCGATGGTGCCGTTACTCGCGCCGATTTTGCGGAACTTATCTATCAGTACGAACAAGGCAAATAGACCGAGCAAAATTCTGAGATAGAGATTTATCTATCCGCCCGCACCGCGCGGGTCTTAGCTCAAACGTTGAGGGGCTTCTACACATCGTGTAGAAGCCCCTCAACTATGTTCTAGGAGTGGTCTGTTCACATGAAAACGATATGCGGACTAGAAGTTGCCCAGCATCTTGGTGACGTCCAGTGCTTCATCGAGCTGAGCCTCGGTTACCTCACCGCGTTCAACGTAACCTAAAGCCACCACGGCATCGCGCACGGTGACCTTGTTTGCCACGGAGTACTTGGCGATCTTCGCGGCGGCCTCGTACCCGATGAGCTTATTCAGCGGGGTTACGGTCGAGGGGGATGCCTCCGCCAGGAAGCGGCAACGCTCTACGTTGGCGCTTAGACCGTCGATCATCTTCTCTGCCGCCACGCGAGAAACGTTGGCGAGCAGGCGGATGGACTGGAGCAGGTTAGCCGCCATTACTGGAATACCTACGTTCAGCTCGAAGGCACCGTTGGTGGAGGAAAGCGCGATGGTCGCATCATTACCAATTACCTGTGCCGCAACCTGAATAGTAGCCTCACAAATCACCGGGTTTACCTTGCCGGGCATGATGGACGAGCCGGGCTGCAGATCGGGGATGTGCAGCTCGCCTAAACCGGTGTTCGGGCCTGAACCCATCCAACGGATATCGTTGCTGATCTTCATCAGACCGTATGCAAGGGTGCGCAGCTGACCGGAAACCTCAACCAGACCGTCGCGGTTTGCCTGCGCTTCGAAGTGGTTACGTGCCTCAGTCAGGGGCAGACCGGTTTCTTCAGCAAGCAGCTCAATCACGCGTGCCGAGAAGCCCGCCGGGGTATTGATGCCGGTGCCCACGGCGGTGCCGCCCAGGGGAACTTCAGCCACGCGGGGCAGGGATGCGTTCACACGTTCGATGCCGTAACGCACGGTAGCGGCGTAGCCAGAGAATTCTTGGCCTAAGGTAATGGGGGTTGCATCCATCAGGTGGGTGCGTCCGGATTTGACGACGTCTTTGAACTCTACGGACTTCTTTTCCAGCGAAGCAGCGAGAACCTCAAGGGAAGGGATCAGCTCTTTGACCAGTGCCTCGGTCACGGCAACGTGCACGGAGGTGGGGAAAACATCGTTGGAAGACTGGGACGCATTCACGTGGTCATTGGGGTGAACTTCAATGCCTCGTGATTCCAGGGAACGGGTTGCCAAAGTCGCCAGAACCTCGTTGGTGTTCATATTCGACGAGGTGCCCGAACCGGTCTGGAAGACGTCAATGGGGAAATGCTCGTCGTACTCACCGGTTGCTACCAGATCCGCCGCCTCGCGGATAGCCTGGGCGCGCTCAGCATCGAGCACCTGAAGTTCCTCATTGGCGGTCGCGGCTGCCTTCTTAACGAGGGCAAGAGCGCGAATATGGGCTGATTCGAGGGTTTGCCCCGAAATCGGGAAGTTATCGACCGCGCGCTGAGTCTGTGCACGGTAGAGTGCGTTGGCGGGCACGCGAACTTCGCCCATGGTGTCATGTTCAATGCGGTATTCAATATTTTCAGCCATAACTCTAGTTTAGGGCTCAAAATGGCGGGTTTTCATACCCTTCGTGTAAAAATCGGAACATTTGGGGAATACCGTGCATGATGATACTCACCACGCTGTGGGGTTGTGTGGCGGTACCGTATGAACTCAAGTAAAGCCTGTTGGAGCTTCTGGGGTTATGTTGGTTTTCTCGGGTGGATAACACGAAGGAGGCAGCGACCACCGATAGAACGCGTGGGAACTACTTCATCTCGCGCGAGTCAAAGACAATATCGACTGCGCCGGAATCCAAATGATAGAAGTAGCCCAGCACAATGGTCTCGCCGCGAGCAACTGCATCGGCAATAATGCGCGATTCCTGAAGCAGACGGGAAGCCGTCGCAGACGTATGAGCCCGTACCATCTCGTTCACATACTGGCTTGGCTTCTCGCCGTGGGGAAGTTCTTGGGCCAGCACCGTAGGCTGAATAGTCTCAACTACTCGCGTAATAAATCCGCCCGGAAGCTGCCCCGATTCCACCGACGAGCAGGTAGCCTGAACAGCCCCGCAAGACTGATGACCCATAATGATCAGTACCGGCGTCTTGAACTGGGTAATGGAATATTCCAGCGAACCAAGGGCACCTTCATCAAGAACCTGCCCTGCGGTGCGTACCACAAAGGCATCGCCAAGACCCAGGTCAAAGATATGTTCCGGTGGCGTACGCGAATCCGCACACCCAAAAATCGTAGTGAAAGGAAACTGTCCGCCTGTGAGTTCGTCGCGACGTGCCACATCCTGGTGCGGATGCGAAAGCTCGCCCCGTACAAAGCGTGCGTTACCCTCCTGTAGGCGTTCCAGCACATACTCAGCGGTGGGTTGAACCGGACGAGAACTCATGAGCAGGCTCCTTAAAGTGAGAGGTATCTTCCCTCTATTTTACCGAAAACAGACAGTACATTTTGCTAGAGAAGATCACGAAATATTAGAAGTATTGGATGCACCCGGGGAGGTTGTCATCGTCGGCGCTTTCATATAGGTGACTGTCGCATCCGCCAACTGGGCAAACTCCGCCGGGTCTGCCGTGCCGGTGATAATCACAGTTGTCGTTTTGCCGTCACTGTAAGGCACCTGCGCCACGTAGGAGTACACTTTTTCACTGTTCTTCTTCGAGGTGGCTGAACGTACTTCCCACTCCACGCCGCCGATAGATTCGGTGCCCTGTTTCGCGGCGTTATCGACCTGTTGAGCCACCCAGGTAGGGTTTGTATCCTTCGCTTGGATCAACTCAATAAAATGATTTTTACTGGTCACCTGTCCGCTCTTAAAGTACGGGATATTATCGGGAGTATTACCCGTCCACCGCGCGTAGTTATAGTGCCAACTCTCAAGCTGCGGTACCGCCACCGGAAAACCCGCTTGCTGGGTAGATTCAGCCGCTACCTGCGATAAATTCACCTGCGGGCGGTACGGATTCTTATCCGGCTGCGGCATGAGCCAGAGCACCGGAATGAGAATAGCCACCATCGCCAGCATCGAAATAATCATATTGCGCGCCGGAGCATTAATGCGTTTCGCCTGTTTTTGTGTAATTTGTGGCACAACAGATGAATCGGTAGAAGCATCTGCGTGATCCTTCGGCGCATGAGCGTTCTGACCATCGCTCTCAGCCGGTGTATGCGCGTGATTCTGAGAGTTTTCCACTCACACATTCTCTCATACGCTCTAAGACATACCGTTTCCCACACCCACCTGGGCGGATGTTCACCACGGTACATGCACCCACGCAAACCCGTTCAATACACGCGAACATTCCGCTGGGCGCGTTATGCTAGTAAACAGGAGGTGCCGGTTCAAAGCGCTGGAACGAACCAGCCAGCCGGCCATGACAACGACCTCGAAGGTGAGCAATGACTGAAAACAATAACCACGCCGACCGCAACCTAGCTATGGAATTGGTGCGCGCCACCGAGGCCGCAGCCATCGCATCCGGTCCCTGGGTGGGCGCAGGCGATAAGAACCGCGCGGACGGTGCCGCCGTGGACGCGATGCGCTACCGTCTCTCGACCGTGCACTTCAACGGAACCGTTGTGATCGGCGAGGGCGAAAAAGATAAGGCTCCCATGCTATTCAACGGCGAAGTTGTTGGCGATGGTATCGGCCCCAATCTCGATATTGCGGTAGATCCCATCGACGGAACTCGTCTGACCGCATTGGGCATGGACAACGCACTCTCCGTCATCGCGGTAGCAGACGGAGGTTCTATGTTCGACCCCTCCGCCGTGTTTTACATGGAAAAACTGGTGACCGGGCCCGAAGCCGCAGAGTTCGTAGATCTTCGCCTGCCCGTCAAACAGAACCTTCACTTGGTCGCTAAGGCACAGGGTAAGAACGTAAGCGAACTGACCGTGTGCGTTCTGGATCGTCCGCGTCACGCTAAGCTCATTGAAGAGATTCGTAATGCCGGTGCACGTACCCGCATTATCCTTGACGGCGATGTTGCGGGAGCTATTGCGGCCTGCCGTGAAGGAACCGGTGTTGACGTGATGCTCGGTACCGGCGGAACCCCCGAAGGCATCGTCGCCGCGTGCGCTATCAAGGCCACCGGAGGCGTAATTCAGGGCCGCTTAGCACCCACCGACGATGCCGAGCGTGAAAAGGCGCTCGCTGCGGGGCACGATCTTGACCGCATCCTCACAACTGACGATCTGGTCACCAGCGATAACTGCTTCTTCGCCGCAACCGGTATTACCGACGGCAAGCTGCTGCGCGGGGTGCGCTACGGCAAGAATATTGTGACCACCCAATCACTCGTCATGCGTTCCTCCTCGGGAACCGTGCGTATCGTGGAAGCTGAGCATCGCCTTTCTCGCCTGCGTGAGATTCTGTCGCATACAAAGTAACGTTTTGATATAAAGCCTGTGCCGCACTCTCAATCATAGAGAGTGCGGCACAAGCTTTATTGTATGAGCGTGGTCTGCCTGGGAACCTAGGCTGCCGAAGTAGCGTTATTTCTTCAGGCGTGCGCGAACCTTAGCTACTGTAGATTTCGCGGTTTCCTGAGCGGTTCCCAATGCTTTCTTGAGCGCGGGACGCGCGCGGTATGCGTAGCCGTAGGCGCGGTAGCCTAGCGTGTTCACCGGAATGTCCCAGGTGCCGGGGTACTCAACCGAACGCCCGCCGAAAGACTTCTTAAATTTGGTGAACCCCGCCCATTCGTGATCAGGCTGATCTTCGGGCGCGATGCCGAAAAGATCCACATATTTCAGGCCCTTTGCTTTAGCGTCCAAGATGAAATTGGTCACTACCGGAATGCCTGCCGAGAGCTTACGATGCGCAAAAGATGCCGCCGCGTGGGCATAGGTGCGCGTATCGTCTGAATCGTAGACAAATGCCGCTGCGATAGGCTCCTTGGAACCATCCTCGCCAGTCAGCTGAGCAATATAGAGGGACGCGGCATCGGCAGGCATGAGGGTCTTTGCCACCTGCATCAGATAGTCGTCCTGCTGACGGTTGAACCCGTTGCGGTCGGCGGTCTCAGAGAGGAACGTGAAGAGCACCTTCATATCCTCGGGGTTCTGAGACACCTCAATGCTGACACCTTTTTTGTGGATATTACGGTGCAGATTGCGGTTATTGGACTTCATATCCTTCAAAATTGCAGCTTCGTCGCCGGAAAGATCAATAATCTGCGTGTGTGAAGGCTGAACCTGGCGCGGTGCCAACGCAGCGCCGCGTGCCTTCAGGAACTCTGCCGCATCCTGCGAACCCCAGATAGCGGAGTCAATTGGTTCGATGCGCACAAACAGGCACCCGTGAGCCTTTGCTTCTTCTTTCAGCGAGTCGAGCGCGGCATCGAAAGCCTGCGCACTCTGTGCCACCGGGCCGTAGGGGCTGTAAAGATACTTGCCGGTGCGCCCGCCCTCAACGGTAGCGAGATAGGACCAGCCTTCGCCCTCGTGGCGAATGACGGTGTGACCAAGAGACTGCTGAAAACGTGCCCAAATATCGGACTGAAGAATATTGCTCATTCAACTATTTTAGCCTCAACCGCAGGTTACGCTGAGCGAAGGCGACCTTGGGAGCAGATAAAATACGAGCCGTTCCGTGAAAATACGGAACGGCTCGATAACACCGAGAAACGACCATACATTAGGGCACGTAAGCCTGCGGTTCGTCCCCTTCATCACGTGTAGAGTCGGCGGTCGGGGCGGGTTTGGGAGCCGCCGGTGCCTGTACTTTTTCTTCTTCGGCAACTTGGGCGCGATGCTCGGCGAGCTTAGCGCGCAGAGCCGTTCCCTTATCTACCGCGCTCTGGCGCAGATCCTTCGAGAAATCGAGAAGATCGGAGTGCACCTGCTGCGCGAAATCGTCGGTGGCGCATCCTAGGATGCGCAACGCCAAAAGTCCCGCATTGCGTGCGCCGTTGATAGACACGGTCGCCACCGGAACCCCCGCGGGCATCTGCACGATAGAAAGCAGGGAATCCATGCCTTCGAGATTCTTCAGCCGCACCGGAACACCGATAACGGGCAATGCGGTAACCGAGGCGAGCATGCCGGGAAGGTGCGCTGCCCCTCCGGCACCGGCGATGATTACGCGAATACCGCGCTGATGAGCCTGCTGGCCGTAGGCGATCATATCTTCAGGCATGCGGTGTGCTGAGACGACATCCGCTTCATAGGGGATGCCGAATTCTTCAAGAACCGTAGCGGCTTCTTCCATGATGGACCAGTCGGAATCTGACCCCATCACAACGCCAACAACGGGCTTATCTGAATCGTACGGGGAGCTCATGAACAATCCTTCCTGTGAGCTAATAAGACACTACGGACACGAAATATACCGGCAAACTCTTAGAGCGGGCGACCGTCGCGCAAAATAGATGCCACATTCGCGGCGGCATCGCGTAGCGCCCGAGTCTCAGCTGCCCGACCGGTAATATTCACATGACCAATTTTACGTCCTGGGCGGGTTTCTTTACCGTAAAAATGAATTTTGGCGCGTGGCTCGGCACTGAGCGCAAGCGGGTACACACCGAAAATATCTTCATTCTCGCCGCCCAGGTAATTCTTCATAATGGCAACTTCGTCGCGCATAGTAGTTGCGCCCAACGGCATATCGAGTACCGCACGCAGATGCTGCTCAAACTGACTGGTTACTGAACCTTCCTGAGTCCAGTGTCCGGTATTGTGCGGGCGCATCGCGAGTTCATTAATGTAGAAACCTGCTGAAGAGCCCGGAACCTCGAAGAGTTCCGCCGCCATTACGCCGGTAACCCCAAGTTCGGTGGCTAGGGTAACGGCTGCATCGGATGCCGCCCGGGCGATCGCGGGGGAGAGGTTCGGTGCGGGTGCAATCACTTCATCACAGACCGAATTCACCTGAATTGTCTCTACGACAGGCCAGGGGAGAACCTGCCCACTCTCCCTGCGCGCCACAAGAGCGGAAAGCTCGCGGATGAACGGAACCTTTTCCTCTGCCAAAAGCGCCGAAAAATCGGTGCGGTGAGGAAGCTCATCAAACCAGGCAGTGGCCTGCTCACGGGCGTGCTGAGGAGAATCCAGCACCATCACGCCCTTGCCGTCATAGCCGCCGCGCGGGGTCTTCAAAACCACGGGCCAGCCGATCTCATCGCCAAAGGCGAGAAGCTCATCCAAAGTTTCAACGCGTGCCCAGCGCGGGTTCGGCAGTCCAAGATCTTCTACAGCCTGGCGCATCATGAGCTTATCCTGGGCATATTGCAGCGCATCCGGATGCGGCTGCACATTTACCCCCTCAGCAATAAGCGTGTGCAAAAATTCGGTGGGAACATGCTCGTGATCGAATGTAATAACATCTTTGCCACGAGCGAACTCCCGCAGAGTCTCTAAATCCTTATAATCTCCCACGGGTGCGCTTCGCACCGCTGCTACAGCGCCCACCGTAGGGCTTTCAGCGAGAATATGAAGGTCAAATCCAAGGTTTGTTGCTGCGGGAGCCATCATGCGTGCCAGCTGGCCGCCTCCGATAACGCCAAGTACAGGTCCAGTTA
>ERZ772766.161-NODE-161-length-39199-cov-10.062130_pt1 | contig 39199 bp, 58 predicted proteins | sample MGYA00511379_ERZ772766 | MGnify/ENA primary metagenome ERZ772766 (study PRJEB29015, sample SAMEA2737895) | human oral metagenome | biome: human oral; feature: human-associated habitat; material: dental | place: China | collected 2116 ... | reverse complement strand
TAGCGGAATATCTTTGTAGTACCTATTGGAATCAAACCAGGATATTCCCCACTGGATAGTGAAACCATTAGCGAACTTAACAAATCCTGCATTAGCATCGAGTTTGGATGCCACGATAGCACCTTGCCCCAACAAATTTTTAATTGTAACAAGTGTACTAGCAGGAGTGTCTTTCCAATTTGCACTTCCAAGGATTGCTTTGATTTGGTCTGTTATAGGAGAGTGAGATGAAGTAGATGAGTTATGCTCTTTAAGTTGTTCCTGATTAACTAGCGCCCCCATATTAACTGTGAGTGATACATTGCCAGTGTTACTAAACATCATTCCGATAGTTAGCTCTTGAGATACAACAACTGCACCCCCTTCTGCCGGCATTCTATCAGGTTCTGGATCCGTTAAGTATGCATATAGTATTTCGCCTTTATCGGGATCATTTGCAAATAGCCCAATTTCCGACATTCGAAAGGCTTCTGTTATGCCGCTATTTGTAATAAATGTATCAACACTTACTATCTTTCCTTCACGTTTAACAATAATATTAGTAGTCTCCCATTTAGAGGAGATTACATCTGTTAGCGCTAATGGATTTGTTGCATTAACACCACTCCCCACCTTTATTTTAGTAAAGGTTAATTTGGTTTGCCCTGCATTTACTTTTGCTTGAAGTGCATTACCGACATCAGTCATAATTGCATTTGACCATTCTGCCATATATTCCTCCTATCTAATACTATTATCGAGTATTACATTAATCTTTGTTTTTTTATTCTCAATCGCATAAGACGTCATATGCGCATTTAAATTTATATGCCATGCTCTGGTAAAATCGCATCTGATGTTTACTTTTTTAGATACTTCGCACCAACCTGTAAAGTACAAATTTTCTTTTATTTTGCGAATAAATTCAACACCATCTAACCAGGACCGTACATTTTTAGCAGCATTAATAGCGCGTACAAGCTTAGCTATATCTGTTTCGCCTCTTAATGGGGCTGTGATTAGCGTAACCTTGAAATAATACGGTTTCCCGCCATATTCAAACCATTCTTCGGTTTTTGAATCAGAATATATAGTCTGTACGGCCTTTTCAACAGCATACGGCGTGCCCTTATGGCGGTGAATATCAATTGAGTTCTTCACCATTTCACGTTTAGTCTCTATCGGTAACCCACTATCATAGTCATCCACGTGTAATTGATACGCTAAATGATCAATTACAGTCTCTGGTTCAGTATCAATAGACGACCATAATAGCAGAGTATTCGTATTCATAAATTCGGCCAGCATATCATCCCACGTTTTAGCAAGGGACTTAACTGGTTCCCTATCGATTGAGGACGGAAGATGCTCCGCACTAGTATACTTGCTATCAAGTATCATTCTTCCTCACTTCCTGCGAGCGCTACAGCGATTGTATTGGCTACTGCCACGCCGCTTTGTTCTGCAATCGGGGTAAATATAGGTGCCGTTACTTCAACGCGTTTAATTCCGGATACATCCATGAGCATTTGAACCAATCGACTGGGTACTATATCACGGCCCAATTTTGACTTTTGCCATATAACATAGTCATTAACTGCTTTATCTGCCTTAGCTTTTACCACCGTTGCATCGGCGCCTTTTTCAATGTAATACTTAGCGTCGATGTTATATTGCGTAGTAGTAGGTGCTAATACAGTTAGCTTATCAGTCAGAGGCCTACGTTTCTTATCAGATAAATAATCCGTAATAGTCGTGAGCAATTCTTGCCCAGGAAGTCCTCCTCCTGCTAATAAGGGATAAATATTAACCTCACCTGGACGTGGAGAAGATACGCCTACATCTGCCACAAGGTGCGACGCGGACTTTGTAAAATACTCATACGCCCCTTCAGGGCCTGCCACAGAGAACGATTCTGGAGCCTCATGAATACGTTCGCGATACGATTCGTCGTCCTCTGTATCAGAACCACCTTCAGATAGAGTTATATTACGCATCGTATCCACATAAGCTATAGGATCAATAATTGTACTTATCTCGCCCGGCTTAAACCCATTGCCTCGCGCCCCGGCAATTTGTGCTTCTGCTTTTACGGATCCATTAAGTTGACCTGGTAGAATAACCAAATCCTCAACAGTAGCAAAATATTCGCCACTTCCAGTTGATATTCTAGTCCACTTTGGAATAATGACAGAGTTCGTGCGCACTGCTGACAATGTTGCTTGAATTGTTGTAGTCGCTTTCGTTGCCTTTAATCGCTCAACAGCAGCAGGAACAGCTCCAACATGGTCCAAGTTATCGCCTTCTGCATAGGCTAATAGATTTTGTTTAGCTGCATAATTTGCATCGTTCAATAATCGGATAATAATTTCCGAAATTACATTTAAAAATAAAGTAACAGGATCGCCCTCTCCCAAGGTTCGCCCTGTTATTGTTGTGTAAATATCAAATACCTTCTGTTGAACGTGTTCTTTATCTGTGTTAAAAAACTCAACATTAGGTAAATCAGATAATCTCATACAGTCACCATCACTTTCGGAATCAACGCCCCATTTTGTGTGGCGGTAAATGATATATCACTAATTTTGGCACGTGGTTCATACCGTTTAATTTGTTGGAATATGTCGTTAGATAGATGAGCTTGCGCCTGATGGATAGGCATATCAATAATGCGACCATCAATACCAAACTCCCTATCTAGTGGCACGCTACCACGAACAGTAGAAATAATCGTTTGCACATTCTGCAAAATCTCAGCGACTTCACTTTCAGGTGCTAGCGATATCCTATTGTCAGTTACTGGTTTAATTTCATACGTTGCTGACATGGCTAGAACCTCCTCAATATCGTATTAACTTTATTGAACTTCTGACCATATTGATTTAGCATGGACTTTTCTTCTACTGTATTATTATCCGAATATTCCTCAAGAGTTAGAGAAACCTCAATAGATTGAGTCTTACCGTATGCATCCGTGAATAAGCTATCCTCGCTCATAGACATGATGACAAAGTAGTTTTGACTAACAGGTTTACCACCGATAATAAACGGTAATACAGCCCCCATATCGCGATAATTTCGCAATTTCTTAACAGTACTATCTGGAGATTGTCCAAGTGATGCAGAAATAAGAATCTTACATGTAATTTGTTCCACATCAGGTCCGCTAAATTGTTTGACAGGCTTTTCTAACATCAAATTGTGCTTTTCCCATCGAGCACTACCTGAACGCGTTACATCCGATACAGTAAGAACATTATCTAATGCGGTATAAAATACTATATCCGCCAAATAACCGATATACATCTATACCTCCTATTCTGGTCCTGATGTTGTAGAACCACCAGACACTACACCGCCATGCACATGATGAACTAAGGAAATACCATTGACCACTACATCCCCACCGCTTGAATTAATTGATAAAGTACCTCCAACATTAAGAGTCATGTCTCCAGGAACAGTAAGTACACGTTTACCATTATCCGCACCGCCTGGAGTCGGATCCGCACTACTAAAGAATGTGCCAATAATGAATCCATCGGAAAACCCACGTCCGGACCGATTAGGCAACATAATGCACAATACCTGGTCATCAATAGCCGGCATCCAATAGTCCTTATCATGTGCTGCACCTCGATTAATGACAGATAATGGCGCCGTTACAACACCTTCTCTATCTAGGCGTGTAACAACGGCTTTACCTTCTTCAGGAATTGTACTTGAAACATTTCCAATAAATATCATATCCGCTAATGTGGATAATATGTCAGTAGCCATTTAAACACCTCCTTACATCAATCGACGTTGAATAATTGGCCCCTAATGTATGCGTTGCTTTAGTAATTAAATAATTACCATCGAACACCCCAAATCCTTCGAGATTAACCGTAACCGATGCCATAATAAGAGGATTACCAGAAAAACTAAAAGACATTGTATCGGCTTCTTTATTGGCTTCTCTTAGCTTCTTTTTAGCCAATCTCTTTGCCTCAGCCTTATCTTTAACCTGTTCATTAACCTCTAATACAGCAAGGTACGTGTGACCCTTACGGTCAGGATCTTCGAATGTATCCTCGATAACGGATTTCTTATCCTTATCTGTATATTTCACATGGCATGCTCGATATACTTCACGAGTTTTACTTTTGTACGAATAAGATAAGGCTCTAGTAATAATCAAAGGCGGTTGCTCGCCTTCCTTCGTCTGTACAGGTTGATATTGGCCACCTGGTCTACGAATTATAACTTTAGGCTTCACGTTTTCGTATTTGTAATCATCGAATATAATCAACTGTTCAGTGGATACCTTAAGAGAAAACCCCGCATCATTGCATAGTTTCTGCAAGAATGCGAGGTCTGATTCAGCACTTTGTGATGCATCTTTTAACGGTGGGTCAAAATCCGCATCCCATACTAGCTTTAATTTATTATCTTTTGCTTTCTCGGTAGCAATCGCTTTAAGCGTTGTAGTTTTCCACGATTTGTCTTTCTTTTTCTCCCGCAAGTCAGTACTACCGATAATAGCGACACCTTTGATTTTAACTACATCAGGAAGGCTACTGCCCTCGAATTCATCAATTTCAAATTTGCCGATTGGCAACGTAAATTGTTCATCCCCTAATTTCTCCCATGCTACGGTATTAATTGCCACTTCTAGTAATGACCCTTTCACAGGGTACCAATCGCCGACCCATAGACGGCCCCTATCTTCTAGTGAGATAGCCACGTCATCTACAGTTCCTGAAAGGTTATCTGTGAAAGTTACATCAAGAAGGTATTTACTAATATCGTCGGTGATGTCCTTTGACTCCTTACTCCCCCAATGTTGGTAACCAATCGTACACCATGCCCGCCGTGCTAACTTCGTTTGTGGCGTTAAATCTTTCTTCCATTTCTGGACCTTAGCTAGGCTCTTTTGTAAGCTCATATACTATCGCCTCCATGGTGGTAAGAATTCAGGCAAGGAATCAGCAGGAACATCTGGGCATGTTAACACAACACCAGCGGAAAATATCGCCGTATTACGATGTTTTTGGTTTGCTTCTAACAATAGATTAATGTATCGTTCGTTGCCATACACCTTATAAGCGATTAAATCCCACATATCCCCTTGTATTGTTGTATAACTAGTCATAACTTAACCTCCGTTGTCCGGCGGTATAGCTACGCATCATTTGTTCAAATTCACGCATTTTAGCGTCCAATGCCGACATAATATCATCAGTTGAACCATTACCAGCATTAATAACTGGTGCAAATGTAATCTGTACAGGCGCCCCACTATTACTAGATGAGGATGTCACAGGTACGCTAGGTGCTAATGATACAGTAGGCACTACAGCTGACTGCGCACCACTCACACCTAACATTCGTCCGGCCGTTTGCCATAAATTCATAGCATTAGCACTACCATCAATAGGAACTACAACTTCTGGATAACCAGCTTCCCCTATCCATGATAATTCTGGGGATGTAATAACACCGCCGTTTGCTCTCTTACCAACCTCTCCAGCTGCGGAAACACCAACTGTGAAACCGCCACTAAATTGAGCCTTAATACTCTCCCATGCTCCTGCGATTGCATTAGATACAGCACTCGGAATTTGACTTATCCAGTTTAACACAGCATTATAGGCATCACTCGCCCATTGCTCTGCAGCCGCTACAAACGCCACTCCGGCTTCGGCGCAGGCACTAGGTAATTTTACAAGGAAATCAATAACACCATTAACTAAATTACTAATCCAAGAGGTAGCCGTAGCATACGCTTCAGAAGCAAACGAGATAACTGCCGCTACGAATTCAGCGCCTAAAGTGATCATGTACATAGGCAAATTGATTAAAAAGTTATAAATATCATCGACCATAGCACTAAAAGTAGTTACTGCGAAGTTATAACACTCTGTCGCGAACGATACAACGGCAGATATAACAGCAGTACCAACTTGTACCGCAATCTCTGGCAATCGCAAAATAATGCCTATTATGAATCCTACGGCCATACCAATATATGTTGGTAGGTTTAACCATAGATTTACATAAGCAATTATTGCCACTTTCAATGCATTAAATGCGCTAAGGCCTAATGATAAGAACCCATTAATTACAGCCATAATACCGGATATAATGGCGCTCCATGCGGAACTTAAAGCAGAACATACGCTATCCCATATTGAACTCAATCCAGAACATACACTATCCCAAACAGATGTTAACGTGGCACAGATAGTATCCCAATTAGTTACTAATAGGTATATCACCGCAATAATCGCCATGATAGCGATTACCCATGGACCACCTATTAATGCACCCGCTGCTTTAAATGCACCCGTTGCCGTTTCTACACCTTTAAATGCCGTGGTAATTGTAGTAATACCTGATGCTAGTTTTGTAGCCGTACCATACAGTAAGGCTAATTTCAATCCATTAGTGACTACGGCGGCAATAGCTTCCTTATTATCCTTCATGAAGGTTACAACAGCTTGCAATACCGGTATTAGTGCCGGTAATATTTGCTGAGCAATCGGTATAAAGGCTTGTGCCAACCCTAATGCAACTTGCGTAGCTTCCGCTTTCAAGATGTTCATTTGTAGCCATATTTCATGGAGTGATTTAGGATCTATTCCGACGCCTTTGATTTGTGATGCGGCCGCTTGTGCATCTGCATAGTTCTCAAATACTTTAGTAAGCTCCATGCCTTTTGCACCTAGCGTTTCAAGCATAAATTCTTGTCCCCGGCCTTGTGCTACCGCATTTTGGTAACCTTTAGCCATTGCATCCAACTGTTGATTCATAGGCAATAACTTGCCATTGGCATCGGTTAAGGATACACCAAATTGACTGAGATATCCTTGCAAAGCTTCAGCACTTTTACCGCCACCAGCCAAAGTCTTATCCATTTTAGCGAAAGACTTTGCGGCCGCTTCTACATCAACACCACTTAATGTCATAATCTTCTTAAATTGTGCCGTTTCAGCGGTTGTCATATGTAATTTATTAGACAATTGATAAAGTGCTTCGCCAGCATTTACTACATTATCTATAATGGCACCAATACCAAACCCACCGGCGGCAACCATAGCGAAACTTGCAAGCTTTCCTGTAATACCACTTACCGCAGCACTAGCACCTTGCGCAGCTGATGCAGCACCTGCTAAAGGACTTGCACCACCCATTTTACTGATTGCATTTTGATGCGCCGTCTGACTTGCGATATTAGACCGTAACCGGGCTTGCCGTTGTAACATAGAATTCAGCTTTTGCTCAGCTGCAATTGCTGCGTTCCTATCGCTAACATTACCAGTCTTTTGCGATATAGCTTGTAGTTTTCTATATTGCGCCTGTTGATCTTTGATTACATTAGATAATTTATTGAGTTCCTGAGATGCTTTTGATACGGAGGAAGATAACCCGCCATCGAGTTTACCTTTAATGGCAATCGCCATTTCTAAGACTTTATTGGCCATTATTTTCTCCCTTTCATTGTTTTATTCTCGCGCTCGATACTATCACTAATGAGCCGAACGTGGACTATGAACTCATCCACGTCTAGCTCTCTAATGAAGTAGTCCATCGGTGTGCTAGTGTATTTACTACACGTAATTGCACACTCAGTAAAATACCGTTCTAGGTCTGTTATTTTTCGGAATTGAGCAAAAAATTCTGTACCTCTAAGCACACTCTAGTGAAATCGGCAGCCGGGAGACTATAAATATCATCCACTTTACATCCGCATACAGCAGCTGCTACATGTGCTTGATACGTCATGGATAATGCCGGAACTGTAATAGTTTTATCTTCACCCTTAGCGGACTTTTCGCATTTAATTAATGTGTACCCGCTGATGCCTTCAAATTGTAAGGAATGACCAGCTTTTACTAATTCAATACCTGTTTGTTCATGTGTTTCGTTCATAGTGTTATGTTTACTCATTAGTGATCGTCCTTTCTACAGACTAAATACCGAGTGCAGCACGAACATCGCCAAGGAAGTCGGTGCCATCAGAAATAGAATCTTTATAGGCGTATTTATCGATTTCACGAACTACCGTGCCATCTTGTTCGAGTTTCAAGTATGTAGTTTCGATTGTGTTCGTTGCATCGATAGTATTGCCAGATTCATATGTGCCATTTTCTTTAGATTTAGCACGGCCACGAATAACAGCACGTGTAGGCACGATTACATATTTATCTTTGCCACTATCCCAACATTGGATAGCACCACGTACTTCTAAGCGTACGCCACGACCACCTGTAAGGCGGTGTGTAGTTTCTGTTGGAGTGTTCCAAGTAAGTTTTGTTTCCATAGAGGAGTAGTGTCCAATAACTGGCGCTTCTACTTCACCTGCAATGCCCACACCTTTTACAGTTTGAGTCATTACAGATTCACTAGGTAATTCCACTTTGGCAACACCTAAACAGTTGTCAGAGCCTTCTTCGTATACACGGAAGTCATTAAGTACTTCCGGCACTTGATTGATAGATGCCATGATTAATTACTCCTTTCTATACTGTTTGAAATAGCGTTTTGAAATAAGAAACATCGTATTCAGAAATGCTTTCAATTTCTTGCGCTGGAATTGGAGGTGTACGGTATTTATGGAAGCGAATAATACCATTCAACAAATCTGTTGTAGGGTTTTCTGCTTCTTTGAATTCAATACGACCGCCCAAGATAAAGCCACGAGAAGTAAGACCGTTAAGACGGATTGTTTCACTATCAAGAATTGTCTTGATATTACGAGGCAAGATAGGCATATCCACTTTTTGCCAATAGGTTAAGATGAATGTTTGGTCATCCCAATCATTGAACCGGCGTACACAAATGAATGTATCCTTAACATCAGTTGTGCCAGGATATGCACCTGTATAGTTACCCCAAGATACCCAACCATTGATATTAACGGCCGTCATAATACCTTGAGAGTTCAATAAGTTTGCTTGCGAATGCGTAAGCATTACTTCCTTACCATTAGCTAAGCACAAGCCTGTTATATTCATAGACTTATTGGAAGGGGATAACGTAGGAATATCGCTATTGGATGCATCACATTTGCCAATAATGCCCATGATGTGCGTAGACATATGGAACATATAATCGCCATTGCGAACCATCGGCCAACATACGACTTCAGATTCACCTGTATAGCTATTACCTTTCTTCCATTCGTAAGCATCTGTGTATTTAACAACTTGTGTAGTATCGATATCTACCAAAGTAGTCGCACCAAACAAGTTATTAATAACACGAGATTTTGCTTTCATCACGGAAGCGACTGTAGGATGTTGAGAGAATCCAGGTGCAGCAATAAGACCAGGTACAATACCGAAATGATGATAGATTGTATCAATCAATTCAAAGCCTGTTGCTTTTTCATTACTATCTACACCGCCGATTACGTTTTTATAATCGAAGTTTTCTACATCGAGTTCATCGTATGTGAGGTCCAATGTACTTGCGGAATCGAACTTACCACCTTTGATAACAGAGATGATTAATTGATTTTTGTCATCAAATGCCGCCGTGTAATCTGTGTTGGCCACACCTGTTTGACCGCCACTAGATACTTGCAATGTGTTAAGCAATACTGCAGCTTTTACAATGCATTTCTTTTCTGTCAATGTAGCAGTTGTTGTAGTGGATTTCTTATGTTTAGCAGGATCCAATACATTAACAAATACGATTGGAGCTACGCCATACAATTTGAATTGTGCGTACATTGCTTCACACAATGTGAAATGTGTCCAATCTTCAGAATAGCCAAGTTGTTGAACAGCTTCTTCCCAGCTATAACAGATGATTGGCTTATTAATTACTGCGCTAGGGTCTTCTGTAAGGTGTACAGGTGCAGTACCGAACACAATTGGAAGGCCGGCAGTAGTTTGGACAGGAGCAATTACAGAGGTAGCTTGCTCACTTGTTTTGACGCCATGATAAAAGGCCATTTACTTCACTCCTTTATAATTCTTCAATGCGTTAACATAGAATACATTTAATTGTGTGCCTTGTGTTCTCACATCAATCATTGCTTGGTTGAGTTCGTCCAGAGGCACGAATAAATGCATAAAAATAGGGTCTTCCGCTTCCGGCAGTGGTGCACCGTCGCTAAATACCATGAATTGATTTAACCGGCTACTGCGGAACGAAGGCCCAACATATACAACAGGGTTCATCGTTGTCTCCTATTCAATTACTTTATTATCCGTAAATATCTTGTTAAGATTTCTACGAATAACTGGAATGTACACTTCAAATTCAAGATATCCAACCCATTGAGGGTATGGTTGATCATCAGGAATTGTTGTATTAACGGTATTCTCCTTAATTTCATATTTAAGTGCTACTGGATTATCAGATAGTAACCGCTCACGCACTACCTCTAAGAGGTGATATAGTCCGACATGACCTTTTGTTAAGGCCTCGTCATAAGTAGTTACCAATACAGTAATACCTACCGTCGAACTATCCGCATCACTAACAGAATACGGATGCACTACTACGGCTGGACATAACTTGCGCTTATCTTCATTCTTATCCACCCTTGGTAAGAACCCGCTCCATACTCGAATAGGGTTCGTGGTAACATCACTTGTTTCATTTAGCTTGCGCAACTCATCCATGAGATAGGCGGCAATGCCGTCTGATACATCTAATGGTGTCATTAGTTACCTCCTAACGCACGCTCTAATTCGTGATATAGGCGCTTTTCATACATTTCCATGCCTTCTTTTTGCATGGCATTCATAACAGTTTCATTACCAAACATTTGCGGTAAGGCTGGTCCATATATCCCTTTTAATGGGTATCGGTCCTTGCCTTGGCGTTTCATGAATATACCAGATGCACTAACAAAGCCATTTGGTACCTTTGTTTCTGTACCTTTTTTAATAGACACAAACACACCTTTTCGTTTAAGCGATTTAATCTTAAAGTACTTTTGAGCGCTAGTATAACCACCTTTGATACGCATTTCTGTGCCATCATTCAATTTATTAATAGATACACCAGACTTTACGACCGATACACCTTTAATGGCGTAGATATTACGTAGTGCTTGCGTACCTGCTTTTCTTGCGGTTGTTGCAGCACGCTTAGATGCGGCTTGGCAGACACGTCGAACTCTATCTTCTTTTAATGTTTCCAGTGCTTTTTCAATTGTTTTCACTGCACTTTTATCAAGTTCTAGCTCAACCATCCGTCAACACCGCCTCTAGCTTCTGCTCTAAGTTCGATAGACACGATCCCATCTTCTTCCGTTGCACTTTGAACGATGTACACATCATCATCTAATCGGAATACGTTTCCCTGTGATGGAATTTCAGGGATGTCCTTTAATTTGCAATGCACAAATACAGACACCCCGTGTAATCCGTCATTTGATACGTGAGAGCCATTCGACAAGAATGACTCCCTCGCCGTTGGCGATTGGATAATCGCTTTAGCTACTGTGCCATTTAGATTATGCCCTTCGGCGAATTCGTCTTCATTAAGGAATACATCGTCAATATCGCTTTCTAGGTAATCTCTAAATCGCATTATTTTTTCACCGTAACTTCCGCATCAACTTCAGGTAATTCCATTTCTTCTTCTGGTTCATCTGGAACGACTTCCAATGGTTCCGGTACTTCGATAGGATCATCTTCAGCAGATTCAAACTTATCAGATTCAAGCAAGGACAACGCAACCGTTTTCTTTTTGATGTCGACTACTTCGCCTTTGCCATACATCTCGCCTTCATGTGCTAAATAACCCTTTAATACTCTGATTTTCATAAGTAGGTTACCCCCTATTTAGTCTTAATAGTAGCCCAATCGTCGATAGTTTCAGGAATCAATACGCAACGGGAGTATACAGACAATGTTAATTCTTGTGTAGCCTTATTAGCATAGTAGTAAGGTACATAAATGCCTGCATATGTTGTGAATTGATTGTCATCGTTGAGCAATGTTACTGCTGCATGTTGTTGACGGCCACGGCCAGGAACACCTAATACTGCTGCATCATCACCAATAAAGGATTTTACTTTACCTTCATCATCTTGATATGTTTCAAGGTATGCGTACACATCAATATTCAAAGACATGATACGGCCAACATATCGAACTTGTGGAGACAAGTATTCAGGAGCAAAACTGAACATAGACATGTTTTCGCGATTAGGAATTGCTAACATTTTGTTGATGGATGCATTATCAAGAATGTATTTTTCAACGTTTTTACCAACGACTAACACAGTTGGAACGATACCTGCGTTTTCTTGAATTTTTTCGGACGCCATTTTCAAGTCGCCATAAATGTCAGCACCCGCTTGGTCCCAAGTAGTAGTAGGTGTAATGTCTTGTTCAAATTCGAAATCAATTTCATCAACTTGAACTGTTTCACCATCGTCAGCATAGCCTTCGATTTTGCATTTACCAGTAGTAAGCAAATCGGCTGCCATTTTATTTTTACGATTAATAATTGTGCCTTGTAAGTAAGACAAATCTTCAGCTTGCATTTGTGCGGCACGTTGTGCAGGTGTCATTGTAGACACAATGTTTTCAGCAAATGCACGTTGATCAAGTTGTTCTGGGTCAATAACTGTACGAGGGCCCATCATAGGTGCTTCGTATAAAGCAATTTTAGATCCTGCACGTTTAACATTAACGCCAGATGCACCACGAGATACGAAAGGTGCTAATGTGCGACCACGTTTACGAGTTTCTACTGCGATTTTTTTAGAAGTTGCAACTGCTGGAACTTGTGGGAAGAAAGTATCAAGCAAGAAACTTGCCGGAGTTTTCATTCGTTCCACAGCTTGCATCAAGGAAAATGTATCTTTGAAATCAATTGCCATTATATAGTTCCCCCTATTTAATGCTAGTTAAGAATAAGTGAGCGTCCTTGAAGTCCGCTTCATGATCATTAATTTTGTAAGATTGGTCAACCACCAATACTTCACGATTAAAGCGACCGGAAATGTATACAGTTAATACATTGTGGTCAGTAGTTGCAATAGTATCAGATACTACGATACCCGCAGGCTTACCACTTGCGATTTTTTGGAATGTACCAGAGTTGTTTTCAAGAACTTGGCCACGTTTATAATCGCCGGCTGCTACTTTTACATTTTGAGTTAATACCGGTACACCGCCACCACCTAATAGGTAATCAGCTGTGACACCATTTACTTGTTCGAAATATGCCATTATTTACCGCCTTTCTTAGCATTCGCAAATGCTACGACTTCTTCAATTGCACTAGCTTTTGCTACCGCATCGTTGGTTTCTGGTGTAGATGCACCTTGAGGTGCCACTTTATCCGCACCAGATTCCATTTGATCAATAACTAATTGTCGAATTTGGTCAACTACTTTGTTATCACTTGCAGGAATATCAGATACGGCAGAGATGAAAGGTGTTACTTCATCTACTGTTTTACCTTCTTTAACAGCTACATCAACTAAACGATTGATGACTTCATTGTCACCTTTTAACGCATTTAATGCTTCAACGCGTTCGCGTTCTGCTGTTACTGCTGCGTTTTCTGCAGATTCATTTGTAGAAATACCGAGCAAACCTTTTAAGCTTGCCATGAATTGGTTTTCAGTCATAGGTTTCTCCTTACTTGTTAAAAATTGTTTGATTTTGGCTTCATTTTTAGTCGAGTATTTGCAAGATACTTTGTTTACGATAACCATTCCGTTATTCATAACAGCTTTGTCCGTAATCGCCGTATCTACTTCATCAATCAGGCCGTAGGACTTCGCCTCGTCCGCCGTGAGCCACGTTTCATCATCCATAAGTGTATTTACCTGTTCAGATGTCAAAACGTCGCTACGGCTCAAATAAACGTTTGCGATTGTCTGTTTAACACTCGCCAAATAGTTAGCCATTTTAGTTAATCCGTCCGCATCAAAGCTATCACCTAGAAATACAGATGGATTGTGAATCATGTACAGAGCATTACTTGGCATGATTACCTTATCCGCCGCACAGGCAATAATTGTAGCAGCACTTGCGCATAAGCCATCAATATGTGCTGTTACTTTGCCAGTATAGGCTTTGATCATATTGTGGATAGCTTGTGCTGCGAACACGTCACCACCACCAGAGTTGATGCGCATTGTTAAGTCATTACCATTACAACTAGCCAAGTCACTTGCAAATTCACGTGGGGTAATTTCATCACCCCACCAAGAGGTATCAGAAATATCACCATACAAAATCAATTCAGATTGACCGGTACCATCTTGATTTACAAAATTCTTAACAGACCAAAATTTATTCATCCTCTTCACCTCCTTTCGCTTCAGATTTAGAGCCAACGGAAGGATTTACCGCATCAGCTAGCCCCATGCCATATTTCTCCATGAGTTGCTTTTCAAATGCAAGTTGTGCAATGTTTTCTTCAAGGTCTGTCCCTGTCATTTCAGCCGCTTCACGTTCACGAGTGGAAACTCCATTCTCAATGCGAAGGGTACTACCATTCATATCCTTAACAGGGTCAAGGATGGACATCGTTGGTCCGAACCAATCAGCATTGCACCATGCTTTTCGAATTAATGGATCATCAAAGAGACCAGGCGCTTCAATTCGGCCGTTCGCTACTGCTTCCATTAACCATACCTCATAGATTGGTTGGCAGAAGTCACGAGCGAACCACTTGCGACGTAGTTTATATTCTTCCCAAGCCTGTAACATTGCTGCACGGCTTGCAGAATACGAAGAGTTAAAGTTCTTCATCAATACTTCGTAAGGCTGGTTAAGTGCAGCACCTACTTGTTTGATGAGTTGGGTACTAAATACTTCAAAAGTAGATTGAGCATTGGAAGCATCAACACTTTTTACATCCACACCTTTAGGTAAGGCATTTAATGTGCCAGGTCCTAAATTGTATTCTGATACATCGACTACTGGTTCCGTTGGATCATCAACACCATTGTCGGCCAACATATCATTTAATGAACCTGAATTAGTCACGGCTTCCGTAAAGAATAACGCAAAATACGATTTAATAATAGCCGATGTAAGCTCTGCATTTGTATATCGATACACTTGCTTTAGCGTTTCAATAACTGGAGCCAAATAAGGAACTCCTCTATACTGCTCTGGTCTAGTATCATTACTAATTTGCAGTACATTCGGAATGCTTGTACGCTTGCCGTATGCTTCAACCCTTGCCCATGTCGTTAACACGCTTGTAATTGGTTCGCCAGGTACTTGATTAGATACCCAGTAGGCTACAATAGCACCGTCAGTATCGATTTCTACACCATTCAATATGCGGTTCCCATTATCTTGGTTAAGCGCTTCAACGCCAGTTGGGTCGCCTGTAACATATGTGGAATCAGTAAGCGGATTACTTACACGATTACCTTCAATTAATTGAAGGCGCAACGTATACGGCATATCTGGTGTTGTCGGCTTACGTCTAAATACCGCAAAACTATCACCATCTGTGAGATATCCTTGATATGCTATGCTTTGCATATCATATAAATTGTTTTTTCGATAAATATCACAGTCTTTTGACTCTGCCCATAAGTCAAACTCAGCGCGAACCTTACGAGCCCATGCTCTAGCCTCCTCTGCACTGATTCCCAAGATTTGAAACTTAGGTCTAGGGAACACGTTGAGACCTGCACCTACTGTATGAGTAGTACTCGTATTGATTGCAGCCGTGCCGACTGGTGTATTGATGGCTAAATCTGCGGATCTGTCACGTAAAGTTGATAGATTTGCACCAATATCAGCCTTATAACCCAGTTTTCTAGGGTTATATTCCTTCAATGATTTGTTATTATGAGAGGCTCCTCCCTCACTATATCCGCTATTTTTAGCCCTCGGAGTGCCTATTTTAGCGCTAAATTTCTTGTTTTTTCTCGCCATTTTAGTCTCCTAATCTCTAAAAACTACCCTTTTTGACCGGTTTCCACGTCCATTATCGGTATCCATACCAGGTAATTTGGCGCCTCTTGCCACTAAATCATCAATCATTTTTCTTACCTCTGCTAAATTTGCCCTTGTAAGAGTCCGATTTCCGATTGTATAGCTTTGGCCAGTCAATATTGCTTCCTCAGCCTTGACGTACCACTCTAACCGGACATCAATTAGCCTTGGCTTACTTGAATAACTAGTTGCCATACATCCTCCTAAATATCTGCTGCTTTACTAGCTCTGCGAACACGTTTCCGCATTGGTTTCTTTCGTTGAGTAGTTACTGCTGTAGTGGAATGGCCTCCACCTTTAACTACTTCCGCCAATCTATTCCAATCAGGATGTATTGAGTTCATACACGCTAGGTTATATACACGTAAGTCCAAAGGTTCATTACGAACCCCTGCAGTAGGTTCCCATATTTCATGGATAACGCCCTTACGTTTTACTTTCTTCTTGTGTTCCGAAATGATCCCTTTGAAATACAACTCGTCATACCCTCTAGTTCCTAGGAATTCTTCATCCAAAGGGAAATGAAAGTACTTATCGCCAGGTTCATCGATGGCCAATCGGTTCATTACCTGTTGTTTCCCATCGTCTACACCTAGCATGACAAGTGGAATCTTGCTTCCAGATGCTTTACCAATCTTATAATTTAACGGTATGCCAGGTGTTCCGGCCGTACCTTTGATGGCAAATCGTTGCTTGCTGAAGTTCTTTTCACAGTATTCATATACTTTTGACGTGTAGTGACCGCCGGAGTCAATGAAAGCACGTGCTACTTTAAGCCCTGTTCCGTTCTTAAATCGGTACACCTTATCAAGTACCGCATCAAGTGCATCCCATGTTGCTTTATTGTCAGGTTCCCCAAGGATAACGCCCTTACATATCCCCCAACATTCTTCGCCGTACCCCCAACCGGTGATTTCATACTCTAACCGATTATCTTGTGTATCTACGGCTCCAGTTAGCAGTAATACACCGTCCGGGAGGTCTGAGCCATATTTCTCACGGCGCCTAATGAATTGTTGATAGTCTTCAAAGGCACCTTGCTGTGCGTATGACTCACCGAAACGTGTATTCATAACTACCTTTTCACGAGTAGGGTCGCCTTTAGCCTCTAGCCATTCCCTCATGATGTCATTCCATGTTAGCCACGGAGACGTGAATCCATTTACAAAAAAACTGCGTATGCCATTATGCAACGCAGCAGGGTTTTTCGATATATACTTTTGAGGAACTTTTCGTATTTCATCTTCTGAGAATGTGGACCCGCAGTCAGGGCACCGCCATTTTACATCACTAACTACTACAATCTTCCGACCTTTAGCGTCCTTATGTTCCTCTGTCTCACATTCCATCTCAGTATGTCGTATCAAATGGTACTCACCACAATTAGGGCACTCATGTTGCCACTCTTCTTGAGTTCCTGTTTGATACTCTACATCGATTCGTGAGCTACCTTCATTAGTTGGCGTAGAGAATAACCCCATGACCCTGTTCCAGAACGTTGTCATACGTTTTGCAGCAAGGTCTACTGGGTCGCCTTCTGTACCGGCACTATCTGGGAAGCGGTCTACTTCGTCAGCTAGTAGAACACGCACAGGACGTGATGCCAATCCTGCTGGACTGTTCGCGCCACACATGATAAGACGGCCACCAGGAAAGAGTTTAGATAAGATTGTGTTCTTACCATCTCGTGTCTTGGCCCCGTCTTCTGATTTTGTTTCATAGAATACTTGTGAAAGTACTTTTGTATCACGGATCATCGGAGAGATACGAGACTTTGAATAATCTTGAGCTAATTCGATAGTCGGTTGAATCATCATGACTGCGCATGGGTCAAGGTGAGCGTATCGCCCGAGGACATTATTCATTATGTCCGACTTCCCGACCTGTGATGCTGACTTAACAACTACCCGATTTATACCAGGTTGCGTGAAAGCATCCATAATATCCTTTTGGTAGGGTGCTCTACTCGTTTTCCATCGTCCTGGTTCAGCAGAAAGGCCTTGTGATAGCATGCGATAATCATCAGCCCATTGGCTAACACTGGTTTTAGGTAGTGGTTTTAGACCCATTTTAGAGACATATTGCCACAATTCTTTTGCCGTTTTCATGCTATCACCTCCTTTTTTAAACTAAAAAAGCGCACCCATTTGTACGCTTAACCTTGTACCATTTATAGATGTAAACATCATAGCTATTAATGCCTGAGTTTCGACATCCGTATGGCACACTACCTCCATATGTTTTATGTCATGTGCTGATATATTTAGTCCTTGTCTATATTTATATAAGAATTCAGGCATTGCCTTTTCTATCATCAAATATAAATAAAAGGGAATTACATTTCTCGGTTGAATCACCACATATTTTGCATCAACTTGTTGTGATGTATCTAAATATAATAACTCCCCTTTACTTGCAGATACTTGCAAGCAAATACAACCCTCCGGATACATTTGATTCTTCTTAGGACGCCCCAGTATATCAGCAACTTCCGTAATTTTAAATTTCTTGTAATTTTTTAACATTACACAAACATCTTTTGAAGTAAATACTTCTTAACATCTTCTATTTTTTTTATCACAGCTTCTTGCTCCTCAATTGTACAAGCACTATCAGAAGATACCAAGAATTCTGTAAATTCTTTTACAAATTCATCATGCTCCTTCTGCGCGTCTGGATCCGTACAAACTAATAGCTTTAACATCTCCGCAATTTCTAAACCCAACGTCCGACTTTCTCGATTAATTTCGTTCAGTTCTTTAGCAAGCTGTACTGCATCTGGTATTTCTTCAGGCTCAAAGCTATCAATATATCTAGGTATATTCAAGTTATAATCGTTTTCTTCTATTTCAGAAATGCTAACTTTTCTTGAATACTTTTCAATATCAGAACGATTGTTATAAGTATCAATAACTTTTAACACATGTTCTGATGTCATTATATTTTTGCTTTTATCCTTAACGAAACCTTTTTGAGCATCGATAAATAATATATCTTTATTTACTCTATTTTTCTTAAATACAAGTATACATACAGGTATCCCTGTATTGGTAAATAAATTAGATGGTAATCCTATTACCGCATCAAGCAAATTGTTTTTAATCAAATTTTGACGAATATCACCTTCAGCTTGTCCGCGGAATAAGACACCATGCGGTAAAATATACACTGCTGTCCCGTTATTTTTAAGAGAATAAATACCATCTAAAATAAAAGCATAATCTGCTTTACTTTTTGGTGCTAATTTATACCCATCAAAACGTTCATCATTAACAGGCACCCACGATAGACTATATGGAGGATTACTAATAATCGTATCAGCCTTATATGTACCTTCATCTATACATACTTCTCTGATAATCTGTGGCGCTTGATTACTAATCTCCACCTTATATTTCGCTATATTTTCTTGAGTTAGTACATTTCGTTCTATTACAACAGCAGGTACTCCGTTCATTACCAAATTAAAAAGTAAAAAACATATCGCATTTTTAGAATATTCCTCAAGCTGTAATACTACATCTGGATTATTCTTATACTTAGCTAGCGAAAGACCGCCTATGCCAGCACATACATCTCTTACACAACCATTAGTGGATATACCTGCTACGATATCCATAACACTTTGAGGCGTATAGTCTTGCATATAGTTTTTTCTATCTGCTGCTTTTTCTTCAAATTCCTGTAATAATCCAGAATACGAATAACAACCACTCATATTCGCAATTAATCTTTCTAGTTTATTATGATCAAGCAACACATCCATTAATACACCTGGTATTTCATGAAGCTCACGAACAGATAAGGCTTTCATCATGCAATCTAATATTGTCATTTTCGCACTTCCTCCTCATCTGCATCATCGCTATCCATGAATAATGACGGCGTATATTCACTTAATTCTGATAATTTGTCCTCGATTTCTTGAGTTAACAGGTTATATGCTCCCTCTTTTGTTACATTCTGTAATTGTGGAGCCAGTTTTGTTGGCAATCCTAATAATTGTGTACGCAAATTCACAAGCATTTCTGTCATAACCTGTTCTACAGTATCTGCTGAGTACACTTCGCCGTTCATTTTGGCTAGCTTCAACTCAGCAATCTTGCGTTTAGCACGTTCATTCTTGGCCTTTTCAACCTCGAATATCGCATCATCGGAACTGCTTTCCTCTTCAGCAGAAGATTGGCCCTTATATTTGACATAATTGATAACGGATTTGATAACCAGAATTTGGTTCTTTTCATCCGTTGCTAAAACCCCTTCTTGGAGCAGTTGCGAAACACGTTGACGCGAGAGCCCAAGTGCTTTTGCCAAGTTCGACTGAGAGGCTGTTGCTGTTTTCAAATCATCTGTAATTTTCACTTATCAATCAGCCTCCTTTCATTACCTGTATCACTAGCAAGGCCATAAAAAAATTAAAATCTAGGCAAATTTTGGGGTCTCGGCCACCGCATGCTTTTAATTTTTGCTAGAAGGACCCACAAAAAATTGCTCAAAAATTTAACAAAACACGGTATAATTTAAATTTATTTTTTTATTTTTATGACGAGACATACGGAGCTCATCTTCGTGACGGTGCCGTGCTACTTTAATACACTCTTATTCTGCTTATATTTACCGCATTCCTTATGTACCTTTGCAGTTTTTATTTTTACTAAAGAATGTGATGGCGCATATGATTTACACATATGATCAATATGAATGCCGTTCGCTTTGCACCAACCTTTAACATTGTTTAAGCATCTTCTCTTTTCACAATACACATCAGTCAATCGTATTCACCTCGTTCTATTCTTCTTTTGCATAACTATATACGTTTTTATCATTGATAATATACTATATATTGTTATATTATTTTATAAAAACAATATCTTGTATGAAATATTTGTTCTACTTTATATTTTATAAAATAAGTTTAACATTTTTACAATTTTAACTATTGTTTTTTTACATTTAAGTGATATTATGTTGTTGAGATATTTAGACATATATAAGGATGCTCTGAGTTATTAGCTACAACTCATCTTTCTTAAAAACAAGTTAGCTTGTTCCGTCTATCGAAAAAGACCCCAATTTTTGGGGTCTTTTTCATTTTATATATTAATGCTAGTTTAATATATAATTTGCAGTTATAATGTAAATAGTGCGGGCCCGCCATAAATCTCTTCGGAGAAATTTATGAAAGGAGAGCAGGTATATGTCCAAAATATCTCAATCTGGGTCTAAACGCGGCACAAAGAAATTTGTTGCTTATGTAACAGACCCTAAGACAGGCAAGCGTCGTTATGCTCGTGACTACGGTAAACGCGCATTTGTTATTTACGTTTAGTATATAACTTGCCATTAAATTGCATCCTGTTGCGATCGCACTACATTATAGGATTAGCTACCCTATAGCAAAAAGCCCCTGCTTCGGCAAGGGCTTTTTTTCGTTTTAGTGTTCTAGGTATTCACTGTGTCGTTGAGAGAGATAGTATTTGTTTTCCTATTAACTCACACTATCATTATAAATTGTCAAGAATGACATGTCCATGACAGTTTTATGACAATTTTGTATTGAGCCCTATCACTCCCCAGAGAAGTACAGATAGTTCTTCTATTCCCCTTGCAACGTACCTATGAATAGTACGCACATCGGGTTTTTCAGGGAATGATTCAGCAATTTCTTCTAATGTTTCGCCATCGATATAATAACGTCGCACACATTCACAGTATTTAAACTGTTTCTCGCTGCACTTTTCCGCATAGATATCGAGCATGTTATTTACATGCCGCATCATCAATGCTGTTTTTTCTTTAGATTTAACAATCGCATTCACTTTCACAATGCTTTTATCGTCAAACATATCAATCAACAGTTCATTGAGCCATATATCCTCGGCTTGTGTCGAATCCGAGATAGCATTGTCTACATAAGACTGCAGCTGACTATAATGCTTTAATAACTTGATCGTGTTGTGTCGAAGTTTGCGACCTAGTTGAGCATTTTCCTGTTTAGCTAATTCATAGTAAGTTTTGGTTGCCACCTCTGTGGCCAACTTAGTGATTTTCTCAATGTCATATTCATTCAAATATGTTTCCCCCTTTATCATTTATTTTGTGTTTTAGTCCGAATTTGTTTACCAGTGATAAACAACTAATATTTTAACTTTTAAAAAATACTAACCATATTGTTTTCCCTCTTCGTTGCCCAATAATTGGCTCGCATGGTAATAGTCTTTTTACCTGTGGTAATGTTATTTGCTCTTCATTCCATTTGAATATCATTGTTCCATTCGTTTTAAGTACTCTCCAACATTCCGCTAGCCCTTTCTTTATATCTTCTTTCCAGTCTTCCCCTAATCGTCCATACTTCAATTTCAAATATGACTCATCACCAGCTCTTAATAAATGTGGTGGATCGAATATAACAAGGTGAAATGTTTCTTCTTTATATGGCATTTCTCTAAAATCTGCCATTATATCTGGCTTAACAATTAATTTCCTACCGTCACAAAGCGTTGTTTCTTCCGTCCTATTATCCATATAAACAGTATTTTTATTTTCTTTGTTAAACCAGAACATTCTTGAACCGCAGCATGCATCTAAAATATTTTTATTATCCATTGTTTTCTAAGAATTTTCTTCTTCTCATATTGTTTCTATACCATTCTTTAATTGCATAATATTCTTCTTCTGTATCATATGGTTGTACACACTCTTTGATAACATATTTCTTTATCTTGCTTGTGTTTACTTCTATGATTTGATTTGTTTCACCCCACCTATTACAAATAGCTAACCAATTCATTTTATCTATGTGATCATTAACAATTGGCTTTAATGTTTTAAATGGTTTATTGTACATAGCTAACTCATGTTTCCCATAAATCTGTGTCCAGCCACTTACCTTGCTATCATCAACCATTGTTATATTTAGCTTTACCCATAAATCTAATTTCATTTTAATCACTCACAGTGCAGCTATATCCTTTAAGCTTTCGCATTCTATGCCTAATTGCCCTTACGTTATCTCCAACATATTTATAGGCATCTCCTTGCATATTCTATTCTTCATTAAGCTTATCTAATGATGCTCTATATTGTTTATAGCTTTCACATTTACTGTGACATCCTACTTCTCTAAATTTGCAGTCCCTACATGGTATTTTCATAATAACTCCTTTATCAAAATTAAATATCCCCTAATTACTATCTATTTACCCATTTCATGCATCCAATCCTTAAATAGTTAATAACTTCACTTTCATTTAATTCCTTTACATCTTTGCGTTTTTTTGCCCTTTTAATGTATCTAACATCTTCTTTTTTATTATTAGATATATTGGCCACTATTAATCCCGCATCACCTAATAAACTTTCTATTTCATCCTTATGGTCTTCATACAAGTCTTGTGGGACTGCATAATACAAATAGCCTACATGTAAATGATCATGGTATCTTTTCTTCTTAAAATCTGCTCTAAAATCTTGAATGCTTACCTTAATTTCTATTTCAGTAACCACTCTAGCTTTAAGATTGAAGTAGATTAAATCTGCTTCATATTCCCCTTTCCCATCGCCATGCATTGTTATATTAGGAATAGTTATATTCTTTAAAAATAAATGCTTTCCTAACTTCTTTTGTATTTCTTCTTCCGTCATATCTTATATCTCCGCTACAATTAGATCATGCTTTTTGCATACATTTCTGTATCTATCATTCATACTCATATCCCTCTAATCTATTACCAACTACTCTTGCATTTCCATTATTCACTACAAATGCTAAGTCAAAATCTAGTACCGCATCATGTTGTGTTGTGTTCTGTTGGTTAATTACCTTGCATCTCCATTGGTATTTATCAACGCTGTAATATACTTCCCCTACCATTGGAGCATCTTGTACTGATTTACAATCAAACTCTATATGGTCCTTTTCGTATATCCTCATTCCTGTAGTATCTTTCGCTTCACTTCCCCTGCAAAGCGTTCCATCCTCAATTGGTATCCATGCATATGTATCATTTTTTACTGCTAATAGTCTTATTTGTGAGTAGTTTTGCTTAATTTCATCACTACTTACCCACTCTGTCCTATTTACGTTCTTCCGCAGGCCTTTATATATTAATGGTTTCATGCTGCCTCCTCACATGTGGCTTTAATGCCACGTCCTTTTAGAAGTTCATGTATCATTAGTCTGCCTTTTTGTGTCCAACGTGTTGATACTTTACATTCCAATCTTCCATCTGTAGTCATATATGTATGTGTCTTAGTCTTTGTATATCCCTTATGCATTAGATCACTATACAAAATCCATTGCCCATTTACGCTACGTTGAATATGTGCATCATGTAGTATCTTGTTTAACGCTTTAGCACTTAACCCATAATCTGCAGCAATCTGTGTTACTGTCATTGCGTTTGTGCTACTTAGAATTTTATCCACATAATCAACCTTTGGCTCATATTCTGCTATTTGTTGTTTTTGTTGCTCAATAATTGCCTTTGATTGGCTATGTGCTTCTACTTCATCGGCATATAATCTCAATGCTTCTGGTAGTGTCTTTGGAATATTTAACACATAGCTACCTGTTTTTCTGATTTGTGGAAGTACTTCGCTAGTTACCCAGCGTTTGAATTTCTTAGCACTCGGCATCTTTGATTTCAATATCAATGAATATAGTCCAGACTCATTTATAAGATATGTTTCTCTATTTTGACCTGTGTCGGCAATTTGCCAACGCAGCTTATCCTCTTCATCAATATGTTTTCTGATTGCATCTGCAGTATCTTTATATCCAAGTGCAGTTGCTACGCTCTTGGCCACAAAGTACACTTCATTTTCAATAATGATTGTTCTAAGTTCCCCAAACTCATTACTGTTAAATAGTGTTGTTACATGGTTCATAGTCTACCCCCTAGCGCAACCGCATCAATGTTTGTTGCTTTTTCTACCTCTTTTAGATGTTATTCCTAGTTCTTTACATTTATTTTTAAATGTTGATAAGCTTACCCCTAACTCTTCTGCTATTTTTCTGTAACTTATCCCCTTATTAACTAATGCTTTTACTTCTTCATACTTGATTAAATCATTTGCTTTATATTGCTCTTTTAATCCTAAGACTCTTAGTGCTTTTTTCTTTTCCATTGCACCGTACACTACTGCACCTAGTGCTAACCAGTTTATGCAATTAATCGGTACACCTGCCATGCTTGTGTTTTGCATGTTCCCTCCTATTTTGCATAAATCTTTGTTGGCGAATATGCAGGGCAATCTTCACATTCTTCTTTTTTTAGCCAATATAATGTGCCTGCTGTTTTGCCTTTGAATACTTTTATTGATGTTTTCCCTTTAGGGCAAGATGTTTTTACCCATAATGCGCCACTTTTAGCTGGTCCAAATGAATGGCTACATATCTTTCTTGGTCTACCTCGTCTCATTGTTCCTCCTAGAATGGAATATTTTCATCATCATCTACAAACCCATTTTCAAAATTGCTTGATTTACTTTCATTTTCTTTTAACCCATATGTAAGGACTTTGGCCACAATCTCTGTAATGTATCTTTTCCCTCCGTCTTTTTCATATGATCTAGTTCTTAGTTCCCCATTTACTGATACAAAATCACCTTTCTTTAATCCACTGTATTTTTCCGCATCAACCCAACATACAATGTTGTGATATTGTGTACTCTGTTGCTCATTCACATATTTATTGGTTGCCATTCTAAATGTGAGTACTGGCTTCCCTGTTTTTGTATAACGTAGTTCTGCATCTGCTACTACGTTGCCACTTAAAAATACCTCATTTACGTTTATCATTTACTTTTTCCTCCCATTCCTCACATTCTTTACTAATTACGCATAATGCCATTATTGATACTCCTAGTATTACCCCTACTACAATGCCTATTCCTAGTAGTGCCATGTTTGACCCCCTCAATTCTTATTAGTCTATAAAATCTGTAAGGATATCCCTCTTCTGATACAGACTCAACTACACTGTCCGTTTCTACGTAATATCCTTTTGGCGGTTGGATATAATCTCTCCATTCGCTTGGCTTTAAAATCTCCGTTTTAACTTTAGGTTTTTCTAAATTTTTACTACTATTCCATCTACGTTTAAATGCATCTTCTTTATCTGAGTAACAAGCACTCCTTTTTTCTTTTACAAAATAGCTTGCTAATCTCACTGCATCTTCTGCTCTACCTTGATATAACATCAACTTATGCATGCCATGTGGCCAAAGTTCATTGATTTCATCTGAATACAACTCTGCATTATTGATGATCATGTGAAAGTGAATTCTTGTTTTTCCCTCTGCAATATAGATGTACTTTAATTCCTTATCCAGTTTTTTATATCTTCGCTTTAGCCTTCTTATAAAATTCTGAATATCTTTTTTTGCATCTTCCCATGTATCAGGCTGTTCCTTGTAAGTTAATGTGATATAACAATCATTTGTAGTGAAGTTATTATCAATCAACATACGCAGCATTGCTTCCGCTTGTTTTTCATTTTGCTTTTTCTGTGCTTCTGGTGTGATGTTTTTCTTTTTTACACGCTTGCCATTCTTTCTATATGTTCTTGATGTGTGATAATCAAGTACTTCTATCATGTTTTTAGATATGACTTTTTTACGCTTCCTCATCTCGTAATTACCCCATGGTTGATTTTTTAATACTTATATCCAGTTAATAAGGAAAAGCCTTTAAATAAGCTTTTCCCTAGTCTTTTATGCCCATGTGTGATATAATTACGTTAGGTTTGGTACGTAATTACGTGCTTGATTAGGCTACTTTAATTAGTGGCCTTTTCTTTTTGCCTTGGATAGTTACAATGCATATCTCCTTTTTCTATTTCTAAATATTGACATGTATCGCAATGTTCCATGCAGATTATTCCTTTGGCCTGTCTACAATGAATGTAGGCATGGCCTTTTTTGTTGCACTCATCACATATGCTGCAGTGTTTACTCATTATTCATCACCGCATCAAGCAGTATTTCTCTTGCCCTTAATGCAAGATATACTTTGTTTTCTTTAATTGGGCCTTTACCTGTTATGCGTAATACATATTCCCCTGTCTTTCGCTTAACAAAAATAGCGCATCCATTAGCAAGAATAGTAAAGTCTAAACTTGCACTTTTATTGCTTACGCTGATTGATGTAATGTGTTCCCTTAAAACTTGCATTTCTTCATCATCAAACATTAAATATCTTTTTAGTAGATCTAGTGCCTTTTCTCTTTTATCTTTCATTTTTTATCCCCTCCTTAATCCTTTCTAACATCCGGAGAATTTATATCCCCAGTGATAACATCGTTTTACCATTTCACTAATATATCCCCTGTAATCCACCAATAGAAAATACCTACTACTAGATATAAAAAACATGCTCCGACAATAAAACCCTCTATAACATCAGCTAATTGTGGCGCCATAGCAGCACGTCTAAACTCACGTTTTTCTTTGTATGTCATCGCACTCATCTTGTCTTTTACCTCCTTACTCTCCTATTCGTGCCTGGCATCGTTTCCCTAGCCATGCATTAAACGAATCTAAATGAATCAATCGTTTGCCACCTCGGGCTCCTATTTTCATCGATGGGAAATCAAAGTCGGCCGCCCATTGGCGAATCACATCCTGAGGAACGCTTGCTAGTTCAGCAGCCTCAGCAACTGTAATGCATAATTTATTCCTGTCCACAATAATCCTCCTTTATATCTTTTTATATGTGTTCATAAAGTTTTCATGAATATTTTGTGTATTTTTAAATAATTATTTGTATAATCCCTTTAGAAAGTAGGTGAAATTATGGATTTTATTCCAATAATCATTTCATTGGCGGCTTTATTGCTTTCTTTACTATCATATTTGCGAGAAAGAAGATTAATAACTGTTGATTTTGATGCCAATTGCTTTACACTAGATGTTAAAAAAAATATAGAAGCCCCTAATAATATTTTTGAAAATTCAACTAATCAATATGCAATTTTTACAACCGCAATCATTGTGAATGCCAGCACTACTAATAGTTCTTATTTTGATTTACGAGCCTATAACCCTAAAACAAATGAAAACCATTTTCTTTGTACTTTATCTAGTGTTCCATGGCTAAGAGACGCCCCATCTTTATTAATTAGTCCATTTGGGCCAAAGGCCTTAGAAAATTTTATTATTGATCTTCCTAAATCGCGCTGCGGCCCAATTACATCAGGCAGCTGTTTAGAGTTACCTATCTTGGTGATCCTTAATAAAAATATTTCTATTAAAGAGGGAATCTGCATTGAATTTAAAATTCCTCAATATGCTTGGCTACCATGGCATCGTTCTCCTTTATCAACATCTAATAGAAAAAAATTTAAGTTCTATAAAGTCCATTACAATTTATCTAATTTTCATAAAATTTTAAGTACCCAAAATGCTATGGATACGCCTAATGAAATAGAGGAAACCACTACAGCAATAAATGGTAAGTAGTCCCAAAAATCACCCCCTGTTGGTTCAACTCTTATAAATTCATTTTGATAATTTAATGGCTCCCTATTTTCTTTTGTATAAATCCCCCCTACAGGGTTCTTCATCTCTACACCCCCTTCATCTGTTTATTAGTATTACTTCCCTCACCTCCGCGTTTGCTATAATGGATATAGAAAGGAGGTGAGTGGAATGAAAAAACGTTATTTTATTACTTATGATTTGAATAAAGCGGGACAAGATTATGAAAATGTTATCCAAGCAATCAAATCGGCAAGTGATGGAGCTTGGTGTACATATTGGAAATCGTCCTATTTAATTAGATCTAATTATCAATCAGCCCAAGAAGTATCTGACAAAATAACCAAATATCTAGATAGCAATGATAGGTTACTGGTCATAGAAGTAATAAATAATACCCAAGGTTGGTTACCAAAGGAGGCTTGGAAATATATCAACGAAACTATTTTTTCAGGTTAGGACCACTTGTTGATTTTTCGTAATATTTCCGATTACTGTCTTCAGGAAACCATTGATTACTAGAGCTCTGTTCACAGCAGGGCTCTTTTTCCATTAATGCCCAAATTTCTTCAGCAGTACCTTCTATAATGATTTTCATCGCAATCTCCTTTCTGTGTTAATAAATGGTTCGCATATCGCTCCTTTGTTATTTTCACATTCGCTGCATTACGGTTTTCCGTAATTACCTTGTAAAATGTGATTTCACCTCTTTCAATTTTTATCACTCATGCTATACTCATCTCAAAAGGAGGTGAGTATATGGACTTATATCTTTTGGATAAAAAAAGTTTTTCTTATTTAGAACAGTTCTATCAGCGAAATTTGTCTCCACAACAATTAAGCGGTATTACTGGTCTATCAGCCTATAACATGGCGCTTGAATTATCTTACTTATTACAACTAAACTTCATTACCAATACCGATGGTTTTCATAGTGATTCAGAAGGTATTCTTTCTAATAACACTTATGAAATAACTCCAAGTGGAAGATCATATTATGAAGCAGTGTTAGAACAACGTAAGATAGATAAGCATGCCACATGTCGTTCTAATCTAGCTTTATTTCTTTCATTTATAGCAGTCATAATTTCTATATTTAAATAACTCTATGCTATTGTAGAATTAATTTAGCTATAGCTATTCCTAATGCCATTGCTGAAATAATTAATGCCAATTCTGTGGTATCCATTTCATAATTCCTTTCTTAATTAACTATTTAGAGTGTTCTTCTTGGTGTGGAACACTCTTTTCTTCTAAGCGTTAATATAATTCAATGTATGGAACAATATATGGATCTGTATAACTTGTTTCATTCATTGTCATGTCTAATCTTTTTAAAATTACTTGATGTAATTTTTCTTTAATTTCTTTCATTTGTTTCTCCTTCGTGTCGCCTTCCCTAGTGCTATAATTACTCTGAAAGGAGGTCTTTTATGAAACCCACTAGCGACTTATTAAAAAAATCTGAAGCTATTAGTAATGCCATCCAAAAAAATATAGGGATTATGAAGGCATTACCTATTTCTAATCTTCAGTTATCGCAAAATTCTATTGAACAAGAGTATTTAAACTATAAAGAAGAACTTGATTCCTTTGATTCACACGCTCATTCTCTAACCAATGAAAATTTAGAGAAATTAATATTATTCATTAATAGGAAGTCAAAAACTTACGCTGAATTAAAAGCAGAAGTATCAATATTGAACGATGCAACTCTCCAATTGTATTTATCCAATACTCCCAAAAAGAAAGTTGAACCACCCTTTTATTCTATTGAACGTATATCTGCAATCTCTAATACTACCTCTCTAATACATTCCTACTTTAAACTTGTAACTATACCAAAAGATTTTTTTGCCCCTTATTATTTTGATGATTCTGATGAATTTCAACTAACTGTATCTGGTTTAAATTTTTTGCATCAGTTGGAAAAAGAAAATCATACATTACAACTTGCAGAAGAAAGTCTTCGTATTTCAAAGGAATCTGCTAAATATGGTAAATTTGCTGCATGGTTAGCTGGCATTGGTATATTTACAACAATAATAATTGCAATATTAACCTTTATATTCTCGTAATATTTAGAATCGTTAGGATCACTGCAATCACAAACAGTCCCAAATTAACTCTTGTGCAATATCTTATGTCTTGTAATTTTTCCTCTAGTGATTGCTCTTTGTTATATTTCAAAGCATTAAAATATCTAAATATAATCCACTTTTTTTGAGCCGCATCATGTGGCTCTTTTTTTGTGATACTTGTTTCTCCTCCTTCTTCCGTCTTGTTCCCAAGGTTATCCATGTGTCTCTGTAATGGGCTTTTCATGTAATTTCACCTCTTCTAACTTATAACTTGTATATTATGCAAGTTATTGTGTAAAAAAATATCTACTCGACTAGAGCAGTCTAATCCAAGCCAATCACTAATCATTGTAGCCTCTACTACATCAAACTGTGTTTTCCCATTCATTTTACTGTTAATAGTTGTAATAGAAACGCCTAACAACTCTGCTAAATCTGCATATGTTTTCTTATGTTCTACCAACAATCCTTTCAGTTTTTCTAATTTCATCTTTTCACCTCACTTTTCTTGCACACTATGCAAGTTTCTGATTACATGATAAGCCTATTAGAAAAACATGTCAACCATCATATGCAAGATTTTATAAAAGTTTTATAATTTTTCTTGAATTTTATTCAAGTTTATTGTAATATATGTTTGTAAGGGCGATTCTTATTTGGAGGCATATTATGAGTACCGATGAAAGAAATGCAATAAACAAAGAAATAGGAGAAAGAATAAAAGCCATTAGAAAGCAAAAAGGCATAACATTAGCTGACTTAGGAGCAAGATTAGGTATTAGTGAAAGTAATATGCAAAGATATGAATCTGGTAAAATCGCTAGTGTTTCTATTGATTTTATTAATAGATTGGCTCCCATATTAGAAGTAAATCCAGAATGGTTAATCGGTTGGGATAAGGATGATACTCCACAAGGTTACTACCTTGATTCTGAAACAGCTGAATACGCTGAATACCTTCGCACCCGTCCTTCTGCACGTTTATTATTCTCCGCATCACGTGGAATTTCAAAGGAGGATATGCAAAAAGCTGTGGAATATATTGAATTTTTAAAATCTAAATATAAATAATTGTCCGCAATATCAGAATCAATATAAAAGAAAGGAGTTTGACAAAGAGTTCTTGCAATGGTATATTGTGTACATGGTATCTGGGGAGGCTTTGCAAAAAGCTGCAACCTGAAAAAGGTCATGTACACTTATGTGTGCATGGCCTTTTTATTATTATGAAATCATTTAAAACTTATGATGAACAAATAGATATATTATCCAATTCTGGTTTATTACCTAAATATACTAATAAATCACCTTCCCCTGATATAAAAGGTCCAGCTGTAATTCATATTCACAATCCATTTAAACATCCAACCTCTGATCGTGATATTAGAATGACCATACTCAAAAATTCTAAATCGTATGTGAAAGATTTGCTACAAACATATGGATATTACAATATTATCAACCAATATAATAAGCCTTTTCTAACTAATGATGAATATATTGATGATATCGATTTCTTTAAACTATTCAGTATCCAACAAGTTGATGCTAGAATTAAAAACCTTATATTTTATCCTATTTTACAAATCGAGCAACGATTAAAAACTTGTATATCTTATGAGTTTGCAAAAGCTTACGGACCATTTGATGGTGATAGCATTGATTGTCACTACATAGAACCATATTTAAATGAATCAAATTACACACAAAATCTAAAGACAAAGAAAAATGAATTAAAGCATGAGTTATTAATAAAACGATTAAAAAAGATATACAAGGATACTACATTTAAGCCGTTTACTCACTATCGAACAAAACATGGACATATCCCTATATGGATTTTTATTAATAATCTTTCATTTGGTGAAATGCTACACTTCTATGAAGTTCTTAAAATTCAGGATAATATTTCATCATTTTTCCATATGACTCCAAGCCAACTTCGTACAAGTATATTATTTTTAAATCAAGTTCGTAATGACTGTGCCCACTTTTCAAGTTTTATCAACCATGATTACCCAAAGTTAAAAGAAAGCTTGCCATTACTTGTCGACTTTACCACTACTTTTCAACTTGAATATCAAGATAACATTACCAATATTTTTAAATTACTCATTGTTTTTAAATATTTATTACCGAACAATGCATTTATTAATTTCACACAAGCTATTGATAAGGATGTATTTAGTATGATCTATAAGGAATACATACCAGTAATTAGCGAGTTTATGCAAGACGTACTTATGGCCCCTTCGTCAAAAGCTTACAAAGAAAAACTAGATTTTTTGCTGGCTCAACAGATCTAAACATAAATAGTCGACACAAGGGAGGGTGTTGTAATTGGTAGTTAATATAATTTATTGCAATTTACCACATACTAATGCGGTATCGGAGGAATGTGAAGATGTGGATACCCATAATATCTACATAAATAAAAATCTCCCCCATGATCGCATGAGGGAGGAAATTAAACATGAATTAATGCATATTATTAACGATGACTTCTATTTAGACGAACACGTTAATCTAGTAGAACAAATGGTCCGTCGAACATGTATTAACGATGCCGAATTGGAGAATATAGATTTCTACCACCATTACGTATCAGTATTATAAGGGATTATATAAAAGGGAGATTTCAAAATGAATAAAACAGTTACATTCGCTGACTTAACTGACTTTTTAAAATCGGAAGGAATAGAGCCTACCATAGTACCTAACCGAAATTACTGGTTTCTCCGAACACACGGAGGAGATTATTATAAAGAGTTCTTTTTAAAAGGGTTTGTAGCTATCGGATGGAACGATGTCCCATGTGTTGAAGAACTATATAGAACGGATGAAATTGTAGGCCCATTTAAAGAAAAATATGGTGCAAATACAACCAGAGTGTTTAACCAAGTTTATCGTTTTTGCAGAGAAATGCAAAAGGGTGATATTGTAATTATCCCTTCTACTGGATCAGCAGAATTCGCATTCGGATTGTTAGAAGATGATATACATTATGAAGCTGATGACATCGATAACGCATTACAAGAAGAGTCTTGTCCGTATTTAAAGCGACGAAAAGTAAAATGGATTACTTCTACAAAACGATATTTAATAGACCCTAAACTTTATTTATTTTTTAGAAATCAACAAGCATTGTCCAATGCCAATGATTATAGACCGTTTATTGAGCGTGCGATTAACCCTTTCTATATCATGGATGGCGTGGCTTACTTTAATATAGCCGTCAGACGGCAAGCCGATGTTCCTAGTTTACATATTCCTTTATATATGACAGGGATATTGGAACGTGCGGTTGAATTAAATAATGCAATTAATAATGAAGATGAGGCAGTAACTGCGGCAGCGAGAAAAATCAACTCTCGAGTAAACGTTCAGTGTCCAGGGGTTATAGAATATTTTGGGCCCGTAATATTGGTAACTGCCATTGCTGTAGTAGGAGTTCTTATAGTCGGCGGAAGACTTAAAATATCTAAGGATCCAATCGGTAAAATAGATGCGGAGTTATCAACCGATGGATTGCTAGAAAAGATTATCGCATTCTTACAGTTATATTACGAAAACAAGAAAAAGAGTGCCGCGATATCTGACGACACTCTTGAAGAGGTAAGTAACGATTTAGATATAAAAATTCCTAGAAAGAGGAGTTAATTTTAACATATCCATGCTTTAAAAGAAAAAACACTATTAATATACTTATAAGCCATCTTCCTATTTCAGTAAATGTGTTTAATGGCACCGAGAAAAGATACAGAGGAATTGTTACAATTAAGCATATTAATCCCACCAAAGATATAAAAACAAATATATCTGACAGAATTAATCTTAATACATTCATATTTACGCCTCCAAATCTTACGACTTAACACCCTTAAACTCATTATAAAACTATTTTTAAGATATATGCAATAGATATAGCATATGCAATTAATTCTATATTAAAAATACTTGTAATCATGCAGGTTACCTTGAATTTGTTGACGTTAACAAATTCGAACGAGAACGCATTATCACTATCTTTACCGGTATATGTTAAAAAATTCTTTGCTATAAAAAAGCCCCTACCCTACTACGAGGCAAGAGACTTTGTGATAAAGAAAAAGTCCCTCACCTATAAGTGAGGGACTATGTAGGGGGAAAGATATAATTTCCTTTACTTCTTTTCTGAGAGACGAACATTCCGTTCACGATTATGTCTCTACGCATTTATTATGTTTACAAGTCGAGTATACCAAATACTTGTCATCCGTGTCAACGGGAATAGGAGGAATCAAGATTGCGAACAACTAGAAAAGGCATACCAATTATAAAATTACCTCGAACTTTATCTTTTAAAAATAATAATATTGTTGACTTCAATGCCTACCTATCCATCTTTGATTGGAATTTCGAAGGGCCTTCTATAATCATCGACGGCCGTGCGTGTATCAGTGCCAATTACCAAGCGCTCTCCCTACTCATTCAGTATCTATGGTTTTTAAAAAGCAAAGGAACCTATATATACTTTAACATTGATGAAAATACGGCATTACGAAAAATGTGGCAGCGTATCGGTGGAAGTGGTTGCTATAAAGTATTAGAAGATAGTAATGAGAACTTCAACACCGTTTACGACAAACCTATGTTTGCCATTAGAAATCAAACAACTGACGTATCTTCGGCTATTGGCAAAATACTACAATATACTTCTCAAATCGATATGGATCTCATATCCGGGCACGAAGATACTTTACGGTATATTGTTTCCGAGTTACTATACAATACTTTAGAACACGGCTATAATCCCCAAATCCCTTCTTTACTACAATTTAACTGGTACCGTGATAAAAACCAATTATCGTTTATCGTAGCGGATTTAGGCGTGGGTATTAAACGTCACTTAGAACAAACATACCCTCCATTTTCTTCCGATACGACAGCTTTAGAAGAAGCTATAAAACCGGAAATATCGGGAACATTTGGGGCCCCAAAGAACCCTTATAGCGCACAAAACAACGCCGGCATGGGGCTATTCTTGTCATCAAATTTAGGTAAAAAATTGGAAGCCGATACTTATATAATTTCCGGCACAGGGCTTTTGCACATCTCCCCGACAGACATCACTTCAGACACTTTACGACGTGCATGGCCGGGTACATTCGTCTACATGACAATAGGGTTTGATAAATTTAGATCGTTTAATTTCAGTAAAGAACTAGATGACTTACGAGCTAAAGCAAAACAAGAAGTAGAGGCTCGTAATAATAAGCCTACAGAAGTAGAAATAACGATAGATATGTATAACTATTGTGGAGAAAATTGCGAAGTTAAATATGAAGCTAGTAATAGACGAGACAAACAGATTCTACCTGCTTTAGCAAAAGGCCAAACTGTCGTATTAGATTTTTCTAATACTAAAACCGCCACTCACAGTTTTCTTGCGGCGTTACTGGTTACACCAATAAGAAGTGTAGGCATAAAAGCGTATAAATTAATCAAAATAAAAGGAGCCAACCCTTCAATTAGAGCGACTATTGATTTTATATTCGATAGTTATACATCAGTCGAGTAACGAGGAGGTGAGCTATGGCTAAAAAACGAGCCGATGGGCGCTACCAAGTATCTAAGATGATAAACGGTAAGCGTAAATACTTTTATGGCAGCACAAAGAAAGCTGCTACGGAAGCGATGGAGAAATATATAAACGCTAACCAATCGTGCGCCAATTTCGATGCCACTATCTCATTAAATACCTGGATTAATATTTGGTTGCAACTAAAAGAAAAGAGCATAACACCAGCCACCTATCAAAGTTATATTGGCATCATTAATCGTTATATTAGAGACAAAATAGGTGGCGTAAAGCTGGCTGAAATCAAGCCAAACACTCTAAGATATATATTTGATTCTATGGATGGTTTATCCTCTCGAACTATATCCTACACCATGACAATACTGAGCTCGATATTAGAACAGGCTGTAAAGGATGATATCATCCCTAAAAATTACATGAAAAACATAGACCGGCCAAAGCAGGTTAAGGTTCGACATATGGTAACGTTATCTGCAGATGAAGTTAAGAATTTCTTATCTAATATATCTAATTCTGAGCATCACGCACTCTTTAAATTAGCATTTGCAACTGGCATGCGACGCTCTGAATTATTAGGCCTAAGATGGTCTGATATCGACTTTAAGAAATCTACCATATCCATTTCACAAACAGCACTCAAAATCGGATCAACTGCAGTTATATCAAATACGACTAAAACGACATCATCCAAACGGATAATAGCCGTTGATACAGACACACTCCAAGAACTTATGAAACATAAAATAGTCATAGATAAACGCAGAATCAAGATGATGAACTGGATTAATAATAATCTAGTATTCCCTGGTATAAAAGGTGCTCCTCGCTGCCCTGATGAAGTTAGCAAGTTATGCAAGAAATACGCTAATTTAATCGGCAAGCCCTCTTTTACAATGCATGGAACAAGACATACCCACGCCACCCTTCTCATCGAAAATGGGGCAAATATGAAAGCCATACAAGAACGTCTAGGGCATGCTTCATTTCAAGAAACAATGGATACTTACTCTCACGTTACTCCTAAAATGGAAGATGACATTATAGAACGCATCTCTAAAATATTCTGATGTCAAAATGATGTCAAACCCCATAAGACTTTATGATGTCAAACAAAAATAAGGGCTTACAGAATCACCTGTAAGCCCTTATTTTATTAGCTTGGTGCGGTTGGCGGGACTTGAACCCGCACGAGCGTTAGCTCACCACCCCCTCAAGATGGCGTGTCTGCCATTCCACCACAACCGCATGGAATACAAATGGTGCCTCAGGACAGAATCGAACTGTCGACACACGGATTTTCAGTCCGTTGCTCTACCAACTGAGCTACCGAGGCATGATTTTTTGTAAAAAAAAATGGCGACCCCGATCAGATTTGAACTGACGATCTTCGCCGTGACAGGGCGACATGTTAACCGCTACACCACGGGGCCGCGTATCAACTCGCGTTGACTACTTGTACATAATATCATGGATTTTAGAGCAATGCAACTATTTTTTTAAAAAATATTATTACAAATCTATGAAAATAATTGATTATATTTGATAATCGTTATTTTATAGCTTTTATAAAAGTATATCTATATTATATTACAGGAATCCACCCTTTATCGTCATAATTCGTCAGTTTTCGCAATAGTACAATTTTCTCTATAAGCTTCACTAGGTATACCCTTTACTAGAAATCATCCTATTCTTTACTCAATATGCTACAATATGTATATATTCAGTATGAAAATGCCTCTATAGAAATATGAAAGGATTCGCTATGAATAAGTTCAATTCAAAAGGTGTTATTATCGCTCTTATCATAGCTATTGTAGGAGCGATGGCCGCAGCATGGTACTTTTTATGGTATGTACCACATACACCAGCCTACACATTAAAAATCATTCACCAAGCAGTACAAGATAAAGATGCAGACGAAGCATTGCGCCACGTAGATATAAAATCCATTGTAAAAAACATTGTAGAACGAGAAGGCAATAAATATGTCGATACATCTACCCCACTTGGCAAAGCTACAATAGCAGCTACCAAAACATTTGGACCAGCTCTTCTCGAAGACGTAATACGAACATATATCGAAGATCCTGACAGCTTTAAATCTGAATCACCTACCAATAATACTACTACAGCAAATGATGATAATAAGTCTATGGTAGATCGTCTTGTAGAAGGTCGCCTATTTAAGGAACATGATGTAGAGGTTAAAAACCTAAAGTCAGAAGATAATGGTGATAAGGCTACTGTGACTGTAACGATACAAAATAATAAAAAGAATATGACAAAAGATATAAAAGTTTTGATGCGTCATTTAGGAGATGGAACATGGGTTATTTACGATATTCCTGATATCGAGGATCTATATACCATCACCAGAAAATAAATATCTTCGTCTTTTCTAACATTTTAAATTGCAGATCTTAGAAAATATAAAAAAGAGTTATGTCGTTTTTCTAGATGAGCTATTTACATTATAAAACCAACAAAGGACAGTATCTACCGAAAAGTATATACTGTCCTTTTATTATCCTATAATCTTAACAATCGTAAGTTCTCATGTAAGACGAAATTATACATAACTTAATTAGCAAATATAACTAAATCCTTTAAAAATGGGATTTTATCTATCAAAATCTACAATAGCCAAGGTTACAGTCACTTGTGAAATAAGGCGTTGTGCATCATCTATCATATCAAAGCGCCATACGTGGGATGTTTTGCCTTTCACTAGTAGTGTTCCTAATGCTGTTAAAGTTCCTTCGCATGTTACAGGACGTAGGTGATTAGCAGTTACAGACTGGCCTACGCCAAATTTATGAGAACCTACCAGCTCATTGCTCATCATGCCTGCAATAATTTCTGCAAAAGCTAAGGTAGCACCACCATTTAAATAGCCTTGCGGTTGTTTATGAAATTCATTTAAATTCATTTTTGCAATACATGTAGTGTCGCTCGTCATACGAGGTACATCGATTTGTAAGGATTCAATTAAATTCATAGTGTTCGTTTCTCCATACAATAGGCTTCTAGCCGGTCATCAAAGACTGTTACACCTAGTCCATCACCATCAGGGACCTGCATAATACCCTCTTTAAAGGTTAAATCTGGGAAAATAAGATCTTGTTCAAAATATCGATTTGAAT
>ERZ772766.158-NODE-158-length-39315-cov-5.340754_pt1 | contig 39315 bp, 26 predicted proteins | sample MGYA00511379_ERZ772766 | MGnify/ENA primary metagenome ERZ772766 (study PRJEB29015, sample SAMEA2737895) | human oral metagenome | biome: human oral; feature: human-associated habitat; material: dental | place: China | collected 2116 ... | reverse complement strand
TGGGAGAGTAGGACACCGCCACAACACACCTCAAAACGGAGGGCCTCCCCCACACGGGTGAGGCCCTCCGCGCGTTTTCCGCAGCGTTATTTCATCACGGTTCGCGCACACTGGCCGCAGGACTTGCACCGTCGCGGGCCTGTGGGACTTGTGTCCTAAGCAATAGCTATTCATCCTTGCCGGCGGTCCGGCCAGCGCCTATAGTAGTTGATGTTTCAATAAGACTTTGAGAGGAAACATTATGGCTTCCGTTGCTATCGTTCTTGGCTCTGTGCGTCCCGGCCGTGCCGGTGAGCAAGTCGTTCGTTGGATTGAGGAGCAGGCGCGTCAGCTTGACGGCGTCTCCACCGTCTTTTTCGATCTGCGTGACTACCAGCTGCCGCTTTTTGCTCAGGAGATGCCCCCGTCGATGCAGGCTCCCAAGCTGCCCGAGGCTGTTCGTCTGCGCACGAACATCGAGGCGAACGACGCCGTTCTTTTCGTGACTCCTGAGTACAACCATTCGGTGTCCGCGGTTCTGAAGAACGCTATCGACTACCTGCCCCCGGCCACGCTGAAGGACAAGGCTGTTGGCCTCGTCGGCTACTCGTGGTACGGCGCTGTCAAGCCCCTCGAGCATCTGCGTGAGATCCTGTCGACCTTCGGTGCCGACGTTCGCGACCAGCAGGTTGGCATCAACCTTGGCTCTGACTTCCAGGAAGGCGTTTTCCAGCCCTCTGACGAGCTGAACGCGCAGATCCGCGAGCTCCTTGCATCGCTCGCCTGAGAAGGCTTCCTGAGCGGCTTTCCATGGTGTTACGCGGTGTCGGCTTATTGGCGTCGCGCTTTGGCATGAGTGGTTGAATGCGCGGCCGAGATGGGGTGGCATTCAGGATGAAAGGGTGGGGCCCGGCAGCTAACTGCCGGGCCCCACCCTTTTTCTTGACGGTGTCACTGGCGCGTCACTAGATCCACGAGGGGAGCCACATGTGTGCGCGCCAGAAGCTGTAGTCCACGACGTCCGCGCGCCATAGGGGCATAAAGTATGCCGCACACGCGAGGATCGCGACTGTCAGGACCGCCGCGAGCACCCAGCCCGTTAGCTCGGTGCGGCGGGGGAGTGGGGCAGCGAGGGACTGGCCGTCGGCGGTGACCCCCCCCGCCAGTACGGCGATGAGCCAGGCGACGGCGAGTGCCACGAAAGGCGCGAAGGCTACGGTGTAGAACGTGAAGATCGTGCGGTGTGCGTAGGCGAGCCAGGGAACGTACAGGGCGATGTAGCCCAGCGTGATGACGCCGGTTCGCCAGTTGCGGTACCGCACCGTTGCCCAGAGGACGACGGTGAGTGCGCCAATCCCGATCCACCACAGGAGTGGATTGCCGAGCGCGACAATGTCGGTCGCGCACTTCCCAGACGCGCATCCTGTGACCTCGGGTCCGTTTGCCCAGTGGAAGGAGGTCGCACGGTACTGCGCGAGCCACGTGTAGGGGTTGGACTGGTAGGTGTGCGGGGTGTTGAGCCCGTTATGGAATGTCCACATTTCCTTGTGGTAGAGCCACAGGTCTGCGAGCGAGCCCGCAAAGCCGGGGATTCCTGATCGACCGTGTCCGTGCGCGGCGGGGTGGGCAAACCATCCGAACCACGAGGCGATGTATGTCAGGATCGCTGTGGGAACCATGAGGATGAATGCCCACCAGATGTCGGCGAGGAGGGCGCCGCGGATGGGGGAGGGGTGACCGGCGCGCCAGCGGCATGTGACTTCGCGGAGGGCCACAAACAGGCCGAGGAAGGCGAGGGCGTAGATGCCTGACCACTTCACGGAGGAGGCGAGGCCTGCGAGGATTCCCGCGGCGAGCAGCCATGGACGGTTGCGTGCGTTCGGGCCGATTGTGAAGGGGCGTCGGTCCTGGCGGGTGAGGTAGGCGCGCAGGTCGGGCCACCCCTGCCTCGGCGCGCCCAGGCCGTCCCATTCGCGTAGCTTGGCCAATAGTCGCGGCCGGGATGCTTCCTGGTCCTTGACGACGCACAGGAACGCGGCCAGGGCGAACATCGTGAGGAAGCCGTCGAGGACGGATGTGCGGCTCATGACGATCGCCATGCCGTCGGTCGCCAGGAAGAGGCCGGCCAGGAACGTCAGTGCTGGCGTGCGGAAAAGGTTCTGGGTCAGTCGGCACAGAAGGAAGACGGTGATGATGCCGCAGATGGCGGCGGCGATGCGCCAGCCGACGGGGTCTGCCTGACCGAAAATCTTCATACCCAGCGCGATCAGCCACTTTCCCGTGGGCGGGTGCACCGGGTAACCGCCCACCGTGGACAGGCCGGAGACGTCGCCGGTGGCGAATGCTGCGTCGACGTCCTTGGCCCATGTTCCCTCGTACCCCAGCGTGAGGAGAGACCACGCGTCCTTCACGTAATAGGTCTCGTCGAAGATCGGCGTGCGGACATTATCGAGGCCGGGGAGCCTCATGGCGGCCGCGAGGATCGTCGCAATCGCGGTGGCGACCCATCCGGCCGCCGGAGTGGTCAGGCGATCCGACCATCGCGGATGGTGTGGGGGAAGGGGGCGGCCGGACGTGGGTGGGGTCGTCGAGCCGTCGTCAGGGGCCTCGGGATGTTGTTTCTCGACAGAGGCGTCGGCCGTCGTTCCCTGCTCGAAGGGCTGCGTAGCCTCGTCGATCGTGTCATCGTGTGTGTTCGCTGTATCCATCGCATCCGAGTCTAGCGGCCTCCTCGAGGCACAAGAACCGCGGTGCACATTCGCTCGCGCGTTCGGGGAGGGTGTGCATCGCCCAGGTGTTGAGAATTGTTCTCGCAATGCTCTATAATGTTCGGGTACCCGAAAAATCTGTTGGAGCGATGATGATTCCCTCAACAACCCGCCGCGCGGCACTCGCCATCCTCGGCCTCGCCCTCACGCCCCTAGCGGCGTGCGCGCCCACCTCCTCGGCACACGGCCTCACAGTCGTCGCCACAACCACGCAGATCTGCGACTACGTCACCCAGATCGCGGCTCATTCTTCCGAGATTTCCCTTGACAAGACCGACGCAGCCGGAAAGAGCAGCCACGTGGGCGCCGCCCCTGAGGGTGCCGCCCTCACCATGAGCCTGACCTGCCTGCTCGCCCCCAACGCCTCCGCGCACGAGCACGAGATGACCCCCGCCCAGACCTCGGCGCTCGCGCAGGCTGACGTCATGGCCGTTTCCGGCGTCGACCTCGAGCACTTCCTCGACGACGCGGTCGTCTCCTCCGGCTTCAAGGGACGCATGGTCGTTACCTCCGGCGTCCTGACGGCCGCCGACGTCGATAATCCGGGTGCCCCCGACCCCGATGGTGCCTACACGATCGACCGCGGAAACCAGCGCGTCGACGTTGCCCCGTGGCCGTTCCCGCCCGAAGAGGCCGGCGAGGAGCCCGAATTCCGCTTCGACCCGCACGTGTGGACCTCCCCGAAGGGCGCCCGCGTCCAGGTCGCCAACCTCGGCGCTGGCCTTGCAGCCGCAGCGCCGGACGCCGCCTCGTCGATCAATGCAGCCACGGCCTCGTACATGGAAGCCATTGACGCGCTCGATGAGTGGACAGCGGAAGCGATCACGACGGTGCCCGAGGGACAGCGCGTCCTCTTTACCTCCCACGACGCCTTCGGCTACTTCTCGAGGGACTACGGGATCCGCTTCATCGGCGCCGCCCTGTCCGACTTCAATGAACAGCAGGACGCCACCGCCGACCACATCGCCAAGGCCGTCGCGGCCGTCAAGGAGTCCGGCGCGGTCGCGCTCTTTGCGGAAAACTCCAACAACTCCAAGTCCATTGAGGCGATCGCCCGCGCGGCCGGTGTGACCCCCATCGTGGGCGAGGATGCCATGTACGGCGATTCGCTGGGCCCCGACGGATCCGAGGGAGCCACCTACGTCGGCTCGATCATCCACAACGTGCGCGCCGTGACCCAGGCGTGGGGCGGCACCGTCCCGCAGCTGCCCGAGCACCTGAAGGACCAGTGATGACGACACTCGTCTCCTTCCGAGACGCGGCGCTGGGGTATGGAAATACCCCGGCGCTGACCGGCCTGACCCTCGACGTGTTCGGGGGCCAGGCCCTGGCCCTTGTGGGCCCCAACGGCGGCGGCAAGACCACCCTCATGCGAGGTATCGTCGGAGGATGCTCAATCCTGTCCGGAAGCGTCCGAGTCGACGCCGAGCGCATCGGCCTGGTACCCCAAAGCGCCGACCTGGACCTGACCTTCCCGGTCAACGCCTCCGAAGTGGTCACAATGGGACTCATTTCCGAGGCCGGATGGGGCAGGCACATCAGCGCAGACATGCGAGCCCGCGTCGCCGACGCCCTCGAACGAGTCAACCTGACAGAAAAAGCCTCACACCGCTTCGGCACCCTCAGCGGCGGGCAGCGTCAGCGCGTCCTCGTCGCGCGCGCCCTCGTGGCGCGTCCCGAGCTGGTCATGATGGACGAGCCCTTCAACGGCCTCGACGCCCCCAGCCGAGACATCATCACCCACCTCATCGCCGAACTAACGGCCAGCGGCGTCGGCGTCATCGTTTCCACTCACGACCTATCCCTGGCGCGTGACGTATGTTCTCACGCCTGCGTCCTAGCCTCGCGGCAGATCGCACTCGGCCCCGTCGCCGACGCCCTATCCCCCTCCATCCTCGCGCGCGCCTACGGATCCGGAGCAGACGAAGCGGTGGCGGCCCTGTCATGATCGCCCCCTTCCTGGTGCGCCCCATCATCGTCCTCGGGCTCCTCGCCCTGGCGGTCGGCCCAGCCTCAACCCTCGTGAACCTCAGGCGAGCCGAATTCGGTGCCGAAACAATGGTCCACGGCGTGTTCCCCGGCATCGTTGTCGGCATGGCCCTCGGCGGGCGCGAAGCCATCATCCCCGGAGGGGCGCTGTGCGCGGCCTGCGTTGCCGCCGCCCTGACCCTGGCCTCGCGGCGTCAACACTCCTCCGAAGCGACGACCGCCGTCATCCTGACCGCCTTCTTCTCCCTGGGCATCGTCATCTCCCTGCGCATCGGCGACATGTCCGGGCAACTCGAATCCCTCATGTTTGGTCGCCTCCTCGACATCACGACCTCGCGCATGTGGGTCAGCGCCATTGTGCTTGTCGCCGCAGGACTCGTCCTGGCCGCAACGTGGCGGGCGCAAATCGCGGTCGCCTTCGACCGGGAGGCCGCGCGGGTGGCCGGAGTGTCCACGCTCGTCATCGACGCAATCTTCAATGCCGCCCTCGGCGCGATCGTCGTCGCGGCCTCAACCGCCGTCGGCGTGCTCCTCGTCGTCGGATACCTCATCGTTCCCGGTGCCTTCGGTCGCCTCCTGTCTGCGGGAACGCGTTCGATGGCCGTCCTTGCCTCCCTCAGCGCGCTCGTCGGCGGCTGGGGAGGATTCGCCGTCGCCCTCGTGCCCGGACCCAGGCCCCTGTCCCCGCAGGCGTGCGTCGCCCTGGGCGTGCTCGCCTGCTTCGGCCTCGCGTGCGCGCTGCGACCCGTCATTCAGCGCCGAGGCCCACTGTCCTCAACAGGGGACGCACCCCGCGAGCGCGAAGCCCTCGCATCGGTGGAAGGCCGACAATGATCCTTTCCCTTTTGCTCTACCCCGCGCTCCACGTGGCACTCATCGGAGCGTTCAGCGGACTCGTCGGAGCCTTCGCCTACCTCGACCGGCGCATCTTCTTCGCCGAATCGGTCACCCACGGCACCTTCCCCGGGGCCGTGCTCGGCGTCGTCATCGCCGCCGCACTCGGCTTTGGCCACGCTGGAATGTCGGCAGCCCTGTACATCGGTGCCTTCCTCGGCACCATCCCCCTGGTCATCCTCATGCGACGACTGGCCACTATTGCCGGCATCTCCAGCCAGGGAGCCGCGGGCATCGTCTTGACGGCGGGATTCGCGGCCGGCTACTTCCTGGCGACCTGGTTTAAGCCCCTGCCCCTGGCCGTCAACTCCTTCCTCACCGGCTCCGTGATGACCGTTTCCCCCGCGGACGTCGCCTGGGCGGGCATCACCCTGGCACTCGTCATCGCCGTCGTCACCGTCGGGCACCGGCACCTCATCGCCCACTGCTTCGACCCCTCGGACCCGGCAGCCGCCCGGCGAACCACCGTCCACGAACTCATCATCCTGGCCGCCATCCTCACCGCCGTGACCGTGGCCATCCCCGCCGTGGGAACCATTCTGTCAATCGCGCTCGTCGCAGCCCCAGCAGCAACCCTGGCACCCATCGCCCCCTCCGCCCGATCCTTCCTCATTGGCTCCCCACTCCTGGGTGCCTTCCTCGGACTCGCAGGACTAGCCATCGCCGTACCGGCGCGCCTGAGCGCAGGCGGAACCATTGCCCTCCTGTGCGGCGCCTGCGTCCTCGCTTCCCGCGTGCCCGGGTGGCTTCGCGCCCGAGGCGTTCGCGCGCGGCATGGCGGGCTTCACTGACTCGGCCCAGGCCTTGTGCCCTGGCAATCCCCGGGGAGGGGGACGAAGGGTTCGCTTGACGAGGGCGAGGAGAGTCCCGGCTCTTGGGCGAACCGACAGGTCCCGCACCTTCTCGGATCGGCCTCCTCGCTCGTGCGAAACAGTTGTTGAGCAGCGCTATTGAAAATAGTTTCGGCGCGCAATTAGACTGTGGAAAGGTCACGTCTCGGTCCGTTCGCGTGGACCACCGTTCAGGAGGAGGCACCGTGAAGCGCCCGCCCACTCAGATCGTCGTTATTGACGACCACCGCGTCGTCGGCCTCGGCGTCAAGGCCGCATTCGACAATCGAGGCGCCGACGCATCCATTAGCTGGTCGCCGACCGCTCGCGAAGCGCGGTGGAAGCGCGGGCAGGTCGCCGTCCTCGACCTGCGCCTCGCCGACGGCTCCGCCCCCGACACGAACATCGCGTACATCAACGGATACGGGGTCCCCGTCGTCGTCTACACCTCCGGCGACGACCCGTACCTGGTGCGACGCGCGATCGCCGGCGGTGCCCTGTCCATCATCCGCAAGTCAGCTCCCCCCGAAGACCTCGTCGAAGCCGTCCTCGCCGCCGCCGACGGCGTCACCTTCCCCACCCCGGACTGGGCCGCGGCACTGGACGCCGACGAAGATTTCGTCGCCGATCACCTGTCTGACCTCGAGGCGCGAATCCTCACCCACTATGCCTCCGGCGCGAGCTCTGCTTCCGTGGCACGCGCCCTCAGCGTCTCCAAAAACACCGTGAACACCTACATCGCGCGGATCCGCGACAAATACAGGGAAGAGGGCCGCCACGCCGATTCCCGCGTTGACCTTTTCCGACGCGCAGCTGAAGACGGCCTCGTTAGTTACTTCGAGTGATGCACCCGCGCACGCTCGGCCCCTACGCGCTGCAGATGCAGCGCCTCATCATCCTGACCTGCGTCCTCGCAGCCATCTTCATCACCATCATCAGCGGACCCCAACTGGTTCCGTTGGGGCTTTCGCGCGCTGAGCTCGCGCAGTGGGTCGTCTACTCGCCGAACCTGATCCTCCCGCTCTGCGCCGGAGCGTGCGCTCTCGCCGCGATGCTCAAAGCGGTGACCACACGCAAGCATACGTACATGTGGACCGATACCGGCTGGTTTATCCTCACGCGCCTCTACCTCGCGTTTTACCTTGCGCTCATCGTCGCGTGCGCGTTCCTGCCAGCCATAAACCTCGGATCCCCGGTGCCCCCGGTGTATTTCCACGCCGTCGCCTCCGACACGAACCCGATCCTGGCACTCTACCCACTCGCTGCGATCAGCTGCATCGCCGTCCTGCGCGGACGCTACACGGCCGCCTACCTCAGCGCCATCGCTCCGCTGCAGATCATCGTCATGATGAGCGCCAACCCCGACAGCAAACTACTCGAAACATCGGTCGGCCCCCTCTTCTTCCTGCTCACCGCCTTGGCCAGCGCGGGAATGCTTGAATGGACCCTCATGATCGTGCGCGGCCTCGACCAAACCCGCGCCAACGCCCGCGACGCGGAGCATGCGCTCGCGGGAGAGCGCGCCCAGGGGCGTGCACGGGCGCGTAGCAACGGTCTCATCCACGACTACGTGCTCTCGGCTCTGATTCTCGCGTGCAAACGAGGCATCGACGACATCGAGGTGCGCGCGGCAGCCCACTCCGCGCTGTGCGCCCTGGTCCCCGCCCCACCCTCCAACGGGTTCATGGACACTACACAGATGCGGGGAGCATTCGAGGCCCTCGTGCGTTCCGGGAACACGCGCTGGAAGCTCGCATGTCACCTTCCTGCAAAAGGCTGGCAGATCCCCGCCCAGGTGGGCGCCGAGGTCGTCGCCGCGACCCACGAGGCACTCAACAACGTTCGCCTCCACGCAGGATCCGACACCTCGGACCCGAGCCAGCCCGCGCGCTGCCGCGTCGTTGTCTCAGCCGGGGCGGACTCCATGCGCGTGACGATCACCGACACGGGACAGGGCTTCGACCTTGAGCGCCTCGCCGAGGGGCGACACGGCGTCGGGGGTTCCATCGTGAAGCGGATGGAGTCGGTCGGTGGCAACGCAACCCTGGCCTCGAAGCCCGGCGGAGGCACGCTCGTGACCCTGGAATGGCGCGACCCCCAGAGTCGACGCTTCCGGCCGCGGCAGGCGATTCGCTCTGCGTTCGCGTGGCGGCCCCGCGCGGGCACGCGCGACAAAGACCCGTCGCGCACCGCGTGGGATTCGCAGGTCCGCGCGGCCGCAGAGTCGCGCGGCGCGCGGCTGCTTGTTCTGGTCGGCGTTGTGTTTCATAGCTATATGGTGGCGATCGAATTCAGCCACGGGGCCTACTCACATAGGGGCCCCGTCATCCTCTCCCTCGCGATCATGGCGGTCGCAGGAACCCTGTTGGTGGCACCGTGGCCCGACCGCGTGCCCCCGAAACTCGTGACGTGGGGGAGTGCCGCTGTGATCGGTGTGTCCAACCTGCTGGTGCTCACCCCGATTCGGGGAGCGTCCGCATGGCCGGGCTGGTCCGGGTGGAGCGCGGGCGCATCGATGTTCCTCGCTGTGCTGCTCCTCCTGCGTCAGCGCACGGCTGAGGCCGTCGTTGGTTGCGTCGGCTTTGTGGTCGCAGTCGCCGCCTGGGTTGCACTCTCAGGTAGGCCGCCCGGCCTCGTCTTTACCTTTACGATCGGCCACATCATCACGTTCATATTCTGGTTTGCTCTCGTGTCGTGGTCGGGCACCGTGACCTCCGCAATCGAACGAGCCCTCAAAGCCGAGGAGCAGGCGCGCCTGGAGAGGGAACTGCAGGTGAGCATTAATTCGGCCATGGCGGTCAAACTTGCAGATGTGTCCGTTCGGGCGCGCGGGACCCTCGAGGCGCTCCGAGACGAGGAAGTGACACCTGAGATCGCCATGGAGGCGCGCCTGCTCGAGGCGGAGCTGCGCGACGAGATCCGCGCGCCCTACTTCACGGGGACCGAGGTCGTGGCGGCTGCGAGGCGCGCGCGGAGCCGAGGCGTCGAGGTTGTCCTGTTCGACGACCGCGGTGATGCTACCCGTGGTGGGAGTACGGGATACGAGGAGCGTTTGCGCACGCGCATCGTCGAGCGTGCCGTCGCTGCTCTCGAAGAGGCCGTGGCCGGGCGCGTCGTCGTGCGGGTGTGTCCCGCGGGCAGGCCGTGGGCGGCGACGATCCTCACCGATGCGGGGCTGGCTGTCGTGGAGCCGGAGGCGGCTCGTGTAACTATGTGAACGTGGGGGCCACCCATTGGGTGGCCCCCACGTATGTCGTGCCTCGTGCGTTGGCTACGTGTTGATATGGCGATCGAGCCAGGCTTTGAGATCCGGGTAAATCGACGGATTCTTCGACAGCGCCAACCACAGGTCAGGCCTCGTCCGAGCGATCTCCGCCTGGACATCCCACGGCGTCGCCGGATCTATCGCGTCGGCGGCGGTGAAGCGGCTTCCCGGCGAGATGGCAGCGCGCGTCATGTCGAGGACATCATCGTCATAGGCGTCGGCCGAGGCCTGCTGAGGCTGAGCGATGTCCGGTGCCTGTTGGGGCGCCGAGACCTGCTGGGGTTCCGGGGCTTGCTGCAGGGCAGGTGCGGGCGAAGCGAGCGGGCCAACCGAGAACGGCTGATTGACCGGGGCGTCCTCGCTGGAGGAGGTGAGAGGGCCAATCGAGATCGGGCGGTTAAGCTCTTCGGCCGCGCTCTGGCGCGGTGCAGGGGCTTCCGGGGCCGGAGGCATCGACGGCGCAATCGCTGTCGGCGCGGGAGCCGACGCGGGTGCAGTCTCCGGCGTGGGCGGCATTGCTTGATTTATGGGGACAGCTGGTGCCGGGGTTGGCGACATCGCTGAACTCATCGGCATCGTCTGTGGGGCTTGCGCGGTTGCTGCCAACTCCTGCTCGATCCACGTCTGGTAGGCCTGCGCCTCCTGAGCGTTGGTGGCCGCAGGGCGCTTCCACGGTTCTGGGTCCTGGGCTGCGAGGGGGTCGGGCAGCGCCGCAGGGCCGAAGAAATCCAAGGCCAGGACCGCTACCGTACCACCAACGATGAACAGCGACGGAAGGAGCCTGTGATCCTCGTCGGCCAGCAGGAAAAACCACGGCAGGCCGATGGCGAGCACCGCCAGTGCGATGAAGTGTGGGGTGGTGTGTTTCATTTCCACTTCACCTTTCCTTGTTCACTGATGATCTCGCAGTACGGGTCACATGCCCTCATCGCCCTGATGACGCGCCGTTCCAGATTGGCTAGGCTCCTGGCCTCGGGCACCAGACCGTTCACCTGCAATGCTTGGACGACGCTCCACAGCAGCTGCGTGCCTTCTTTGTCGGTGAGCAGCGTTGCAGACCACTGCGTGAAGGTCAGGCGGCCCTTCGACTGGAAAATGAGACCGGTGGGATCGTCCGAGCGCCATTTGAAGACGCTGGCGGGCCACCACAGTGGGGCCTTTTCGCTGGCTGGGACGTCAATTGCCTCCCACGCAGCCTCAAGGAGTGCGTGAGCAGACACTGATTTCGGGGTGATGAGGTGTGTTCTGCCCACCGCCCCCTCGCCCTCGCGGTGCGCTTTCCGGAAAATCAGCTGGGTGATCTTCGCGGAGATTTCCTGACGCAGCCGGAGCCACCCGTAATAGAGGAAGCCGAGCGCGACGAGAATGAGGAGTGCTATCGCCGTGGTCATGATGTGTTCTCCTAGTTGGAATGATAGTTGTGATCAGGCAGTGGCTCCCGATTGTTTGCTTCGTCGCGACACCGGGAGAACCCCTCAAGTGACCAGGAAGCCCTGCCGACGGCACTCAGTGCGTCGGCGGCGGTCCCGGGATGACTGTTAGTCGGCGGTTGCTTCTTCGGGTTCGTTTGTGGCCTCCGACGTGGTCTCGGCTGTGGCCTCGGACTCGGATTCAGCCTCGTCGGCGGAATCGGAAACGAAGTAAGACGCTGCGATGAGCAGATCGAAGAGCTCGAGCATGAGGTGCTTGATCATGGCCATCTGCGTCGCGAAAGAGACGATCACGATCTGCTTCGTGCCGGGCACGTGCGCCCAATAATCGACGCGCATCCGCTCGAATTCAAGCTTCTCCGCCTCAGCACGCAGGGCCGCTTCCTCCGGCGTCTCGTCCTCGGGGGCTTCGACGTGGAACGAATCATCCTTCTCGATGAGCACGCGGCGCAGCGCACGATAGTTTCCGCCCTCAACGTCGACGAACGCGTCGTCCGCGTCCTCGAAGCCCATTCGGAGGATGCCAAACACCTCCTCGCTCTCGGTGCCAATCGCAGGACTCATGCGCAGGCCTGGCGGCTGGTAGACCGTAATGTTGACGGGGAAGGGCGCGTCCTTTTCCAGCTCCTTGCCAAAGTACATCGCAACGGCGCCGCCTTCCGCGGCCTCAGCACACGCATCGACCACCTGATCGTGCATCTGACGACGCAGAACGGCGGCATCGTCCGCCGGGCCGACAATGCCCAAGACCAGTCGCTCGACGTCTTGCTCCACGGCCCCGTCGTCCGTGATAGCCACGGGGAACCAGGTGCCCGGTAGGTTGAAGACGAGGCGTGGGTCCTCGCTGGGGCTCTTATCGCTTGCCATCGTTGATTCTGCTTTCTCGTGTGGAGGTCAGATGCCGGTTGGGATGGTGCCTGGAACCCACGTCGGACGCTCGGGCTCCGGTAGGAGGATTGGGGCATCCCACCGCTGCTCCGATTTCTGCGGATGGTCGTACAAAAACCCGTTCTGTTGGTCGTACTGTCTCTTCATGGCGTCGAGTCCGTGTCCTCGCTCGAGGTCGCGGGGTTTCGCCAAGTCGTCGACAGATGCCTGGACTTCGATCTGCTTCCCATATGCCTCCGGCAGGAAGCTGCGCTTCTGCGCGAAGGTCAGTGGATCGGTGGTGAAGTGGTAGTTCTCAACGCGCGCGCGTGCATCAACGGCGGAGGTAAAGAAACCATGCTGCCGGGCCGATTCCTGGGCGAGCTTCATGCTCGAGTAGCTCAATCCCGCAGCGTTGAAGGTCGTCGCCTTCGCCCCCGTCGCGATCGAACCCGCTGCTGCCAGCTCCCCGCCCAGGGAATGACCGGCCAGGGAGAAGTTGCCCGCGGTGACGCCGTTGGCCATCAGGCGCTGCTTGACGGTCGTGGCCGCTTGGATCGCCTGACCTACTTGTTCAGATGTAGCCCCGGCCCCCCTCACGTCGTTGAGCACGTCGCCTCCCAGGTCACGGAAATCTGTTCCCTCGTAGGACAGGACGTAGCGCCCGTTGTCGTCGCGGAAGAGCGTCGCGTGGAATCCGGTTCTCTTGTCTTCGAGGAGCGCCGGATCGATGCCCAGCTTCCGCATCTCCGCGGGCCCCACCTCGTGCCAGCCGGGAGGCTCCTTCCAGTCTCCGCGGGGGTGGGGCCTGCCTGCGAGGTCCATCTTGTCCCGGATGAGGCCCTCCTTGCCCGGGCGCGTGTTGATGGTGTCCGTCGTCTCTCCGTTGTCCCCGTAGTGGACGTTTGACGGTCCATTTGTGAGAATCGAGATCTCACATCCAAGGTTATGGAGTCCCATCAGGATTTTTTGCCTGATGGAGAGCAGAGCCGTGGAACCCGTGATTAAGGCGAGGAAAAGGAGGGACCATAGTTCGGGTGTGAGGTGACCGCCGGTTATAGCCACTAGTATGACCGTGGCTGCGGCTAAGACGAGGGCGACTCCAAGTGCGATCAATGCAATGGGTAGGAGAATTGGTGCTATAAAAATAAGAACTTTCGTAATTACATCGGCGATCTTGTCTATCAGGTCCTTGAGGGTTGTCACCCAGTTGCTAATGTCCGCAAGGGCCTTGCCGACGTTTTTGATGAACTGAGAGATTTTATCGATCAGGTTGTCATTGGTGCTGGATATCGCCGTGTCGATCTTCGAGATGGCGCGGCTCGCTGCTTCGTCGACCTCCTCCACGATCTGCGCTATCTCCGTCGCTGCGTCCGTCGCTGCCTGCGTGGCCCGTCGCTCGCTGGCTCGGGCCTGGTTATAGGCGTTTTGCGCGTTGGTGACGTTTACAGTGGGGGCGTGGGAGCTCTGCAGCTGCTGGAGGCGCTTCTTCGTTGCGCTCACCGTGCGTTGCGCGTCGTTGCGCTGTTGGTTGGCGCTCTTCTCTCGGGCCGCCGCTGCGTCGGCTCGCTTGTGGCAGTCGGCGAGCACCGTCTGGTACTCGCGCAGCGCCAGGCCCGTATTCAGGTAGCGACCGTGCGCTGCCTCCAAGCTTTTCTTGGCGCTCTTCACCTGCCCGTACGTTGCTGCGACAGCGAGCGAATTCGAGGTCGTCACAAACTTGCTGAGGCCATCGATCGCGGACTGGATGCTGTTCGCGGAGGTGATCAGCCCCTCGACCTTCGTTTTCAGGGCGGTGGGTTCTCCCGGCAGAGTACTCATTACTTCTTTCTCCTCAGCGCGTTCTCGAGGTCTCTGTCCAGATCCTCGAAGGTTTCGGCGATGGCGTCGAAGGTCTTCGCCAGCGCCTCCAGGTGCTCGCGGAAACGCCCCCGGGTGGTGTCCCAGTTATCGCCGAACTCCCTGACCTTTCCCGCGAGTTTGTCGTGGCCGACAACAGAGGCAACGTCCAAGGCGTCGATCTTTGCATCGTCCAGTAGCGATGCCGTCGCGCGCAGGGACTTCGACCGGTTGCGCAACTCGGTCGTGTCGAGTGACAGGTTCGCCATGGCGTTTCCTTTCTGCATCGCGCCTGGGGCGCGGGCGCTCGCCCCGCGCCCCAGGAGACGATGACCTTACTTGCCGATGGACTGCGCCAGCTGTTCGTCGGTCTGCTGAAGTGCCTGAGCGGCCTTGTTCAGGTAATCGGCCATGCCGTCGATCCCCTGGATCGTGCGGGTCGCGCCCTGGGTGAACTCCTGGTAGGCGGTGTCGAAGGCGCCCGAGGCGCGCGACGTCGTAAAGCCGTTCTGAACCAGCTGCTGGACCAGCGAGCGCAGCTCGTTGAGCTTGGTCTGCAGATCGTTCTGACCGTTGCGCAGACGAGTCGCCGCGGACTGCATCTGGTCGTAGGTGACATTTAGGTTTGCCATTGTGTTCCTCCGTTGAGAATGGGATACCCGGGGTGGGTATCGAGGTCTGGTGTGTTTGGGCCGACGGGGTCCCACGTCGGATAGGGTGATTAGCCCGTAACCTCAAACTATCATTCGGTCTTGTCATGGGCGATGGGGACTAGTCCCCATCGGGTCTTGTCATACTCGGGGCACCTGCACTTTCCACTGCTTACCGGACTGGACAAAGTACCCGCGGCCCGGCACGGCCTCGCGCCCAGAGACGCCGGGCACGGCGACGCCGACAGCGTTCTCGCCCTCACCGGGCGAGGGACATAGGACGATCCCGGTTCGCCCGCTGCGCACGCCCGATGCCAGCGAGCCACCGAACGACCAACCCGACACGTCGGCCTCGGCAACGACCAGATGACCGTTGGCCTTCGACGAGGCGATGGCGTCCTGCAGCTGCTGATCGCACGCGGAGAAGGAGAACTCTCCGATGCCCTCGACGAAGAGAACGACTCCCGGCGTGTTGTCCGGCGCCTCCTCTTCGAACAGGTGAGCGTGCTTGATCAGCATGGACGCGATCTTGTCCGCCCCCTGCGCTGTCTCCGTCCACAGTGGTTCCCTCGCCACCAGGGATCGGCGTGCACATGCGTGCAGCATGACCGCATGTGGGAACGCACTGTGGACGCTGCGTGCCAGCCACCGGACGGTGTTGGTCCTGCCTGACTGAGCGGGGCCGGTGATGGCGACAGTGCTCGCAGGGCGCAGCGGCATCGGAGCGAGCGAACCAGCCTCGACACCGATGACCGGGCGTCCATCGACAGTGAGGTCGACCTCGCGCGCCGGTATATCGAGCGGCAGGGAACGGATCGGCGCCGGCCGCGTGCGTTGACGCATGTACCTGGTCCCGGCGAGCGACTCGATTTCCCTGGCCTGAGCGAAGTCTGTGACGTTCGTGCCCAGGATCGGCAGCTGCAAGAGGTTCGGGTTGCCCACCTGCATCGCGCGACCGGGCGCGCTCGACGCGCTCAGGACATCGCGTGGAAGATTGAAATAGAGATAAGCGTCCTCGTCGGTCAGTCGCAGGACCACTTTTCGCTGGAAAGACGCGGCGATCGAGTTCGGAATGGCCTGCGGTCGATCGGCCGACACCGCGAAGTGAACGCCGACTTCGCGCCCATCCGACAGGACCTGCTGGAAGCGGCTCCAGATCGCCGCGTAGCGTCCAGTGAGCTGGTACGTCTCGGCGAACGCTGCGATCCCGTCGATGAGCACCAGGTATCGGGGTTCGTCCTTGTGCCCCGACAGCTCGCGGTAGGAGGTCAAGTGGTTGGCGTTGATCGCCTTGTAGGAGACTGAGCGCTCCTCGACGATGTCGCCGAGCATGGTGATGAGCTTCGCGATTCGCTCGTCGTCGTCGCCGACGATGACGTCGCCGACGTTGGGGAGCTTCTTGAGCATGTCGAGGCCGCCGCCAGCGAAGTCGAGGGCGTAGACATTGACGGGACCGGAGCGAGGCGTGATGCTTGCTGCGATCGCGAGTGAGCGCAGCGCTGTCGTCTTTCCGGAACCCGACGCCCCGTAGTAGGCGATATGTCCATCCTGATCGGGGCGGAAATACTCGACTTCCTGCGTCTGTTCCTCAGGATCGTCCAAGACTCCGAGGACGATCTTATCGTCGGAGCGTTGGGGCAAATGCGCGAGGTTGTAGGTCTGCGCGAGTTCAGGCAGCCACGGTTTGCGAGGCGGGCGAATCTGCGCTTTCTCGGCGGCCGCACGAATCGTGCCAACGACGCGGGAAATATCAGTGGGGACATCGTCGCGAGGTTTGGGGGGTTCGGGCGTCTTCCACTGTTGAGGCATGCCGAAGCCCAGTGCTTCGATGTCAACCTGCGTGGTCTTGAGACCGTCGGTCGTGCGGGCGCCGGGGTAGGCCGACTGGAATACCGAAATCCTGCCGGGTCCCGTTTTCGCAGCGGCACGACCGGGCGTGTTCTGCGGGAAGTGGGCGGCCATGTGGTCGCCGAGCACGTCCTGGGAATCATCGATGTCGGCCATGCGCAGGGCGACGCGCAGGTTCGTGTTCGCACGGAGGTTGTCCTTGATGACACCAGCGGGGCGTTGTGTCGCAAGGATAAGGTGGAGGCCGAGGGACCGTCCCCGCTGCGCAACGTCCACGACGCCGTCGATGAACTCCGGGACCTCGTTCACGAGCGCCGCGAACTCGTCGACAACGATGACGAGCGAGGGTGGACAGTCGGGATCCCCAGACTTCTCCAGGGTGACGAGGTCCTTCGCCCGTTTCTCGCTCAGCAGTCGCTCACGGTAGCGCAGCTCTGCGCGCAGTGAGGTCAGGGCACGGCGCACCAGGTAGGGCGACAGGTCGGTGACCAAGCCGACGGTGTGCGGCAACTCCGTGCACTGCTCGAAGGCGGAACCACCCTTGTAATCGACGAACAGGAAAGTCAGCCTGTCAGGCGAGACCGATTGAGCCATGCCGAGGACCCACGCCTGCAAAAACTCGGATTTGCCGGCGCCAGTGGTGCCGCCGACCAGCGCGTGCGGGCCATGCACGCGCAGGTCCAGCTGCATGGGTTCGCTCGCGCCCTGGCCAACGAGGGCGGCCAGAGGAACGGCGGGGATCTTCTTGTGTGGACGCCCGGGAGCGCGGTCGATGATCGAGTGCGAGGCCCTCCAACGCTCGATGAGCGCATTGGGATCGTCCGCCAGTTCCTGGCCCGTCAGGTCCACGTAGGAGATCGAGCCGGGCAGGTCCGAGTCATCGTCGACGGGGACGCCCGCGTCAAAGAGAGGCGAGAGCGACCTGCCTAGGCAAGCCAACTCCTCGTCGGACACGCGGTCCACGGACACGTCCTGGAGCGCGCGCGAGGCCCGGACATCGCCGATGGACGCCTGACCGCCATTGAAGGCGATGAACGAGCGGCACGCCGCTGGCAGCTCGGCGAACGTCGGGGCCATCCACACGACATAGATTCCCCTGTCGGGGCCGAGCTCAGCAATGCGGTTCAGACGCGCTCGGTCCACCAGCACGTCGTCGACGAAGACGACCACCGCGGGAATGGGATTCGGATACTCCTTGGTTGAATCCTCGCCCGATGCCTCCTCCTTCGGTGTGGAAGAAACGTCGGGGCCTCGGTCGCAGACCTCGCTGGGATCCCCTTGGCTGCGTGCTTCGAGGAGTCCCTCAAGCTGCGAGAGCACAACCTTGCCCGAGGTGGAGTCGGAGGCCAGGTGGATGCCGGAGCCGAAGGGGGAGTGCGGGGAGGAGGAATGGGGAAGCCACTTCATCCACTCCCAGCCATCCACCCGTTCAGCGGAGGTCAGGCACGTGACGATGACTTCTGCGGGGGAGTACTGCGCCGCCAACTGCGCCGCAATCGCGCCGCGCGCCTGCCTGAGAATGTCAGCCGGGCCGCACAGGCCCAAGCCGCCGGAGGCCCGAAGATCCGCAACGAGAGGAACGTGTGCGACCCGCGAGTACTCATCGGCGAGCGCACGCACTTTGGCGATGGCCTCCGGAAGCCCAGAGTGTTGATCCGCCCCTTCGATGGTGACCCTCGCGATGTCCGTGCCCTGACCGAGCCGAAACTTGAGGAACTCCGGGTGTTCCGGCCGCCGCATCCACAATGAACCGTCGCGACGCAGGGCCCCCGCGATGACCTGGTCGATCGGAGGATATTGCGCGTGGCGTGATTCCATGTCCTCGCGCCGACTCTCCTCCAGGTCCTGGTGCGTGATGCGCAGGGCATCCTCGAAGCGTTCCATGGCCTCGGCGAACTCGGTTTTCGCCTGTCTGCGCTGATCCCACCATGAGCCGAGCATGATGACCGGGCTGAGGACGACGAACAACAGGCTCGTCAGTTGTCGGGTCATGAGGAACATGCTCACGCCCATAATCAGCGGCGCGATGAGGCCGATGATCGGGAAACGCGACGGCTTGGGGCGCGTTGGCGCCTCGGGGAGCTTGACGGTTCGAGCGCTCGTGTGAGGGATGACCTGGGGCGACCTGATGAACCCGATGTCAGTCGATTCCCCCGTCGACTCGGGCATCTTCGTCTGAACCAGCTGGATTTGCGTATCTCCGAGGAGAATCACGTCTCCGGGGGTCACCGTGGCATGCTGCACGCGATGGTTTCCGACGAGAACGCCGTTGGCGGAATTAAGGTCATGAATCTCGATACAGGAGCCGACGGTAATACGCGCGTGAGTTTTTGACACTCGCCGATCGTTGAGCATGACCGTACAGGAGGGCGCGCGGCCCACGGTGGTGCCGCCGAAGTACAAGGGCACGCACATGCCCCTGTCGTTTCCATCCAAGACACGCAGCTCACCGGCGACGCCGCCCGCTGTGATCGCGTCCTTCGTCGACACGATGTCGACGAGAGACCCAGAGTGAAGTCCCGTCTCGGTGACGAAAGCAGACGAAGGGAGAACCGAAGCGATGCGCCCGTCCGCAGGATCCAGAACACGAAGGGTCAGAGAATCCGGAGAAACGAGCGTTCCCGCGCTCTTGGACGGACCCGAGGACGCGAGGGCAGCCGCAACATCGCCGACAGTTGCCGTTGCATCGGTGGTCACTAGGAGATCAATGTCCTCGCGGGAGCGCCCGCGCAGCGTCAGTTTGATTTTCATCTCCGGTCCTTCCCGGTGGGCGCTTGAGAGGCGCGGTTACGTTGTCTCTCCTCGTCAAGAAGAGGCAGGTCAGCGCTGGAAACCAGCCGCGCGGCGACCGCGTATTCGACCAGTCGGACGCGCCGGTGCGTCGCCAAGGACCCGGGCCGGCCGCGCATACCGGGAACACCCATCCGATCGAGCTTGTCGGCGACGTTGTCGAGTTTTCGGTTGAAACGGGTGATCGACCACCCCAGCCGGGCCGCCGCCTCGACGTTACGAGGAATGTCGGTGGGACCCGACCCGGCCTGCGTCAGCCAAGGTTCGCACAGTGCCAGAATCAGCAGATATTGTGACGGCGTGAAACGCGCTTCCCCGACGGTGACTTCGCCGGAGTCAACGGCCGGGGCGCTGTAGCTGCGGAACGTCGTCCCCTTCACGGTGACGGAGAACTCATAGGTCGTGGGACCGGCCGCGAACACGACGACGACCGAGTCGAACACAATCGGGATACGAGCCCCGGGACCGACCCGCGCCTGCATAGACCCGGACTCGTCGGCGACGGTGACCGCGATGTGCGACCCGACGTTATCCAGCCACCACATGCCGTCGTGACAGCTGATGCGCACGAGGCGCCGATGCAGGAACGGATTGTCGTCGATACACAGGTCGGCTTCGCGTCCGATCAGGAATTCCTGATCCGCGCGGATCGGGTAGATCTCGCCGCAGTAGTCGACAACCGCCGACTCCTCCACGATCGCCTCATGCTCGTTGCCCGCGGTGCTCATGGCGTCTCCACGCATTCGATGGCCTCGTTCGACGAGCGTCCGTCCGAGTTACGCACGGCGACGGACAGGCACGTGCGCCCAGGCACGGCGGGCACGGTGACCGAGGTTTCTTTCGTCTGGCGTACCGCGTGCTCCTCCTTCGGGTCCTCGACGTGGTACAGGTACGTGGTTCCCGCCCCCGCCGAGTCCCACGTGAAGGTCACACCATCGGGGGTGAGCGTCCCCGACAGGCCGGTGACCGACGCGTTCGCGTTGGCCGATGGAAGCCCATCAAGCGGAGGAACGTCGGCCGCGGACTGCGTGGGAGCCTTCGTGGTTCCCTCACCGCGCAGCACCGTCCACACGCCGAAGGCGATGCCTCCGAGGAGCAGAACCACGAGCAAGAACCCCGCCACGACCGCGCCGAAGCCCTTGGAGGGGCGCTCCTCGGCCTCGGGCGTCTCGGTGGCCGCAGCCGTATCCTCACGCGTGGGCGCTGTCTTCGTGCGACCGCTCTGCGGTGCGCTCGCGGGCGCCGGGGCGGGGTCCACCTTCGTCAAGACGGTGACCGTTCGGTCGTCCTCGTCCGCGATGGACGAGGCAGGGGTCGGGGCATGCGAGGAGAAAACGGCGATCGGCGCGGCGCTGGTTTCATCCCCCTCGTCGTCCTCGTAGGCGGTGGTGGGCGCCTCCACGCCCATGGCCTCGAAGGGAGTGGGGGTCAGGCGCAGCGAGGACTGGACGTGTTGCAGGGCGAGGGCAAATTCGCGTGCCGACTGGTAGCGCCGTTTGTGGTCTTTCGACATGGCGATCGCGAGGATACGCTCAAGTTCCGCGGGCACATCGCTTCGACCGATGGCGGGAACAGGGGAGCGTAGCACCCGGTTGAGCACGGAGAGTTCGCGGTTGTCTCCTCCGGGAACCTCGAAGGGTGAGTGGCCCGTCAGGATGCCGTGCACGGTGGCAGCCAGGGAGTAGACGTCGATCGTGGGCCCGAAGGGGCCTGTCCCGTCCTGCTGTTCGGGAGGCGCCCACGCGACGGAGAAGCCGCCGGCTGTTTCCTCGTCCGTTCCTGTCTGCGCGGCGATGCCGAAGTCAGTGAGGACGGGGTGCCCGAACTGTGTGAACAGGATATTCATGGGCTTCACGTCGCGGTGAATGATCCCGCGCTGGTGAAGCGTCTCGACCGCTCCGGAGATGCGCACGCCGATGTCGAGCGCTTGCGACACGGGGATCCGGTGCTCTTTGGAGCGCTGGCCCAAGTGTGGGGGAGGACAGTATTCCATGACCAGGTAGTGGCGGCCGTCGTCGGCTATTCCCGCCGTGTAAAAGGACACGATGGACGGGTGGTCGGAGACGCGGGCCATCAGGTTGACTTCCGCGTCGAAGGCGGCCGAGGCCTGGGCATTGGAGTCCGGTCGCAGGACCTTGACCGCCACGTCACGCTGGGGCATCAGCTGGCGGAACAGGTAGACGTCGGCGAAGCCGCCCGAACCGAGGTGCCGGACGAACGTCGCGTTGGGAATCGCTGGGGGGTCAAGTGGCCGTCGCATTACTCCTCCATCCGGAACGAGATCTCTTCGCCCAGTTCGACGACGTCTCCCGGTTTGAGCACCGTGGGAACGTTCTCGTCCAGGCGCACGGGGGTCTGCCCGGGGCGCGTCAGGTACGTTCCGTTATTGGAACCCAGGTCGTGCAGGCGCACGTCCCAGTCGTCGATCCGTAGCTCGCAGTGGCTGCGTGAGATCTGCTTGCGGGGGCTTGGGACGATGACCAGGCGCGCGGGTTGCCGACCGGCCCCTGCGCTCGATCGCGGGCGACGCCCGATGATGATGTCCTGCTCCAGTGCCACTTCTTCCCCCGTCGACAAGACGATCCGGCCCAGGCTGGGGCGCGGGACGGTGACGGAGCTGCTACTCAGCGGAGACGAACAGACCCGACACGACGAGGCATGGGTCGCGTTCGGGTGCCCCTTCTCGCACAAGACGGCCAGGACCTGCGGACCGACCGCGGCGGGGGAGGCCTGTGCGGATGACGAGACCTGCACGGACGCGGACTGCGATGACTTGTCGGGTTCAGAGTTGACGTGGCGGGCATAGTCGCGTAGCTCGTGGGCACGCTGAGGGAGCATCGTCATCCCATCGTGGTCGCCGTCGGCTGTGGCCTCCGTGAAGCGGCGGTAGGTCGCGCTCGGCTTCGCCGTGGGGGTCGAGTGCGCGCCCGAGGAGACCCCGGGGACGGAGTCGATGAAGAAGCCGCCGGGTGGCACGTCGAGCGGGGGTTCAGGTTGCGCGGGCGTGGCCGGGAGCGGAACGCTCGAGATGGGCAGGGACGGGGAGAGGGCGGGGGTGGGTTCCTGGTCAGCCTCCTGCGCGTTACCGGTGAACGGGCCGTGGGGTGGGGGAACGGGAACGGGGTCGTCGTCGATGACATCGGAGTTTCGAACGTGGCGAACGGCCGCGTCTTCGACGGTTCCCGCACGGGTCACGTCGTCGTAGAGGTACTCGTAGGGGGAGACACGATCCTCGCTGCCCTGCTCCCCGGGCGCGTACCCCGGCTCCGCATCGATGGCGGGGGATAATGCCTGTTCCTCTTCGGGTTCGGGGTCCGGTTGCGCGTCACCGGAGGAGACGCGGTCGTCGTCGGGCGAGGATTCCTCCGCTTCCTCCTCGCGATCGTACCAGGGGATTTGCGTTTCCTCCCCCGTGCTCTCGGACTGAGCCGACGCCTCGGCTACGGAAGCATCCCAGTCGTGGTGGGACGCCGACGGGTGCGCGTCGGGTTCGTCAGATTCGTCGTCCGCGAGGGGGGCCGGCACCTCAGAGCCAAGGGGCTCCTCCTCGAAGAAGGGGGCTGCAGCCGCCGCGAAGAAGGCCGCGGCGGGGGAATCGTCATCCTCGGCAAAGAAGGAAGCATCGTCGGCGTCACCCGTCGGTTCGTCAGACCCGGACGAGGCCTCCGCGAGCCAGGAGAGATCGGCGGAGGAACCCTCGCCGTCGGCAGGCGCGTCGCCCGAATCGGCGGGGGCGGGATCAGGAGTCAACGACACCTCGGGGGTCGCTTGCGCGCCCGCAGAGGGAACGGGTGCACCGAGAACGGGGGAGACCTCGTCCCAGCCCACGGACTTGACGGGAGAATCGGCGGGCGTGCCGCACGCTACCTCGCCGACCGTGCCCGACGCGAGCGTGCACACGGGCAGAACCGCGCTGAGCACCTGCCACTGGGTGGCCTCGGGCATGGGACCGTCCACCGGCGTGGCGACCCGCCACCCCGAGTGCGTCTGGAAACGATACTCGGACCATGTGATGACGTTGCCTCCGGCCACGGACGTCGGTCCCTCAGGTCCATCGACGACGACCTCGAACGCGCCGCGCACCGCGATGTGCGCGCCATCGGCCTCGTCGATGATTGCGACAAAACTGGGCAGCGACGCCAGGTTGGCGGCGAACGCGGACGTCAGTTCCTGCAACAGGACAGGCAGGTCTGCGCCGTCCACCATGAGTTCCCAGAATCGCTGGGCGAGCGCCTCATGACCCGGCTCCAGGACGAAAATCCCGCGCTCGGTCACAGCGGCAGGGTAGCCGCCGGGCGTCCACGTGCGTCTACGCATGGCATTCCTCCACTCCGTGTGCGTGCGGTCCCTCCTGCGCCGACACCGACGGTAGGCCAGCGTGAGTCGGGCCACTGAGGGTCGCATCGTTATCGACCGTCTCATCGCCGCTGCTCGGCTGCCCCCACTCGGGCGAGGCCTCCACAACATCCACGATGATGACGGTGACGTTGTCTTTTCCTCCGGCGCCCAACGCCTGTGCGATGAGCTCGTCGGTCGCCTGCTCGCGATCCGTCACGTGTCGCACGATCATCTCGATGAGCGCGTCCGTCACCTCCCCCGACAGCCCGTCGGAGCAGATGACCCACCGGTCGCCGGAGTGGACGGGAACCATGAAAATGTCCGCGGCGACATCGCCGGACATTCCTGCCCCCAACGCGCGTGTGATGACGTTACGCCGGGGAAGCGCCCGGGCCTCGACGTCGGTGACGCACCCCGCGTCAAGGAGTTCTTGCACCTCGGAGTGGTCCACGGAGATCTGCTCGAAGCTGCCCTCGGAGAGCAAATAGGTACGGGAATCACCGATGTTGAACACGGCCGCGCAGGGCTTGCCGCGGTACTCCTGGAAGGCAACACCCGTCAGCGTCGACCCGGGGGCCCGGTGTCCGGCGCCCAGCGCACAAACCGAGGACGCAGCGCGGGAAACCGCCTCCGACAGCAGGGCTGGCGTCGCGAACGCGCCGAGTTCCAACGAGCCGCACACCGCATCGACCACGGCCCTCGACGCGATGTCGCCCGCGTCGTTGCCGCCCATCCCATCCGCAACGAAGTAGGCGGGGAAGGACGCACCCCACGAGTCTTCGTTGCGGACGCGCCGACGCCCCACGTCCGTGCGGGCCGCGTGCGCAATGACGAGCCGTGCGCCCGCCGGGCCGACCGCCTCGGCGATTGCGCTATCCATCGATGACCACGCTCCGCTGCCCGTAGCGGACGGTGTCTCCGGCGCGCGCGTGGACGGGAGCGCCGGGCAGGACCGGCGTTTCCTCACCGTCGGCACGAACGACGACCGTGCCGACGGTGGAGTGCAGGTCCTCGACGAGGACCCCCTCGCGAGTCGCCGTCAGCGCCACGTGGGTCTTCGACACGCTCCGCTGCGGGTCGTCAACGGGGACGGGAGAGGCGGTGGGGTGCGAGGCCGGGGCGAGCGGGTTGCGCCCGAGCACGATCGTTCCCCCGAAGGGGTACGTCACTCCCGTGTCGAAGGTGACGCGAGCCGTGTCGTAGCGCACCCCGAGCTGCGTGCGGTCGTCAGCGTCGTCCTGGGGCAGGGAAGAATCAGGCGCCTGCGCGCTCGTCGAATAGGTGGACGAGGGCGGCGAGAAGGACAGCGGCTGCTCGGTCGCCGCGGGTTCGCTGGCAGCCGCATCGGAGTCTGAGTTCGACCACGGGGTCGAGCCAATGTAGTCCGAGGACGGCGCCGTGGCCGCCGACGCGGATGCCTGCGCGGAGACCTGCGTGGGCGGCGTCAGCACCGGGGCGGAGGCGGCGCTTGCCCACGGCACGTGCATCGCTTCTGGCTCCGGGGTGGGAGGCGCGGGCGGCGCGGACGGCGGTGCGGACGGCACGGACGGCACGGATGGGACAGGAGGGAGGGAGGCGGCGGCCGAGGCCGTCGCGTTCCACGGCTGGACCACCGGCTGCGCCGGCGCCTGGGACTGCGGGGTGACGGGCGTCTTGTATGTGTCGCGTCCCGCCCTCGTGTTGATAGGGACGATGCCCAGCGTGCGGTCGAACCACGTCCGATTCATCTCGTCCAGGCTGGCGAAGCAGATGATCATGGGTCCGAGTCCGAAGGTGAAGGAAGCGATGAGACCCTGCAAGACTAGCTTCCATAGCGATGCCCACCCCGCAGCAGCTCCCGTGTCGTAGCGAACCCAACGCACGCCTACGGCACGCATCATTGGAGTTGCGCCGGTTCGCACGATGACAACCACAAGCATGATGAACCAGGCGAAGTACAAGAAAAGGATCGCAAGCACGAGGTACTCGATGTCATCCGGTGACATTCGATTGATCATCGCACCCGCGATGATAGAGGAAATGAGCATCTGGGCAGCGGTATAGAAGATGGCGGTCAGGATACGCCACAAGAACCGGCGCCAGATGTTGACCGCGACCGTCCCCGCCAGGTGTGGGGGAACCTCGACGGAGGGCTTTCCCGGGACCGTCATTTCATACATTGTCCGTACCTTTCAGGGGCGCGGCCTCGTCGGTGGCCGCGGGTGTTGTCTTCTTCGCGCGCCACTGGGCGAGCGCATCGCCAAGGCGTTCGAGAAGCACGCGCAGCGGAACCCTGCGCATCCACAGCGACCTCACCGACAGATGCGCCCAGTAGCGCCTGTACCAGGGCGTCTTGTCCGAAATCGCTGCCACGACCTCGTTTCGGATCTCCCAGGAGCGTTCCGCGCCGCGTCCTTGAGCGCCCGAGTCGGAGAACACGACGAAGTCGAGGGTGCGAGCCATCGACGTGAGCGGGCTGAACTGCTCGTCCCAGCGGTGGAAGCCAGTGTCGTCAGGAACCTCGGCGCGCCGGTCCTCCAGGCGCGCGTCGATGGTGCGCGCCTGCGTGAGGCGGGTCGACCCCAGAGGCACGCGCACTCCCGTGTCCATCGCGTAGTCGACCACGTCGTCCCACGCGCCCGCGCTGCGTTCCTCGTCAGTGCCGACCGTGCGCCTGCGTCGCCGACGCAGCGCCTTAAACAGGAGCAGACCCCAGATCGGGGAGAGCACCAGGACGCCCACGGCGCCCCAGCCCAGGACCGCGAGGAGAACGCGGATCCACGCGGGCCAGCCGTCTTCGTCATCGTCCGAATCGTCGAAGGTGTCCGGAGGCAGTTCCGCGGGGTCCTGCGGCGGGTCTGGCGGCTGGAGTACCTGCGGCTTCGGGTCGGGCTTCGGCTTGGGGACCTCCGTCTGGGGGACGTGGTCGCGCGGGGGCGTCGGGTCGAAGGGCACCCAGCCCGCGCCCTCGAAGGGGACCTCGACCCACAGGTGCGTGTCCTTGCCCGTCAGCGTCAACTGTCCCGAGGCCGGGGTCTCCGGGTGGAAACCCATGACGATCCGAGCGGGGATCTGTCGCGAGCGCAACATGAGGAGCATCGCGACCGCGTACTGGTCGTCATCGCCGATGAGCTGATCGGCGCTCAGGAAATCCTCGATGCGCGACGTGCGGTGGCCCGGCAAAGACAGCTGATCGGAGCCGTCGGAGTAGAAGCCCTCGTCGTGGAGCGCCCGCTGGATGGCGCGGACCTGGGCGATGCCAGGCGCGGCGTCCCCGATCATCTCGTTGGCCGCGTCGGACACGTCGGAGGGAACCCCCTCATCGGAGGGAGGCGCCATTGGTGAAAAGGCGCGGCCTTCGAGTTCCTCGTCGCTCCACTGATGGGGCACGATGCCGCTCACACGGTAGGTGTCCCCCTGCGCGAGGCGCACCGTGGACAGTGCCGTCTCTAAGTGGTCGTGGAAGTAGAGCGCGTCCGCGAGCTGCCCCGCGCGATCGGAGGTGTACTCCAGCGACCGGACGCCGTCGACCGTGGGCACCCAGTTCCCCGAATAGTCTTCAACGCGCACGGTCACGTTCGAGGCCTCGGCGCCGGCGGGCAGCGGCGTCTCGTAGAACGAGGGGCCAACGTGGCGGAAACCCGACCCGTTAGCGTTCGCGGCGATCTGGATGACGGTCCCGTCGTAGTAGTCCAGGGTCGCCAGGCGGAGCCTGCCGCCCTCGGGCAGCCCGTCCACCGTCAGCAGATCGGTGTCCTTATCGGTCGTGTTGAGGAAGCGGAACTGGGTGGCAGGGGAGTGATACTCCTGGAGGTTGAGCGGCGGCTCGACGTAGTCACGTGCGACCACTCGGTGCGAATCCGTGACGACGATGCGCGTGAGGGGAACGGCGATCGCGAGGGCCAGGATGATCAGCGTGACCGCGCCGATGCCTCGGCGGGCCGTGGGCGTGACCGTGGAATCGTTGAACTCGACGATCCCACGGCTGCCTTCGCGGCGGGCGCGACCGGTGACGTAGGCGGACCAGACGATGCCCACGACCACGCTGAACAGACCGATCGACAGGGCGAAGGGCGCCTGCTGAGAACTCCAGATGATGCCCAGGAGCGCCAGGATCCCGACGGGTGCCAGCGCCCACAGCGGTCGCTTGGTGCGCAACACGATGGTGAGCGCGACGAATGCGGTGACCAGGGCGCTCAGGAACGGCATGATCGCGGGGCCCACGAAGATGCCTGCGGGCGGCTGGACCGTCAGCAGATCCTTCCACGAGGTGATCAGGCCGACGACGAGCATCTGGATGGTTCGCCGCGTGGGCACCACGTGGAAGAGAGTCGTCGTTGGGAGGGCCAGCGCCCCGCCGGTCAGCAGATAGGCGGCGGCGAGCGCCAGCGTCGACCCGATGGCGCGCACGCGCGCCGCGGCCGTGAGTGCGGCGACCAGGAGGCCCACGACCAGGCCGCCCAGGGCCGCGACGTAGCCTGCGTGTCCACCGAAGACCGGCCCGTGAATGAGGGCCGCCGCGACGAGCATCGACACGACTGCGAGGGCGTCGACGCCGCGGTGCGGGCCCGGTGCGGTCGCGCGGGACGTGGGAGAGGTGTGGGGCTTCATCCGAGGGCCTTCCACATTCCGATGGCGAAGTCGTCCAGGGTCGGGACGACGACGACCGGCGTGTTGCCGAGGGCGCGCAGCTCGAAGTCCGAGTCCGTGTCGATGCGCACGCCGGTGATCACCATGTCGAGGGGAAGCCGCGTGAGCGCCGCATGCAGGTCAGCCAGGTGCGTGCGCGATCCCGAGATGACGACCGCGGTCGAGGCCTGGGAGGCCTCGGTCCCGGCGCGCTGAGTGAGCGCGCTGATGCGTTCAGCGCCTAGGACGCGCTCCACGCCGGACAGGGAATCCATCGCGTGCATCGGGGTGGGGGTTTTCAGGTGGCCCGCCTGGGTGTGGACCGACACTTCTTTCGCATCGACCAGGGCCGCGCGCGCCATGGAGGCAGCGGCGGAGACACCGATCTCGAATTCGTCGTCGCTGGCCCACGCGTCGGTGTCGAGGTCGAGGACGATCAGCAGGTGGGAGCGGCGCGTTTCCTCAAACTGGCGGACCATGAGCTTGCCGATGCGCGCCGTGGAGCGCCAGTGGATGGCGCGCCGGTCGTCGCCGGGCACGTACTCGCGCAGGGCGTGGAAGGACACGTCTGCGGAGGACAGGTCCTGCGTGGTCGCGCCCTCGATGTCGCGGATGAAACCGACCGTTGAGGCGTTCATGGCGACCGTGCGCGGGTGAATGTAGAGTTCGGTGGCGTCGGACCACGTCTGGACGCGGCGGACCAGGCCCAGGCTGTCGCCGCGGATCGTGGAGGCTGGGCCGACGGCCACGATGCCGCGCCTTGTCGTCGCGATCGCGAAGACTTCCTCGTGGCTCTCACCGTGCCCCAGGGGAGGGCACAGGAACGAGTTGGCGCCCGCGCCGACGCACAGCTCGACCTTGGTGGCGCGCAGGCGACGGGACGTGGGGTTGGTGACCGTCAGGGCGCCGAGCGCTTTCTCACCGACCGTCACACGCGTGTTGGCCAGGCGCAGCGCGACGGTGTGCCCGGCCCGTCCCAGCGACCACAGGAGGGACAGGGCAACCAGGGACAGGCACGTGAAACCGAGGACGGCCGCCTCCACCCACGAGAACAGGACACCCGCCAGGGAGGCTCCCGCTCCGATGATCGCCGTTCCCCAGCCGAGCGCAGTCAGGGACGACAGGAGTCGCAGGAATGAGCCGAGGCCGGGGACCCGCCGCGCCGCAGCGATGCAGGTCCGCCAGGAGGAGACGACCGTCGCCGACGCGCGCGCGAGTCCGACGCGCGCGCGAGTGACGGCGTCGAGGCGCTCGCGCAGGTGGCGCTTGTCGGCGACGGAACGCGGTGTCACAGTCCTCAGCCCTTCATGACCGGGGCGGCGACCGCTCCCAGTGCCCGCTCGATGACGCCCTCGCGCGTGGCCCCGCCGAACTCGGCGTCGGGGTCCAGGACCAGCCTGTGCGCCCACACGCGCGAGGCCAGGGCCTGCACGTCGTCGGGGATCACGAAGTTACGGCCCTGGGCGATCGCCCACACGCGGGCCGCGCGCATCATCGCGATCGCGCCTCGCGTGGACACGCCGATGCGGACCTCGGAGTCGGCGCGGCTCGCCTCGCACAGGTCTTGGACGTAGGCGGCGATCGAGCGGTCGACGTAGTTGTTGGCCGCCAGGTCCGCCATGTCGGCGACAGCCTTCGTGGAGATCACGGGGTCCAGGGCGCGCGTGCGGTCGGGGGCGGCCGAGCCGAGGATGACGTCGATGCCGGCCTCGCGGCCCGGGTAGCCAATCGACGTCTTCATGAGGAAGCGGTCCAGCTGAGCCTCGGGCAGGCGGTAGGTGCCGGCCTGCTCGACGGGGTTCTGCGTGGCGATGACCATGAAGGGGCGTCCCGTCTCGCGGCGCACGCCATCAACCGTGACCTGGGCTTCCTCCATGACCTCCAGCAGAGCCGACTGGGTCTTGGGCGAGGCGCGGTTGATCTCATCGGCCAGGACGATCGAGGCGAAGATGGGGCCCTTGTGGAAGTCCCACGAGCCCGTGCGCTGGTCGTAAATGGTCACGCCCGTGATGTCGGAGGGCAGCAGGTCGGGCGTGAATTGGATACGCGAATGCGTCCCGTGCACGGTCGCGGCGATGGCGCGCGCCAGCGCCGTCTTGCCTGTGCCCGGCGCGTCCTCGAGGAGCAGGTGACCCTCGGCGAACATGCAGGTCAGCGCCAGACGGATGACTTCTTCCTTGCCCAGGAGGGCCTTGCCGACGTTGTTCGTGATCCTCGTGAAGGAGTCGGCGAACCAGTGGGCGTTGTCTTCGGTGACTTCCATTGTTGTCCTTAGTTGTGTTGTGTGACGGGTTGTCTATTGCTGTGTGGGCGGCCGGTCTACTGTTGCTGGCAGGTGAACCACCCGGTGAAATCCTTACTGTTTGCAGAGGTTAAATAAATTGTCTTTCCGCCCCAGTTCCAGTAAGGGATCCCGCTCCAGTTTCCGTTGCCGTCAACCCGCTGAGCCATCCAGGTGTATTGTCCTCCGTATTCTCCGGAGCATTTGACAGCTACGTTTGGAGGCCACCCGGACAGTTCCACGCCTTGCTTGTAGTGAGTGCCGCTTCCGCACGGCCCGTACTTGCATACACCCACTTCGCCCTGGTAGCCGTGGTAGCTACGGGCGTACCTGGGGGCCGTGGCGCTGGCGCACTGTGGACTGGACTCGCGTGTGCCTTTTTCGCTCGAGGTCTGGACGGCCTTGACGCACAGCTGGGCGCTGTTGCCTTCGCCAACGTTGAAGGGGCGGTGGCCCGATTCCGCACCAACGACAGACGGAATTGTCTCGCTGGTGTTTCCGGTGAGGATCAACTGGGTGGGGCGGCCTCCGCTGGCAGCGTTGTTCCAGTAGCAGTCGACCCACCCGGGTCCGCCGGGCTGACACGATACGGATGGTGTCGCGGGGGGACCGAAGGAACTCACGGTGCCGCCGGTGGCCACCGCTTCGGATGTGGTATCGGTGCCGCCCTTGCGGACGGTCACCTTGACTTGCAGTGCTGCGTCGACACCATCCGCGAGCGCCGGGCTGGTGACGGTGTGATCGCCATCCCTGGACAGGGAGTCCCAGTGGACCCCGTCGGTCGCCCACTGGTAGTCGACGACGTCGTTCTTGCTCCATCCGTTGCCCGGCTGGAACTCGACGTTGAACGCGATCTCCTTCGAGTTCCCCGTGGCCCTCAGTGACTTGATCGCGGGGGTGTTGACTTGGTCGACGGCCCACACGGCGGTCGAGGCCGCGGGAGAGGTGTGCCCGGTGGGCTCGCTCGAGTCGTTGACCGCGACCACGCTGATGGAGACCTGCTGCTCAGAGTATCCGATGTCGAGTGAGGCGGAGGTAAGCGGAGCGCTGACGTGAACCGGCTGAGCGCCACCCGCGCTGACCTCGTAGTACTCGATGTTACGACCGTTCGTATTGGACGGTTCGTACCACGTGACCTGCGCGGTGCCATTCGAGAAGGTGGCGCTGACGCCCGACGGGGCTCCCGGCGCGCCGTAGGGCTTCACGCCCTGGGAGAAGGACGACCACTCGGACGTGTAGTTCCTATTGCGAGCCCTGACCCGAACCCTGTACTCGTGGCCATTCGACAGGCCGGAGATCGTCAGGGACGTCTCGTTCGCGCCGACGTTTTGCGTACCGCCGGGCGAGAGCTCCACGTCGTATCCCTCGATCGGGGAGCCGTCGTTGGACGGAGCTGTCCACGACACGGTGATGGACCCGTCGCCGGGCTTGACGGTGGGCGCGCCGGGCGTTTCGGGCTTGGCGTCGATGAGGACGCTCGTCTGGTTGGAGGATTCGGATTCCCCGACCTCGTTCGTCGCGGTGACCGAGAAGGTGTGCTCGGTGCCGTTCGTGCGCCCGTCAAAGAGGCACTGGGTGACCGCGCCGCAGGACTTGGAGTCGCCCTGCGTGTGGTCGGTGACGGTGAAGTTCGTGATGGGGGAGCCACCCGTCGCCCCCGCGCTCCACGACACCAGGGCTGTGCCCGCGCTGTTCGATACCGCGCTCGCCCCCGTGGGCGCGCCGGGCTTATCCAGGACGGTCGCCTGAATCGTCCCCTGGACCTCGCGCTCGACGTCCTTCGTTGCGTCCTGCACGCGGTAGGTCACGGTGAAGGAGCCGTTGAAGCCGGCGTCGGCCTGGATCGTGATGCTCGACCCCGAGGCCGTGGCGCTGCCGCCCGCGGAGGTGGCGGGATCGCCCATCACCGTCAGGGGCCCCTGGTCGGCCAGCGGGTTCGTCGCGTACTCGGAGACGTCGACGGTCTTGGATTCCCCGGCCTTGAGGCTGATCTCGCCCGGGCTGGTCTGCACGAGCGGCTTGGAGGACGCGATGACGTTGACGGGCACGCTCGCGCTCGCCGAGGCGCCCTGCTGGTCGGTGACCTCGATGGTCAGCTGCCCGGCCTGGCCCTTGGGCGCCTCGGCGTCGGCGGACACCGACAGGGTGGAGCCGGAGGCGGAGGCGCTGACGCCCTCCACCTGCTTATCCGTGATCGTGTAGGTCATGCCCGCCGGGTCGTCGCCGTCGGGGTCGCTGACCCACTGGTTCATCGCGATCTGGGAGGCGTCCTCGCCGGCGGCGACGTCGACGCGGGTCGGCACGATGCGCGGCGGGCGATTGTGGGCGGATTCGACCAGGACGGGCAGGGCCAGCGTGGACACGATGCCCGTCGCGTCGGAGGGGTCAGAGCCGTCCGTGACCTCCACGATGATGGAGGTCGGACCCGAGAAGTCCTCCAGCGAGGTGAAGGTGAGCGTGCGCGTGTCCTTGACCAGGTTGGATCCGTCCCATCCGAGGCCAGCGCTGGCCTTCGAGTTGCCGGTCAGCTGTACGGAGCGGCCGGCCCTGGTGACGATGTAGTCGTTCAGGGCGATCTCCTTGGTGACTCCCGCCGTCACCTTGATCGGCAGGGCGCGGGTGTCCAGCGTTGGGCGGGTGATCTCGGTTCCGGGCACGCGCACGACCGCCGAGGCTGCTAGGCCGTCGGGGTCGGTGACCGTGTAGATGACGGTCTGAGGCTTGGGGGACAGGGGAATCGTGAGGGTGTCGCCGGAGGCGCTCACGCCACTATCCGGGCTAGAAAGAGTGTCGTCCTGGATGTCGCCGTCGGGGTCCTCATCGTTTGTCAGCACGTCGACCGAGACGGACCCGGAGGCCGCCTGCACGTCGGCCAGGGACACCTCGTCGTCGCGGGCGATGGGGGCCAGCAGGGGTGCGTTGGGCGTCACCACGACGGAACAGACGCCCTCGGCGCGTCCGCCAGCCCCGTCCTCGATGGCGTAGGAGATTACGTGCGTGCCCTCCTGCTGGGGCGCCGTAAAGACGATGCGTCCGGCGCGTTCCGTCACGTCGATGCCCGCGGGCGCGGACACGGACCCCTGCGCGAGGGTCAGGGGATCGCCGTCGGGGTCAATGTCGTTGGCCAGAACGGCGACCGACACCTTGGTGCCCGGACGCACCCTCACGGAGTCCGGCATCGCGACGGGCGCCTGGTTGAGGGAGGGGCGAGGGGCGACGCCGACGCGGATCCCGCCGATCGCCTGCTTGCCTAGGGCGTCCTCAACGACGTAGGTGAAGGTGTCGGTTCCCTGGACGTCGTTGCTGGGCGTGTACTCGAAGTTCGACCCCACCTGGGTGACGGTCCCGAGGCGCGCCGACGAGGCCATGCCGACGAGTGTCACGGAGTCGCCCTCGGCGTCGATGCCCTCCAACGGAATGGGGATCGTGACCTTGTGCCCGGCGACGGTGCGGGCGACAACGTCCTTCGGGCGAGGCGCGGTGTTCGTGTCCTCGTCCATGGCGACGACGGTCAGGTTGACGACGGCCGAGGCGACGTTACCGGCCGTGTCGGAGACCGTGTAGACGATGCGCCCCGAACCGGGCCGGGAGCCGCCGCGCACGCGCACGACGTTATTCGAGACGAAGACGCTGCCCAGGTCGGCGGGGATCTCGTGCTGGAGTTCGCTGGAGACCGTGAGCTTGAGCCCCGCGGGGGAGCGGTCGTTATCCAGGACCGACACGGAGGCCACGTCCCCGACGCGCACGACCAGGGAATCGTCGTTCAGTTCGGGCGGCGCGGATTCGGTGTTGGCGGGGGCGGGCAGGATCGTCACCGTCGCCGAGGCCGTGGCAACCCCGTTGGAGACCGTGTAGGTGAACGATGCGGGGTTTGCGAGGCCGGAGGGTGCGGTGACGCGCACCATCTGTCGGTTGACGAGTGCGACCGCCAGGGGAGAGCCCGTGGGCACGTCTAGTTGCTGGACGGTGAGGACGCCGCCGGTGGGGTCCGAGTCGTTGGCCAGCAGGTCCACGAGCACTTGCCCGCCGTCGGGCAGGACCCCGAGGTCGTCCTCGGTGCTGGGCGGCAGGTCGGAACCAGTGGGGGCGACGTCCACGCGGATGATGCCGGTCGCCGTCGTGGGGCCGTCCGTGATCGTGTACGACAGGTAGTAGGTGCCGGCGGTGTTGCCGTCCACCGTGATAGTTCCCGCCGTCGAATCCATCACGGCGGTGATGCCGGCGGGCACGTCGTCCACGGAGACGAGCCTGAGCGTGTCAGAGTTGGGGTCAGTGTCGTTGGCCATCGGCGAGATCGACGCGGATGAGCCTTCGCGCACGACGAGGTGGTCGGCGTTTGCGACCGGCGGCTCATTGGCGCTTTCCTTGACGGTGACGGTAATCGAGCCGTCGCCCGCGTCGCGCCCGTCGGACACGCTGATCGCGACCGCGTCCTTGCCGGGCGCGTGCCCGGCATCGATGATTTCAACGTTGCCGTTTTCGTGGGAGTTCACCGTCATCCCCGTGGGGGCGGTCGCGCCAGCCAGGAAGAAGGGGTCACCGTCGGGGTCCATCCAGTTCGTCAGCCCGTTAGTGGTGACACGACCGCCCTGACCCAGGGAAATGGAGGGCACGATCTTCTGCACGGGCGCCTCGTTGACGTCGTCGCCGTGGACGGTCAGCGTCACGTGGGCCTGCGCGGTTCCGCCCCGCCCATCCGAAACCTCGTAATCGAAGGTCGACGTGCCCGACGCGTCCTTGTTGACGGCGATCTGCAGGGCCGCACCCTCGCGGGCGACACTGACCTGGCCGAGGGAGGGCTGCGTGAGCGCTGAGGCCGTCATGAAGTCGCCGTCGGCGTCGGAATCGTTCATGAGGACAGGAAGGATCACGGTCTTTCCCGCGCGCACTCCGAAGTCGTCGTCCACGGCCTCGGGCGGCGTGTTGTCCTGGTTACGGTCAGGCGCGACCGTGTTGTCGATGTCGTCGACGGACTTGTCCTCGGTCTCTTTCTCAGACTCGAGTTTCGACTCCAGCTGATCCCAGTTGTCGACCAGGATCATGTCGGAGTCGGGCAACCACAGTCCGTCCTTCTCGATGTCGTTGAGGACGATGACGTCACGATTGGTGCGGAAAATAGCCTTTTCGGCGCTCGCGAGGGAGTCGACGACCATCTCCCGGTCATCTGCGTCGGAGGGGCAATCCCTCACGAACGCGCCGGTTGCCGACCAGGCCGCGTACGCGCACTTGTTGTGCGCGACCGGGCGGGTGGGGTTGCCTCCGGGGGCGGGAGCCGGCACGGTCGTGGGTGTGCCGGCGCCAATGGGAACCCTGATGAGGGCGTCGGGGGAGGAGAGCAGGACCTCGTTCGTCTTCGGACCAGTGTCCTGGAGGACGACGCGCTCACCGTCAATGCGCTGCGTCTTGCCGCCCGGCAGGTAGAGCGTGGAAGTGTCCCGATCCCAGACGACCACGTCGGTTCCGACGGCCGCGATCTGCAGGTAGTCGGTGGCGCCGATGCCCGTCAGGGGTGTGGTCTTGGTGTCCGTCAGCGCGCCGCGCTTCAGCAACGACGTCACGCGCCCAGCCTCGGCGGACACCGCGTGGACGTTGCCCTCCGAGTCCACGGTCGTGATCGCGTCGGGTACGTCAGAAATACTGGCGTCCGCATCGTCCGTGTTGATGGGCGCGGGGTGGTCCGCCTGCTGCGCCCACACCTTGCCGTTGGGCGCGTCCGTGACCGCGATCGTGCCGCCGCGCACGTCCGTGGTCATTCCCCGGTAGTCCACTGCCGACGTCAAGGTGGCCGTTGTGACGTCGATGGGTGCCAGCGTGTTGGCCACCTGATCGGAGAGCTGGACCTGTTCGCCGTTCTGGAAGACGTCGAAGGCTGAGGACGCCGCGTGCAGCCCCGCGTCCATGAGGCGTGCTGGGACGTTCACGTGTGCGACGATGCCTCGCTTCGCGTTGGTGACCCACACGCCGCCGTCGTTGAGGTCGACCTTGGTTTCTTCGACGCCGGGCGCGATGAACGCCAGGACGAGTGAACAGACACCGAGGGCTGCGACCGCGCCGGTGAGGACCGATCGCCTGGGGTTGTGAATACGCATGCTGGGTCTCCAAGAGCAACACGTTAATGGGTATCTATCTCATGCTACGTCAGCCCTTGGCGGCGTTTGGCTATCCCTTTGTACAACTTCTAGTACAGTCTTGAGGTCCTCATCGAACCCGCGCCGTGCGCGCGCGGACAAGCAGTGAGACGATACGGGCATGGAAGCCGCAACCGACCTGACCCGACCCGCTGGGAGTGCCCAGGCCTCGTCCCCGAATCCGCAGCGCGGAAGGGAACCCTACCGTCAGCCGGGAGGGTCGATCCTGCTGGCAGCCACCCCGATCGGGGACGTGCGTGACGCCTCGCCCCGCGTCGTCGCCGCGCTTGAAGGGGCGGACATCGTCGCCGCCGAGGACACGCGCCGCGCGCTCGCCCTGGCCTCGCGCCTGGGCATCAAGCTCGGCGGTCGCCTGATCGCCCTGCACGACCACAACGAGGCCGAGAAATCCGCGGGCATCGTCGAGGCGGCCAGGGGCGGGGCGCGCGTCGTTTTTGTCTCCGACGCGGGCATGCCCACGGTCTCCGACCCGGGCTTCCGCCTGGCGCGCGCTGCCATCGACGCGGGCGTGCCCCTATCCGTCCTGCCCGGGCCCTCCGCCCCCCTCGTCGCCCTGGCACTGTCCGGCCTGCCCTCCGACCGCTTCGCCTTCGAAGGCTTCCTGCCACGCAAGGACGGGGAAGCCACGCGCTACCTGCAGGAGCTGGCCACCGACCCGCACACGCTGATCTTCTTCGAATCGCCCCGGCGCGCCGCCGCCACGCTCACTCGCATGGCCGAGGTCTTCGGCACCGACCGAGCCGCCGCGCTGTGCCGCGAACTCACCAAAGACTACGAGGAGGTGCGCCGCGGCACGCTCGGAGAGCTCGCGGAGGACGCGGGCGACGTGCTCGGCGAGGTGACGATCGTCGTCGCCGGGTACGAGCACAGCGCGCGCGCCGAAGACCACGTCGGCGCGATCCTGGCGCTCGCGGCGGAAGGAATGCGCCTCAAAGACGCCGCAGCCGAGGTGGCCGCGGCGACGGGCGCGCGCAAGAACGACCTCTACAAGGCCGCCCTCGCCGCGCGCTAAAAACGAGGTCTGGGAACCTCAGACGATCTCGACGTGCTCCGACGTCATCCACTCGCGGGCCTGGGCGCCCAGCTCCTCGGTGACAGGCGCGGTCAGCTGACGCAGCACTCGCGTCTTGAAGTTCGCGCGAGCGGCATCCACGGCCGTGCACGCGACGCAGTGCGACTCGGCCAACCCCACGACATCCACGTCCGTGATGCCAGCGCCGCGCAGCGCCTCCTCCAGCGTCTTGCCATCCTCGGTCGTTCCCTCGAAGCCCGAGTAGGCGGCCTCGTACTGGCCCTTCTTGACCGTCACGTCCGCGCTGACGTTCGCGAGCGCCGGGTGCAGCTCGGCCTCGTCCGTGCCCGCCACGCCGTGCGGGGGCCATGTGTCCACGAAGTCCGGCGTTTCGGAGAAGTGAGCGCCCGGATCGATGTGCCAATCCTGCGTGGTCACGATCAGCTGGTACTCGTCACGGTGCGCGTCCACGTAGGCGGCCACGGCCTCGGCGATCGCGTTACCGCCCGTCACCGGGAGGGCACCGCCTTCGCAGAACGTGGGCTGAACGTCGACAATGATGAGAGCGCGGGGCATGGGACCTCCCAGAAAAATCAGTAATTTCCTCAAGAATATCACCCCGGTCACACTCGCCCAAGGGCTATTTCAATTCCTCGCCATGCGGCCGGTTCCCCGTTCGTGAGCGCTACGCAGTATTGTTAGGGGCTATGAGTCGTATTCTGTCCGCCGTCGCATGGCCCTACGCCAACGGCCCCCGTCATATTGGCCACGTTGCGGGATTCGGTGTCCCCTCCGACGTTTTCTCCCGGTACATGCGAATGGCCGGCCACGACGTCCTCATGGTCTCCGGCACCGATGAACACGGAACCCCCATCCTGGTGGCCGCCGACGGCGCAGGCATGAGCGCTCGCGAACTCGCCGACCGCAACAATCGCCTCATCGTCGAGGACCTCGTGGCGCTCGGCCTGTCCTACGACCTCTTCACCCGCACGACCGCGGGCAACCACTACCGGGTCGTCCAGGACATGTTCGCGACCGTGCGCGACAACGGCTACATGATCGAGCAGGTCACGCGCGCCGCCATCTCCCCGTCCACCGGCCGCACCCTGCCCGACCGCTACATCGAGGGCACCTGTCCGATCTGTGGCGCCGAGGGCGCGCGTGGCGATCAGTGCGACAACTGCGGCAACCAGATGGACCCGACCGAGCTCATCAACCCGCACTCGCGCATCAATGGTGAGACCCCCAATTTCGTGGAGTCCGTCCACTACTTCCTCGACCTGCCCGCCCTCGCCGAGGCCCTGTCCGCCTGGCTCGACGAGCGCGAGAAGTCCGGCACCTGGCGTCCCAATGTCATCAAGTTCTCCCAGAACTTCTTGGAGGACATCCGCCCCCGCGCGATGACGCGCGACATCGACTGGGGTATCCCGGTCCCCGGCTGGGAAGACCAGCCCACCAAGCGCCTCTACGTGTGGTTCGACGCCGTTATCGGCTACCTGAGTGCCTCCATCGAGTGGGCGCGCCGCACCGGCGACCCCGAGGCCTGGCGCAAGTGGTGGAACGACCCCGAGGCCCTGTCCTACTATTTCATGGGCAAGGACAACATCGTTTTCCACTCCCAGATCTGGCCCGCCGAGCTGCTCGGCTACAACGGCCAGGGTTCGAAGGGTGGCGCTCCCGGCGACCTGGGTGTCCTCAACCTGCCCACCGAGGTCGTGTCCTCCGAGTTCCTCACCATGGAGGGCAAGAAGTTCTCCTCCTCGCACGGCATCGTCATC
>ERZ772766.154-NODE-154-length-39621-cov-6.760552_pt1 | contig 39621 bp, 35 predicted proteins | sample MGYA00511379_ERZ772766 | MGnify/ENA primary metagenome ERZ772766 (study PRJEB29015, sample SAMEA2737895) | human oral metagenome | biome: human oral; feature: human-associated habitat; material: dental | place: China | collected 2116 ... | reverse complement strand
CCCCACCGAAACAACTGGGACTAACCCTCCACCAACTCTTTTTGTCCTTTAACCCTGGTTGTTGTGTTGTTTGGCGTCGCTGGTGTTCCGGGCGCCGTCGGGCCCGGCCGCCCGCGAGATCGCCACACACGAGCCTGCGGCTCGGAGTGGTCGATCTCGAAGCCCGCCCGTGCCCTCCGGACCCTCCGGCACCCTCCACACCGGCGGCACCTGGTGTACTGATGGTGTTCGAAGCCCGGCCAGGCCCTGCCACCGCCCACGGGCACCGCAGCCTGGCCCCGCTGCCGCCCAGCGATGCGGCCGGTGACTCACGTGAAACCGTCAACAGCTTTGCTGGCGTGTGCACTGTATCCGGTGAAACCAACGACACCATTGCTAGCCAGATACACCTGCTTTTGGCGCTATTTCATCGAGCAAAGGCGTCGTGGGTTTCTTACAGGCGTCCTGATCTTCCCACATTGGTGCTGACGGTTACATCTTGCGGCGCGGTAAGCAGCATGGGCGCGACAAAGTCCGCCCAGCACGGCCTGTCATTGAAGAAAGCGCGAAAGTATTCGCCCAGCGCAGGCAAAATGGCTCGAAATGGACGTTTTATAGCGTGCTGGGCGAGTTTTTTCGCGAGTGTGGGCGGGTGGGGTGTCTGTTGGGCGAATTTTGGCGCTCTCCGGCACCTTAATCAGGTCCCGAGGCCCTCCACCGACACTGAGGCCGGGCCGTTCCATGCGTGCCTGCCCTCCAGACCGACAAAACCTGCCGCGTACGCGGATAGGATATTGCGATAGGGATAGGTTATCGGCATCAGGACAACCTATCCGTATGGGCCCAGGTGTGGTCCTCGCGCGCTCGCTGCGCCGGCGGTCGTGGGGATTTTGCACGACACGAAGCTGTGCGGCGGCCTGTCATCGGCGTGTCGGACCTTCATGTAGTGCGATTCCCCCCGATCAACCGTGTGCACAGCCATGACTCACAAGGATTGGCGACCAAACTGCAGACCACCGCGGTGAAAGACGTTGAAAACAGACTGTTGTGGGCAAGGTGGTCTGCGTTTTGGGGTAAACCGTGTTTGGTGTGGCTATTGTTTGCACGTGAAGCGGCTATACCGTGCGCTAATCCGATGGGTCGCGCGTTAACCCGTGATATTGCGCGTTTACCCATGAACATGCGCGTGGGCGGGGCTGCCAACACGCAAGGCGTCGGTTTAACGTGCGGGTTATCGGGCCAACGTGCTTCTCAGCGGGTTTGTGTGCACCCCGGTGGATTTCCGTACCGGCGACGGGGTGAAACCCGGCGATCTTTCTGGCAAAGAACGTAAGTTCTATTTACTTGGGCAGGCCATCGCCCGCTCGATAGGGAGCTTGAGTCGCTAGCAATGCACTGTCGGGTGGTTGACCTGTCGTGATGCTGTACAGCGGAGTAGTTGCCGATGCCCCACATAACCCTTGATATCGTTGACTCGTCGCACAGAGGCGTCGACGGCGGGGAGTGCTGGAGCTTCCCCGTAGACAGGAGGCCACACCGATGGACACCATCAGGAAAGCGGACAGCCGCCGCGGGCGGATCGCCTACGAGGTTGCGGGGCTCGCGTGGCTCGCCGATGCCTCGGACCCCGGCACAGCCGTCGTGCCCGTTCTCGATCACGGCGCGACGTGGCTCGAGGAGCCGCGCCTCGTGTCCGTCGCGCCAACTCCGCGGGCCGCAGAGGAATTCGGTCGCGCCCTCGCCCACACTCATGCTGCCGGAGCTAGCCATCTGGGTGCGCCCCCGCCCGGCTTCGAGGGCGACGGCTGGATGGGGGAGGCCCACCTGTCGCTCCCGGATCGCCCGAGCCGGGCCCCGGCCTCGTCGTCGGAAGAATCCTGGGGCGCCTTCTACGCGCGCGAGCGCATTGCCCCCTACGTCGACGACCGCACCTTCACGGCCGCCGAACGCGCGCTCATCAACAAACTCTGCGACCGCCTCGAATCGGGTGCGCTTGACCACAGCCAGCCAAGCCTCGTCGAAGAAGCGAAAAGCCGCCAGAATAACATCGGCGCCGCGCGCACCCACGGCGACCTGTGGAGCGGAAACGTCATGTGGACCCCGGGCGGTGCCGTCCTCATCGACCCGGCCGCGCAGGGCGGCCACGCCGAGGAGGACCTCGCGGCGCTCGCGGTATTCGGCTGCCCGCACTACGAGAGGATCCTCGCCGCCTATCATGAGGCCTCGTCCCTCGAGGACGGCTGGCGCGAGCGCGTCGCCCTCCATCAGATGCACATCATCATGATCCACTGCGCCGTCTTTGGCCGCTCCTACGTGCCCGAGGCCATAGCGATCGCTCGCAGGTACGCGTAGCCCGGGGGTCTAGCCCCAGCTCGCCGCTGAGCGCGCGCGGGCCCTTCCGCCCGTTCCCAAAGAGTCGCATGTGCTCGGCGTGCGCGATCCCCGTTGCGCGCATTTGAGCCCACCCCGGTGCCCCGCCGCCACTGCCCGCCACCGCGCGACTCGCGCCCGCAGGTGGAGACACCCCGGTGGGATCCGGTAGAATGAGAACGCCCCAATAGCTCAGTCGGTCAGAGCAGCGGACTCATAATCCGTGGGTCGTCGGTTCAAGCCCGACTTGGGGCACCAATGCGTCGGCATCTCGCTGCCGCCTGGCGGGTTTGAAAGGCGCCGGGATCCAGCCGCCGTTCCCGTCGGGGGTGGGCATGAGGTCTGCGGGCTCGATGTCAAAGAAGCTGGCGGCAGTTAGTAGTTCTGTCACCGACCAGCCGACGTTTCCTCGCAGCTTGCGACTTACTGTGGTTCCGGAAACCCCGATAACTGGCCCAAAACTATTGCCAGACATCTTGCGCGCAAACAAGTGTTGATTGATTGTCATGCCGATCGCTTCGTCGGGCGCTAGTCCGTGTTGAACCTTCATTGTTGCCATGCTGCAATAGTACACAAACGCTGCAGAAACTGCAATGATATCTCTTGACGGTAACACTGTATGGATGCATCATATATGGTATGACACTGCAAAAAATGCAACAGCTTATCACTTCTGGCGAGGCTGCCAAGCTTGTAGGTGTTTCTCCGGACACTCTGCGGCGGTGGGCGAAGTCGGGGCGTGTTCGGCATGTGGTGACGCCGTCGCGGCGAATTCTGTTTGACCCTGCGGACATCGAGGCGATGTACAGGACTGTTGATCCTGATAGCGAGTCGTCGGTGCCGGATGTTCCGCTACCTGGTTTGGGCGGGGCAGGGAGGTGACTCATTGTGAGCATCTACGGTGTCGCTTGGGCGTTGGATAGGGTTCGTGGGATCTCGGTTGGCGCGAAGATCGTGTTGATCTCATTGGCGGAGTTCGCTAACGAGCAGGATGTGACGTGGGTGTCGCGAGAGCGTCTCATTAGCCGTGTGGAGTGCTCGACACGCGCGCTGAGTGGGTACTTCAAGGAGTTGGAAGCGTGCGGGGCGCTGACTCGCGAGGCGCGCTACGAGTGGTGCACGTCCGAATCGTGCTCGCGTACGGGTGAGCATAAGCATCGTCGTGGCACGGTCTATCGGATTCATCCAGAGCTGCGTGTCGACATGCGCGAGGCCACAAGCGCAGATTCTGCGTCTGTGACGGAATCGTTGGAATCTCAACGAAAGTCTCACAGTGGCAGTATCTGCGCCAGTGAGGACACAGTGGCAAATTCACGTCGTTCACAGGCGCAGACGTCTGCGACCATTACTTATAGGAAAGAACCGTCAATAGAACCACCAAACCTAACCCCCCCACCCCCTGCGGTTGAGGGTTCGGTTGGGTTGGGGACCGGCTTCGCCGATCGAGTGGCTGTCGAGGGGGAGTCTGCGTCGCCGGTGGCGACGTCAGTGCCCCCAGAGGGTCGCAGAGGCCCTCAGAAGCCCCGTAGAAGTCCGAAGTCTGAGGCTGATCGTGGTGCTGAAAGTGCCTCAGAGGCTGATTTGGCGATTTTGGCGGCGTGTGTACCTGCGTCGATGCGGGTGATGGACGCGCGGGGTCTTGGTCTCGTCGTTGGTTTGCTGCGCGAACGGCTGAATGCCGGATGGGCGCCAGGGGAGATCAAGCGGTTGCTGGATTCGCCGTTGCCTGATCGTGTTGCTCGGATGTCGGGTTTTGTGGCTTCGCGGCTGCGTCGTCTGGTGGCTGTGGGGGAGTCTCCTCGGGCTCAGGCTGCGGCTGCCACGCGTGAGCGTGAACGCCTTGAGGCCGAGCGAGCTGCCGCCGAGGATGAGCGTGTGGCGCAGACGGCTCCGTCGTTGTTGCACATGCGGATTCATGACCTGGCGAAGGAGATGGCTCCGGGGTTGTCGCCCGCTCGGTGTGCAGTGGTTGAACTTGCGGTTCAGCAGGCTCTTGTGGATGCGTGGCGTCGGGAGAACCCTCAAGGAGGGAAGCCGTCGCCGTCAGTGCTGCTGGAGGTGCTCGCGGCATCTGGTGAGCAGATCGCGGGTCGCGTGATTGCTGAGCATGTGGACGGGGAGGTGGCCTGAGATGGTGGATGTGGTCTTGTCTTGGCCTGCATGGGCCCGAGCTCAGCGAGGTTTGGGGGCTTCGGCCCGCGCGTGTTTGCGTGAGCTGGCTTCCTTAGCGGACGATCGTGGGGCCGCGATCGTGGAGATCAGCTGGTTGGCTGAGGCGACGGATCGGTGTCATCGGACGGTGTGGCGTGGTCTAGCGGAGCTAGAGGATCGCGCGCTGATCGTGCGTGAGGAGCGCCGAGAGGCGGGGCATCGCGCGCCGTCACGATTCCAGCTGGTCCGTGACCCCGCGGTTGCCGTTGAGCGGACCCGTGATCGGATGCAGAGCCTGGGTGTCGTCGTCGATGTCTTCACTGGAGGCGCGGTTGATCCGGATGACAACGAGGGGTTACGCGCTGTCCTTGTGGAGGCGTGCCAGGCGGGCTGGGTTGGACGGGGGGCAAGCCGGCTAGCTGTGACGTTACTGGAGCACGGTCCGAAGCAGTTTGGGCGTCTGGCGGTTCGCCAGGCACGCTTCGAAGGAGAGGTGGTGTCAAACGCTTTGGCTGATGTCTTGACGTTGGCGTGGCTGGAGGCGCGTGCCTCCGCTGCGTCGATGATTCGTGCCCGCCGACCGTGGGCGGTGTGGTCGCGGGCCGTTGAGTGCGCGGTTGCGGAGGAATCGTTGGCAAGCCTGGAGGATCGCAACGCTGTGACCACTGCGGGGATTGTCCCTGAGGAGGGCGTGCCTCTCGCTGGTGGGGCGGGGGAGTTGTATGTGGGGATTGATGAACTGACGGGACCGTTTGTGCGCGTCATTGACGCGTTGCGCGACGCAGGTATGCCGTCGACGCTCGCGTGGGCGGGTAGCGTGCGTATCGCGCAGATTGCGGCTCATGTCTCGGTCGCGAATGCTCACACGATGGCAGCGCGTGACGCCATGCTCGCTTCTCTTGGGGTGAGTCCTACAGCTGCCCGAGCGTGGATGACACTGCTGGTTGGGTCACGGCGTGGAACGGTCGCGAATGCTCTCGACGCTGATCAGAAATCGCTGCATGAACAGGCCGCTGTCGTCGCATCTGCGTGGCGCAACACAATGCTTATTGCGTAGATCACAAGGGCGCCTTGAGGTGCCTGATGAAAATGTCAGGTAGCTACGTTTCCGTTGGAGTTCCGGGCCTTTTATGGTTTGTCGGGAAATGTATAGCCGTCGATGTCGCGAATGTCTTTGATGATGTCGTCGATGAGTTCTTGATCGTCAATGGTGGCGTCGTGTTCGACCCATTCGCTCTTGATGGTGATTTCGAGGCGTTGGAAGACGCGCATGCGTGACATGTCGATGCCTTGGCGCATCGCTTTGTCGATGGCTTGCGCGATCGCGTAGTTGCGATCGGTGGAGGGCCAGCCTGCGGTGTTGAGCTGGCCACCGGCGCCGGGAGGGCGGCCGTCGAAGGTGACGGCCCAGTATTGGAGATGTTCAGGCTGGGAGTCATGGTTCATGAGGGGTGCTCCAGGAGGTGTCAAGTGATCTGTATTAATGATGCCATCTTGGCTGGTTGTCGGCGTGCACGTCGGTGTGCGTGTACGTGCTGACGGATAGGGCGTAGAGAGAGGAGCGCACATGCCGTCTTATCCGGATCTAGGTCTGACCTCACCTGCACAAGAATCGTGGCAGGCCCCTAAAGGTTCGTCTGTGCCGATTCCACCCCCGCCCGCTGTGGCCGCTGCGCGCCCGTGGGCCCCGGGCGTCGATGGGCTTGCTGTTCGTCGGCACATCCGGCGCTCCGCCGTCGATGGTGCCCCTCTCCTGTGGATTGTGGGTGCCCACGGCGGCTCAGGAGCCTCGACCTGGGCGCATCTGCTAGGTGCCGGTGATGCTGGTGTTGCGTGGCCGCAGCACGTCAACCCCACGCGACTTTTGAGCATCGTGGTCTGTTGCCGCTCAACTGCGGCGGGGCTGCGTGCAGCGCAGGACGTGGCTATCGAGTGGGCGTCAGGTGCCCTCCCTGGGCAACTCGTTGGCCTCGTTGTTGGGGCTGATGCCCCCGGGCGTCTCCCTCGTGAGCTCCGTGATCAACTCCAGATCACGTCGGGTGCATTCCCGCATTGTGCATTCGTTCCGTGGCAGGCGCAGTGGCGCTTTGCCAAGGAAAGCGACGTGAATGCCGATCATTCACGCCGTATCACCAAGATTGCCGCCACCGTGGCGGCATGGACTGAAAGGACACTCAGATGATCATTATGACTCGACTGACCACGCTACTTGGGACCGATACGTCGGTTGTTCCCGACGTGAAGCCGAAGACCATTGCAGGACTGATGGGGCAGATCAGTGATCTTTTGGGTAATGCCATGTGGATTGGCATTATCTGCGGAGTCCTCGGCCTGATTATCGCGGGTGGGATGATCGCCCTTCACAACCGGCAAGGGCCCGGAGCTGGTGGCGAAGCTGTCGAAAAAATCGGGTGGACCATTGCCGGTGTTCTCATCGTCGTGTCGGCACCGATTATTATCAGGCAGTTTGTCTAAAGGAGCGATGTGATGAGCGATAGCGATGAGGAAAGGGAACGGAGCCCATTCGCATCCCCATGGGTGATTGCCTCCGGTCTGATTGTCATTGTCATTGTGGCCATGGGGATTGGACTGGGAGTGGGGCTGGCAATGCGCGGCTCTACAATAAAGCAGCCGTCGAATCAGTCAGGCCAGCCGACCGGCAGGCCAACGGTGATCACGCCGTCACCGAGTGCATCGCCGTCGCTCATGCCCTCCCCGACCCCCACGGAGGGCGTGCTCGGAATGGACTATATTTCGCAGCCTTGTTACGTCGACGAGGTCAATATGTTGCCGTTGGGGCAAACACCTCGAGCGACGCGCGTGAGCGCTGTCCAGGGAGGTCGGTCGGTCGAGGTTGCAACTAAGGCGGGACCATTCGCTGCTATGGATCGCACAAATCTGTCGTACTGCTACTCACATACGGCTGAAGGTGCGATTACTGCTGGTGCGAACTTTCTCCTGCATTCAACATGGGATGCCGAACGGCGTGACTCGATCGCGATGGACCTTGCAGACAATTCCGACGGAGCCCTCGCGGGTAAGGTTTTTGACTCGAGTCGCTCTCACGCCGGTGTCTACTCCATGCAGGAAGCGCATATCACGGGCTACTACTACGAAATCCGTGATGAGAACAATGTGCTTGTTGTCTATACCTTTACTCTCGGAGACGATCCCAAGACGCTGACCATTCCACTGCGCATGACGTGGGTGAAAGACTGGAAGGTTGTCTACCCCGAAACCCCTGAGGCCTGGGGGATCGGTGAACTCACGGATGAAGCAAAAACTCGCATCACCCCGTGGAGCGTGAACTAGCATGGGGATGCTCGAAAAATTTGTCAATGAGGTGACAAAGTCCCTCGGAGAAATCATCCTCAATCTGGGAACGTGGTGGGTAAAGGCGCCTGTTCCCTCGCTCTTCGTCACCTCTTCTCCAGCGTATAAGCTGCAGGATTACCTGCGCTTTCTCCTGGCTGTGGTGATGATCGCGTCCCTCATTGTCGCTGGAATCAAAGTCATCATTGACGGTCGTGGTGATTCACTGCGCCAAGTTGCACAGTCTCTTGTCACAGTCGTCGTCATTTCGGGAGCTGGGCTCACGTTGGCATCAACTCTTATTAGCATCTTTGACGAGACGGCGGTGTGGCTCTTGGATTCAGTCACGGAAGAAAGTGCCGAAACCTTCGGAAAACGAATCATTCCGGTCCTGTGGGACAGTAGCCAAGTTCCGGGGGGCACAACTGCTGTTCTCCTGCTTGCACTGGCAGGGACAATTGCGAACGTCATTCAGATGGCGATGATTTGGATTCGATCGATTTTGCTTATGGTGATAATGGGGTTGGCACCGATCATCGCGTCAACGATTAGCACGTCATGGGGGCGTGCATGGGCGGGGAAAATCCTGGGCTTCTTCTCAGGACTTGTCCTCTACAAGTTGGCTGTATCAGTCATTTATGCGACAACAATCCTCTTCCTGACCTCGGAGAGTGGCCTGGAGGGGTTTGTTTCTTTTCTTGTCGGTGTCATGCTCATGGTGTTCGCGGCCATTTGTCCGTTTGCGCTCGTGGGGCTGCTCATGCCCACGGGAGCGATGATTGCTTCCTCAATGGGTGGGGTCGGCGGCGCGGCTACAGGGGCAGCGACGGTCGCTTCGGGTGCGGTCGACGTGGTGCATAGGGGGCATGTATCGGCAGATGCATCACCGGCACCGTCATCTCATGACGGTGCAGCCAGTGGAGCGGGTTCTCCGTCGGGTGCTACTGCTGCGCCCGATGCCGGAGCGGTGGGCTCGAGTGGTGCCGCCGGTGCAAGCAACGGTGCAGCCAGTGGAGCGGCTGCCGGGGCGGCCGAAGGTGGTGCCGCTGCAGGCAGTGCAGCTGCGGGGGCTGCTACTGGCGGAGCGGCCCTCATCGTGCAGGCTGTCGCAGATGGCGCTTCGCAGGCACAACGGGGAATCAACGATATGGTCGAAACCAGTGCGGAAGGAGCACACGCATGAGCACGATCGGTGCAACAGAGACACAGATCCGTACGTATGGGAACTGGCGTCACCCCAGGTTGGCGGGCCTGGGCAAACTGAGCTTCGTCCAGACGATGGCGCTACTGGCACTGCTCATCGTGTCAATTCTCGTCTATGGATCGCTTGGCCTCACGCACGCAGCTGTTCTGTTACTTTCAGGGCTGTCCGTTTTGGGGGCGATGGAGATCAGAGACGCCCATGGCGTGAGTGTGTGGGACAAGATGGTTGAGCGTGTGTCGTTTGCTCGGCGTCGTCGAGCTCGACGTACCGTGTACAGGTCCGGGCCGATCGGTGTTGTCCCGGGTGGGCGCGCTCGTATTCCTGGACTGCTTTCGGGATCGCGTATCAGCGAGCACGTTGATTCGTATGATCGCCCGTTTGCCCTCGTTCACCACGGCAATACTCACGTGAGCGTCATCATGGGGGTCGCTCCGTCGGGTATTGCACTGGTCGATCAGGAACGCATCGACCAGCAGGTCGCGCACTGGGGCGCGTGGCTTGCTGACCTGGGAAGCGAAATCGGCATCGTTCAGGCCAGTGTCTGCGTGGAGACGGTGCCCGATACGGGTGGCTCCCTTGAGCGCCAGGTGAACGCTCGACTTGACGTGAATGCTCCTGCGATCGCGCTGAGCGTTGTGCGCGAGGCTGTCTCGCAGTATCGCGCGGGGGCGGCGCAGCTGCGCTGCACAGTGACGCTGACTTTCGATACGAAGCGCATGAGCGTGAAGAAGCGGTCGACCGACCAGGTTGCCCGTGAGATCGGGACACGACTGCCCTACTTGACGCACTCACTGGAGGCATCCGGGACGGGACCTGCCCACCTCCTCACAGCCGCCGACGTGACTCGCTTGGTGCGCGTGGCATACGACCCAGCATCCGAACCGATCTTCGAAGAAGCGACAGCCGCTGGACAGGAGGTCGAATTGGACTGGGAGGACGCTGGCCCAGTTGGCGCCCACACTTCCTTCGATTCGTTCCGTCATGATTCGGGATTGTCGCGCACCTGGTTGATGACCAAGGCGCCAACGGGAGTCGTCCAATCGGGTGTGCTGTCGAAGCTGCTGTCGATTTCACGGGATGTTGAACGCAAGCGCGTCACCCTGCTACTTCGCCCGATTGATGCTGCCATGACAGGTGACATCGTCGAGCGCGACATGACGACGGCCGCGGCGGCGGCCGGCATGTCGAAGAAAGTCACTGCGCGCGCCGCGCGCGAGGTAGCAATCGCGAGGAAAAACGCGCAGGAGGAAGCCAGCGGTGCGGGCCTCGTCGACTTCACAGTCCTGGTGACAGCGACTGTGACGGGGGATGACCTCGACGACACAGCCGCAGCCATCACGTCGCTTGCGTCCGCATCGAAGCTGCGCATACGGCCTGCCTACGGAGCACAAGACTCAGCCTTTGCCCTCGCCCTTCCCCTGGGCGTCGTCCCTTCGTGGCAAAAGGTGTGGTCGATATGAGTATCACAATCGCAGATCTCAACCGCCCCGGCGGTGGCGGTGTCACACCGCTTCCCCGCATTCACGACTATCGCGGCACGAGCGTCCAGGTGTGCGGCCTGTACCCATTCGTCGCAGGTGGAACACCCCCACCTGTTGGTGTACCACTTGGACGGGCGACGGATGGGACTGGCGCGGTGTGCGCCGACCCTATCAGCTGGTTTCAAAAGGGACTTATTTCTGCCCCATCTGCCATGGTCCTAGGCCTGAATGGCTTGGGAAAATCCTCACTGATCAGAAGGATGGTCCTGGGGGGTGAGGCATTCGGTATTCATTCGATGGTTGTTGGAGACGTCAAAGGCGAATACGCCGACGTCATCGACGCACTGGGCGGACAGATCATTTCCATCGGACACGGAAAAACCGGGCTGAATCCACTTGATGGAGGGAACGCTGGTGAAGCGGCAGAGATGCTGCGTGCTGCTGGGTATGTCCGCGAAGCCCAGGAGGTAATGGAGGCGGCTCACGAGCGCAAGAAACAGCTGGTGTGTTCGCTGATCCAGATCATTCGTCGACAGGCGCCAACCGATCGCGAGGAGACGATTGTTGATGCCGCTATCCGTGTCCTCGAGGAGACATACGTTGGCACGCCGACTCTCGCCGATGTTCTTCGGGTCGTCCAAGAGGGGCCTGAGCAGCTCCATGCAGCCGCCCTCGATAAAGGGAAGCCGGGGGAGTACGAGCGGTTGACCAATGAACTTGAGGCCTCACTCCAGGCGCTGCTCATGGGGCGCTTCGGCTCACTGTTCGCAGCGAAGAAGACCGTGTCCATGCGCATGGATGCCTCTGTCGTTTTTGATGTCTCATCGCTCATGTACGCCGACGAAGACCTGCAAGCAGCGGTCCTACTGTCATGCTGGTCATACGGTTTTGCCACCGTCGAGGTCACTCAGGTTCTCGCCGACACGGGGCTGATTGCCCGGCAGCGCTACCAGCTCATCATGGATGAACTCTGGCGCATTCTACGTTCCTCGCCTGGCATGGTCGAGCGCGTCGATTCGCTCACCCGCCTCAACCGCACGGTTGGTGTCGGCCAGATCATGATCACCCACTCCGTCGCGGACTTTCAGGCCCTACCGTCGGTCTCTGATCGACAAAAAGCACAGGGTTTTATCGAGCGATCAAAAATGCTGTTCATCGGCGGTGTTCCCCCCAAAGAGGTCCGCGAGCTCAGATCTGTCATGGCGTTCTCACGCCGTGAGGAAGCACTCGTTTCATCGTGGAACGCCCCTGGGGAGTATGACCCGATTACGGGGGGTAGTGCAGCACCCATCGGCCGTGGGAAGTTCCTTCTTAAAACGTCGGACGCACCGGCGTACCCATTCCAGGTTGACTTCACGCCGGTGGAATACGAACTGTCCAATACAAACAAGAGGTGGTGACACCATGTGGGATTCAATGAGTGATAGCGGCCGAGGCATCTGGCTTCTTCTCATCACACTCGGGGTCGGTGGAACATGCCTGTACGGTGCACGCGCCCTGTACACGTGGTGGACGGGGATCGAGCTACCATCGAGTCTACTGAAACTGGCAGGGGGGATTATTCGCGGTCAGCAGCCCCGCGCAGTGGCCGTTCTCGCTCTCCTCATTCTCCTGACCGGCTTCGCCTGCCTGGTTGCTATCACCCGGTGGCGACACCGAGGCCCGCGACGGCAAAAGCGCGGAGATCAAGTCGCTCGCAAGGCTGCCGCACGGCGCGAGGTAGCCGTTCTGGGGGAACGGGCGGTGGCATCGCAGGCATCCCGGCTGGGTGTCGTGGCCGATTCTCCTGGTTTGCCGATCGGGCGCATGGTCCGAGGAAACGCGTGGTTGTTTTCATCCTGGGAGTTCGTGTGCCTGATGATTGCAGGCCCGAGGACGGGTAAAACCACCGCGTGGCTGGTCCCGCGGATTCTCGTAGCGCCCGGCGCAGTCCTCGCGACCTCGAACAAACGTGACATCGTTGATGTGACTCGTCTGGAACGAAGCAGATCTGGCCGAACCTGGGTATTTGATCCCCAAGGGATTGCGGGTGAAGACCAATCGTGGTGGTGGAACATCCTGGCAGGTGTTCGGACTCCCGTTGCTGCTATTTCGTTGGCGGAGGTTTTCATCGATGCTCAGCGCGATCCAGGTGCCACCAAGGATGCGTACTTCGATGGGGCATCGAAAGACCTGGTCGCTGCGCTTTTGTTAGCAGCTGCCCTCGGTGGCCGAGACATTCGGATGGTGCACGAGTGGCTGACGCGGCCCCTCGATGATGAGCCGGTGCGGATCTTGGAGCGCGCCGCACAGATGATGACCGCACAGTCGCTGCGCGGGATGATGAATTTACCAGCCGAAACCCGAGGTGGCGTGTACGGCGGCGCCTCCCAAACGATGTCATTCCTACTCAACGATGAGGCGCTGCGCTGGGTCCTACCCCCGACAGTGAAGGACAGCGAGAACGACATAATGGAGTTTCACCCCACCGACTTTGTGGCATCTGCCGATACACTGTATTGCCTGTCGCAGGAGGGCCGTGGCAGTGCATCCCCGATCGTGACGGCACTGACCGTCGCGGTCATTGAGGCCGCCCTCGAGCACGCAAAAACCCAGCCCGGTGGCAGGCTCGCTCTACCGCTCTTTGTCGCCCTCGATGAGGCGGCAAACGTGTGCCGGTGGAGGGAGTTGCCTGATCTCTATAGCCATTTTGGTTCTCGGGGCATCGTCGTCGACACGCTCCTACAGTCTTGGAGCCAGGGCGCTAGCGTGTGGGGCGACGCTGGCATGAACAAACTCTGGAGCGCCGCCAACGTCAAGGCGTACGGCGGCGGCGTCTCAGAAGACAAATTCCTACAATCCCTGTCGACGCTGATTGGCATGGAGTATGTCGATCAGGTACAGACGTCCTCAAGCAGGCAGGGGACCTCGAGGAGCGTATCTGTAGGGGCAGCTCAGCGTCCGATTGCCCCGGTGTCGGAACTTATGGCCATGCCACCCAACCGCGCGTGGGTGTTTGCATCAGGGGCACCCGCCGTCTACGTGCGCACCGTGCCCTACTGGGAAACCAAGAAACGATAGGAAAAAACCATGAGTGCCGACCAGATCGAGCAACAACTATCCATACAAGCCACGCAAGTGATGCGCGCAGCAATCATGATTGCTCGAGCACTAGCTGCGCGTGAGGCGGCCGCACGGCGTACGGCCGCGCGCGCCTCCCTCGAGCACGCTCGCGCCCTGCGCACAGTAACCGAACAGCAGCGGCGTCTTGCAGCGCCGATCTATCGTGCGGCACGCCGCGACGGCTGGTGGGATGACCCCAAGATCAGCGCCACAGAAAGAGCTCGAGCAGTCGGCTTAGCCGAGCGTTTCGCGCACGTCGACGAGGATGCACGGGAAGTAGCGGCGGAGGCACATCGGCGCCTGGAAGCCGAGGCCCGTGCCCGGGAGGCTGCCGAGGCACGAGCTCGCGAGGAATCCCGCAACCCACGATCATTCCGAGACCAGCGTAAGAATGAGTTCGTCGACATGACGCTCATCTCTGTGGCAGAGCTGGCCGCTGCCGCGCCCCTCGTCGACGGGGAAAAGCTCGAGCAATCCCTCGAGGAAATCCTCGAGGAAATACGTACCGATCCACAAGTGGCCACCACACAGCTGTCGGATTCACTGGCAGAGGATGTGGCTGTGGCTGCGCCTAAACCGGGTGAGAAGAAGCTGGATATGTACACGGTTTATGGGCTCATGACGACTCAGCCGGACGAACCGATGTCCGTGAGCGATCTCGACAGGCCAGATATGAGCGTCAACGTTCCCGCATGGGATAGTGCTGACGCGCGTCAGGCTTGGGCAGCGCAGCTGCTCGATGCGGGTATTGATGCAGATGGGGTGCGCGCATTCACGGTGGCTTCTCAAGCCCAGCCTGCACCCGCACAGGACATGTTGGCGATGTCGGTGAGTGTGCCGGCCGGCCGAATGCCGGCCGCGCCCCTCGAGGATGTGCACACACTGCACCGATAGATCGAACGATTGGGGGTGGGGTAGCCAATATGGCTACCCCACCCCCATGCTGCGTCCGTTATCGGCGCTCGTCGACGAGCTCGGGCGGCGGCGTCGTCGTCGGTAGCACGCGCCCCGGGTGAGGTGCGGACTCATCTTTATGTTCGCCCTTACGGTGCCGTTCGTCGGGTTGACAGCCCTTAAACGGCCCGTTTTCGGCCATTAGACGATCCATAATCGGGTACAGGTACTGCACAGACCAGGTGGCCATCGCCGTGAGCTCGCCAGATGCTCGCAAGCCCTCCCATGAGTGCCACAAAGCGGTCAGGTAGAAAACCGCCTCCGTATGCTTCCACCACTCCGAGCACCAGTTGAGGCCGGTGCCCAGAGAACGGTCGTAGATCTGCGTGAGAAACTCGTCGACAAACAAATAAACACTCGAGTAGTACAGCTTCGGTTCGTCCCTCGAGGGATCGGCGGGTGCCACGTCCTCGAGGTCGCTGGGCGGCTCGACGTCAATCGGAGGGACATCCTCGTACGGGTCATGCCCATTCACAGTGATCTCCCTTCAGCTTCGTGAATCGCAGACGATGGGACCCCTTGCATTGGTCTCGTTGTGAACGCTTGAGTTCCGATACGTGGAGCGATCTTCCCGAGCATCTCAGGGGGAATAGACGATCGCTGAGTAGCTCGAGCAGCTGCCTCAGTGGTGGGTTGTGCTCTCTTGGCTGCTTTGATCGCTTGGGAGAGGGTGGGAACTCCCGGAGCATGCATGGCATCGTAGTGGATCTTGTCCAGGTCGTCGGAGAGTGTGGTTAGAAACGCCGTGAGACTTTCGCGCCGCATTCCCACCCTGTGGGGGAGACGGGAGAAATCTGGACTGGCGATGATGTTGTCAAGTTCATCGAGTCCATGTCCGTGGAGACGGGCCCATCCACCACCAGCGATGCTAGAGGTGTGCAGGTCGATGATGGGGTCGCCGTTGAGATCAGTGAGAGTGAGGGTGAGGTCTTCAGTGTCGATGTCGACGATGGGAGCGTGTGCGAGTGCCCACGTAGTGAGGGTGGGGTTATCCTCGGCTAACTCGGTGATGCGCGCCATGATGTGTGCATGTGCCGTGTCCTGGCGAATACGATCTGCATCGTCACTTTCCCAGGCAACAGCCTGGCGAACATACTCCTGACACGCCGCCTCACCAACGATGGGGATCTCCTGCTCGTCACCATCGCTTGCGGACGTGTACACGGTTGCTTCGAGGAGACGGCCTTCGCTCGTTTTGATGACGGTTGGGTTGCCGAATGTCCAGTAGTCGTAGAAGACCGAAGAATCTTCATGCTGGACCGGAGTCGAATCAGCGATATTTGGATGCCGTGCCCTGGGGTGCAGTCCGAGGCGCGCAAGCTCATTGCGGCCGACGTCGATCGCGTTCATACGAGTCCCTCCAATTTTGTGGTACGAAGGCACCCGTGTTGGGCACCTCTCACCACTCATCGTGGGCGCGTACACGCACAGTGCGGAGGCTCACCTGGATGGGCCGGTGTCCTTGTGTTGTGTCCGCTGGGCGGCCTCGGCTGCGAGGCGCTGTGCCTCATCCGTGCTTATTGCTGCGTGCTTGAACGTGCGTGGCTGGCCGCCCAGAACGTCACGCGGAATACCCGATCGCGCACCGCGAGGCTGACAAGACGCGAGCGGCATGCCGACCGCGTCTAATACGGCGCGGACACGGTAAAGGTCATCGTCAACCGACGCGTTGGCGAGGGCCTGGGCGTCGCGGGCGATCGCGCTGTCCTCCCTTGGTGCCGGTGGCGGGGGAGAAGGCGGTACAGCCTCGCGCTGTGTGGGCGCGGAGGTGTGCTCAAGGCGCTCATAGGCAGACGTGAGAGCATCGACGTCGACGCGTGGGTACGTGTTCATTCGATCAAAAACAGCTTGCGCGTCGCGCTCGATTGCGGCGGCGGTTGCTGCTTGGCCTGCAGCTTCATGAAGATCTGCGATCGCCTGTACGAGATCGACGGTCGCGTGTGCGAGGGCGACGGCCGCCATGTGCGGGTTTGACGTGGCGGCGATCGACAGTGCCAGGTCTGAGGCCATGCGTGCGCCCACGTCGACCAATCGTTTGTCGGCTGGCCGAGTTTTGAGCTGCGCGCACCTGCCCACCTGGACGGCCGCGCGCTCGAGCATGTCCCGTCCGCCCGACGTGCGAGCCGTAATTGCCTGGGCGTGCAGAAGTCCCGCGATGTCAGCAGATGCGTTCGCAAGCCCCACGCGATCCGTGGGGGACAACTGCTCGAGGTGCGCGCGGAAGTGCGCGAGTGCGCGGATGCGGTCCTCCCACAGCGGCCCATCGTAGGGCGCCCGCTTTGGGTAGTGACCCTTCCATGCTTCGACGGCCTCGAGCGAGCTCGTCGGCGTGTCCTCCCAGCGCGTGCGCAGCTGCGTGAGAGTGAGGTCGCGGGCAATCCTGCCGCCGCCCCACCAACGTGTCTGCTGCCCGTCCTCGGTGCGGAGCGCGGCACTGTATCCGACCACGACATCGGTGCGCCCGCACGCGAACCGAGGGTGCAGACGAACCCCGAGACGACGCGCTCGACGCACGAAATCAGCTTCACTATCAGCTGCCGTCGCAGCCGCTCGCAGGCGCTCCTCGAGGACCGCGCGATCCGTACGTGATGCCCCTGCGCGCTTGGCGGCGTTTTGTGCGGCCGCACTATCACACCTCGAGCCGCGGCCGCGCTCGCGTGACTCCACAACCAGGAGTCCATAACGGTGCTCGAGCACGTTACACGCCTTCTGAGCTCGCCGCTGGTCGTACCACGGACTCCACTTCGTGCCATCCTCACGCACGATGTTCGCTGCGATATGGATGTGGTCCCCGCCGTTTTTCGCACTCCCGTGATGGATCGCGACCCACCGGCATGGCGCTTTTCCATCGGTGCCGGTAAAGCCCATCTCACTCATGAAGTCTGAGGCGATGCGTCCCCAGACCTCATCACCAAGGGCAGCTTCTTCTGGTGACAGGGAGAGCGAGCAGTGCCAGACATGGGTGGCCTCGATCTCGCCATTCCACTCCACTTGCCCGGTGGCCGGGTTGAAGCGGCGTGCCTTGCCTGTGGGGAAGGTGCCTGTCTCGTGCATATACGCGTCCAAGCGCGTTGCGATCTCGTCGGCCTGTGAGACGCTGATCGTCTCCCAGTCACCCCACTTGTGCACGATGTCGCGCGAGCCTGCGATCACGTGCGGGTTCTCGTGCTCATTGGCGCGCCCTGGTCCCACCAGGTAGCGCATAAGCCCGCCAGTGTCGCCGCCGCTGACGATGTTGGGAATCATCGCCGTACCCCATCGAGGCGAGCGTTAATTTCTTCGATCGTATCAGCCACGCCTGTTACGACAGCCTCGAAATCCTCTGGCACCTCGTGCACCGTGTTCGCATGGTGCGCAATCTGATTGAGGTTCGTCATTGCGCCCTCAAGTTGACGCCGATAGGCCCGAAGCAGCTCAATCAACTCTTCCGCATGAGCTAGCTCAGCAATCTCTTCAGAGGTGGTGACCGGGTGAAGCGCTGCCTCCACCACAAACCGAGACAGCGACACGCCACGAAGACGAGCGCCCTCCTCAATGAGAGCGCGCTCCGACGACGTCAACGACACAAGCAACCGAGACCGCTGAAACCCTCGCACCGACCGCCGCGCCCTGCGAGCCGTCCGAGAATGCGACACTGCTTCACTACTCATCTGACCCGCCTCCCTCACATGTTCTTCAAGCCAGCGCAGCGATCCTTTGGACCACACTTTCAGTGTGCCACGTGACGCCATATGCGTCGCGCCAAAAGCTTAATACCGATATCGGTATTATACAGCTTGCTACGCGAATCTTACTTCGTGGGACACAGCGCAGACCGCGCATGACAACGCAAGGACACAACCTCAACGTTCGCACCCAAAAACTCAGCCCAGTTCCTTCGTTCCGGGCGGACCGCGAATGCGGTTCGTCCGGGTCCTCGACGCTCACGCTCCGCGCTCTTTCTGGCCGATCTTTGCGTGCTTTCCGTGCCGCTTCGTGGGCTTTGCTGACGTGGTCGCTGTCCTTGCATCGTGCAAGTGAACAAACAAGACGCTGGGAGATAACACTGGCCTGATGTGCTCATGTCGTTTCGGTTTGGTTGGGGTGGGGTCGCGCCCCCCATGGAGGGGGCGCGACTGCCACGTCGCCCCGCTCATCCGTTCCGCCTGGGGGAGCGCCCTTGCGTGCTTGTGCTCCTTGTGCGCGTACGCCGACACGGTACTAGTACCAGGCGCCGCACTCGGTGGTGCCACCAACGAAAGGACACACCCATGAACCCGCTCGACAAGCTCCTCCAGAAAGATGAGCACCGAGAAGCCGTGCTCCGTGCGCTCGGCAGTGCACACACCGCCCTCGATGACGCCGTTGCGAACTACCGTCTCGCGTTCAAAGCAGCTACCTCGATTGGATGGTCGAAAGCCGACCTCACCAAGGCTGGCTTCCCCGACCCAACCCGTCTACCCAAAGCCGCCACCAGGAGCGGCAGCGGCGCTGAGTCCTGACGATACCTACTCCTCTCGGAAGCCTAAAGCGCCCAAACATGTGCGGCGGGGACAGACTAAGCGCTGTCCCCGCCGCATCCGTATCGGCCGCCTCATCGCACGCTAAGCGTCGTTACGATCGCGCTCCTGCCTGCGCTTAGCAAGTGCTCGCGTCACCGTCGACCGATGCACCCCCAACGTCGATGCGATTTGCTTGTGCGTCATTCCCGCCTGAAACATCGCCTCAGCCGCCTCCAGGCGATCCCCAGTCACCCGCGGTCGACGCCCACCAACACGCCCCTCAGCTCGAGCATGAGCCAGCCCCCTGCGCGTATTCTCACGAATCGTCGACACCCGTAGTTGGGCCAACACAGCCATGATCCCAATGATCGCTTCACCCATCGGCGTGGACCCGTCGACGTCCAGGAACGGCTCGGTCAGGGACCGGAGCCGCACCCCACGCCTGCCCAGATCCCGGATCACGTCGATCGCGATTCTCTCAGAGCCCGCCAACCGATCCAGCGCGCGGACAACAAGCACATCACCCTCACGCAGATACTCCATACATGCATCCCACGCGGGACGGTGCTCGAGCCGAGAACTCACGCCGCGGTCGACGAACACCCGCTGCGCGCCAGCCGCCCGCAGCTCTGCTTCCTGCGCGTCCGTGGCCTGCTCACGCGTCGATACGCGCGCATACCCAACGATCGCCACGCCAACCTCCTACGACCCCAACCTGAATACCGCACACCCTAACGTGTGTACCCGTCATACTGCGTCGGCGTATACGGCCGTACCGACCGCTCATCCGCACGCTGAACATACGCATGACCGGGTGGCATCACCCCCGCCGGAAACGCGGCCGACGTAACGGCATGAGCCCTACGTGCCTCGATGGACACAATTGGTCGGTGCTGCTTCTCCGCCTCGGTGAGGGGTCGAACTGCGTAGGACAACACCTCTGCCATAGGACCGGCATCATGGCGATCCTGGTAGTAGAAACGCGCAGCTACCAACCCGTCGCGTAGCGGGTTGGTCACTCCCGCGAGGATCTGCGCCTGGGACACAGGAGCGAAAGCATCGGCATCCACGTAATAACCTGCATGATGAGCGAGCTCTGAGAAGAACACGAACTGGCTGCGTGTGTTGCCCTCGCGAAACGCATGAACCTGGTTGATGGCGGCCCATCGTTGCGCGAGCGCGTCGACGAAATCATCGACGTCCAGGCCGCGCAGGTAGTCGGCATGACGAATTGCGTCGTACTCGCGCTCGGCCGCTCGCCTCAGCTCAGGACCGGCACGGTAGTACTCATGTGCAACGGAGCGATCAGCCGGATCATAATCAGGGAATCCGGACACATCAGGTCCATACTTGACCAACGGACCAAGCATCGGGGTCGTACGCTCAACGCCCGCCCACTCGTAAACGTCCTGGAAAATATGCCGGTGAATGGCCTTCATGTGGTCGTAATCAAACAACCCCAGGATCGGATTATCTCGGAGCTCGATAAGGCGCAAGCTCGCCCAGTGTTCCTCCAACGCTCGCAACGCGCGTTCCGAATCAACCCCGTATGGCAACTCGCCGCCGCCGGTGAACTTGTTGCGCAGTACCTGAGTACCCGGGATGAAATACTCATCCCAACTCGGATCCTCACTCATGCGAATACCCGAACTTCTCGTACAGGTACCTTTCTCCCGCACTACCTGCTTCTTCGACCGTGAGCTCGCCCGTGGCCGTCTTCCACTGAAGGTCACGAAGATGAGCATCAGTAACAACGTGCCCAGCAAGATTCAGTGCAGCGTCAGCGAAAGCGATCGATGCTCGTGCTTCCTCATTGGTGCGGATCTGATCGTTAGCCATAACGTTCTCCCTTGATTGATCGGCAACGCCGCCGTGAGCTTTCATCGTACGCCGGGGTGCATAAACGGTCAACCATCATCGTTGTGCACCGTTGGATTTGCACCTGGTTTCTGCACCCGATTTCTGGCGACTTTCGGTTCACGTTAGGGCTATTGCGCGGTGGGTGCGATAACGGCCGTTTACGCACCCGCCACCACGCCAAGATTCACGGCCGTCACGAACACCCACACGCACACGAACGCCGCTACTGAGGACACCACGAAAGCGGCTATCGCCGCACCGATATGAAAGCCGACGGACGGATTCATTCGTCTGACGCACATGACGTATAGGGCATGGATCAAGCAATTCCACCACAGAGTCCCCAGAAATAGGAACGGCATGATCAAAGACTTGGGGTCACCATGGTCGACTGCCTGCCCATAGAGCCGCACAACGGCGACAGTAGCGACCGTAAGAAATGCCAGACTTGGCAGCGCCCACAAGCGCCACCACCTCCAACGCCACCCGTTGTCCTCCGGCATGGCTATGACGCCATGGGTGCGCCATGGATTCACCGGGGCGTTCGTATTCGGGTAAACGATCGGTTCGAGGTAGCTCAGATCCTCGTGTGTAGGTGCTGGTGATGCCACGGGTGCTGACTCAGCTGCGTGTGCGCGGCCCCGTTCCTCCTCGAGGGCCATGATCATCGCCCACTCCTCATCAATCGACAAGGCGCGAGGTGCCACTGGGTCACTGCTCTCCTGCGCGGACTGGGGCGGGCTCGGTTTGCTGTGAGGCTCGTCGTCGATGCTCATACCGTGATCATCCCCCATCGCGTGCACACCTGCGTCCATCTCACACCGTCCGGCGAATCGGCCACCACGTCATACCCTGCCAATACGGCGTATCAAGGCGCGTCTCTTCGACAACGCCTCCAACATCGGGTGCATGCACCATGATCGGGTGCCCAGCCGCGTCTGTGCCGGCATAGACGCCGATATGATCAACGTAGCCTCCCGGCGTGTGTGAGAACCCGATCATATCGCCAACGACAAGCTGATCGCGGGCAATCGATGCCGCGTCAGAGTACTTGGTGATCTGATCGGCCGTGCGCACCGATGCTGGGAACGGGTGGCCGAGCTCGGCATAAGACAGCACGATGAGGCCCGAGCAGTCAACGCCAGCGCTTGTTTCCCCGCCCCACACGTAGGGTGTGCCCAGGTGGGTGCGGGCCTGCGCAAGAAGTGTGCCGTCGCCCGAGGGCTCCGAGGTCACTGTCTCAACAAAACTAGCCTGCGCCTCACGAATACTCTTCACATATCCCTGCGTCTCCTTAAACGGCGGAATCCCACCCCAGGACCTCACCGCGCCCGGCCCCGCGTTATATGCCGCGAGAGTCAGGTCGACGCGATCCCCTGAGACGAGGCCGGAGGCAAGCCAGGAGTCAACGTTCTGAGCGAGCTCGCACATGTACAGGCCCTGCGAATAGATCGAATCCGCCCCGTTGGTGATGTCAGCTCGCCCATCCCCATCCCCATCATGACCATGGGTGGCCCACGTGCCTGGCATGAACTGAGAGATCCCTCGAGCCCCGGCCGGGCTCGTAATCTGAGGGTCCCACGTGTGCGCCGACTCATGGTCGGCTTGTGCCGCGATCAGCGACGGCGATACAACGTCGCACGCTTGGCCAGCGCGCCACACCACATCCTGGTATTCCTCGGGCACACCCGACACGCGCCCACTCCCACCTCGAGCGTGCCCAGTATGCGCATTCGACTCACTGAGCATCGCAACAGGCATCAGAGCTGCTCCAGGAAGCACAAAAAGCGCGACGACAAAGACACCCAGCCCCTTCTTCACAGTGCCCTGCCTCGATGAGCCTGCACCTCGGCCGCCGGAGTGGGCACATGGACCTGAGCTCCTCGAACAGTCAGGCGCTCTGGCGTAGCAGCATCAACGATTGCCCGAATCCGGTCAGGTCGAAAACCGGCGCTCCTCGAGGTGCCATCATCAAGGATCGGCGCCTGCAACAGCCCTTCACTGCGCAGCTGCTCAACGAGATCCGGACGCTTGCTTAAGTCAACCACCTCATAGGTGATCCCAGCACGATCCAACACCTGGCGTGTGAGATGGCACGACGGGCAATGGGGGGTTGTATAGATCGTGAGCGTCGGGGCATCTGGGGTAGGGTTCATAATTCCTCCTTCCCCCTCCCCGTAGCCACGTGAACGCACACGTTCCCTTCCACGCAACCATGCCAATATGGCATACTAAAGGGGAGCCGAACAGCGTCACCTGTCCGACTCCCCGGGTATCCGGGCTGGTCTCAGCGCCCGATGAGAGCGCTGAGCAGGAATGCAATCGCCCAGATCAGCTGCGGCAGTGTCGTTACCACTGCTACAGCGATCTGGGCTTTCTGCTTCCCATCTAGACCCGACCGCCTTGCTCGAAGCGGTCGCCTGTCTTTCGCCATGACCCAGTCACCTCCTCTCGTCGGTGTCAACTCCCCGGCAGGAATACTGCTGGTCCGGGGTCGACGCCGCGGAGGCCCCACAATTCTCTCACGCACACCCATCAACAGCACTGACACCACATCCCATTGCTGGCAGTGCTGGCAATGCCGACATTGCCGGTGTTCAACTTGGGGTGTTGGATCCACCTGTGTGGGCCACGTCAACTGCCTTTCGGGGGAAACGGAATTGGAGACTCCCACGTGGCCGCTGTCCCATCAGACCGCATCCAGTGCACGCGGATAGCCCGGTGCCCCTCTGCCGCAATAGACTCTTCGTATATGAAGGAAAGAGAGGCGTGAGAGTCGATACTAGTTGGCATTGAATCAGCCTCGACGCCAAAGGCAACATGTTTCGCGAGGCATTCAATTTCGACACCGTTGACGGTCTCCGCCCCCATGTTCACCAGTCGGTAACGAGCCCCGCTGGACCAGCGCAACTCCCACGGTGGCGCTTGCTGCTGCTTTGCGACGGCACTTGCCAGCACCTCCAGAGATTGGGCAACCTTCTCAGCTGCTTCTCTCTCCTCCTTCGATTTGCGCGCCTGAAACACCGAAATAACGGCACAGACGGCGGAGACAAGACCACCTATGACTCCCAGTAGACTAAGACACCCTTGAAAATCCATGATCGTCTTCTATTCCTTCCCATTGAGGTCCTTCGATCGAAAGCACGTTGCTTGAAAACTAAGCCTACCGTCGCCCCTTGGGAATCCTGTCCGCGGCAAGCGGCTCATACCTGCGCCCCCGCTTCTTCTCTGCCCGAGCGAGTGCGACTGTCATTGCCTCGACGATCCACGCCTCGAAAGAGGCAGGTCCGCCCTCGAGCACGCCGTCGATATAAGCTGCGCGACACCGGCCAGCAATGTCGGCACTCACCCGTGCGGTCACCTTGACAATACGCTCATCCGTATCGCTGGCATTGCCAGCATTGCCAGCGTTGACGGCTTTGCTGGCGCGTGTGGCACGGCTGGTCGATGTCGTCTCCCGTGGGGGTGCGATAACGGCGGCGGGCCCCGTACTGAGGTCTGACTTGATCGGTGTTGGCCTACGCGGAGTCATCGGCCGTTCTCCTCGAGGTTGGTGAGCATGGTTGCAGCGTGGTGCGCGTAAGTCTCCAACAATTCGGCGGGGGCACCGGGGTACTCATCGAGGCCCATTTGGGCCTCCGCAGCATCGGAGATCACCACGCGCCGAGGAATCGGAGGTTCGAACAGAGGAAGCCCCTTCGAGTTGCAGGCGTCTCGCACGTCATCAAGCCAATGAGAGCCAGCAACGGTACCCGCCTCATGCATGTTTACCAGGACCCCAACGACGCTGAGGGCCGAGTTGAGGTAATGGCGAACGACACCGACAGTGTCGAGCAGGTGCGCCAATCCCGTTGTCGACAGTAGCTTCGACTGAGTAACGATGAGTACACCGTCGGCCGCGGTCAGCGCATTCGAGGTCAGTAGGTCCAGGGCCGGTGCACAGTCGATCAGAACCACGTCGAAGTCCTCTTCGACAAGCGCGAGCTGTTCAGCGAGCCGCGCTTCGCGGCCAGGGCCAGCGATGACTAGCTCATCGCGCACAGCTGCCAAGGCCTCCCCTCCTGACGGGGCAAGGAATACGTGCTCCCACATTGACGTCGTAATGACGTCGGGGAGCGAAAGATCGGAGCGTGTAGACAGGGCGTTGGCTACACCAGCCTGATTCTCAACCAGCGGAGGGGAGGCGAGCAGAGAGCTGACGTTGGCCTGGGGATCCAAGTCGACAACCAGGACGCGGTGGCCGTCGTGGGCCAGGGCGTTGGCGAGGTGGAAGGTGGTCACTGTCTTGCCGACCCCACCTTTCTGATTGGCGATCGCGATGACGTGCATGATGGTTTCTCGTTTCTCTGAAATCGTTGGGGCTGTTGGTGGCTGGCATTGCCAGCAATGCCAGCGTTGCCGGGTTATCTGGTTATGCTGGCGAGTGGATGCGGGTTGCTGCGAGAACTGCGTTGCGAGCTCGGGGGGATGGCGCGATGTAGCGGACGGTCGTCTGGAGCGATGCATGGCCCAGGAGTTCGCGCACAGTGAGCAGGTCATGCTCGGCCGAGTACGCCTTCGTTGCGTACCGATGGCGTAGCTTGTGCAGCGTCCATGTGCCAGGCAAAATACGGCGTCCGATCTGTGAGACGGAATTGGCGGCCATATGTCCACCGCAGCGCCCAGGAAAAGCGAACTGCCCCGTCGATGCGCATCTGTCGGTGATTGCTCGAGCCAGGTCAGCCGTGATCGGTACAGTTCTCGTCCGTCCCCCCTTCCCTCGCACGAAGAGGTTCCAGCCGTCAGCATCCTCGTATACATCACCGGCCTCGACCTGAGCGATCTCCACGCACCGCAGGCCAGCCTCGGCCGCCAACCGCAGAATGAGAGCATCACGTGGACTCGCACGATCAACACAGTCGACCAGGACGGAGTCAGGGATGGGGCGTGGGGCTCCTGAGGGGCGGCGTATGCGCGGGAGCACAGCGGCGATGTTGCCACAATGGGAAGTGGAGTCGAGCCATCCGAAGAACTTTCGGAACGTGCTGTAGTAGGCGTGTCTCGTTTCATTGGCCCATGTCCGCAGGCCACACCACTCCACCAAGGATCCTGGATCAAGATCTGTGGGAGATGTGTCGGGGAACGCGCGAGCCAGTTGCAGCACATGGTTCCGTTTAGTGCGGATTGAGGTCGCAACGAGCCCCTGAGAGCGCAGGAAGACGATGAAGTTGTCAACGTGCTCCTCCCACATCAGAGGCGTCGGCAGTTCCAAGACATGATGACGGTGAGTGCTCATGGTCCTCAACGTTTCCATCTACGAGGAAATGACAGGACCCAGCGTTCGCTGCTGGCAATAGTGGTGATGCTGGCTTAGCTGGCAGTGCCGGTAATGCTGGCATACATGACAATGCTGGCAAACAGGTAAGTACGTCGAGGATCGCCAAGGTCGCCAGTAAAGAAATATGACAGAAAGTCAAGGCGTATCCGTGGGTCGTCGGTTCAAGCCCGACTTGGGGCACCACCACCCACACCAGGGTCCGCCGGCGTCGCGCCTGACGAACCAGCTGGCCACGGCCTCGTTCTCGTGAAACCCTGCACATATCACACGCTGCCTTGACTCGCGATGCGACTCACGGTATCCTGAGTATTTGCGCCTTATCATGCCCGAGGTGACCCGTATCCAGCCGTCGTAACAGGCGCTTGACGGACCAGGACGCGTCAGATAATGGGTGATAAGGCAGCGTGCGCACCGTTCATGCAGGGAAGGATCCCCTTTGGCTGCCAACAGCACCGCCAAACAGCCCAAGCACCGCATCTCATTCGCCAAGCTTCGTGAACCCCTCCAGGCCCCCAATCTGCTGGGTCTGCAGGTCGAAAGCTTCGACTGGCTGCTGGGCAACGACGCGTGGAAGGCCCGCGTCGAAGCCGCTCAGGCATCCGGCCGTAACGACGTCCCCGACGTCTCCGGCCTCGAAGAAATCTTCCACGAGATTTCCCCCATCGAGGACGTTGCAGGCACCATGAGCCTGTCGTTCCACGACCACCGCCTCGAATCCCCCAAGTACTCCATGGAGGAAGCCAAGGCGAAGGACTACACGTACTGTGCACCCATGTACGTGACCGCCGAGTTCATGAACTACGAGACCGGCGAAATCAAGTCCCAGACCGTGTTCATGGGCGACTTCCCGCTCATGACCCCTCGCGGTACCTTCATCATCAACGGCACCGAGCGTGTCGTCGTCTCCCAGCTCGTGCGTTCCCCCGGCGTGTACTTCGAGAAGCTCTCGGACCGCTCGTCGGACAAGGAGACTTTCGGCGCGAAGGTCATCCCCTCGCGTGGCGCATGGCTCGAGTTCGAGATCGACAAGCGCGACACCGTCGGCGTGCGCATCGACCGCAAGCGTAAGCAGTCGGTGACCCATTTCCTCAAGGCCGTCGGCATGACCGAATCCGAGATTCGCGACACCTTCGCCGACTACCCCGTCCTCCTCGAAACCCTCGAGAAGGACACGGTCGCCACGCAGGAAGAGGCCCTGCTCGACATCTACCGCAAGCTGCGCCCCGGCGAGCCCGCGAACGTCGACGCCGCCCAGACGCTGCTCAACAACTTCTACTTCGACTCTCGTCGCTACGACCTCGCCAAGGTCGGCCGCTACAAGATCAACAAGAAGCTGGCCATCGAAGCCGATCCCAAGGCCTCGACCCTGTCCCTCGAGGACATCGTCGCCACCGTCAAGTACCTCCTCGCCCTGCACCAGGGCGACAAGACCTTCGCCGGCACCCGAGGCGGCGAACCCGTCGAGGTCCGCGTTGAGGTCGACGACATCGACAACTTCGCCAACCGTCGCATCCGCGCCGTCGGCGAGCTCATCCAGGGCCAGGTCCGCACCGGCCTCGCCCGCATGGAGCGCACCGTGCGCGAGCGCATGACCACCCAGGAGACGGACTCGATCACGCCCCAGACGCTGATCAACATCCGCCCCGTCGTGGCCGCGATCAAGGAGTTCTTCGGAACCTCCCAGCTCTCGCAGTTCATGGACCAGAACAACCCGCTGGCCGGCCTGACCCACAAGCGCCGTCTCTCGGCCCTGGGCCCCGGCGGCCTGTCCCGTGACCGCGCGGGCATGGAAGTTCGAGACGTCCACCCCTCGCACTACGGTCGTATGTGCCCGATCGAGTCCCCTGAAGGCCCGAACATCGGCCTCATCGGCTCGCTCGCGACCTTCGCGCGCATCAACCCCTTCGGCTTCATTGAGACGCCCTACCGCGTCGTCAAGGACTGCAAGGTTACCGACGAAATCCGCTACCTCACCGCCGACGATGAGAAGGGCCACTTCATCGCCCAGGCCTCGTCGCCCCTGACGGCGGACGGCACCTTCGCCGAGCACGACGTCCTGTGCCGTGTCGCCGGCGAAGACCCGACCCTGATCGCCCGCGATCGCGTGGACTACATGGACGTCTCCGCACGTCAGATGGTGTCCGTCGCCGCGGCGTTCATTCCCTTCCTCGAGCACGACGACGCGAACCGAGCCCTCATGGGCGCGAACATGCAGCGTCAGGCCGTGCCGCTGCTCACCACGGAAGCCCCGCTGGTCGGCACCGGCATGGAGATGCGCGCCGCGCACGACTCCGGCGAAATGATCCTCGCCGCCCACTCCGGCGTCGTCTCCGAGGTCTCTGCGGACCTGATCGTCGTCTCCACGGACGAGGGCGGCCGCGACTCCTACCGCCTCGAGAAGTTCGAACGCTCCAACCCCGGTAACTGCACCAACCAGCGCGTTATCGTGGACGAGGGTGACCGCGTCGAGGTCGGCGACGTCCTGGCCGACGGCCCCGCCACCTCCAACGGTGAGGTCGCGCTCGGCAAGAACCTGCTCGTCGCCTACATGTCGTGGGAAGGCCTCAACTACGAGGACGCTATCATCCTGAGCCGTCGCGTCGTGGAAGAGGACATTCTCACCTCGATCCACATCGAGGAATACGAGGTCGACGCCCGCGAGACCAAGCTCGGTGAGGAAGAGATCACCCGCGATATCCCCAACGTCTCCGAGGAATCTCTCGCAGACCTGGATGAGCGCGGCATCATCCGCATTGGCGCCGAGGTTACCGCCGGCGACATCCTCGTCGGTAAGGTCACCCCGAAGGGAGAGACCGAGCTGACCTCCGAAGAGCGCCTGCTGCGCGCCATCTTCGGTGAGAAGGCCCGCGAGGTGCGCGACACCTCCCTGCGTGTCCCCCACGGCGAAGAGGGCATCGTTATCGGCGTCCGCGAATTCAACGACGACGAAGACGACCTCAACCCCGGCGTCCGCCAGACCGTGCGCGTCTACGTCGCCCAGCGACGCAAGATCACGATCGGCGACAAGATGGCCGGCCGCCACGGCAACAAGGGCGTCGTGTCCAAGATCCTCCCGGTCGAGGACATGCCCTTCCTCGCCGACGGCACGCCCGTCGACATCATCCTCAACCCGCTGGGTGTCCCCGGCCGAATGAACGTCGGCCAGGTGCTCGAGTACCACCTTGGTTGGCTCGCCCACCAGGGCTGGGATGCCTCGGCCGCTGTTGAGGCCGGCGAAGAGTGGGCGGCGCACCTGCCCGCTGACGGCATCAAGACCGAGCCCGGCACCCACGTCGCCACCCCCGTGTTCGACGGCCTCGAGGCCGACGAGCTCGCGGGCCTGCTGCGCAACGTGAACCCGAACCGCGACGGCGACGTCCTCACCAACTACGAGGGCAAGGCGCGCCTATTCGACGGCCGCTCCGGCGAGCCGTTCCCGTACCCGATCTCGGTGGGCTATACCTACATGCTCAAGCTCCACCACCTGGTCGACGACAAGATCCACGCCCGCTCCACGGGTCCGTACTCGATGATCACGCAGCAGCCGCTGGGCGGCAAGGCCCAGTTCGGCGGCCAGCGCTTCGGCGAGATGGAGGTGTGGGCGCTGGAGGCCTACGGCGCCGCCTACGCCCTCCAGGAGCTGCTGACCATCAAGTCCGACGACACCACGGGCCGCGTCAAGGTCTACGAGGCCATCGTCAAGGGCGAGGACATCCCCGAGCCCGGCATCCCCGAGTCCTTCCGAGTCCTCATCCAGGAAATGCGCTCGCTGTGCCTGAACGTCGAAGCTCTCGACGCGGCCGGCAACGTCATTGACCTGCGTGAGCAGGACGAAGACTTCAATGCGCGTGAGGACCTGGGCATCACCCTTGATGCTCGTCCGAACGCTGCGGCGACCATCGATGCGATCTGATAGGGAGAGATAACTTTGCTGGACGCCAAAACGTTCGACAGCCTGAAGATCACTCTGGCCACCGGCGACGACATCGCCGTCTGGAGCCACGGTGAGGTGAAGAAGCCGGAGACCATCAACTACCGTACGCTCAAGCCCGAGCGCGACGGCCTGTTCGGTGAGCAGATCTTCGGCCCCACCCGCGACTGGGAGTGCGCGTGTGGCAAGTACAAGCGCGTGCGCTACAAGGGCATCGTGTGCGAAAAGTGCGGTGTCGAGGTCACTCGCTCGCGCGTTCGTCGTGAGCGCATGGGTCACATCGACCTCGCCGCCCCCGTCACGCACATCTGGTACTTCAAGGGTGTTCCCTCGCGCTTGGGCTACGTGCTCAACCTCGCGCCCAAGGACCTCGAGAAGGTCATCTACTTCGCTGCCTACATGATCACCGAGGTCGACGAAAAGGGTCGCCACGAGGATCTGGCTGAACTGCGCGCCGAACTCGAAGTGCAGAAGAAGCAGATGGAGAACAACCGCGACGCCACGATTAACGACTTCGCGGAGCAGCTCGAGTCCGACATGGCCGCCCTCGAGAAGGACGGCGCCTCGCAGGCCGAGCGCGAGCGCGCTCGCAAGCAGGGCGAGCGTGAGATGGCCAAGATTCGCCGCCGCTTCGACGGCGACATCGAAGGCCTCGAGGCCGTGTGGGAGCGCTTCAAGGGCCTCAAGGTCGGCGACCTTGAGGGCGACGAGCGCCTCTACCGCGCGATGGTGGCCCGCTACGGCACCTACTTCAAGGGTGACATGGGCGCAGCCGCCATCCAGAAGCGCCTGGAGACCTTCGACCTGGAGGGCGAGGTCGCCGCGCTGCGTCAGACCATCGCCTCGGACTCCGGCCCGCGCAAGGCACGCGCCATCAAGCGCCTGAAGGTCATCAACGCCTTCGTCGCGACCGGCAACTCGCCGGCCTCGATGGTCCTCACCAAGATCCCCGTGATCCCGCCGGACCTGCGCCCCATGGTTCAGCTGGACGGTGGCCGCTTTGCGACCTCCGACCTCAACGACCTGTACCGCCGCGTCATCAACCGCAACACCCGACTCAAGCGCCTGCTCGAGCTGGGCGCCCCCGAGATCATCGTCAACAACGAGAAGCGCATGCTTCAGGAGTCCGTTGACGCCCTCTTCGACAACGGCCGCCGCGGCCGCCCCGTTGCGGGCCCGGGCAACCGTCCGCTGAAGTCGATCTCGGACATGCTCAAGGGTAAGCAGGGTCGTTTCCGTCAGAACCTGCTCGGTAAGCGCGTCGACTACTCGGGTCGTTCCGTTATCGTCGTCGGCCCGCAGCTGCAGCTGCACCAGTGCGGTCTGCCCAAGCAGATGGCCCTGGAGCTGTTCAAGCCCTTCGTCATGAAGCGCCTGGTCGAGAAGAACTACGCGCAGAACGTCAAGGCCGCCAAGCGCAAGGTGGAGCGTCAGCGCCCCGAGGTGTGGGACGTCCTCGACGACGTCATCCGTGAGCACCCCGTGCTGCTTAACCGTGCACCTACGCTGCACCGCCTCGGCATTCAGGCGTTCGAGCCCCAGCTGATTGAGGGTAAGGCCATCCAGCTGCACCCCCTCGCCTGTGGTGCCTTCAACGCCGACTTCGACGGCGACCAGATGGCTGTCCACCTGCCGCTGGGCGCTGAGGCGCAGGCCGAGGCCCGCATCCTCATGCTGTCGACGAACAACATCCTCAAGCCCTCCGACGGTCGCCCCGTGGCCATGCCGTCGCAGGACATGATCATCGGTCTGTTCCACCTGACCTCGAACCCCGACCCGTCGGTCCCGGTCGAGAAGGACGAAGACGGAAACCCCGTGATTCCGTACTTCTCCAGCCAGGCGGAGGCCCAGATGGCGTTCGACGCCGGCAACCTGGACCTGAACGCGACCGCGCGCATCCGCTTCGCCGACGGCACCGTGCCGCCCGAGGGCTGGGAAGCCCCCGAGGGCTGGGAGAGTGGCGACGAGCTGATCCTCGAGACCAGCCTCGGCCGCGCGATCTTCAACGAGCAGCTGCCCACCGACTACCCGTTCGTCAACGAGGTCGTCGGCAAGAAGCAGCTCGGCAACATCGTGAACACGCTGACCCAGCGTTACCCGAACGTGCTCGTGGCAGACTGCCTCGACGCGCTGAAGTCGGCCGGCTTCCACTGGTCGACCTGGTCGGGTATCACGATCGCGTTCTCCGACATTCAGGCCTCCCCGCGTAAGCGCGAGATCCTCGCCCGCTACGAGGCGAAGGCCGCCGAGATCGTCGAGCAGTTCGAGACCGGTATCATCCTCGAGGAAACCCGCTACGAGGAGCTCGTCAAGCTGTGGCTGCAGTGCACCGAAGAGGTCGCTGAGGACATGCGTGCGAACTTCACCGAGCGCAACACCGTGTACCGCATGGTGAACTCGGGCGCCCGTGGTAACTGGTCGCAGGTTCAGCAGATCGCCGGTATGCGTGGCCTCGTGTCCGACCCGAAGCAGAAGCTGATCGAGCAGCCCATTAAGGCGAACTACCGTGAGGGCCTGACCGTTCTCGAGTACTTCATCGCTACGCACGGCGCCCGTAAGGGCCTGGTCGATACGGCTCTGCGTACCGCCGAGTCGGGCTACCTGACCCGTCGTCTGGTCGACGTCTCGCAGGACGTCATCGTCCGCGAGGCCGACTGTGGCACGCGTGCCGGCCTGAAGATCGACATCGCTCACAAGAACGAGTTCGGTGAGTGGGAGGCGTCCGAGACCATCGAGACGACCGCCTACGCCCGTAACCTCGCCCGTGACGCGGTGAACGAGGCCGGAGAGGTCATCATGCCTGCGGGCACCGACCTGGGTGATGACCAGCTCGCCGAGCTGGTTGCCGCCGGCGTCGAGCAGATCGTCTGCCGTTCCGTCCTCACCTGTGAGTCGCAGGTCGGCACCTGTGCGGCCTGCTACGGCCGTTCCCTGGCCACCGGCAAGCAGGTCGACATCGGCGAGGCCGTCGGCATTATCGCCGCCCAGTCGATTGGCGAGCCCGGCACCCAGCTGACGATGCGTACGTTCCACACCGGTGGCGCCGCCTCCGCTGCGGATATTACGCAGGGTCTGCCCCGTGTTCAGGAACTTTTCGAGGCCCGTAGCCCGAAGGTCGAGGCGAAGATGAACGAGGCCGCCGGCCGCGTCCACATCGACGACGAAGACCCGAGCGCGCGTAAGGTCGTCATCACCCGTGACGACGGCAAGGAAGACCTGGTCATCGAGGTCTCGCGTCGCCAGAAGCTCCTCGTTTCCGAGGGCCAGCATATCGAGGCCGGCACCCCGCTGACCGAGGGCCAGCTGGACCCCAAGGAAATCCTGCGCATCATGGGCCGCAACGTGGCTCAGAAGATGCTCGTGGACGAGGTCCAGAAGGTGTACCGCGACCAGGGTGTTGGTATCCACGCCAAGCACATCGAGGTCATCGTCCGCCAGATGCTGCGCCGCGTCACCATCCTGGAGCCCGGCGACACGACGTTCATGCCCGGCGAGCTCGTCGACCGCATGGCGTACCTGACGCAGAACCGTCGCGTCGCAGCCGAGGGCGGCCAGCCCGCCTCGGGCCGCCAGATGCTGATGGGCATCACGAAGGCGTCGCTGGCCACGGATTCGTGGCTGAGCGCTGCGTCCTTCCAGGAGACCACCAAGGTCCTGACCGAGGCCGCCATGAACGGCAAGTCGGACTCCCTGGTGGGCCTCAAGGAGAACGTCATCCTCGGTAAGCTCATCCCGGCCGGCACCGGCCTGTCGCGCTACAACGACGTCATCGTCGAGCCGACGGCTGAAGCCATGGCGAACTCGAACTACTCCGAGGCCGACTTCGGTGACGGCTCCGTGTCCGAGGACTTCCTCGACGCGCTGGGCGCCATCGACTTCGGCATGAACTTCCGCGAGTAATCCGGTTCGTGACCGCTTGGGGCCCCGGCCTCGTCCGTGAGAACGTGACGAGGCCGGGGCCTTTTTGCCCGCCGGGGTGCGGGTGGTGCGTGCAGCAGCGGGGGAGTGTGGTTGTGGAGGCTTGCTCCTGGTGTTGGTGGCCTGTGTTCTTGCCGGGCATGCGATGTTGCTGGCTACTGCGCCGTGGCGCCCTCGGCCTCGCGTAAACGTGTTTTGCGGGGTTAGGACGGGCTTGTTATGCCCAGTGGTGGAGCTGCGGCCTGATATGTAGTTCCATCGACCTGTTCATGCGCACGTTAACCCGCTAATTCGAGTGTTGGACCCCTAACTCGCACGTTAACCCGCTAATCAGAGCGTGGGCGCACCTGCCCATCAACGGAATAGCGGGTTAACGTGCGGAATAGCGGGTTAACGTGCAGATCTCCCGAACGGTGCTTATAGAGAGCGTCGACTCCGCTCCCTACGAGTGGTAGGGGCACACGGGTAGTTGGCTGAGGATAATTCAGCTCTGAGAAGCCGATGAGACACACTCGTCAGTGGGAATGCTAGTCATGACATGCTGTTCCACCGGCTAGCGGATGGAAGTAAGCGTAGACAGGCACGTTGCAGAACTAATGCTTGCGGGGCCCGTGGATCCTTGCCTCAGATGGAGGTCTGGGCATGGCCCATAGACGCAACGACTCCTGAGCCACCGGTAGGTGATGGATTCCTAGCCTTGTCGCAACGCTAGCCCGGAAGGCGACGAGGTCGTCTGTATCGTGCCAGCGTACACGTACGACCCTCCATCCTGCATTGGTCAGATCGTGTTGACGAGCGAGCCACTTACCGGTGTTCTCGTGTACTTCCTGCTCGGTGTCTCCGAACTTTTTGCGGCCGTCGGGTTCGATGATGACCTTCAGATCAGGAAGAACAATATCTCCGAAATAGATGTGGTCTTCGACCGCGATCGGGAACTGGGTAACGACGCGACCCGAGTACAGGCTTTTGACAACCCAGAGAACTGTGGCCTCGAAAATATTGTCGCAGCCTCCGTCCGCTGCTTCGATGATCGCGTGAGCGCGCTGATAACTCGCATACTGCGCGTACCTGTCTAGTTCCTTGAGCATTTCGAGGCGAACGCGTTCGGACTTACGTCGCGAGTCTGCAACATTGAATCTGTCGAAGGCCGACAGAGCATGCATCGTCATGCACGTTGCGACGAAGGCGTCTCGCGGCTGGTCGTTGAGAGCAAGACGAACCACAGCCTCGATAGGGGACTCAGCCTCGAGCCCATCGATCTGCACGACACAGCGAGGTGGCATCTTTCTGCTGATTACCGGCGTACCGGGCACGACCGTTCGTCGATGGTGCACTGAGGGATAAGGTCGGACATGGAAGGGCGACTGACTGGGCCACGCCTCGACGCAGGAGTTCGTCGACCATGTAGGGATTCCGTGGAGAAGTAGGGCACTGTTCCCGGTGAAAACCAAATGTTGTGTGGACTGGTAGTCGAGTGCGTGTAGACGTGCGATGTTGATACTCCGCCAGATTTCCCACGGCTGTGCATTGCTGTCACCGTGCAGACGGACACGATAGCCGCGGCGGATGACGAGGATGTCCGGGTCATCAACGATGTTGGGACGACTGTGCCGGTGAGTTCTGAACGTCTCGATTGTGATCATGTGCCTGGTGTATATCTCGGAGTGAGTTGGGCGCCAGCCGTGTGGGGTGCCTTGTGTATAACGGTCGTCTGGAAGACGTGGGTGTGGATAAAAGGGCATTGATGGTTCGAATGCGTGAATGTCGGCGGAGTTTCGTGTCGCGGACATCCGCGAGGACGCACGTTAACCCGCTAATTCGAGTGCCGGACCGCTAACTCGCACGTTAACCCGCTAATCAGAGCGTGGGCGCACCTGCCCATCAACGGAATAGCGGGTTAACGTGCGGAATAGCGGGTTTACGTGCGTATGAACGGGTTTGCGTGCGAGTCGGAAGTAAGTCCGGGTGTGGCGCACGTGAATGCAGTGCAGTCGGGGTACCCAGCAGGTGATTGCTGGCGGCATGCCGGCTGCGCCGTGCTAGTGAACCCACCCTGGCGCTCGACAGATTGTGCGGCGAATCCGACAGAACGCACGAGGCCACACGACGCAGCGGTGACCGTGCGGTTGAATAGGTGGTGGCGGTTCCCAACTGCCCTCTGGTCTGCGGCGACCGACGTCGATGGAGACACAAACGGGGATGGAAAGGGAACTGATCTGGCTCTGGGATGCAGGGTTTCGGAATTAAAAGAGGACATCAACAATGCTTTCCATCAACTGGTCTGATGTGTGGAAGATGGTTGAGTCGATCAAGGTCCCCTTGATCGTCATCGTCGTGGCGCTGGCGCTCGCCATCATCGTCTCCCTCGCTGTTTTCAAGATGGGCAAGCCTGCCCGTAAGCTCACGCGCTCGACGGCCTGGGTCGCGGCGCTCATCGTCGTCGTCGTCGCCGTCGTGTCGATGCTGTACGGCGGCTTCAAGACGGTGCTCGACCTTGCGGCCGGCACCGGCGCCCTCACGGACGCGTCGAAGGTCCAGGTCGAAGAGCTGGGTAACGACATTTCGGACGAGGGCATGGTCCTCCTGAAGAACAACAACGGCGCTCTCCCACTGGCCAAGGGCTCCGCGATCAACGTGTGGGGCTGGGGCTCAACAAACCCGATCTACGGCGGCACTGGCTCCGGCTCGCTGTCGAAGGACAACCCGACGACCTCCCTCCTGGATGGCCTCCACAATGCTGGCTTCACCACGAACGATGAGTTGCGAACCTGTACACCTCCTACCGCGCTGAGCGTCCCGAGGTCGGCATGTTCAAGGCGGATTGGTCGCTGCCCGAGCCCACGCAGGACAAGTACTCCGACGACCTGCTCTCCAACGCGGCTGCCTTCGGTGGTACGGCGGTCGTGACGATCGCTCGCTCCGGCGGCGAGGGCTTCGATCTGCCGCGCGATGTCAATAAGGAGATGGCTGACAACCCGTACTTCAGCTACACGAACAACTCCGATGAGTACACGGACTTCGAGGACGGCCAGGGCTACCTTGAGCTGACGCGTCCCGAGAAGGACATGATCGAGCTGGCGAAGAAGACCTCGACGAAGACGGTCGTCGTCATCAACGCTGCGAACGCGTTCCAGCTGGGTGACCTCCAGGACGACCCGGAGATCGACGCGATCGTCTGGGCGATCCCCGGCGGCCAGGTGGGCTTCAACGCGCTGGGCCGCATCTTGGACGGCGAGGTGAACCCCTCGGCGAAGACCCCCGACACCTTCGCGCGCGACATTAAAGCTGGTCCCGCGGCGAACAACTTTGGCGACTTCCAGTACACGAATATGACGGAGTTCGCCCAGGATTACCCCTTCAACAAGGGCACGCAGACGCAGCCGTCCTTCGTCAACTACTCCGACTCGATCTACGTCGGCTACCGCTGGTACGAGACGGCGGCCGCTGACGCCGACGCCAGTGCGACGATGCCGACGACGGGTGCGAAGAACGGCCTCGTCCTGGGTGATCTCGCGGGCCTCGATTACAACGACGCGAAGTGGGATCAGCTCCTCGACCAGCTGTCCATCAAGGAGATGAACACGCTCATCTCCAAGGGCGGCTACGGCTCCCCGGCGATCTCCTCGATCGGCAAGCTGCGCGTCTCCGACGTGGACGGCCCCGCCTCGCTGAACAACAACTTCACGGGCGTTGGCTCGATCGGCCTGCCCTCCACGGTCTCCGTGGCGGCCACCTTCAACAAGGAGTTTGCGCGTACCTTCGGTGACGCGATCGGCACGATGGCGCACGACATCCTCTACACGGTCGCGAACTCGTGGATGTACGAGAACGGCCAGCCCGAGGTAACCCGCAACGCGTGGGAGTACATCACGTGGGTGGTAGCAGGAATCCTCATCCTGTCGCTGCTGGGCCTTGAGGTGGTGGCGATCCGCCGCTACCGCACCCGCAAGGCCGAGGCCGTGATCACCGTCGAACCCAACGCTTCGATCGACGAGGCCGAGACTGAGAAGGCGGACGAGTGACCGATCCGGGATTGCCCGGACGGCGCGGCCCTCGGGTGGCGGTGAGTATCGCTGACCCGTGGGGGAGGGCCCGCAGGCAAGAGCCTGCGGGCCCCTCCGCCTCGCACAGCAAATGGGATGACGTGAGTGCTGAAGAGCGCTGCGAGAGTCACTCAGACGGGAAGAGGTGTCGCCGCAGTAGGGGGACGAACCACCCCGGTACTGAACGACGTGAGCGCTTGGCCGCCCCGGCCTCGTCGATGAGGGGGGAACCACACGTCAGCCCCTTTGACGAATGGCGACGTTTCCCACTATCCTTGAGGATGGTTCCCGCCTCTGTGGAACCTCTGTGCCCGGGAAACCGGGAGCGGGCTCCGTCCGTCGGAGCTCCGGGCGTCATTCTCTGACCCTCGTGGTTATCATGGCGCGCCGGCCCCCAGCGGACACGTGTGCCCACGCGGGGGTTGCGCAGTCGCGGAAGACTGACAATCAGGGCCGCCCCTCGACGTGAGGGGAGGCCGCCGACGGAAAGAAACTGGAGACCCAGTGCCTACCATTCAGCAGCTCGTCCGCAAGGGACGTGTCTCGAAGCGCGCGAAGGTGAAGACCCCCGCGCTGAAGGGCTCCCCCCAGCGTCGCGGCGTGTGCACCCGTGTGTACACCACCACGCCGAAGAAGCCGAACTCGGCTCTGCGAAAGGTCGCCCGTGTGCGCCTTTCGTCCGGCATCGAAGTCACCGCCTACATTCCCGGTGAGGGCCACAACCTGCAGGAGCACTCGATCGTGCTCGTGCGCGGTGGTCGTGTGAAGGACCTGCCCGGCGTGCGTTACCGCATCGTCCGCGGCTCGCTCGACACCCAGGGTGTCCGCGGCCGTCAGCAGGCTCGTTCCCGTTACGGCGCGAAGAAGGAGAAGAAGTAATGCCTCGTAAGGGCCCCGCTCCCCGTCGCCCCCTCGTCGATGACCCGGTTTACGGCTCCAAGGTCGTGACCCAGCTGGTCAACCGCGTCCTCCTTGACGGCAAGAAGACCGTCGCCGAGCGCATCGTCTACGGCGCACTTGAAACCGTTCGCGAGCGCACTGAGCAGGAGCCCGTCTCCGTGCTCAAGCGCGCCCTCGAGAACATCCGTCCGGCCCTTGAGGTCCGCTCCCGCCGCGTCGGCGGTGCGACCTACCAGGTCCCCGTCGAGGTTCGCCCCGCGCGCGCCACGACGCTGGCCCTGCGCTGGCTGGTCGACTTCTCGCGTCAGCGTCGCGAGAAGACCATGACCGAGCGTCTCGCCAACGAGATCCTCGACGCCTCCAACGGCCTCGGTGCCGCCGTGAAGCGTCGTGAGGACATGCACAAGATGGCTGAGTCCAACCGCGCCTTCGCGCACTACCGCTGGTGAAGTAAAGACGAGGCCTGGGCAACCGGGCCTCGTCTCACGCAGCATTCACACCCATTACTTCGAACGAAGGAACCACACTCGTGGCACTAGAGGTGCTGACGGACCTCAACAAGGTCCGCAACATTGGCATCATGGCTCACATCGATGCCGGCAAGACGACCGTGACGGA
>ERZ772766.149-NODE-149-length-40535-cov-7.632288_pt1 | contig 40535 bp, 34 predicted proteins | sample MGYA00511379_ERZ772766 | MGnify/ENA primary metagenome ERZ772766 (study PRJEB29015, sample SAMEA2737895) | human oral metagenome | biome: human oral; feature: human-associated habitat; material: dental | place: China | collected 2116 ... | reverse complement strand
GATCGAAGCCCTCGGGGTACTTGTAGTTGCCGTTCTCGTCGTACTCGGCGGCCATACCGTAGAGCGAAGGATCGAACTCTTCAGAGTTCGGGTCCACGCCCTCATTGGCCTGCTTGAGGGACAGGGAGATGCGGCGACGCTCGAGGTCGATGTCGATGACCTTGACGAAGACCTCTTCGCCGACCTTGACGACCTGGTCGGGCAGCTCGACGTGACGCTGAGCCAGCTCGGAGATGTGGACGAGGCCCTCGATGCCGTCCTCGACGCGAACGAACGCGCCGAAGGGAACCAGCTTGGTGACCTTGCCGGGCACAACCTGTCCGATGGCGTGGGTGCGGGCAAATGCCTGCCACGGATCTTCCTGGGTAGCCTTGAGCGACAGGGAGACGCGCTCGCGATCCATGTCGACGTCGAGAACCTCGACGGTGACTTCCTGGCCAACCTCGACGACCTCGGACGGGTGGTCGATGTGCTTCCAGGACAGCTCGGAGACGTGAACCAGGCCGTCGACACCACCGAGATCGACGAATGCGCCGAAGTTGACGATGGAGGAGACGACGCCGGTGCGCACCTGGCCCTTCTGGAGGGTGTGCAGGAAGTTCGTGCGGACCTCGGACTGGGTCTGCTCGAGCCATGCGCGGCGGGACAGGACCACGTTGTTGCGGTTCTTGTCGAGCTCGATGATCTTCGCTTCGATCTCGCGACCGATGTAGGGGGCGAGGTCGCGGACGCGACGCATCTCGACGAGGGAGGCGGGCAGGAAGCCGCGCAGGCCGATGTCGAGGATCAGGCCGCCCTTGACGACCTCGATGACGGTACCGGTAACGACACCGTCCTCTTCCTTGATCTTCTCGATCTGGCCCCACGCGCGCTCGTACTGCGCACGCTTCTTCGACAGGAGGAGGCGACCTTCCTTGTCTTCCTTCTGGAGGACGAGCGCCTCGATCTGGTCGCCCACGGCGACAACGTCGTCGGGGTTGACGTCGTGCTTGATGGACAGCTCGCGAGAGAGGATGACACCCTCGGTCTTGTAGCCGATGTCGAGGAGGACCTCGTCGTGGTCGACCTTGACGACAGTGCCCTCGACGATGTCGCCATCGTTGAAGTACTTGATGGTCTCGTCGATGGCTGCGATCAGGTCTGCTTCCGAACCAATGTCGTTGATAGCGACCTGCGGCGTGTTGGTGGTCATGTAGTAGTTTCTCCGAAACGGACTGGATAGTAGATGGATAGTTCCAGCGCCTGACAACTGATGCGGATGCACCTGTCCCCAGACACTGGGGTTTAGTCTAGCAGCCTTTGACGGGCAAATGTGACGAATTTGGCGACACTTTCCGTGGCGTGCGTCGCGTCGTCTTAACCGTCAGTGCGCCGCGAGCTGCCAGGACGTGCCGATGCCGACGGCGACGTCGAGCGGAACCGAAAGCTCCACGGGAGTCGCCATCTTCTCGCGGACAAGCGCCTCGACGGCCGCTGCCTCCCCGGGAGCAACTTCAAGGAGCAGCTCGTCGTGGATCTGCACGAGGAGTCGGGAGACAAGCCCGGCCTCGGACAGCGCGTCCGCCACGTTCATCATCGCGATCTTCACGATGTCTGCCGCGCTGCCTTGAATGGGTGCGTTCAGGGCGGCACGCTCAGCCATCTCGCGACGCTGGCGGTTCGAGGAACGCAGGTCGGGCAGGTAGCGGCGTCGACCAAACATGGTCTGGGTGTATCCGTCAGCTCGCGCCTGAGCGACGAGTCCTTCGAGGTAGTCGCGGACTTTCCCGAAGCGTTCGAAGTAGCGATCACGCAGGGCGGCGGCCTCGGGCACAGGAATCCCGAGCTGGGCGGCGAGGCCGTAGGAGGATAGACCGTAGGCCAGTCCGTATGAGGTGGCCTTGATACGCGAGCGTTCCTCGCCTGTCACCTCGGCGACCGGAGTGCCGAACACCATCGACGCCATGGTCCGATGCAGGTCCTCGCCGGAGTTGAACGCCTCAATGAGCGCCTCGTCCCCGGACAGGTGCGCCATCAGGCGCATTTCGATCTGCGAGTAGTCCGCGCTCATCAGCGACTCAAAGTCCTCACCCGCGACGAAGGCACCACGGATACGCATACCGTCGGCGCTGCGAGCGGGGATGTTCTGCAGGTTCGGGTCGGCGGAGGCCAGGCGACCCGTGGCCGCCGCAACCTGAGAGAACGTCGTGTGGATGCGACCATCCGAGGCGACGGTAGCGGACAGGGAGTCCACCATCTGCTTGAGCTTGATGCGGTCGCGGTGGGTCAGCAAGAACCCAAGGAACTGATGCCCTGCTCCCCCTTCATCCGCTGTCTTGGCGTGCAGGTCGGCGAGGGCCTCGGCGTTCGTCGTGTACCCGGTCTTCGTCTTCTTCGTCTTGGGCAGGCCGAAGTGGTCGAAGAGAAGCTCCTGGAGCTGCTTAGGGCTCGAGAGGTTAACGTCGCGTCCGGCTGCTGCCCACGCACCCTCACGCGCGGCATCGACGGCCTTTCCGAGTTCAGCAGACAGACCGTCAAGAACGTTCGTGTCCGCAGCAATGCCGATCGTTTCCATCTCTCCGAGCAGGATAGACAGAGGCATTTCCATGTCGGTGAGGAGTGAGGTCTCGGCGCTTTCTTCCAGTTGGGCACGCAGCGCCTGAGCAAGCGGGTGCAGGTGGGCCGCTAGTTTCCCGGCGCGCAACGCGGCAGCGCTTGGACCAGCGCCAATGTCCCCTAGGCCGAAGAGAGCATCCGAATCACTCTCGTCCACGTCGATCACGACGCCGAGGACACGCGAGAGAACGTCCTCAAGCTTGTGGGAACGCTGGTCGGGGTGCGTGAGGTAGGCGGCGAGCATCGTGTCGCAGCCGACGGTACCGAGGGCCCAGCCGCGTGAAGCGAGCGCATGGCGCGTCCCCTTGGCGTCGTGCACGATCAGGGACGAGGCCGCGGCAAGAACGTCGCCGAGCACTTGCTCCTGCGCGGGGCTGAGTTCGACGGGATCGATGACGAGTGCGTCGCTGTCGGACGCTAGGACGACGCGGGTGATATCCCCACGCACGGGCCGCGAGTCGCCTTCGACGAGAAGAGCGAGGCTGGAGCGAGCGCCCACCCATTGCGCGATATCGCACGAGGCATCGGCAACCATCACCTCGATGTCAACGTCGGCGGCGGGCTCGGGCGTCTCGTCGATGGTCCCCTCCCCCATGCCGATACCGGCAACCTCACGGACCTTCGTGCGCAGGCGTCCAAACTCGAGAGAGTCGAAGAGACGGTCGATGGCGGCGACGTCCGTGGGGCGACGCGCCAGATCACTGAGCGAGACCTCAAGGTCCATGTCGGTAAGCAGACGATTGAGCCGACGGTTGCGCAGGACGTCGCCCATGTGCTCGCGCAGTGCGGCGCCGCGCTTTCCGCCAATCTCATCGGCATGCGCCAGCAGGTTGTCGAGACCGTCGAACTTGTTGATCCACTGCGCGGCGGTCTTCGGCCCCACACCTGGCACGCCAGGCAGGTTATCCGAGGTTTCACCCACGATTGCAGCGATCTCGGGGTAACGGTGCGGCGGAACGCCGTACTTGTCTTCGACTGCCTGCGGAGTCATACGACGCAGGTCACCTGGCCCCGTACCGGGGTACAGCACCGTCACGTTGTCGGTCACCGTCTGGAACGAGTCGCGATCGCCTGAGACCACGAGGACAGTCGACCCCTCGTGGCCGACGCGATACGCGAGAGTCGCGAGAATATCGTCGGCCTCAAAGCCCTCACGGGACAGAGACACGATACCCATCGCCTCAAGCACCTCGCGGATGAGCTCCACCTGCCCCTTAAATTCCTCGGGCGTCGCGTCACGGGTGCCCTTGTACTCGGGGTACTCCTCCGTGCGGAATGAGTGCCTCGACACATCGAAGGCGACAGCAATATGCGTCGGTTGCTCGGTCTCCAACAGGCGCGTCAGCATTGAAACAAAGCCGTAAACCGCGTTCGTGTGCTGGCCTGTAGCCGTCACGAAGTTATCCGGCGGGAGCGCATAGAAGGCGCGAAACGCCATCGAATGGCCATCAATAATCAGCACAGTGTCACTCACACATGCCACCCTAGATGCCATGACACACGATCACCAGACGAAACACACGCAGTCTTCCTCCCCTGATCCACTCGCCCGCGGCGGCTGGGTCGGGGCACACTGGCCTGGGACTCTCATGGAAGCAACCGGTATGGAGGTCATCGAGCACAGTGCTGTGCGCACCGTCATCTCGATGCCGATCGACGGAAACCGCCAGAGCGCCGGCATTCTGCACGGGGGGGCCTCCGCTGCACTCGCTGAGACGGCGGCGTCCTTCGCGGCGCAGATTCATGCGCGCGAAACAAACCCCGGCAAGCAGGCCTACGCAGTGGGCACGGAGCTCAACGCATCGCACATCAGCGCTGGACGCGAAGGGATCATCACCGCGACCGCAACCGCCGTCCACCTGGGGCGCTCGTCAACCGTCCACACTGTGGAGATCAGGGACGAGGCCGACCGCCTCATCTCAGTCGCGCGCGTCACTAACCGAATCCTCGTGCGCGCGAGCCACGACTGAGGGCCAAGAAACAGTAATGGGGAGGGCCGAGTGACCCTCCCCATTCGTGTACGTGATTCTCAGTCGTCGACCTGGTTGATGACCGCGTCAGCGACCTCACGCATCGACAGACGACGATCCATCGACGTCTTCTGGATCCAGCGGAAGGCCTCAGGCTCGCTCATTCCCATGTTCTTCATGAGCAGTCCCTTGGCGCGGTCCACGCGCTTACGAGTCTCGAAACGATCAGACAGATCGGCGATCTGGTCCTCAAGCGACTCGATCTCAGCGTGACGCGACAGTGCGATCTCGACTGCAGGAATCAGGTCAGCAGGGCTGAACGGCTTGACGACGTAGGCCATCGCACCGGCGTCGCGTGCGCGCTCAACGAGCTCCGTCTGCGAGAACGCGGTGAGCATCACAACGGCGCACGACAGTTCCTGCAGGATCTTCTCCGCAGCGGTGATGCCATCTATCTTCGGCATCTTGACATCCATCACACATAGATCGGGTTCGAGCTCGAGTGCCAGCTCGACAGCTTCCTCACCGTCAGCAGCCTCGCCGACGACCTCGAACCCCGCCTGGGTGAGCGTCTCAACGATATCGAGACGGATCAACCCCTCGTCTTCTGCGACGAGGACGCGACGCGGTTCAGCCTGCTCTTCACTCATTGTCATATTCCTCAGTTTGATCGGTTTGCTCAGCTGCTCTATTGTGGGTCTCGCACACGCGAAGCCCCGATAGCCCAACTGGCAGAGGCGGTCGGCTCAAACCCGGCTTGTTGTGGGTTCGAATCCCACTCGGGGTACCGCCAGTGGAGTACGTGCTCCTAATGGTACCGGCATTTCAGCGCATATGCGACGTGCGCACCGCAATTGATACCTCAAAACTGCAGATGAGAAGGGGCCGACAAGCGTTGCTTGTCGGCCCCTTTTGCTGCTCAGGCCACGACGCTCAGCTCGAGGCCGAGGTATTCGGCAGCCGCGCCCCTGCGGGCAGGCTCGTCAAGATCGGCGATAGCCTGCTTGACCCTCAAATCGTGGAAGTCAGCAAACCAGGGCTCAACGGCGCGCGAGAGCTGGCCGACCTCCAGGTTGTTGGCCACACGGCCAAACAGAGTATCGTGGACCGACACGGTCCGGATGTTCGTATTCATTTTTCTTCCTCCATCTTCTTCTCTTCGGGCGCCCCAGAAAACATGCTTTGATCGCACAGGCATTTCTGAGCACGCCGAGCAACACTTTGTTGCATGTGCCGCGCCGTCGTTGGTGCGGCGTCCACGTGTCTCACACGTGTATTCGAGTATTTTATTCCACGAATCCCGTTTTGTCCACGTGACGAAACAAAAATAGTGGGGGCCCTGGCTCATCGCCAGGGCCCCCACTACTCACGCATCTCACGCGTGGCGCAGACCGCCGATCGCATAGTCGGCTTCATCTCCGACTTCGTGGATACGCAGCATGTTCGAGGAGCCAGCGATGCCCGGCGGCATACCGGCAACGATCACAAGCTGATCACCGATGTCCGCCAGGTGCGAGGACTGCACGACCTGATCGAGCTGCCACACCATGTCGTCCGTGTGTTGCACCTCGGGAACACGGTAGGTCTGAATGCCCCACGAGAGCGCCAGACGACGACGCGTCGACTCGAGCGGCGTGAAGGCCAGCATCGGGATCGGTCGGCGCATGCGCGAGAGCAGACGCGCCGACGTGCCGGACTGGCTAAACGTCACCAGGTAACGGGCATCCAGGTGCTCAGCGATACGAGCGGCAGCTTCGCAGATAACACCCGCACGATCAGCGTAGAAACCGGGAATGGAGGCGATGCGCTCACCACCGTTTTCTTCCGTCGACTCGATGATGGCGGCCATCGTACGGACGGTCTCAATCGGGAACGCGCCGACCGACGTCTCACCGGACAGCATGACCGCATCGGCGCCATCAAGGATGGCATTCGCGCAGTCGGAGGCCTCGGCACGCGTGGGGCGCGGGTTCTTGATCATCGAGTCCATGACCTGCGTCGCGACGATAACCGGCTTGGCGGCGATACGAGCAAGCTCAATCGCGCGCTTCTGAACCAGCGGCACGGCTTCCAGGGGCATCTCAACACCGAGGTCACCGCGGGCGACCATGATGCCGTCAAATGCCTCGACGATCTCTTCCAGCGCCTCAACGGCCTGCGGCTTTTCAATCTTGGCGATGACCGGGATCCGCTTGCCCATCTCGTCCATGATCTCGTGGACGTCTTTAATGTCCTGCGCGGAACGCACGAAGGACAGCGCGATGAAGTCAGCATCCTGCTCAATGCCCCAGCGCAGGTCTTCCTTATCCTTTTCAGACAGTGCGGGGACGGACACAGCAACGCCAGGAAGGTTCAGACCCTTATGGTCCGACACCATGCCGGGAACCTCGACGCGGGTGACGACGTCAGTATCCGTCACCTCGACGACGCGGACCGCGACGTTGCCGTCGTCAATCAGCAGGCGGTCACCGGGAGCGCAGTCGCCGGGCAACCCCTTGAAGGTCGTCCCGACGAGTTCCTTCGTGCCGGGAACATCACGGGTGGTGATGGTGAACGTGTCACCGATCTTGAGTTCCTGGGGGCCATCCTGGAAGGTTTCCAAGCGGATCTTGGGGCCCTGGAGATCAACCAGGACAGCGACCGCGCGACCGGACGTCGCAGACGCCTTCCTCACGCGCTCAATGACGGCCTCGTGTTCCTCAGCCTTTCCATGCGACCGGTTAATACGCGCGACATCCATGCCGGCGTCCACCAGCGCCTGGAGCTGCTCAGGAGAATCAGTAGCAGGTCCAATAGTGCAGACAATCTTAGCTCGACGCATAGATAAGAGTTTACCGCCCAATCACAGTTGGAACGAGGAGGATCCGCTCCGGGTCGACGTGATCATTCCCATGAATCCGCCTGTGGTGGGACCTCAGCGGGGAGAAAAACGGCCAAGCTCGGGATCAGAACGACTCGAGAGTACTCTCGTGCGCGGACTCTTCTTCACTCACGCCAGCACCGACGATATCGTCAACGTCACTGTCTTCGGGGGCAGCCTGGTCCTCCGCTTGCTCGTCGTCCGCTGCGGATTCACCGTCGTGTGCAACGACGGTCGTCGAGCGTCCCAGCCGACCAGCGACGACGAACACAAGCACACCGAGCGCGAACACGAGCAGGGACGTCCACACGTTAAGGCGCAGACCGAGAACTCTGTGCGCATCGTCGATGCGCAGCATTTCGATCCAGCTGCGTCCCGCTGTGTACGCCATCAGGTACAGACCGAACACCTGGCCACCGGCGAAGCGGTGACGACGATCGAGCCACACGATAATGGCGGCTGCGGTAAGGTTCCACAGGCACTCGTAGAGGAACGTGGGGTGGAATAAGGTTCCCGCCGGATAGCCCGCAGGCATGTGGGCCACGTCGATCTGGAGTCCCCACGGCATTGTTGTCGGAGCGCCGAAGAGCTCTTGGTTAAACCAGTTTCCCCACCGCCCGATGGCCTGCGCAACAAGCAGCGCCGGGGCCAAAGAATCAGCAATCGGGCCGAAGCGCACGCCTGCACGCTTGACGGCAATAAATGCACCCAGTGCACCGAAGGCGACGCCACCCCAAATTCCGAGACCACCGCGCCAAATCTGGAAGGCAAGCATCGGATCACCACCCGGGCCAAAGTAGGCATCCGGGGAAGTAACGACGTGATAAATCCGCGCACCCACAACTCCGAGCGGAATCGCCCAGAGCGCCACGTCGTAGAGCGTGTCAGGATTTCCTCCGCGAGCACGGTAACGGCGAGCGGTCCACCAGACGCCGATGATCATGCCGACGGCAATGATGATGCCGTAGGCGCGCAGCGGGATCGGGCCGAGGTGCCAGACGCCCTGCGAAGGCGATGGGATGCCGACAGCGACGAGGGTGTTCACGCGCGGGCCTCGCTGACGCCGGCCTTCAGTTCGGTGGCAAGCTCACCCAGAGCCTTCAGCCCACGGTCGATCGAGTCGTCGAAGAGCGTCTTCACCAGCGCGGAACCGACGATGACTCCGTCCGCATATGCGCCGATCTCGCGGGCCTGCGCGCCATTGGACACGCCGAGGCCCACGCACACGCGCTCGGCACCAGCGGCGCGAGTACGCGCGACAACGTCGCCGACATGCGCGCCAACAGCCGCACGCGCGCCCGTGACGCCCATCGACGAGGCCGCGTACACCCAGCCACGCGAGTGCTCGGCGATGAGCTTGAGGCGGTGCTCGGGAGAGGAAGGGGCGCTCAGGTAGATGCGTTCCAGGTCGTACTTATCCGACGCGACCTCCCACTGTGCGCCCTCTTCGGGCGGCAGGTCAGGGGTAATGAGACCCGAACCACCAACGGCGGCGAAGTCCTTGGCGAAGCGCTCGACGCCCCACCACTCAACGGGATTCCAGTAGGTCATCGAGCAGGTCGAAATTCCGTACGAGGTCAGCTCGTCCACCGCGTGGAAGAGGTCCTCGAGGTGGGTGCCGCGCTCGAGAGCAGCGACGGTCGCTCGCTGGATCGTCGGGCCATCCATTCCGGGATCCGAGTAGGGGAAACCGAGTTCGATGACGTCAACACCGCAATCCGCCAGAACTTTGCCCGCGCGAATCGAATCCTCGACAGACGGGAAGCCGACGGGCAGGTAGGCGATGAGCGCCGCGTCGCCACGCTGACGGGCAGCATCAATGGCAACGGCTGAATGGGGTGCACTCGTCATGTCACTTCTCCTCGTTTTGATCCAGGACGGCGACGCCCGACGGCCCGGCACTGGGGTCGATGACCTGCAGCTTCGCTTGTCCGTAGCCGAACCACCGCGATGCGGTATCCACGTCCTTGTCGCCGCGCCCGGACACGGTCACGATGACGATTGGCTCCTCCCCCGGTTCAAAGGGTCCTTCCGCTTCGACCTTGGCCAGCGCCCACTTGCGGACACCAGCAAGGGCATGGGAGGACTCGATGGCGGGAATGATGCCCTCCGTGCGGGACAGATGCAGGAACGCGTCCATAGCCTCGGCATCAGAAATAGGCATGTACGAGGCGCGACCCGTCCGCGCCAACCACGCGTGCTCCGGGCCGACACCCGGGTAGTCGAGGCCGGCGGAAATCGAGTGAGAGGCCTTCGTCTGGCCGTCACGCTCCTGCAGGACGAACGTACGCGCGCCGTGCAGCACGCCCACCTCGTCGGCCGTGATGGAAGCGGCATGATGCCCCGTTTCAAAACCATCACCCGCAGCCTCGCAGCCAAGGAGCTCGACACTCGGATCATCGATGAACGCGGTAAACGAGCCAATGGCGTTGGAGCCACCACCCACGCAAGCGACCACCACGTCGGGCAGTCGTCCCTCAGCGGCGAGCAGCTGAGCACGCGCCTCATCGCCAATGACACGCTGGAGGTCGCGCACGAGTTCAGGGAACGGGTGCGGACCCGCAGCGGTACCGAAGATGTAGTTGGTCGTCTCGACGTTGGTCACCCAGTCACGGAAAGCCTCGTTGATCGCATCCTTGAGGGTCGCAGAACCCGCAGTCACAGCGATGACCTCGGCGCCAAGCATCTGCATGCGTGCGACGTTCAGGGCCTGACGCTCAGTATCCTCTCGGCCCATGTAGATCGTGCATTCCAGGCCCAGAAGCGCCGCGGCCGTCGCCGTGGCCACGCCGTGTTGCCCCGCGCCGGTCTCCGCAATGACGCGGGTCTTTCCCAGCTCCTTGGTGAGCAACGCCTGCCCAAGCACGTTGTTAATCTTGTGCGACCCCGTATGGTTCAGATCCTCGCGCTTGAGGAAGACACGCACGCCACCCAAGTCTGCACCGAAACGGGGGGCCTCCGTCAACAGGGAGGGACGTCCCGCGTAGTTCAGGAACAGATCGCGCAGGCGGCGCTGGAATGACCGGTCACGCCACAGGCGCTTCCACGCGGCTTCAACCTCTTCGAGGGGTCCCATGAGGGACTCGGCGACGAAGCGACCGCCAAAATCACCGAAGTACGGTCCCTCCACAAAGTTATCGGATGCCATCACTGTCCTTCCTGACGCGCCGCAGCGACGCGAGCCTTACGATCTGTCCGCAGCGCGGGATGCTGTCCAGCGCTCACCATGTCCTGAATACTCGCCATCGGATCGCCCGACGTCACGAGTGCCTCGCCAACGAGAACAGCATCGGCACCCCACTTGGCGTATTCAAAGACGTCGTGGGCGCTGGCGACGCCGGACTCGGCGACAGCGACAACGTCCTGCGGAATGACGTCGATGACCTGCTCGACGGTCGAGCGGTCAACGTCCAACGTCTTCAGGTTGCGCGCGTTCACACCGATGATCGAGGCACCTGCCTCCATCGCACGGAGGGCTTCGAGACGCGAGTGCGTCTCCACCAGGGCTTCCATGCCCAGCGAGCGGGTACGCTCCAGCAGGGACACGAGCACGTTCTGTTCAAGCGCCGCAACGATCAGAAGCACGAGATCAGCGCCGTGAGCACGCGCCTCGTGAATCTGGTAGGGCGTCACGATGAAATCCTTGCGAAGGACGGGAATGTCGACGGCTGCGCGTACCGCATCGAGATCGGCGAGCGAACCGTGAAAGCGACGCTGCTCAGTGAGCACCGAAATGACCGAGGCTCCCCCGGCCTCGTACGTCGAGGCGAGCGCAGCCGGATCCGGGATCGCCGCCAGCGCGCCCTTCGACGGCGACGAGCGCTTCACCTCAGAAATGATCTTGACGGCGCCGTCACGGCCCCGCAGAGCACCAAGCGCATCCTTCGCCTCCGGAACCTGAGTCTCCATCTCCTTAATCCGAGCCAAAGGGACGCGATCTTCACGCTCCTTCAGATCCTGTCGGACCCCGGCGATAATGTCATCGAGAACGCTCACGATGCTCCCCTTTCAGGCAGAAACGATCATTCCTCACCTAGGCTAGCGAAAAATGGCCGACGGCGGGTGAGGCATCCCGTGGGACGAGTCAGGACAGGGGCACCAGGGTCGATGCCCGCACGACGGACTCCACTGCGGCAGCAGCCTTGTTACGGGATTCCTCATACTCCAGCACGGGCACCGAATCGGCAACAAGTCCCGCACCCGCCTGCACCGAGGCAACGCCATCCTTCAACGATGCCGTACGAATCGCGATCGCCAAATCAGCATCGCCCGACAGGTCGAAGTAGCCGACGACACCACCGTATACACCTCGCGCAGCGGGCTCGAAGTCATCGATCAGCTGGATCGCACGAGGCTTGGGCGCTCCCGACAGGGTACCCGCGGGGAACGTCGCAACCAGGGCATCAAGAGCGTCAGCATCCGGGCGCAGCACACCCGTCACCGTGGACGAAATGTGCTGAATATGCGAAAAACGTTTCAGCTCCATGAGCGTGGAGACCTCGACCGACGCAGGATCGCACACCTTCGACAGGTCATTGCGAGCCAGGTCGACGAGCATCACGTGTTCCGACAGCTCCTTGGGATCCTCAAGCAGCTCGGCCGCCAGGCGGTGGTCCTGCGCAGAATCCGCCCCACGCGGACGCGAACCGGCGATCGGATACGTCCAGACACGGCGTCGTTCACTCTTGACGAGGGTCTCCGGAGACGAACCGACAACCTCAAAATGACCGCCCTTCTCGTCGGGCAGGTCCAGGAAGTACATGTAGGGCGAAGGGTTGACCGTACGCAGCACGCGATAGACATCGATGCCGCTGGCTGACGTCGATACATCAAGGCGTTGCGACACGACGATCTGGAACGCATCACCATCCTCAATGGAGCGCTTCGCTGCGTTGACAGAGGACTCGAAATCGGCGCGCGCTGTACGCTCACGTACCTGAGGCGGCGTCGCATCGCTCGTCCCCAGCACCGCGGGCGCAATCGGGGTCGCCAGTTGTGTCGTCATCGCATCGAGGCGCTCAATAGCACGGTCGTACGCCCTATCAACGCCGTCCGCCGAACCGTTGAGGTTCCAGGCGATCGCCATCAGATACACCGACCCCGTCGCATGATCGAGGGCCGCAACCTCCGTCGCCAACACGAGCGTCGCGTCCGGAATATCCGACTCCTTCGGTGCTGTCGCGGCGAGCGTAGGCTCCCACTCGGGGATGATGCCCCAACCGAGAGAACCAACAAGAGCACCCGTCAGCGGAGGCAATCCGTCAATCGCCGGCGCAGCGAGTTCTTCGAGTGCTGAGTGAACGACCTCAAGGAACGTTCCCTCCTCACGAGCACCTTCCGGGTGGGAACCGATCCACTGTGCGTGACCGTCGCGTGCGACGATGGCGCCAGCACTCGAGGCTCCCACAAAAGACCAGCGCCCCCACGAACCACCGTGTTCGGCGGACTCGAGAATGAAGCTTCCGTAGTTGCCATGGGCAAGCTGTCGATAGACGCCCACCGCGCTCAGCTCATCCGCAAGGACACGCCGCACAACGGGGATCACGCGCCTGGAGGCCGCGAGATCGACAAAGACATCGCGTGGGGGCCAGGTCTGACCCCATTCGAGGCTCACAGGCTCACACTGGTACGAAGGCGTCGAAATACTCACCACCCTATTGTCCCATCCGGACGCGTACTCGTCCCGGCGGGGTCCACAATGAGACCGACTGCTACAGCCAGTCCGGAACGACGCCCCACGCGATTGCGGCCGTCAGCGCGGATCCAATCATCCAAGGACCCATCGGCACGCGCGACTTCGTCCCCGCAGAGCCGATCACAATTTTCCAGAGCGCAGCGAAGCCAGCCAGCACGAAGGATAAGGCCAGTGAGGAGACTGCCGCCTGAATACCGACGGTCCCAACCATCGCTCCCAAAACGGGTGCGAGCTTCACGTCTCCCCCACCCATACCGCCGGGCAAACGGTTCAGCAGTGCGATAGGGATAGTCCAAATGAGAGCTCCGGCAACACATCCGATGAGGCGCTGCTGCCACAGGGGCGAAATAATGACGCCTACAATGACACCCACGCTCACGCCTATACCCATCGCCGCGGTATATGCGTTCGGCAGGCGGTGGGTCTGCGCGTCAACGTAGGCACTCAGTGCCCCGATCATCGCAACCGTCATGACAGCCGGCATACCGGGGCGCATCTGCGCCGCCACAAAAAGGATCGCCCCGACGATCGCGGAACTCCACACAATCGCGTTACGCGTGAGCGGGGTACGAGTCGCTTCAATAAAATAACGCCGCTGAATCTTCCACCCAGACCGCCACAGCCACACCAGCACGATAATCCACGTGAGGAATCCGGATACGAGAGACAGATCCGCACTAATACGCTGGGGAAGCCAACCAACGATCACAACGCCGCGCCTTCCCGTGAGCGCCGTTCCAGCTCCTCCTCGAGAGCCCCGCGCATCACATCAATATCGGGACTGCGCCCGGTCATCAACTGGACCTGTGCGCCCGCCTGATAGACGAGCATATCCGTACCTTCAGCGACAATGCCTCCGCCTGCCTCAAAGACGCTGCGCAATGCCGTATTGCGCGGGGAATAGACGACATCCAAAAGGACTTGCCCGTCACGTACATCGAGGCACTGCGCGAGCGGATCCGCAACGCCCGCGGGCAGTGTTGACACGATGAGGTCAACCGCGCGCGCTGCCTGGAACACGGCCTCGACGTTTGACCATAGAACCTGTTCGATGGTGACGCCCAGACGCGATGCTGCAGCAACAGCCGACCCGGGCCCACCGAAGCGGCGTGCAGCGACGGTCGACGTCGTTATCCCCAGCTCGCCAAACGCGGCGAGTGCCGAGGAAGCCGTGGCGCGGGCGCCAAGGATCAGAGCACTCGCAGGCAAGGGGCGTTGCGCGAGCGAACACGCGCGACGAACAGCTGAGGCGATACCCGCCACGTCGGTGTTAAAGCCGGCGAGAACGCCCGAGGACGGAACAACCGTATTAACCGCGCCGACGGCACTCGCGAGAGGATCGATCGCATCCAGCAGCGGCATCACCGCCTGTTTGCAGGGCATCGTCACTGATAGGCCCGCACAGTCGTCGCCGAGTCCACCGATCAAACCGGGCAGTGATGCGCCGTCCTGCTCGAGGCGACGATACTCCCACCCATCGATGCCGAGCTGCGCCCATGCCGCGCGGTGAATGACCGGCGACAAGGAATGCTCGATCGGAGAACCGATAACGGCGGCCCAGGTCATGAGGCCGTACAGACCTTCGGATTCGCAGCGCAGTACGCCTTAAACTGCTCACGGTTCTTCTCCTGTTCTTCCAGAGTGGAAGCGAACAGGGTCTCACCCGTATCCAGGTTCACCGTCACGAAGTACAGCCATGTTCCGTCGGCCGGGTGGAGCACAGCCTTGATGGCCTTTTCGCTCGGCTGCCCAATCGGGGTGGGCGGCAGTCCCGGGTGGAGGCGCGTGTTGTATGGGTTGTCGTTATCGAGGTCCGCCTGGTCTGGCACACCGCTGGTCTTCCCCACGCCGTACAGCACCGTCGAGTCCATGCCGAGCATGCCCTTCGTCTCTCCGTTCGTATCGGCCAGACGATTATCGATGACGCGCGCGACCATCGGCATGTACTTATCGATGTTCATCTCGCCATCCACGATGGATGCCTTAATGAGGACGGTCTCGCGATCTGCCGGAGCGACGCCCAGACGGTCGAGCTCATCGATCGTGCCCTTGACCATACGCGCGATGAGGGTCGTCGGCGTGTCTGTTTCACCGACCTCGTAGGAGCCGGGAAGGAGCCACCCTTCGGCGTTACCGCCCGCCTCGGAAGGCAGGCCGATCGCCTCGGTATCGGCGAATGCCGCATCGACGTCAGCCTCGGAAACACCCATGATATCGACGATGCGCTGCTTGACTTCCGACAGCTTCTGCCCTGCGCCAATAGTCACCGTCGAGTCCACACGGTTTGTCTCGTCCAGCAGGGCGGCAAGCGCTCCGGACGCGCTCATCTGCAGCTTCAAGCGGTACGTGCCTGGGCGGATCGACATGGATGCCGATGTCTTTTCGAACTGGCGGACGAAGGCACCCACGGACTTCACAACGCCCGCTTCCACGAGGGTCTGACCGATCGCGCGGCCGGTGGCTTCCTCATCGATGGTCACTTCAACCGAACCGGTGCCGGGGCCCGGATAGTCATCCGACGACGTTGTTGATGAGTTGAAGAGCTGGTCGTAGGCAACGTAGCTCGCACCGGCGAGCAACCCGAGCACGAGAACGATGATGAAGAACGAACGAATGCGACGACGACGCTTGCGTTTACGGGCCGCACGGCGTTCGCTGGCAAGCCTGCGTGAGCGCATACCAGTCGTTTCTGACACGGTTTCGGCGATCGTCGCCACGCCACTTGCGCGGGCGGGCGTAGCGAATACACGCGGTGATGAGCCAGTGTCCGTCACCTCATCGAAGGACGGGTGCACGGCCGCGCGTTGACGAGGGCGCGCTCCGCGCACGGGTGCCGCGTCGGCCGAGGCCGAGGCTACCGCGGGTGTGCCGTGAACCGGGGTACGATCTGAATCCTGCGCCGCCGTAGCGTCGGAGCTCTCTTGTGGGGCATCGGAGTAGACCTTGGGTTCACCGGAGTGAATCTCACGGCGAGAGCGGAAGGGGTAAGGGGGAGGCGTGCTCACGTGTGTACTCCTTCGTTGGGTTCGAGGATAATCTCCTCACCGGGAGCTCGACCGCTCATGCGTTCAAGCTCGAGAGCCTGTTCCAAGATGATCTGCGCAGCCACCTGGTCGATGACGCTGCGATGGTCAATTTCCGGGATACCTGAGGCGCGCAGTCGAGCGTGCGCCTGGTTGGATGTCATGCGCTCATCGACCATCGCGACCCGAACATCGGGAACAAGCTTCTTGATGCGACGCGCATACTTGCGCGCCCCCTTTGCAGAAATGCCCTCTCCCCCGCGCAGATGGCGAGGCAATCCAACAATCACTTCGATCGCTTCATGACGACGAACGATGTCGGCCAGACGATCAAGATCAGACAGATCGGGCGCCCTGTGAAGGGTTTCGACAGGCATCGTGAGAATGCCGTCGGGGTCGCACCGGCTGACGCCGACACGCACGGTGCCGACGTCCACGCCGATACGACTACCCCGACGAATACTCACAGGGCCTCGATTTCCTTGCGGATCGCATCGATCGCATCCGCGATGCCCTCAGGCTTCGTACCGCCGCCCTGAGCGATGTCATCGCGGCCACCGCCGCCGCCACCCATGTACTTGCCGACGGCGCGGACGAGAGCGCCAGCCTTCACGGAATGCTCGCGCGCGGCCTCGTTCGTCGCAACGACGAGCGAGGGCTTACCACCGACAACACCACCGAGGGCGACGACAGCACCGCGCTCATTACCGAGGCGGTCTCGCACGTCAAGCGCAAGGGTGCGCAGGGCATCCGCTGACGGCATGTCGCCAACGGCTGCAGCAACGACGTTCACCGCACCAATAGCAGAGGCAGAAGCCGCGAGATCGGCACCGCGGCTGAGGGCCTGGGCAGTGCGCGCCTTCTCCAGTTCCTTCTCGGACTCACGCAGCTTGGTCATCAGGGACTCAATACGCTCGGGCAGCTCATCCGCACGGCCACCGACGAGCTGGGACAGCTGGCTGACGAGCGCATGCTCCTTGGCCTGGAACTCATACGCACCATCGCCAACGAGGGCATCAATGCGGCGTACGCCGGAGCCGACGGAGCCTTCACTGAGCACCGTGATGCGACCGATGTGTCCGGTGGTCGGCACGTGCGTGCCACCGCACAGCTCGCGATCGAAGCCGTCGCCGATCGTGACGACGCGAACCTCGGAACCGTACTTTTCACCAAACAGGGCGATCGCACCGGCGGCCTTCGCCTCGTCGAGGCTCATGACCTCGGTCGTCACGGCCAGATCCTGGGCGAGCTTCTCATTGACGAGCGCCTCAATATCGTTGATCTGCGAACCGTCGAGCGCCGCACCGTGGCGGAAGTCGAAGCGCAGACGCGACGGCGAGTTCTCCGAGCCAGCCTGGGTTGCATCCTTCGACACGACGTCGCGCAGGCCCGCGTACACCATGTGGGTCGCGGTATGGGCGCGAGCAATCGCCAGGCGACGCTCGCTATCGATCTCAGCGTAAGCCTTTTCCCCCACCGTCATGGCGCCCTCAGTGAGGGTGCCACGGTGAACGCTCAGGCCGCGGATCGGTGCCTGCACATCGTGGACCTCGACGACGCCTCCACCTGCGAGGCGAATCGTACCGTGATCGGCCAGCTGGCCACCCATCTCAGCGTAGAAGGGCGTGCGATCGAGGATGACCTCAACTTCGGCAGGAGCGGTTGCGGCGGGCGTGGCAACGCCATCGACGAGAAGCGCTTCGACGGTAGCCTCGGCTGCCTGCTCGGTGTAGCCCAGGAACGTCGATCCTCCACCCATCGCCTTTTCGATGTCGTGGAAGACGCGGACGTCAGTGTGTCCGGTCTTCTTCGAGCGAGCGTCGGCGCGTGCGCGTTCCTTCTGCTCAGCCATGAGGCTGCGGAAGCCCTCCTCGTCGACGGACACGCCCTGCTCGGCGGCCATCTCGAGGGTCAGGTCAATCGGGAATCCGTAGGTGTCGTGCAGCGAGAACGCAGAGGCGCCGGAAATAACGGGGGCACCCTTCGACTCCTTCGCGCTGGCAACCGCAGCGTCCAGGATCGTCGTACCGGCACTCAGCGTGCGACGGAACGCGTCTTCCTCCGCGTAGGCAACCTCGGAGATCGTCTTCCAGTTGGTCTCCAGCTCAGGGTACGAAGCCTTCATCGCGTCCTTGGAAGCGGTGAGCAGGGTCGGCATGGTTGCCTCGTCGACGCCCAGCAGGCGCATGGAGCGAACAGCACGACGGATCAGGCGACGCAGCACGTAGCCGCGGCCATCGTTACCGGGACGCACGCCATCACCGATCAGCATGAGAGAGGAACGCACGTGGTCAGCCACGACACGCATGCGCACGTCATCGTCGTAGGCGCCGCCGGCCTCGGGGCCCGCGGCGCCCAGGCCGTAGCGCTTGCCACTCATCTGCATGGCCGCCTCGATGACGGGGAAGACCTCGTCGATCTCGTACATGTTGGGCTTGTCCTGCATGACGAAGGCCAGACGTTCGAGGCCGGCGCCCGTATCAATCGCCTTCTTATCGAGCTCGCCCAGCAGGGGGTAGTCCTTGCCGGTACCCTCACCGCGCATGAACTGGTCGAAGACAAGGTTCCACACCTCGAGATAGCGGTCGCCGCCCGGATCGACGGTGCCACCCACGGCCTCGGGACCATATTCGGGGCCGCGGTCGTAGTGCCACTCCGCGCAGGGACCCGCAGGGCCGGGCTGGCCCGTATCCCAGAAATTTTCCTCACGAGGCAGGCGCACAATGTGCTTGGGATCCATACCAATCTGCTTGGTGAGGACGTTGAAAGCTTCCTCGTCCTGATCCCACAGCGTCACCCAGAAGCGATCACCGTCGAGTCCGTACATGCCCTCGTCGCGCGAACCGGTCAGCAGTTCCCACGCATAGTTGATCGCACCTTCCTTGAAGTAGTCGCCGAACGAGAAGTTACCGTTCATCTGGAAGAACGTTCCGTGACGCGTCGTCTTACCGACGTTATCGATGTCGTTCGTGCGAATGCACTTCTGCACCGACGCGGCACGAGGCCACGGTGCGGGCTCGACGCCCGTGATGTAGGGGATGAACGGAACCATGCCCGCGATCGTGAACAGAATCGAGGGCTCCGGGGAGACAAGAGAAACGGAAGGACGAATCTCATGCCCCTGCTTCTTGAAGTATTCGAGCCAGCGGGTGCGGATTTCAGACGTACGCATAGTCCCCCATGTTAGACGGTCAGCGCCGCTCACGGCACTTCGGCACGCGCAAGCGGACAGTGGGATAAAAGAAAAACCGCGCCCCCGAGCGTCGCTCGGGGGCGCGGAAAGGCCAGTGTCAGCGCGAGTAGTGCTCGACGACCATCTGAACATCGACGGTCACCGGAACCTCAGCACGCTTCGGGCGACGCACCAGGGTCGCCTTCAGGCGGGCGAGATCAACGTCCAGGTACTCGGGGACGGCGGGCAGCACGTCGCGGTGAATACCCTCGGCAGCAATCTCGAAAGGAACCGTGGTCTGCGACTTGGGCTTAACCTGCAGGGTCTGGCCGGGCTTCACGCGGAACGAGGGACGGTCGACGATCTTGCCATCAACGAGGATGTGACGGTGAACGACGAACTGGCGGGCCTGCTGGATGGTGCGGGCGAAGCCAGCGCGCAGAACGAGGGCGTCGAGACGCATTTCGAGCAGCTCAACCAGGTTCTCACCGGTCAGGCCGACGGTACGACGAGCTTCTTCGAAGGCGCGGCGCAGCTGCGACTCACGAATGCCGTACTGGGCGCGCAGACGCTGCTTTTCCTTCAGACGAACGGCATAGTCGGAGTCCTGGCGGCGGCGCGTACGACCGTGCTCACCGGGGCCGTAGGGGCGCTTCTCGAAGTAGCGAACGGCCTTGGGGGTCAGAGCCAGACCGAGGGCGCGGGACTCGCGCACCTGCTTGCGGGAACGATTCGTTGCCATGTTTCTTCTTCCTGTTTCTCATGTCATGCCGGAGGTACCGGCATGGGGCCAACTCCAGGATCAATGAGATCCGTCGGCTAAGGCCCCAGGTGTCCGCTGGTGCGGACAACTGTTACATCCTAGCGTCTTTTCAGTAAATTGCGAATCACACCAAGCCGCTTCGTGAGCATCGCCTCATGCCCGTTTTCCGTTGGCTCGTAGTAACGCGTGCCTTCCAGGTCGTTAGGTAGGTACTGCTGCGCCGCAACATGGTGCGGATAATCATGCGCATAGAGGTACCCCTCACCGTGGCCCAGCAACTTCGCACCGGAATAGTGCGCGTCGCGCAAGTGCTCGGGAACCGCTCCCCCACGCCCCGCACGCACATCGGCGATCGCACGATCAATCGCCAGGTACGTCGCGTTCGACTTCGGGGCCGTTGCCACGGCGACCACCGCCTCCGCGAGTAACAGACGGGCCTCGGGCATACCAATCAGCGCAACACCCTGCGCGACGCTCACGCAGGTCGTCAACACCTCAGGGGCGGCCATGCCGACTTCTTCGGAGGCGGCGATCATGATACGCCGCGCAATGAAGCGCGGGTCCTCCCCGGCCTCGATCATACGGGCGAGGTAGTGGAGCGCCGCATCCACGTCAGACCCACGCATCGATTTGATGAACGCGCTTGCCACATCGTAGTGCTGATCCTTGCTCCATCGAACGAGGGCCTGGTTGGCCGCCGCTTCAACGCTCGCGACCGTAATCTCACCGGATCCATCGTCGCTAGCCACACCCGCGGCTGCCTCCAGGAGGGTCAAAGACTTACGCGCATCCGAGCCCGCCAAACGCACAAGGCCAGCCACGGCCTCGTCCGTGATAGAAAAACGCCCACCGAGGCCGCGCTCATCCGCCAGCGCACGCCGAATAAGTCCCTCAATCGCATCCGCATCAAGCGGACGCAGGGTCAGCAGCAACGAGCGCGACAGGAGAGGGGAAATCACCGAGAACGAGGGATTCTCAGTCGTTGCCGCCACAAGCACAACCCAACGATTCTCAACCGCCGGCAGGAGCGAGTCCTGCTGCGACTTCGAAAATCGATGCACCTCATCGACGAACAGAATCGTCTCTTCTCCCCCGTCAGCAAGGGTTCGACGCGCATCGTCGACAACGCGCCGCACGTCACTGACCCCAGAAGACACGGCAGAAAGCTCAACAAAACGGCGCCCGGATGCGCGCGCAATCAAATACGCGAGTGTCGTCTTACCGGTACCTGGAGGCCCCCAGAGAACGACGGAAGAGACCGACACCCCACCACTCGCACCCGGCGAGAGCAAGCGCCGCAACGGAGCCCCCTCACCCAACAGGTGCGACTGACCAACCACCTCTGTAAGCGTCGTCGGGCGCATACGAACGGCGAGGGGCGCGCCCGCATTGAAAGCAGGCACGCCCGACTCGTCGACAGACTCAGAATCAAACAGATCCATGAGCCCTAGCTTAGGACAATGTGACTCCATTCGAAGAAGAGCCAATCTTGGGACCTGAGAGAACCTGGACGACGACGAGGCCGCCGAGGATCAGCATGCAGGCACCGGCACCCAGCAGGTACCCATTCAGCCCTTCAGACTCGTTGCCGGCCAGCGAGGAAGACAACATCTCAGCGTGCAGCTTCACGCCGCCCGAGGCGTCAACGGAAGACCCAGCACCGGCTGCGGCAACCGTCGAAGCGACCTTGAACTCAGCCCAACCGACCAGTTCATGCTGTCGGTTCGCCACAACGACCTTGTAGTCGCCCATCGGCAGGCCCGTAACGTCCATGGACACCTGATTGGAGTCTTCGACCTGAAGCCAGCGGGCCTCACTGGTCTGCATGATGTTCGCGCTCACCCAGTCGCCGGCAACGGCCTTATCCGAAGGGACATTGATCGTCAGCTGCCCGCCCGTGAAAGCAGCACTCACGCCACCCTTGTTCGCGTCAGTCAGCTGAGAAACGTCCGAAATGGGCGACACCGGAGTGTCGGAAGGCTGCGTGGACCCAGCAGACGCTGTCGCAGAAGGCGTCGGGGTCGGCGTTGCGGAAGGCGTCGGGGTCGGACGGACGGCGGGGAGCTGCGGATCATCAGGCTGAGCTGCGGGCTGCTCGGTGGTCGGAGCAGGCGCGGGGTCAGCGCTGGGCTCGCTCGTCGGCTCGGCCGTGGGCTGAGGCGCGGGATCGGTCGTCGGCTCAGCCGTGGGCTGAGGCGCGGGATCGGTCGTCGGGTCCGCCGTCGGTTCAGGTGTACGCGCGTCGTCGTTATCAACAGGCTGATACACGCTCACCGTGTAGCTCACGGGGTCACCCTCAACGAGATCTCGCCCTTCCTTGAACATGAGCACCGTGACGGTGTGCTTCGTTCCAGGCTCCCACGTGATGCCCTCGACATTGTTCTGTCCATTGGGCACAGGGACCTTCAGGGTGTAGTTGTGCGGACTGGTGGCAACCCACACATCATCAGCGGTCACGGGCACCGTTTCGCCATTACGCTCGTACGTCGGCTGTTCAATGGGTGTCACGCGACCCGAGTCGAGCATCACGCCCCAGTAGCCCTTATCCCCGTACTGCTGCTCAAAAGAAGAGCCCTGTTCGATCCGAACAGTGAATGCCGTGGTCGGGACGGGAATAGCCCCGTCGTTACCGTCTGCGCGAGCAGCAAATCCGGGGATCGCAAGCGCGATGGCAGCGAACAGGCACAGGGCCATCAGGAGGCTCATCAATCGACTGCGCCCTCCGAGGCCGCGCGCGGCAAGGGCAGAAGCGGCCCGTGCGTGCTGCATACCGTTCTCCTTAGTGACTTAATCCTCAGAAGCATTTGTTTTGAAACTAGAGTAACAGGCGTGGCGCGCGAATGCTAAATTCCAACGCACACCAATCGGTTAATGCACATTTTCTCAGAGCACTAGGCCAGATGAAAGGTGATTAGCGCGGCAATCCGTGGGAGCGGCGAATAATACTGACCGTCACGATGGCACCGAGCAACGCAAGAGCACCGCCACCAGCGAGAATCCAGCCATTCAGTCGCGACTCCTCCTCGCGGGCAGCCTGATTCGAGGCCTGCTGTTCCGAGCGAGCTTTGGGACCAATCTGCGATGCGGACACGCTTTGCTGAGTGGATGAGGCTGAAGGCTCCGGAGTGGGATCCGCGCCGCTACCAGATGCACCGGATGAAGCAGACGAGGACTGTGTCGACGATCCTCCACTAGCAGACGACGAACTGGGAGAGGGAATCGACGCAGAAGATGTCGCATTATCAGCCTGCATTCGTTCGGATGTCTGTTTCTCTCCAGACGCACTCGCCGACGGTCCGCTTGGCACAGACGGGGTGCCGGTAGGGCTCGCGGAGGTGTTCTCAGAGCCCGGATCGTGAGTCGGGGCGGCACTGTCCGTCACAGGATCAGTACCATCGGTCACTGACGGCTCGGTCGGCGCCAGCGAACAAGAGCGCGCCTCGGCTGCCGATTCGACGACCGTCACCTCAACCTGAACATAGTTACCCGTCACCCCGTCACCGATCATGACCTGATGCTTCGTCCCCACCGTCCACGTAGCCGGCAGGTCAATATCAGCCACGAAAGTGCCATCCGCACCAACTTTCGCAACCGCCCATGCAGACCTATTACGTGCGACCGAGGACGGAACCCACGCTGGGAGGACCATGTCATCAGAGCGCTTTTCCTGGCCATCATCGAGCGTCACAATCACGAAACCGAGGGCACCCTCGGAAGACGGCCCCCAGCCAGCGCCTTCCACATGCAGCAGCACGCCGGTCGCAACAACCGACGACGCTATGACCGACGCTCCTTCTTCAGAAGCGGTCAAACACTGTCCAGCATCATCGCCAATCCCATCGGCGCTATAAGCGGGGCCGACCGACACGAACATTCCACCGACGACGGAAGCAGAGGCGGTCAGTGCGAGCAGGGACATGCGAAGGCCCCGGCCCTGTGAGCGCGCCTGTGTCGTCATGCGTATTCGTTTCCTTCTGTCTGGGATAGTCTCAACCGATCAACACTGTCGCGCCCAGAATGCGCATGTCAGTGCCTGAGTAACCACTCGATACGAGCACCATACTATTGCCTGGCTTGCGAGATGTAATTGCGAGCAACAAGCACATTCATGACACACTCGCTCAAAACCTTATTTTACCTGGATTTATACGATTTTGTCACGACAACTGTGAGCAATATTATCGAGCAATCATGGCTTCTGATGACCCGCTGGTCAGCATTTGAGATATCGAGAAACACAACGACGATTACCGGCGTGGGATGACGAGAGGAGCTCCCGTCTCCGGATCCTCGATGATGCGGCAGGGCACTGCGAAGACACGTTCTACGAGCTCGGGCGTGACTACCTGGGTGGGCTCCCCTGTGCGAGGATCTGCCCGTCCTTCATGAAGACGAGGTGCGTGGCATACCGGAACGCAAGATGCAGATCGTGCAGCACGGCAACAACAGTTGTACCCGCACGTTGCAAGCGATCGGCAAGACGGAGCACCTCAAGCTGGTGATTAAGATCGAGATACGTCGTCGATTCATCGAGCAGCAAGATCTCCGTCGACTGCGCCAAAGCCATTGCAATCCAGACACGCTGACGCTGACCACCCGAAAGCTCACCAAGGCGCCGCCCCACGAGGGAGACGACGCCAGCATCTTCCATCGCACGAGCAACAGCTTCATCGTCTTCACGACTCCACTGACGCAGAAGGGATTGATAGGGATAGCGTCCCCTCGCAACCAAGTCTTCCACGAGTATATCGCCCGGAGCCACGGACGATTGCGCGAGCAATCCGAGCCTGCGCGCGAGCGCCTTCTGATTCATGTCAGCAACGCTGCTGCCATCCAACTCCACCACTCCGCTACGAACATCGAGAACGCGCAACAACGACCGCAAGAGAGTCGACTTCCCGCACGCATTGGGGCCGACGATGACGGTCAATTCCCCAGTCAGCACGTCCAGGGACAGCCCATCCAGAATCGGAGCATTCTTCCCGTAGCCGACGACGATATCTCGGGCGCCCAGCCCCGGCCTCGTTCCCACCTCAGTCACGACCTCACCTCACGAATCAACAGCCACAAGAGATACAAGCCTCCCACGACACCCGTCACAACACCCACAGGAAGCTCAGCGGGAGCAATCAAACGCTGAGCACACACGTCGGAAGTCAACACCAGCAACGCTCCCACGACGCCGGAAGATGCGAAACCCACCCCCCGCCCCAGCACAGGCGGTGAGCGACATGTGGAGCGGATAGCGCAACGAATGCAACCGGACCAGCCACAGCCGTCGCACAGGCGACGAGCAGAATCGCAACAACGATCGACAGAAGACGAATGCGGCGCACGCGCACACCGAGCCCGGTCGCAACGTCATCCCCCATCGCCACAAGCCCCAGCGGAACTGCAGCCGCGACGCACGCGCATGCGACAACGCCGAGCACGATCAGGAGCGGCGTCAGTCGAGCGAACGTGACCCCCGACAATGATCCGACACTCCACAGTTGCGCTCGCTGCGCCGCCTCCAGTGGCGCCTTGACGATCAGCAGCGAATTGATAGCGCTCAGCGCAGCAGAGCAACCAATACCGACCAGGACAACACGCATTCCCGTCACGCGCATACCGCCCGCGTAAGCGAGGATCAGCACACCTGAGAGGAGACCACCGAGCAACGCTCCGAAGCCGGTGACGGACGGACTCGACCCCAGCACAATAATCGCTATCAGCGCTCCGGTGGCACACCCCGTTGACAGCCCCACAATGTCCGGACTCCCCAGAGGATTACCCGAGATCGTCTGGAAGATACGCCCCGAAATGCCGAGCGTGCACCCGACCGCGACAGCGGCCAGCATCCGCGGCAGCCGCACAGACTGCACAAAGTAGACACCGAGGAAATCATCTCGAGGCCCGCCATCACCCAGCAGGCGTCGGAAGGAATCCCCAGCACTGAGCCCATAGTCGCCGAGTGTCAGCGAATAGACGGACAAGCCAACCAGAAGAAGGAGCCGATGATGACTACCGCCGCGCTACGTCGATGGATGCGAACGGAGAAGCCCGCTCTCGACAGAGTGGTGTACCGATGGCTTTCCCGCGTCACGACATGCCCCTTCCACGCGCACCGATAATGAAGAAGGGGGCGCCGATCAGGGCTACAACGACGCCAACGGGCACCTCGGAAGGCGCGAGGACGAGACGCGACGTAATGTCTGCAATGCACACCCACACAGCGCACGAAACCGTCGACCAGATCGCGATCGTTCCCTGCCTCGCCCCCACAACGCGTCGGACCATGAGCGGCACCGCGAGGCCGACGAATGTCAGCGGACCGCCCAGCGCTGTGGCTCCACCCGCGAGAGCCGTCACCGCAAGAACTCCCAGTGCCCGAATGAGACGCACGCGCACACCGAGACTCACGGCGGCATCCTCACCGATGGCGAGAACGCCGAGAGCTGACGAGATGAGAACTGCGAGGACGCAGCCGCACAGGATAACGACTCCCGCAGCGGCCACGGAGCCTATATCGACTCCCTCCAACGAGCCGGATGCCCAGTAGCGGAACTCGTTGAATGCGAATTGATTGGCCGTCAACACTGCCTGCGTGAGGGATGCAGGAGCCGCAGATACGGCGATGCTCGCAAGAGCCAGCCGAGAACGCGATCCTCCACCACGCCCCGAAATAGCAAACACGAGCGCCGCGGCCAGACCGGCACCGACGAGGGAAGCGCCGAGCGTCCCCGCACGCGTCACGACTCCGGAGATGGCCGTCACGGAGACAACGACGAACGCCGCACCTGCGTTAATGCCGAGCACGCCGGGGTCGGCGAGCGGATTGCGGGTCATCGCCTGCATGATGGAGCCCGCCAAACCAAGCGCACCGCCGATCATGAGCGCGGCGATCGTGCGCGGCACGCGCAGCTGGGTGACCACCTGAGCGTCCTGACTCGCCCCACCACGAACCAGAGCATCCCACACAACATCGGGAGCAATGGAACGCGAACCGAGGGCGAGCGAGGCCATCGCGACGAGGACAAGCACCAGCGTCGCCACTGCGCAGGCAATGGCGACGCTGGTGATACGACGTGTCGTCATGTCAGGTCAGCGACCCGAATCGTCCGACCATCAGGCTCAGGAAGCCGGGACGAACTGGGCCTCAATGCTCGAGACGATGCCGTCCATCAGGAGGTAGCCACCGGTTGAGGTCCACAGGGAGCCGTCGACGGGGATGACGTGGTTCGCCTAGACGGCGCCGAGGGAGTCGAAACCGACGGTGTTCTTCGCCTCTTCGAGGGCTGCGGCGGAGGCCTCGACGCCCGTGTTGCCACCGGCGGACGGATTGTTCACCGAGGACTTGCCGAGCGTGCCAAGGAAGATCCAGTCCGCATCGATCTGGTCGATGTTCTCCAGGGAGACAGGCTCAGAGTGGCCCTCGCCGTCACGGTCCTGGTTCGCGGGGCGCTTCATGCCGAGTGCGGTCAGAGCCTGTCCGGCGGGGAGCTCCTTGAGGATCAGGCCGGCGCTATCGCCCTGCCAACGCACGACCGAGTACGTCTGATCGAGGTAGCCGGCATCCTTCAGACGGGCGCTCACCCATGCGACATGCTGGTCGAACTCCGCGAGCTTGGTCTCGGCCTGGTCGGCCAGACCCAGCGCATCTGCGGTGAGCGTGAAGGTCTCACGCCAGTCACCACCGGACTGAGTGGTGAAGAAGACGGGCGCGATCTGAGAAAGCGCAGTCAGGGTTTCCGTGTCGTTATTCTTCACAGAGGTACCGTTGACGAGGATGAGATCAGGATGGGCCGCACCGATAGCCTCGAGGTTCGGGGTACCAATCGATCCAAGGATCGGAATGTCTCCGGCACGATCGATCAGGTAGTTCGGGACGGTCGCTGACCACGGCCGGACACGACACCGATCGGGGTCACGCCGAGCGCGAGGGCATTGTCAGTGGTCGGCTCGGAGAGCGTGACGACGCGGCTCGGGTGCGACGGGAGTGTCACTTCCTGGCCGGACGCGTCGGTAACAGTGCGCGTCTCGGACGTCGCAGAGGCCTCGGGGGACGAGGCCGGGGTGGGCTGGGTGGACGAGCAGGCTCCCCGGGCGAGAGCAGTCACAGCGACGCCGACCACGGCGCTGATTCGCGTCGACAGGTGTACAGGTGTCTCAATTCAGTCGATCTATTAGGGGCAAAGGTAAGCCTAACCTATAGGGAGCATGGCAACCCAGTCTGTCTCGTCACTGGTCAGTATGTGAGAGCACGCCACTCATCGAGTGCACAAATCAGCCCTTCCCGCCACCAGGCGACATCATGCCCGCTGCGGTAATGATCCAATTCCACATGGGCTCCCAGACTCCGCAGAAGCTCCGCACAGTCATCAACGACCGGGCGCATCGTCTGCTCCAGAGTCCCAACCTGCAGGCGTAGCGTCACTCCGGGGTGGGGCGTCGCCACCCCAGAGCGCAGGTCTCGCATCAACGCCCCCTCGCCCATGCCTCGCGCAGCCCCGCCCCACCACAGGGACGGCGATTGGGCGACGATCACGTCGACGGGTAGATCCTGTCGCAAGCCAACCTCCAGCGCGGCGAGGCCACCGTAGGATTGGCCGGCGACCATCACGGGACCTGCCCCGGCCTCGTCGCACACTGCCTGAAGCAGAGCAGCAACACGATCCGCATCCGTCAGCTCCGCCTCACGCTGCGCACAAGCACCCGCATCGATGGTGACCACGCGCAGCCCGGGATAGCGGCGGATGAGCCAGCCAACGCCGTTGGCTCGCCACATCTCACCGTCGAACAGAATCAGGGTGCAGGTTGGCACGCTCTCACCGTCATATGTCACGACGCAACGTCCGCCTGCCATCCCCAGCCGCGCGGTGATCGCCTCACCGATCTCGACCTCTCGCACCGCCCACATCTGAGCGTCGGACAGATCTCGCGACGGCCACACCACCCGGGCATTGGGACCGACAAAGAGCGAAGCCTGCTGCCCACGGCCGTTGACGAGGGTCAGAGGATTGGCGGCATCAGGGCGAGCGCCGTCAACGAACTGAAGCCACTGACACATCTCCGTGACCGCGCTGACGCGCACGTCCGAGGTGTCCACGATCACCTGCTGATAGCTGATGATCGCGTCAGCGGGAAGCGCACACACGAGCGCGCGAGCATTGCCGTCGTCCGCGCCCACACCCATGCGAAACTCGTCAATGTGCTCGCGCGCGCGATCCGTCATCGTGTTCTAGATGACGTAGCAATCAGCGGCGGCCTCGTCTGCGGATTGGAAGGTCACACGAACGGCGTCGACCCCATCAACGACAAGGCGCTGGACAACAATCGGGAGCGCATCGGTATCGCGATAGATCCCGTCTCTTGTCTCTTGGCGCAACAGGCAAAAACCGGTGCGCGAAAAAGAAGTCTGCTCGAATGCCACGCGTTCAGTCGAACAGCGAAATATCGCCAGCGCCAACACGAGCGACGACCGCATCTCCGCCCGCGAAGTCGATGACCGTGGTCGGCTGCGCCACGCCGACGGGCCCCACCACAACGAGATCAACCAGGTGCCCGATGCGCTCATCGACATCGAAACCATCTGTGAGGGGCTCATCCTCGCCGGGCATAATGAGCGTCGAACACGCCAGGGGCTCGCCCAGCGCCTCAACGATCGCCTGAGTGATGACGTGATCGGGGATGCGCACGCCCACCGTGTGCTTCTTCTTGTTCAGCATGATGCGCGGAACCTCTTTAGTCCCCCGCAGGATGAATGTGTAGGGACCGGGCGTGAGCGCCTTCATGGTGCGGAACTCGTGGTTGTCAATAATCACGAGCTCGCCCAGCTGCGCAAACGAGTGACACAGCAACGAGAAGTTATGTTTGTCATCAAGCTTACGGATCGAGCGGATCGTATCCATGCCCGCCTTGTTGCCAGCCTTCGTCGCGATCGCATAGCCGGAGTCAGTGGGCAGCGCAATCGTGCCGCCGCGCTCCAGCAGATCAACGACCGTGTTGACCAAACGTGCCTGCGGATTAACCGGGTGCATCTCGACGTACGACATACCCCTATTGTGCACGAAACCCCCACCGGTCGGTGACCAATGGGGGTTCCGTGGACAAGGTCACGGAACGAGAATCACTTCTCGGATTCCTCGGATGCTTCCTCGCCGCGCTTCTTCGGCTTCGCATCGACGCCAGCTTCCTTACGCTGCGCGGGCGTAATCGGCGCCGGAGCCTCGGTCAGCGGGTCGAAGCCACCGCCGGACTTCGGGAAAGCGATGACGTCGCGGATCGACTCGGACTTCGTCAGCAGCGAGACGATGCGGTCCCAGCCGAAGGCCACGCCGCCGTGCGGCGGAGCGCCGAACTTGAAGGCATCCAGCAGGAAGCCGAACTGCGCCTGAGCCTCCTCCTCGCCGATACCCATCACGTTGAACACGCGGTTCTGGATGTCGCGGCGGTGAATACGGATCGAACCGCCGCCGATCTCGTTGCCGTTGCAGACGATGTCGTAGGCGTAGGCCAGCGCATTACCCGGATCCTTGTCGAAGGAGTCGACCCACTCGGGCTTGGGCGAGGTGAACGCATGGTGGACAGCCGTCCAGGCGCTGTGGCCCAGTGCCACGTCGCCCTCGGCCTCGGCATCACCGGTGGGCTTGAAGAGCGGCGCGTCGACAACCCAGGTGAACGCCCAGGCGTCGGGGTCAATGAGGTTGCAGCGCTTGCCAATCTCGAGGCGAGCAGCGCCAAGCAGCTCACGCGACGGGGTCGGCTTGCCAGCGGCGAAGAAGATGCAGTCACCGGGCTGTGCTCCGGTGGCGGCAGCAAGGCCCTCACGCTCGGCCTCGGTGATGTTCTTAGCAACCGGGCCGCCCAGCGTGCCGTCCTCGGCGACCGTGACGTAGGCCAGACCCTTGGCGCCGCGCGCCTTGGCCCATTCCTGCCACTTGTCGAAGGTGCGGCGCGGCTGCGAGCCGCCGCCGGGCATGACGACGGCGCCGACGTAGGGTGCCTGGAACACACGGAAGGTCGTGTCCTTGAAGTACTCGGTCAGCTCAGTCAGCTCAAGTCCGAAGCGCAGGTCGGGCTTATCAGAGCCATAGCGCTCCATCGCGTCCTTGTACGTCATACGCGGGATCGGCGTGGCAAGATCATATCCGATGAGCGCCCACACGTTCTTCAGGACGTCCTCGGCGACCTCGATGACGTCGTCCTGGTCCACGAAGCTCATCTCGATATCGAGCTGGGTGAACTCGGGCTGACGGTCCGCGCGGAAGTCCTCGTCACGGTAGCAGCGAGCGATCTGGAAGTAACGTTCCATGCCGGCCACCATGAGCAGCTGCTTGAAGAGCTGAGGTGACTGCGGCAAGGCGTACCACGAACCCGGCGAGAGGCGCGCGGGCACGATGAAGTCGCGGGCGCCTTCGGGGGTCGAACGGGTCAGGGTCGGGGTCTCGATCTCGACGAAGTCACGGGCGTAAAGCGCCTCGCGCGCAGCACGCGACACCTTCGAGCGCAGGCGGATCGCGTACTGCTCAGGCTCGCGACGCAGGTCGAGGTAGCGGTACTTCAGACGCGTTTCCTCGCCGACGTTGCCGGAATCTTCAGCATTGGAGGACACCTGGAACGGCAGGGGCGCGCTGGTGTTCAGGATTTCGATGTCGTCACCCATGACCTCAATGGCGCCGGTGGCCAGGTGCGGGTTCTCGTTGCCCTCGGGGCGGGCACAGACCTCGCCGGTGACCTTCAGGACGAACTCGGAGCGCAGCTCGTGCGCGACACGCTCGTCACGGACGACAACCTGGGCAATGCCCGACGCATCGCGCAGATCGATGAACGCAACGCCACCGTGGTCACGACGACGATCCACCCAACCGGTGAGCGTCACGGTCTGACCGACCAGGTCGGTGCCGAGGGTTCCAATGTTGTGAGTGCGAAGCACTGTGATTCCTTTCGTTCTTACCATCCGCGAGACAGGCGGCGGCGGTGTCATTGTACGCCTGCCCGCCCAATAGTCGCGTGTGCCGCGAGTAGGATAGTCACCATGCCCGCCGATGCTTCCACCTCTTCCTCCGCTCATGTTTCCTGGACTCCGGCCGAAATCGGATTGGCTATCGGCTCGGTTCTGCTCATCACACTCGTGGCTTTCGAGGAACTCGCGGCAACCACGATCATGCCCGCAGTCGTTGCTTCTTTTGACGCCGCGGCGTGGTATCCGATCGCTTCGGGTGCGGCATTGGCGACTCAGCTAAGCGCCACGGTGGTCGCGGGAGCCCTGGCAGACTGGAAGGGACCGCGTGTGGTGTTGCTCTCGGGTCTGGCCTTGTTCGCCGTTGGCCTGGTGGTGTGCGCCGCAGATTCGCACGTGACGATCTTCGTCATCGGACGAGCTCTCCAGGGACTGGGAGGCGGTCTGCTCATCGTTCCGCTCTACGTTCTCGTCGGAGCGGTTGCGTCTGCACGTCATCGCCCATCATTCTTCGCGTCGTTCTCCTTGGCGTGGGTCCTACCGTCTCTGGTCGGTCCCGCAATCGCAGGACATGTCACCGAAGTCTGGGGATGGCGTTACGTCTTCGGTGTTGTCCCCCTGTTCGTTGCGATCGCTGCTGTGCCCATCGCCTACGTTCTACGTTCACTGCCGGCTTCCCGTGGGCGCCGCTCCCCTATGCTCGCAACGCTTTCGCGTGACGCAGGGCTAGTGGGAACCGGTGTCATGGCGCTCCAGCTCGCGGGCGCGCTTCCCTCACGACTGGCACAGATCGTGGTCTTCGTCCTCGGCGCGTGCATCACGATCTGGGCACTGCCTCGGCTCCTCCCGCGCGGCACGTTCCGATCGCGTCGGGGAATGCCGTCGGCGATCCTTGCAAGGCTGAGCGCCATGGCCTCCCAGGTGGGTTTCGCCGTCATGATTCCACTGATTCTGCAGCGGGTACACGGCTGGTCCGAGGCATCCTCCGCCTGGTGGGTCACCCTCGGATCGATCACATGGGCCATCGGTGCAGTCGGCCAGGCACGGATCTACGATCAACAGGCGCGACGCCTGCTTCCCGTCATCGGGGGCTCACTGATGGCAATCGGGGCGATCCCCGTGGGCACGCTCCTTGCCCCATCGTTTCCCATGTGGATCGCTCTCGTCGGTTGGCTTCTCGTCGGCCTGGGGGTCGGCCTCGTCCACGCGCCCCTCTCGGTCATGGCGCTTGAGGTGACACCCGAAACCAAGCACGGGCGCGTCTCATCGTGGCTACAGGTCGCGGATTCAGCAGGACCCGCACTCGAACTCGCCCTCGTGTCAGTGGCCATGAGCGCGTGGGCCGCCACCGCCACGGTGGGCGGGGCGGCCTACGCTCCCTACTGGGTGATTGCTACTGTGCTCGCTGTCCTCACCGTGGTAGCGGTGAGTCGGCTGCGTCTCGCATGGGAACGCTCCACGTCCGGCGAGGCGAGCGGTCAGTCGTCGTAGCGACGCTTGCCGAAGTGGCGGCGTCCGCCCTCGCGCTCCCAGCCTCCATCCCGGCCATCGCGTTCACGACGCGCACGCTTGATGTCTTTCTCCCAGCGCTCGGAGCGAACGCTGCGACGAGGACGCGACCCATCGCCCTTTTCGAAGCGATGCGGACGCTTCTCGTCGCGGTCCCCAAAACGTCCCTCGCGCTCGCCATAGCCACCGCGGCCTCGATTGTCGCGATCGTAGTCGCGACGTTCACGGCGCTCGAAACCATCACGGTCACCATGGTTGCGCCCACCGGGTCCCTCGTCCACGCGGATACGCAGCTGACGGCCCGACACGTATCCCTTGGAGATACGGGACAGCTGCTCGCCGGAGAGGTCCGCGGTGATGTCGACCAGTGAGAAGGTCGGGTAGATCTCAATGTTCCCGATGTCGCGGCCGTCGATGCCACCCTCGCCCGCAATCGCGCCGACGATGGAACCGGGCTTCACGCGGTCCTTCTTGCCGACCTCGATGCGGTAACGCGTACCGGAGCCGGGGGCGGGGCGGCCGCCGCCACGACGACGAGCACCGTTCGCGCCGCCCTTGATCGGTCGGTCCTTATCGCGGCCGGCCTCGAAAGTAGCGCCGACGAACTCACCGGACTCATCCAGGCGTTCTTCACGGCGGATCTTTCCGCTCCCTCGGCGGTCCTTCTCAACTCGCGGCGCCGGGCCCTCGTCTCCGACAGCCGTGGCCATCAGCGCCGCAGCGACGTCTTCGACGGAAACCTCATCGCCGAGTTCGGCCAGCAGGCGCTTGTACATGTCGAGACGGCCGCGCTCAATGCGGGCAGACAGGCCCTCGAGCAGGCGGCTGGCGCGGAACTCGGAGACGGCTGCAGGTGAGGGAATCTCAACCTCTTCCATCTCGGTGCCCGTCAGCTTCTCGATGCGGCGCAGGCGGCCGTGCTCACGCGGAGTGAAGAACGTGAGCGCTCGACCTTCACGACCCGCACGGCCAGTGCGGCCGATGCGATGCACGTAGGCCTCGGGCTCGCGAGGAACATCGAAGTTGACGACGAGCGAAATGCGCTCAACGTCGAGGCCTCGGGCGGCCACGTCGGTTGCGACCAGCACGTCGAGCGAGCCGTTCTTGAGGCGCTCGACCATGCGCTCACGCTCGGTCTGGGCGACGTCGCCGGAGATGCCAGCCGCGCGGAATCCGCGACCCGCCAGCTCGAGCGACACCTCTTCGACATCGGCGCGGGTACGGACGAAGACGATGGCGGCGTCGGCCTCTTCCTGGCCTTCCTTGATGTGCTGAGCGCGGGTGGCCAGCACGCGAGAGAGCGCCCCGATCTTGTGCTTGTAGGGCACAACAGCGTAGGTCTGGTGGATCGTATCCACCGTGGAGGACTCGGTCGACACCGCGACCTTGACCGGATCCTTCAGGTGCTCGCGCGCAACCTTCTCAATGGCTGCGGGCATCGTCGCACTGAACAGCGCGGTCAGGCGATCATCGGGAGCGCTCGACGCGATTGTCTCGACGTCCTCAGCGAAGCCCATGCGCAGCATCTCATCGGCCTCGTCGAGGACCAGCATGCGCACGTTCGACAGGTCCAGCGCGCCTTTCTCAATGAGATCGATGACGCGACCCGGCGTGCCGACAACGACCTGTGCGCCGCGCTTCAGCGCACCAATCTGCGGGCCGTACGGCGAGCCGCCGTACACGGGAACAACATCAAGGCGGGCTGTGCGCGCCGCAAAGTCCTCGATCGCCTGGGCACTCTGCATCGCAAGTTCACGGGTGGGTGCCAGAACAAGAGCCTGCACGTCGCGCTCGTCGGCGTCGACAATCGCCAGCAGCGGCAGGCCAAAGGCCGCGGTCTTACCGGTGCCGGTCTGGGCGATGCCAACGACGTCGCGCAGCTCAAGGAGCGGCGGGATGGCGGCAGCCTGGATCGGCGTGGGGACGCGGAATCCCATGTCGGTCACCGCAGCAAGAATCTCCTCGGGCAGACCGAGGCTCGCAAAAGTGACAGCGTCTCCTTCCGGCTCCGCGGTTGAGTCGTCGTGTGCATCCTGGTCGGCACCGTCGACGAGGTCGCGTTCCTCATCCGTGTCAAAAGTATCGTCACGCTCGTCGCGGGCGCGTTCCGTGTAATCCTCTGAGGGCATAGTCGTTCCTTGCCTGTTGCATGTGGGTAGCAAAACCATCGGGCGGGCCATCTCGGCTCCTCAGCGCGGCCTCACCCATAACAACAAACCCCGCATCCCGCGGGCACCATAACAAGGGGCAGCGCCTCATCGCTACGTTCAGCTTACTCGCCATACACGCGCCACGGAGCGCGTGGTCAGCCAATTCACTGTTCCGCTGACGTCATACCGTGACGAGCAAGGCATCGTTCACAGGCGCAGACGCGCAATATAGGAGGCGATTGTCACCTGGCGATTGTCTTCGGCACGCACTGGTGCCACGACCGCACGCTCCACCTCGTCACGGCACAGTCCCCTCAGATCACGAATAACTGCACGTCGCCGACGACCCGCAGCCCACCGAGACACTCCCCGATTGATACCTGCGAGAATCACAGTCACGAGAAGGGAAAGGCCGACGAGCGCCGTCGGTGCTGGAACAGGGCCGAGTGCCGGTACATGCCAGTCGATGAGGACGGCGCGCCCTAGGTGAACAAGGCCGATCCATGCAGCGCCGACGAGACACACGACCCAGGCCAGCGCCTGTATCCCTCCCAAGAGACAACTCGTCGAAGGAGCGCCCGTCGCCACCTGCATATTGTCAGAGACCTCACGGTGGGCAACAGCTGGGACATCGCGTGCCCCCTCCAGTGCCCGCTCCATCAGCCGACTGCGCCATGCTGAGGGACGCCCAGAAGAGCGCTGCGCAACTTCGCGTCGTACGGCATTGACAAAAGCAGCCTCATCCGACGGGGAGCGCGTCGGCAGCGTCGGCGTCGTCGCCCCCTCAGATCGAGACTCCTCATCCAGGTGGAGCCGACGCAACGGATCAGCGCCCAGACGCGCAACCCAGCGAAGCGGGAGCCAGCCACCCGCTCGCCGACCCGCGCGCACCGTGGAAGCCGCCACGGCCTCGGCGATGATCGGCGCACCCGCCAGGTCGGCGGCGGAAGAGAAAAGGTCCGATGCCATGCCATCCGTCTCAATGCCGCGGATGGTTCCGTCAATCCCCACTGCATCTCGAATCAGCACCGCGGCCTCACGCAGAGCCTGACGGGACCGAGACGCCTGGCGCGACACGCGTTCCGCTTCCTTGTACAGATGCTTGACGAGCGTCTGTACCCCTTCGCCAGTCGTTGACGAAACAGACACAACGGTCGTGTCTTTCATTCCCCGCTCGGACAGGAGACGACGCAGGTCTCGCTCGATCGAATCACGCTCGGCGGCGACGACGGTATCGATGTGCGTCAGTACGACGGTCACCGAGGCGTGGGAGGAGTGCAGGCGGGCGAGCCACTCGTCGTGAAGCCTCGCATCCGCATATTTCTGGGGGTTGACGACAACCACGAGGGCGTCAACGCGCGAGGCGAGGCGCTCCGCAATCTCCGCATGGCTACTCTCAACCGAGTCAATATCCGGCATGTCGATAACAACCGTGTCTCTCGGCAGAGCACGAGGGGCCTCGACCCGTCGCGCGACTCCCCAGCCACCCCAGGAGTTCACGGGGCGCGCGGCCGAGGGGCAGAACAGCGCACGGCTCGTTTGTCGTCGGGCGTCGAACGCCGGCGGTCACGACCTCTCCCCCGCTCATAGCGTTCACCAGCGACGACTTACCGGCGCCGGTCCCACCCAGCATGCCAATCACGCACCACGTCGGATCAATCTCGCTGCGCTCCGAAGTTATGTCGATCAACTGGTGAATCTGGGACAGCGTCGCCTCATCAATGTCCGGGGATGCCAGGGTGCATATCCGGTCAAGTTCCGAGGCAGCAGACGCGACCGTTCCCTTCGAACGCATCATGCCAGAGCCTCCCGCGCATCCGCTAGTGCCTGCTCCAGCGCATTCATACGCGCCCCCTCGTCGCAGCGATCCAGCAGTGAAGAAACGGACGCCACAGCATCCGTCAGAGAGGTGAGCACAAGCCGCTCCAGCGCGTCGCGCGCCTGCGCGGCGAGAGACCGAACGGTGCGCTCACCGAAATAAGACTCCAGAACAGTCTTGAGACAGCGCCGCCGACGCGCCAGCGACACCGACCTCGAGGCCGGTCAAGCCCCCCGTCATCGCAAACACGCTCACCATCAGAGACACCGTCACGACGTTGATTCCACCGGCGAGAAGCCGACCGCTCACGTGCGACGATTCAGCCTGGCTACGAATGATCTGCGTGACCTCGGCGGTCCACTCCTGTGCAGTGCGGCGCGCACGCTCAGATGCCTCATCCGCGTTCAAGACAGGCTCCAGCGCAGGGTTAGGTCCGAGGACCGGCCGAGCAGTACGCAACGCATCTGCCCACGCCTGCTGATACTGGTCAGCCAAGCGAGCCGCCAAACCGCCCGTCAGGTCACGCTGCACCTGAATATCCGGGGCTGCCTCACCGCGCAGCGCGCCCATGACGCGAGCGCTCACACCCGACACGAAACGGGAAATTGTGCGCGTCATATCCCACGAGCCCAGCACCTCGGCAATACGCGCGCTCACTTCGCCGCGCAACACGTCATCACTCGACGTGGCCGCGACCTCTCGCGCACGCGAAGCGACGACCTGCTCGACACCATCAGCGGCTTGCTCAAACGCCCGATGACGCGCACGGGCTCCATCGAGGGCACGCGCAGATTCCGCGAGGGACGAGGAGACCGCCCCAGCGAGCGAGCGGCGGATGATGGCAGCGCGCTCCGCAGCGTCTCGACCAATCGATTCCAAGAAAGAACCGATAGGAGCAACCGCATCGACCGGCACCCGCCCACGAGCGGGCTGCCTCCACCGACGCGAGCGGCACTCAGTCCATCACTTTCTGCACCGAAGGAACCACATCCGCCGCAGGGATCGTCCAGGTCGCGGGATCAGCTTCCACCTGCTCGCCGCTGCGAATGTCCTTCACTGTGTCCGATTCACCCTCACCGCCGGGGAACCACACGAAGGGGATACCTCGCTTATCGGCGAACTTGATCTGCTTGCCGAATTTTGCGGCGCTTGGTGCGACGTCAGTAGCAATGCCGCGCGCACGCAGCACAGCCGCAATCGCCTCGGAACGCTCACGGCGCTCCTCGGTGATGACCGCGACGACAACGGCCGTGGGCACCTTGCGAGAGGCCTTGACCATCGGTGCCGAGATCATTCGAGACACGAGCCGCGAGACGCCGATCGACAGACCAACGCCCGGGTACGTGCGCTTGCCATCCTTCGCAAGCGAATCGTAGCGGCCACCCGAGCAGATCGAGCCGAGGTCCTCGTGACCTTCGATTTCAGACTCGTAGACGCTGCCCGTGTAGTAGTCGAGGCCGCGCGCGATTTTCAGGTCGGCGACGACTGCGTCGGGCATTCGCTTATTCGCGGTGTCCAGCAGCTCGGTCAACTCACGCAGGCCCTCTTCGAGCAGTTCCCCACCCACGCCGAGGCCAGCCAAGCGATCCCGGATCTCAGCCGGGTCCGACGTGCGAATCTGGGCCATCTGAAGCAGAACGTTCGCCTGATCACCGTCGATACCCGACTGAGCGAGCTCGACTGCCACGCCCTCCGGGCCGATCTTGTCGATCTTGTCGAGACCACGCAGGGCAGCCTCGACGTCGGTCACGCCCAGAGACTCACACACGCCCTGAACGACCTTGCGGTTGTTGACGAGCACGCGCACCGGCGGGATCGGCAGATTGTTCAGGGCCTCGGCCATCACCAGCGGCAGATCGACCTCAAAGTGGAAGGGCAGCTCTCCGTTGCCCACGACGTCAATATCCGCCTGCGTGAATTCACGGAAGCGACCGTCCTGAGGACGCTCGCCGCGCCACACCTTCTGGATCTGATAGCGCTTGAACGGGAAGTCCAGTTCGTTCGCGTTCTCCACCACGTAGCGGGCGAAGGGAACGGTCAGGTCGAAGTGCAGACCCATACCTTTGTCCTTGGGTGCACGAGCACCCGAAGCCGCGGCCTTCAGCGCCTGCAGTCGATCCAGAACATAGATCTCCTTGGAGGTCTCGCCCTTGGCTTCCAGCTGCTCCAAGGTCTCGACCGCCCGGGTTTCGATACCCGCAAACCCGTGCAATTCAAACACGCGCCGCAGCTCGTCAAGGACATGCATCTCAATGATGCGGCCCTCCGGGAGCCATTCGGGGAAACCTGACAGGGACGTGCGAGCCATGAAGCTTTCTTTCTGTGAGGGCGGCGGCGTTAGCCGATACGGCGTGCGCGAATCAGATATTGATTCGAGGTTATCTCATCCGCCAGCGTCGTGGCCGGACCGTGTCCGGGGACGAGAACCGTGCGCGGGTCAAGAGCGTTGGAAATCGTACGCAGCGAATGACGCATTTGCGTTTCATCACCACCTGGCAGATCGGTACGTCCAACGCTGTCTTTGAAGAGGACGTCGGCGCTCAACGCCCACGGGACTGGCTCACCCGAGGAGTAGAACGACTGGTTATTCACGCGAATATCCAGCGGGCTCTCACCCAGGAAGACCGCAGATCCCTCGGTGTGGCCGGGAGCAGGGACCATGCGCAGCCACACGCCGGGCACCACTTCGAAAGAATCCGTGGGCACGTCACGCAAGTGCGCGGGCCTCACCCACTCACCGACGAAGTCCGGCAGCGGCATGGGAAGAAACGAGGCCGGGTCATCCATGCGGTACATGTCAGGGCCCGGCAGGTAGACCGGCACGCTCGAACCATCTGGTCCCCACGAGGACACAGCAGCGGCGTCCCAGACGTGGTCGGGATGACCGTGGGTGAGCAGGACCGCACCAACACCCACGCCCTCACGCTCAAGGACCTCACGGATCAGATGCTGGATACCGGCCGACGGATCGACGACAAGGGCTGTGCCCGCCCCGGAAGGGACGAGCACCAGCCCATTCGCCGCGTAGAAAGGCGACG
>ERZ772766.148-NODE-148-length-40545-cov-5.882193_pt1 | contig 40545 bp, 68 predicted proteins | sample MGYA00511379_ERZ772766 | MGnify/ENA primary metagenome ERZ772766 (study PRJEB29015, sample SAMEA2737895) | human oral metagenome | biome: human oral; feature: human-associated habitat; material: dental | place: China | collected 2116 ... | reverse complement strand
GGGGGGGGGGGGTGGTGAGGCCCCGCCCCCGCCGCATATCTGGAGGTGAAAAATGCGAATTCGTTCGACGAACCACAAGGAACTTATGATCACTTCCCCGCGCGTCGATTTTGTCGGCGGCGAGGCTGAGGTGTCCGACGAGGATTACGCGCTCCTAGAGCCGTTCATGAGCATGTGGGGCCTCGAGGACGTTTCCTATGGCGAGCAGCCAGAGACGCCCGAGGAAAAGCAGCCCAAGGACCCCGATGGCACCGAGGAGCAAGAGGGCGACCCGAAGGGTAAGCGCTCCCGCAAGTAAGGAGGCAGCTCATGGCTGATCCGCAACCGCCGTTCGCGACGGTCGACGACGTCGAGTCCCGCTGGAAGCCGCTCTCCGACGCCGAGAAGAAGCGTGTGAAGATCCTGCTCGTCGACGCGGCGGACGTGATCATGACGACGTGCCCGAAGTGGAAAAAGGCGGCGGAGGGGACGCTGCGACGTATCGTGTGCGCCGTCGTCCGCCGGGCGATGCCGACGGCTTTCGAGGCTGGCGTCAAGCAAATGCAGGAGACGACGGGGCCGTTTTCGAACACGTTCACGGCGGCCAATCCAGACGGCGATCTGTATTTGACGAAGCGGGAGCGGCTGGCGCTCGACTGTGGGCGTCCGACGGCTTTCGAGGCTGACCTGACGAAAAACCGGGGGTAGCCAATGTCGATGGACAACTGGAAAGTCCCGGTCGCGCGGATCCGCATAGCTGACGGCGGCGTGGACCAGTACGGGGAGCCGACGCCGGGGGAGCGTGTGCGGACGGATCTTCCGCCTGCTCTTTTCAATCCGGGCACGTCGGTGGAATCCGTGGATAACACGGGGAAGCCTGTTGTGTCCAAGCCGACGGTCTACTGGCGTGGGGAGTGGCCCGATGTTCTCGCTTCGGATTTGCTCGACGTCGGCGGGCAAACGTGGGGGGTTGACGGGTTTCCCGCCCATTGGCCGAAAGGTTTAGCAGTAACCCTTAAGGGGGTACATGATGAGCGCTAAAATCCAGATTGATCACGCTGAGCTGGCTCGGTTTCTGCGCGGGCCTGAAGTTGAGCGTGCGGTGAAGTCTCAGGCTGACGCGATCGCCGGACGCGCCGGGAAGGGCTTCTACGCGACCGTGCACACGGGCGGGAATCGCGCGCGTGCTTACGTTCGCTCGGAGGATTACGCGGCGTCGCTGCGGCAACGTCGTGATCACGTGGTGGAGAAGGCTCTCGGTGGAGCAGCACACGGCGCGTGACGTTAAGGCGATCGTCATGGATTATCTGCGGGCCGCGCTTGACGTTCCGGTGACGTCGAAGCGGCGCGACGACGGGACGGCAGCGTACGTGCTCGTGATCGATACGGGCGGCGCGGGACGGTCCCGGAAGGTGATCCTTAACTCGCAGCTGACGCTTGATTCCTACGGTGCTTCGTCGGGCAAGTCCGCAGATCTTGCTCGGCGTGTTGACGCCCTCATGTACGCCCTTCCGGCGTCCCCGGTTCCGGTCGCGCGTGTGCGGGGGTTTACCCCGTCATACTCGCCCGATCCAGTGTCCGGTCAAGACCGGCACACGGCAACCTATCAACTCAAAACAAAAATCATATAGGAGGAACGAGGAATGGCACTCCGTGCACTCAATCCCGATAATGCCCTCATGTTCGGATCGGACGACGACCGATTCTACATGGCGGATTACCCGCAGGAAGTGGACAATATTCTACTTTCTGACGAGCCCGACCCGTCGAAGTTCACAGACGTCGGCTGGATCTCGGAAGACGGCGTCGACGAAACCTACGACGATTCCGGCTCCAAGATCAAGGGTCACCAGGGACACGCCGTCGTCAAGGCTTTTATTGAGAGTTCCGAGACTGGCGTCGAGCTGACGATCCTCGAGACGATGCTCCCGATCGTTCTCAAGTATTGGAACGCGAAGGCGGAGAAGGTCAAGGACAAGGACGGGCAGACGGATATCGTCAAGATCAGCCGCCCGCGAGCCCGTAAGGCTATTGATATGGTCGGCATTGCTGACTTTATCGAGACGTCCACGGGTAAGAAGCTTCGCCACATCTACCCGAAGCTCACCCTCACCGAGCGTGAGGGCGTCAAGTACAAGGTTGGCGAGATCGTTGCCTGGAAGTTCAAGCTTGAGGTCACAAAGGACCCGATCACGCTTTCGAATATTCCCGGTCTTCTGCTGCCCTGACCCAATCGTGGCTGGGCGGAGAAGGTTCTCGCCGCCCAGCCCGCACACTATCTAGAGAACCGCTTTTACCATAAAGGAGAACCACCTCATGGCAACCACGAAGAAAACCGTCAGCGCTGCTGAAGCCGCCCGTCGCGAGGCGCAGTCAGCAGAGGACAAGGGCGAGGAAAAGCGCATCGTCGTCGACGTTGACGGAATCCACATCGATATCCGGGCGAAGGATCTGGACGATTACGAGGCGCTCGACGCGCTGCAAAACAACGTCCCGAACCCGATGGTGAACATCTTCCTCCCCGATCCTGAGGATCGCGCAAAGCAGCTGGACAAGCTGCGCGACGAGGAAGGGAAGATTCGCGGTTCCCGCGTTCTTGAATGGGTTGCTGACGTTTTTAAGGCGATGCAACTCCGAAAATAACTAACCTCCCAGTGCTTTTTGACAAGTACTGGGAGGAATTGGAAGCCGACTTCCAGTCCGAGTATGGCCTGGATTTGTCGGACGTGTGGCGAGGCAAAATGAGTTTTCGCCGCTGCGCCGTCCTTATCGAGCAGCTAATGCCCGGGTCCCGATTCTGCCGCGCAATGGGCGGGTCAGCCGCTTTGAGCGACGACGGGCATCTGCTGCGCATGATCGAGGCGGATATCAGGTCCTTCGCGTCCGGGAAGCAGCAGCCGCCCATAGAGCTGCCCGAGGAAGGCTGGCGGGAAAAGTCCCGTGAGCGTTCCGCCCGTGACCGCCGGAAGGTCGAAAACTGGCTCAAGCGCCACCCTGAGGCGCGCAATTAAACGAATAGGAGGGCGGGGAGACTGCACGGCGCGGCTCCCCGCCCTTTTCTCGAGGAGGTAGACCATGAGTTTCAATCTCGGTACGGCTTGGCTTCAGATCTCCCCCTCGATCAAAAACATTCAGAAGGACGTCGCCAAGGCATTCGGCGGTGTCGAGGCTGAGGCTCGGCGGGTAGGCGAGTCCGCCGGTCGGAGCATGACCTCTGGTCTGACGTCGAAGCTTGTCGGGCTTGGTGCGCTGGCCGCGACGGCGATCGGGATTAAGAACGTCGCCAAAGAGGCTGCTACGGCGTCGGATGCGACGCAGAAGTTCAAGGCTACACTTGATTTCGCCGGGCTTGACGGCGGGCAGATCGAGAAGCTGTCGAAGTCTACGCGTAAGTACGCTGACGAGACAGTGTATGACCTGAACGACATTCAGTCGATGACGGCCCAGCTCGCAGCGAATTCCGTCAAGGATTTCGATAAGATCGCCGAGGCGACCGGCAACCTGAACGCGATCGCTGGCGGCAACAAAGAGACCTATCGGCTGCTCGGCCTGGCGATCACGCAGACTGCCGGTGCGGGCAAGCTGACGACCGAGAACTGGAACCAGATCGCGAACGCGATCCCTGGCGCGTCCGGGAAGCTCCAAGAGGCAATGCGCAAAAACGGCGCATTCACTGGGGATTTCCGCGAGGCGATGGCGAAAAGCCAGATCACCGCCGAAGAGTTCAACCAGGCTCTTCTTCAGCTGGGGATGGACGACGCGGCGCAGAAGGCGGCCAAGTCCACGTCCACCCTCGAAGGCGCGTGGGGCAATCTCCAAGCGACGATTGTCGGAGGCTTCTCGGATTTCATTTCGAAGATCAAGCCAGCGCTCACAACGGCGATGGAATGGGTCTCGGACATTCTAGGAAAGTTCTTCTCGTGGTTCGCTGACGCGTTCAACGGGATCTACGATCTTGTGGTGAAGGGCGACTTCACCGGGGCGTTCGCGAGGGCGTTCAACGTCGATGAGGATTCCGCCATTGTCGATTGGCTTTTCCGCATCCGCGATGGGATTATCGGCATCTACGATTTCATCGTCAAGGGCGATTTCTCGGGCGCTTTTGCCCGCGCGTTCAACGTCGACGAGGACTCGAAGATCGTTGACTGGCTTTTCCGCATCCGTGACGGGATCATGGGGATCTTTGACCTGATCGTCAACGGAAACGTAAACGAGCACCTGAAAAACGCGTTCAACATCGACGAAAACAACGGTTTCGTGCGCGTCATTCAGGACGTGCGGCAGAAAATCATTGATTTCGTGCGGGATATCCCGTCGATGCTCAAGGGCGTTTTCGAATGGGTCATCCAAAACAAGGGCTGGCTCGAACCGCTTGCTTGGGGCGTTCTCGCCGCTGTCGGGGCGTTTAAGGCGCTCACCACGGCTATCGGGATCTGGCAGGGCATCACGAAGATCGCGACGGCCGTGCAGGTGGCTTTCAACGCGGTAATGTCCGTCAACCCCATTGTCGCCGTCGGAGTGGCTATTGCTGCGATCACCGGCGCGCTTGTCTATTTCTTCACGCAGACCGAGCTTGGGCGCAAGATTTGGGGCTATTTCTCAGAGTATCTTTCCTTGCTTTGGGATGGGCTGAGGACTGCTTGGGACTACCTGTGGACGGCCGTAAAGGCTGTCTACTATGCCGTGATCGCGCCGGTTGTGAACGCCATCACCACAGCGTTCAAGATTGCTTGGTCCATCATTTCCGGGATTTTCAGCGCAATCGTAAGGGTTATCAAGGGCGACGTGAGCGGCGCTTTCACCGCCCTTAAAGACACGGTAAAGCGCGTGTGGGACGCCATCTGGGGGTTCATTAAGAACTCTTGGAACAACATAGTAAACCTACTTAAGACGGTAGGAAAGTTCCTTTGGGACACGTTCACTTGGCCTTTCGTTCAGGCGGCTAAGCTGGTTGGCAAGGCGTGGGACAAGATCAAGAGCTGGTTCGCCGCCCCGATCAATTGGGTTATTGAGCACGTTATCAACGGCGGGATTATCTCGTTTATTAACGCGATTGTCGGAGCGCTCGGACTTGACTCCCTGAAAATTAAAAAAGTTCAGCCAATCGGAAAGCCGTCTGAGGACAAGTCAATCGACGCGTACGCGAAGGGCGGATATGCCAAGCGTGGGTGGGCGCTTGTTGGTGAGCAGGGGCCAGAGCTCGTGAATTTCACACATCCGGGACGCGTCTACACGGCTGAGCAGACAGCGGAAGCTTTGTCCATGCCTGGACGTGAAATTTCTCCCTATTTGCGCCCGGAGCGCATGTACACGTCAGACGAGGCTCTGCTGGCTACACAGGCGATTAAGACTGAGGACCCGAAGCTGCTTCAGATGGCGCTCGGCGACTCCCCGGCTGATTCACTACTGCCCATCGGTGGGTTCTTCGGAAGTTTCGGGCGGTGGGTAAAGTCCGCCTGGGACGGCGTGACTGATTTCGTTGTCAATATCGGCGAGAAAGCCGTCAAGTTCGTGCGCGGCAGGCTCGCCGACGGCGCAAAACTCGTAATCCGCCCGCTGCAATCCCTCATACGGAATTCCATCGGCGGCGTCTTCGGCGACTTCTTTGTCAAGTCCGGCGACAAGCTTATCGACTGGATCGCTGGCGTGGACAAAGGCACTGAAGAAATTTCCATAACCGATCCGATCGCTGCTGGTATTGCTGCTGGGCTTAACGGAGGAAAAGGTCTCGGAGGTTCTTTCGGGCCGGTAGGAAATATCCCTGCTGGCGGAGGCGTCGCTCGCCCGGTCGCAGGCGGGCGGCTCACGTCGCCGTTCGGCGTTTCCCGCTACGGTGGCATGCACTCGGGTATCGACCTTGCCGCGCCGATGGGCACGCCAGTTTACGCGTACCGGGATGGTGTGGTCACCCGCGCCGGATGGAACTCGCTGGCTGGGCGCACGGGCATCGGAATCGTTCTCGCGCACGCTGGCGGAATGGGCTCCTATTACGGGCACCTTTCGCAAGCGCTGGTCCATGCGGGGCAAACCGTCAAGGCCGGGCAGAACATCGGACGCGTCGGATCGACCGGCAACTCGACCGGGCCGCACCTTCACTGGGAGATCTCACTCGGCGGCAACCCGCAACGCGTGGTAAACCCCCTACCGTACTTGAAGTACGACGACGGCGGTTTTCTCCAACCGGGCGTCACGCAGGTTGTCAACGCTACGGGCAGGCCGGAGCCAGTTTTCACGGAGTCGCAGTGGAATACGCTGCGCGCTCAAGCCGAAGGGCGGGCCGAGCGGAAGTCTCCAGAGGACGACGGGCCGAAGCGCGTCTACCTCGTCGTCGAAGACCGCGAGTTCGAGGCGTACATCGATGAGCGCGCCGAAGGCGCTCTCGTCGGGGCCGCCCGGGATTTGAGAGGAAGGCGCTAATGCAGGTTTGGCCAGACGCGGCTGTCGGCTCCGCGCCGTTCGCCATTGTCGTCGTCGAGGTAGCGTCGCCGCGCGAGGTCACGATTTATCGGTCCTCGCCCGGCGGGACCGTCAAGGTCCGTGGCGGGAAAATACACGCCTCAGGCTCGACGATCGTCCGCGATTTCGAGGTCCCGCTGAACACAAAGGTCAGGTATTGGGCTGTCGATTCGTCCGGTGAGCAGGTGGACGGCCCGGTCGAAACGCTCGTGAACACGCCGTATGCGTGGATTCACGATGCGGACGCGCCGTCCGTCGGACTGCCGATTGCTGGCGTCGAGGAGGACGGGTGCCTGATCCTCGAAAACGACAGTCTGAAGGACGTGACGAGGGATTCGCGCGGCGAGACAGCGCAGGTGATCGGGTCTCGGTACCCGGTCGCGCTTGGAGGAGGACGCCACGGCGGTACCGGGATCTCGATGAATCTGATCGCCTGCTGGGAGTCCACGCGAGACGCTTTCGCGTCGATGATCGACGGCGGCGGAGTCCTATGTATACGAGGGGTTCTGCGGGACAAGTGGAAACTGCCCGAGGTCGGGTTCCTGAACGCGTCGTCGGCGAAGCTCTCGACGATCGACGAATACGGTGAACCCTGGTGGAGGGCGAGCTTGTCTGGTGAGCTTGTGCGCGGCCCGACGCGCCCGATTGTCTTCTCGGTGGTCACCTATGACGACGTCGACGCCGCTCTTGCTGCCGAGAATTTCACCTACGATTCGGCGGAGGATGCCACGCGTCCGGCGGAAATGACCTACACGGACGTCGATCGCCGGGGAGCGAGGTCTTTCGTATGAGACGGATTTCCGCGACGACGGAGGCGGCTATCGCTGGATCTCGCACTCGGGATGCGATGCGGGTTTCCCTGTGGCGTGGAGGCGAGCTTCTGCGGGACTCGCTGGAGGTATCCGATTGGAGCATCACGGATGATTCGACAAGGAAAATCCGTATGCAGGGTACCTTCACGATCGTTGATGAGGCCGGGGATTTGGCTCCGCGCCGCCTCGAGGATGCTCTTTCGGTCGCCGGGTCGCGGCTTCAGCTGACGTTCGTCGACTCGGCGGGCGAGGAGACGCCATACGCTTGGCTAACTGTTCAGGAGATCCGCCCGGACTCCAAATGGGTTCTGCGCCGGTCTCCGTCGGGGGTTACACGTTGGGTGAACGGCGGCGGCAAGGTGCAGGTCACCGCCGACGATCTCACGTCCGAGATCGACGCCGACAAGCTTCTCGCCCCGGAGTCCCCTCAGGGAACCACGTTTGCGCAGGAGATTCGGCGTCTAGCCCAGCCGCTCGGCGTCGTCATAGCCTACGGGCTGCCCGTCGACAATGTGGTCCCCCTTTCGACCGTGTACGAGAAGGAGCGGCTGGACGCGATCGTAGACCTCGCGAAAAACGTCGGCGCGGTCACCCGCATGCGACCCGAAGGCATCCTTGAGGTGATCTCCGACGACGTTCCCGCTCCTTCGTGGACGATCGAGGGCGGCGACGACGGGGTGCTCATTTCCGCCGCCGCCGGGCAGGTGAAAAACGAGCTCTACAATTGCGTGGTTGCCACGTCGTCATCCGGCGGGGAAAACCAATTTGTCGGACGCGCTTATATCGATTACGGGCCGCTTAAATGGGAAGGGCCGTTCGGCAGACGCCCGATGTTCTACTCGTCTCCGCTCATAAATTCGCCGGGCGAGGCCGAGTACGCGGCGCAAACGCACCTTCGGGATCTCCTCGCCGAGCGGACAATCGCCCTCACGATTGATTGCCTCCCACATCCGGGGCTTCAGTCCGGCGACGCCGTGAACGTGGTCCTCCCGGGCTCCTCGAAGCCTGTGGTCGCTCAGATAACGACGCTGCAATTTTCGGGAGGGAAAGAGGGCGTGAAAACCATGAAACTCACGGCTAAAGCGCCCGCGTCCGCGCTGGAGGGGATTCTGTGAGCGACCTAGCGAAAGCGATCATCGATTACGGCGTAGACGGGCAGGCGCGCTTCCAGATAGGGCAGGTGCGGGAGTCCGCCGACGGGCCGTACGTTACCGTACAGGGGTCTAGGATTGGCGCGCTGTGGGCCGAGGGCCTGTGCGCTACCGAAGGAGATTCTGTGCTCCTCGCTTTCATGCAGGAGGCGCAGGACCAGACGACGGCCGTCGCCTTGTGCAAAGTGAGTTCCGGCCCGCGCCCGTGCACGGGGGTTGTCAAGACGTTCTCGGCGGCGACGTCGATCGTCACGCTTGAGACAACGCGTGGCGACGTCGAGGCGATCTTCGCTGGCGGCGTCCCGTCGCAGGGCACGGCTGTGGCGATCCTGTGGGGCGGGCAGCGCCCGGTAGCCTTCGCTACACGGGAGGTCCCGGCAGTCAAGAGAGACGATATCGAAGAGATCCCGTCGCCGCCGGGCGCGCCTACAGTCGGAACGCTCAACGTCGCTGCCGCGTGGTCCGGCTCTTGGGACCAAGGGCGCGGCACATGGGATTCCGCCGTAGCCAACCCTTCTCAAGGCTCGTGGGCATCGTACGGGCCTTTCATCGGCGCTTGGTTTTACGGTGACGGCTTCGCGGCCGTTACCGGGACTCAGGTTACCGGGTGCAGGATACGGCTCGGCGCGCGACGTCGCCAGGGTCGGCACGGGGCTCTCGTGAATTTCCGGCTGCAACGACATGGGGACTCGTGGAGGTCCGGGCCGCCGCAGTTGTCAGGAGACGTCGCAACGGTCGCCGTCGCGCCGCACGCCTCGGCGCAGTGGCATGAGCTACCGGCGTCTATCGGGCAGGATCTCGCGAACTTCGGCGGGGGGATCGCCCTCGTCGGCTCGGACTACGCGGGAGTCGAGGGCGTCAGCCTCGACGCCGCGTCAGGACAAATTCAAATCGATTGGAGAAGATAAATGCCTTTCGAGCTAGCGACTCAGGCCCAGCTTCCGCTGGGCACTGAGCAGTTCATGTCCCGGGACCCGGCCCGCCTGGTGGGGATGACGGCGAATCAACTTCCGCGTTTTTCTTCGCGGAGCGACGCGCAGACATTCGTCGATTCCATGCGGACGCAGGGATTCCCGGCTACAGTTTCCCGCCCTCTCCTCGTTTACCGGACCGACATCGGACAGGTCGAAACGTACGACGGGAACACATGGGCAACGATCACGCCGGGGATCTCGGCGAAGGCGCAGACGACGTTCGTCGCACAATATTCCCGGTCGACGCTCAGCCTTTCCCGCGTCGGGAACCTCGTCTATTTCGGCGGTGTGATCACGTCGACGGCAGGAACAATCCAGGCGGGGTATTACACGGATATCGGTGTAATCCCCGGCGGATGGCGTCCTTCCGCCGCCGTGTACGGGGGCGGGTACGTCACGTCCCTTGCCAGGTTCGTGAACGGCGCTACACCGCCGTTCTATGCGGATTCCACCATGTGGATTCACACGGCGACCGGAAACGTAAACGTCCGCGTTCAGGCGGCGAGCTCTGATTTGCGCGTTTCCGCGCAGTGGATCATCTAGGAGTATGCGGTGAGTTTTTGGCTTGGCTGGGCGGTTCATAAGCCGCTCAAGATCAATTTCACGCCCAAGTCCCGGTCCCGGACGGACGGGATCATTCTCCACGTCGCCGCGAGTGAGGCGGCGTCGCTGCACGGCTGGTTTTCGAATCCGAAGGCTGCGGCGTCCTCGCACCTGTACGTGCGCCGGGACGGCACGGTCGAGCAGTACGTCGATCTTGATCAGATCTCGTGGGCGTCGGTACGCGGTGATCTTCGCTGTATCTCGGTGGAGACGCAGGGCGGCGCGACGGGCAGGTGGACTGAGCAGCAGGTCTCGGCTCTTGCTCGGATTGTGCGGGAGACGTCGGCGCGGTACGGCTATCCGCTGCGGACTATGGGTTCGTCGGCGGCGTCGGAGCGGGGCGTGGGTTGGCATGCGCTTGGTGTGCCCGCGTCGCGGTCGCAGAGGTCGGCTGGCGTGAGTCAGACCGGTGGTGAGCTGTGGTCTGGCGCGCCGGGGAAGGTTTGCCCGGGGGCTGAGCGTGTGCCTCAGATTCCGGGGATTGTGGAGCTCGCGCGGGGCGGGCTTCAGGAAGGAGAAGACGAATTGAATAGCGAGCAGGCGCGGCAGCTTCAGATTGCGGCTTCGGCGGCTGGGAAGCTTGATTACGCCCTCGATAATATTATTTTGCCGCTGTTGACGACGTTCAACGCCGCCAGGGTCGGCAACGAGAACACTCTGAACGCAATCCGTGAAGAGCTCAAAAACGCCAATCAGCTTTTAGCCGAGCTGGCGAAGAACGTCGGGGAGCTGATCAAGCATGCCGCGTGACCCGGCGGCGGCGATCGCGTGGGCTAAGGCGTGGAAGGGGTCTACGGCTTGGAGCGGGCGGTGTGAGTCTTTCGTCAGGCAGGCGCTCGACCTTGACAGTATCTACCCGTCGGCGAAGGTCGCGTGGGAAGCCGCTGGTGACAAGCATCCGGGGGATTTCTACCCGCCAGCCGGGGTGCCGGTGTTTTGGGCGCTGACGGGCAAGAACGCCAAGTATGGGCACGTAGCCCTTTCTCTTGGCGGCGGGATGGCGATCTCCTCGTCTGACGAACGAGGGCATCCGTTTGTCTCGGAAATTTCGATTCCTGAGTTCACGGATGAGACGGCACCGTTCCTTGGCTGGGCCGGTTTCTATCATGACGTTCAGCTGGATTACACGCGGGGGAATTCCTCGGTCGCGTCTGAGGGTGGAGAGGAGGTGGAGGAGTTGACTCCAGAGCAGGCAAAGCAACTGGTTCAGCTGGTGGAGCAGTCGAACCTTACGCTGCAATCCCTTGGGGACGTTGCGCAGCGCGCGTACGCCCTCGAGCAGAAGGTCAATCATATCGAACAGGTGGTCGATCACACGCTGACCGCCCTCGGGCAGACCGCACAGAACGCGTGGGGTGCGAATGAGCATTCCCGCGACGCCGTTCAGGCGCTTAACAACAAGTAAAAGAAAGGAAGCTCAATGAGCATTGACCAATTCACGGTGCCCGCTCTTGCGGGCGTCGTCGCCCCGTTCATTATCGCGGTCCTGAACCGCGTGGGCTGGTCCGCGAAGGCGAAGACCGCCGTCGCCGGGATCTTCTATGCCGTCGTCACGGCTGGAGTTCTTTTCGCCCAGTCCTACCCTGCCAAGTGGCAGGCGATCGCGGGCGTGCTCCTGACGGTGGCGATCGCCGGGCAAACCGCGTTCTCGGCGCTGAAGCCTTCCGGCATCCTTGACGGGATCGAGCGGGCGATCAACCCGGGCAAGAAGCCGGGGGATATCGAGCCGCGCACGCTGGGCGAGTGAGGCGACGCCGGGTGAGTCTCATGGAAAAACTGCTGGCGAATCCCGAGTTTATCGGCGGTATGGTCTCGCTTTTTTCTGGGATTGTGCTTTGGGGCGGGTTGCTGGTCCGCCGGGGACTCGCCCGGCTTCAAGCCTCGCATGAGGAGACGAAGGCGGACGTGGCCCGGGCGGCTACGGCCGCCGAGTCTGCCGCCGTCCAGGTGAACAACACGCACGCAACAAACTTGCGCGACGATCTTGACCGAGTGATTGCCGGACTGGAAAGAGTACAGTTCTCGATCGATGAATCGGACGCGAAAGATACCCAATGGCGCGAAGATCACGCGAAAAAGCATGACGAGGAACGGCGCGACCGTGCGGATCGCGACACGCGGAACGAAACCCAGATCGACATGCTGCGCCGCGACGTTCAGCAGCTCACGGAGCAGTCGGCGCGGGAGCATGAGCTCCTGCACCAGCGGATCAACCGCATAAAAGAAAAAGGCGGGCTGGACTAACCCGCGAGCGCCTGTTATGCTTTGGAGTGCACCAGATGGTGTTCTAGCTCCCGGCATGGCGGTGCGTGCTGTGCCGGGTTTATGCGACGGGACTAGGACCTGAAATCCTAGTACGTTGACTGCGAGGGGGGGGAGCCGTAAGGCCCCCCCTCTGCTTTTGTTTGTGGGCTTTTACCGGACGGGGATCATGAACTTAATCCCGCGTTTGTCCGAGTTGAACTTGACAAGCCCTTCCTGCTTGAGTCGGATAATGACAAGCCCGAAAAAGACGTTGGATGCTTTTTGCCAGTTGGTTGGGAGTTCCCAGAAGAGCCAGGATTGAAAGCTTGTGAGTCTTGCCCCTTTGGGGTTGATCCTTTTGACGTATTCGGTGATCTTGTCCCACATTTGGTCAAGAAGTTCGCCTGCGGTTGTGGTCTTTGTGGTTTCCATTTTGATCGGTTTCCTTTCTGTCTTGCTGGGAGGCTTTCTCCCTTGCTGACACTTCTAGTCTATAGGCTTGCAGCGCGTGCTGCAAGCCTATAGCTATGGCGTGCGTCACTTATAATCGTGGAGGCGGGCATACCCAGCCTCCACAGAGATCCCAGAAGCGCGCGAGCAGTCAGCGATCGATGCTCCACGGCTCCGATCAACGATCCGCCGCACGAGCGCCGACCACTCCGCCGGGCGATCAACGACGCCGACGAGCTTCGCGACGTCGGTCTCCGAAATGCCCTCCTCGCTTCGGAGTCCGGCCACCCATTTGCCGATGGTGAGTCGGTGGACGCCGGTCGCTTCGGCGATCTCCGTCGCCGTCCTCCCGCTCTGCCACGCACGCTGCACGCGCAGCGCGAGCTTGGCTTTGGCGTCGTCGGCGGCTTTCTGGGCGGCCTTGTAGGTCGCGGCGGCGTCCGCGAGCGCGGCAGCATCGCTCATTTAATGTTCTCCTTCCATTCGGCCCGGACGTTGACGTCGTGCATCGCTAGCCCGGTGATGATAGCCGCGACGACGGCGGAGTGCTCATAGAGCGTCTCGCCGTCGCCGTTGTCCGCAGCGTGCGCTTCGGGCGTGCGGTAGGCGTAGATGGTCACGCCCTCGCACGCGTCCTCGCCCTCTTCGAAGAGGAGTTCGAGCGTCCCGTCGATCCCGGACATTACCCGGTCGACGAACCTCCTCCACCATTCGGTGACGGACTCGGCAGCGTCGTCGGGGACGGGAACGCGGCCAGCCTCCCAATCGTTGAGCGTGTCCTTCGACACGCCGAGCCTGGCGGCGACGTGGCCTTTCGGGATGCCCATCGCCCTCCGCCGAAAGGCGAGCGTTGCACCGGTCATTTTGTGATTCCTTTCTGTAGTGCGGGGGAGCCCTAGGGCTCCCCCGCTTCCTTCGTTTTCAGCGCTTGAGGGCGGCGAGCTCGCGCTTCCTTGCCCGCTCGGACTGCCCCGAGCAGAGCTCCCAGTAGGTGGCGACGACGTTCCGTACGCCGTGCCGCCTTTCCAGCTGGGCTCGGGCGCGTCCGAGGATCAGGAGATCCCCGCCGTCGCCCATATCGATGTAGGTTCCGTCCTGACCCTCCCAGATCGCGTGTGAGTAGTTGGTGCCGGTCGCTTGGATTTGCCCGCCTTCGCCGACGATGACGACGCGGGTTTTCGCATACTCATCCCCGGCTTGCCGCTCAGCGAATCGGGCTTCAGCCCATTCCGTCAAAGGTCCCTCGAGGCCGGGGCATCCGCCGTGCGACCGCCACCAGGCTTCTACTTTCTCGGAAACGTAAGACATTGTTTTTCCTTTCTGCCCCCGCCTTTTCGAGCGGGGGCTTTCTGTCTGTCAGAATTCGATCTCGATCTGGGGGCCGCATTCTTCGCACCACCCGCTCTTGGGCAGCGGCAGTCCGCAGAAGTGGCAGTATTTCCTCTGCGGGGTGCGGCGGGGATCGCCAGAGACATCCGCGAACTTGTCGGCGATTTCCATCGCTTCCTCTTCGGTGGCGACTACCCATCCTTCTTGGATGGTGAATTCGTATTTCCCGCACTTGTCTGGTTCGACGGTGTGGCGGCGGACTCGGAATCCTTCACCTTCCTTGGTGATTGTGGCGTAGCCGTAGTTGTTCTTTTGGATCCTGAGGGTTGTTTCCAGGTTGTCGGTGATCATTTTGATCGGTTTCCTTTCTGTCTTGCTGGGAGGCTTTCTCCCTTGCTGACACTTCTAGTCTATAGGCGTGATGCGCGTACGTCAAACCCTTGTGGTGAAAAGTGGCGCACGTCACGTCGTTACGAAAAGCCCCAGCACTACCCCCACACTACCGCCAGCACAATCGTGTACCGCTTTCGTGCGGTTTGGCTAAAAGACTGGCTAAAAATGAGTAGTTTCGCAATCGTAGTGATAGAAGGAATGTTCGCTATGCGATTCCCGGGTGTGTGCCAAATTCGATGGGGCGGCAGACAGAACTTCCCGGCGTTATGGGAACCATCCAGGACATAAATCCATACGGTAGACTGAAGCCGCGCAGAACCGCGACATGCCGCCAAAAGATGCTCCTTTTGGCATTGCGAAACGCCGTGGTGATACGCTGAGGATACGCCCACAATGGCTAAAAAAATGGCTAAAAGAAAGGAAGCGAAATGGCAAGGCCCAAATACCAGCTGCCACACGGGGAGGGCAGCTTCTACCACCGCACAAGCGACGACCGATGGGTTGGCGTCCTCGAAGCCGGATGGACGGCTCGCGGCACCCGACGCCGCGTCACCGTCACCGACAAAGACAAAGCCCGCTGCTGGGACAAACTGACCGTCAAACGGAAGCAGATCGCGAAGGAAGGCGCAACCCCCGACGGCGTGCGCGCCGGGGCCACCGTCGCCTCATGGGCGACCGAATGGCTCAAACGCGGCGAGAAGACGATGAAACCTGCGACCTACAGGGCCTATTCGACGCTCGTCCGCATATGGATCGTTCCGACGCTCGGACGCCGCAAACTCGCCCAGCTCGGCCCGCAGGATTTGCGCACGCTGACGTCGACGATGGACGCCGCCGGGAAATCGACGACGACGCAGCGGCAGGCGCACACGCTGCTCACGAAGATCTTGCGGGACGCGATCGTCGAGGGACACCAGGTGCCCCAGAGGGCGCTCCTGGCGAAGGCCCCGCAGAACGCGGTCAACACTCGGAAGGCGATCCCGTTCGAGGACGCGATTCGGATCCTCGACGTCGTGCGCGCCCGCCCGGACGCCTCCCGATGGGTCGCCGCCCTGTTGCAGGGGCAGCGGCAGGGCGAAACGCTCGGCCTCACGTGGGAGTGCGTCGACCTCGACGCCGGGACGATCACCATCGCCTGGCAGCTGCAAAAGCTTCGTTACACGGATCGGGAGGCGGGGACGTTCCGCATCCCGGCAGGGTATGAGACTCGGCGGCTCCACGGGGCGTGGCATCTCGTCCGCCCCAAATCCCGGTCGGGCTGGCGGACGACGCCGATCGTTCCGTGGATGCGCGCCCAGCTTGAGGCGATCCGCCCGGCGGACGCTTCCGGGCTCGTCTGGCATCGCCCGGACGGACGCCCGCTCGACATCGAGGCGGACCAGCGCGAGTGGCGAGCGATCCAGGACGCCGCCGGGGTCCACAAGTCCGGCTCGGGCACACCTGAGGACTCATGGGTCTACTACGTTCTCCACGAAGCCCGTCACACGACGGCGACGCTTCTCCTCGCGGCGCACGTGGACCCTGAGGTGATCAAAGCGATTCTCGGGCACTCATCGATCGTGACCACCGCCGGTTATCAGCACGTCGACGTCGGCATGGCCCGGTCCGCGCTTGACGGGCTCGCGTCCCGGCTCGGACTCGAATAGAAAAGAACCCCCTCCCGATATGGGAGGGGGCTTTTTCTACTTGAGCGAGTTCACGCATTGCCTCGCCCATTGTCTACCGCCCGGGTAGACTTCCATGCGGACGCCCGGCGGGAAAAACCGGGACGATTTGATCTTGGTCGCGTGGACGCCCGCCGCGAGGTCGTCGACGTCGATATGGAGCTCCTGGTCTCCGCGCCGCCAGATGTGCGGCGCGAGGTCCGCGTCGACGTCGATCCCCTGCCGGTCGATTTCCGCCTCTATGAATTCGACGAGCGACTTGTACGGCGCGTAATCGTCGCGCCAGCCGTTCAGGTAGGCGGCGGCCTCGTCGGCGCGCTCCTCGTCGGTTTTCGACGACGGCTTCCCGTCGCCGAACTCCCACACAAGCTTGTCCGCGCCGTCGTCCCAGATGTTGACGTACCGGGACGCGACCCAGACTTGGTAGAGCCCAACATGCTCGGCGATTTGCGCCCCGGGCACGGCGTCGCGAATCTCGTTGGCAACCCATAAGGTTTCCATTTCAGTTTTCCTTTCTTGTCTGTGCGGGGGACTGTCCCCCTCGCTGACGTCTACAGTCTAGCAGTGTGGGCTTCACCCCTCAACTCCAAACGTGTGAACTACTGCACAACTTTAGGCTTGACGTGGTGGTTGCAAGCCCATAGACTAGAGGTGTCAGCACGGAGGGACAAGCCCTCCACCAAGACCCATAGGAAGGAAGTCAAATGGACTCCGTAATTCTCCCCCAGTACAACATCGTCTCTCCCTGCCGCACTCCGGCGGTGCGCGGCTACTGGTTCTCCGAGAGCCAGGAAGACCTCGACGCCCGCGAAGCCCGGCTCCGCGCCGGGAACTTCGTCCACCTACACAAGCGCGGCGAGCAGCCCCGCGACCTCGAACACTCCCCCTACCCCAAGCCTTGGGCTTGGGAAGCCCTCAAGGCGGCGGAGGCAGCAGAAGCCGCCGCACACGAGGCCGAGGACTGGATCTCCGACCTCGAAACCGCAGTCGGATGCGCGATCGCCGACGCCAAAGGCGTGGACCGGTCACGGGCGGACTGGTTCACGCCCAAGATCGAAATCGATCTCAATGGCCCGTACGGGATGCGGATGGTCTGGATCAAGTCTGATCTCGGACTGAAAGTCCGCACGTCGGCGGATAACCTGACCCTTTCTGAGGCCGTGCGCCTCACCGGGTACATCCAGGAGCGCCTGGACGGTTGGGAGCGCGAGATCCTTGGATCGTTCCCGGCGGACGCGCTCGGTCTCGCGGTGCCGTATGACGCCGCGCTCGGCGAAAAAGCAACCCACATCCTCCTCTACGCCGACGGGGAGTGCGTCGGGCACCTTCCGGCGACCGGCTCCTACGAGGAAAACCTGGCGGAGGCGCAGCGCGTCTACCGCGAGATAGAAGCCTCTTGGGCGATGGTCACGCCCAAGTACCCTCGCTCGCCGTGGTCGGCGGACTCGGCAGAGTCCCCGTGGACGCCGGACACGCCAGAGTCGGCGGAGTGACCTACCGCCCGGGGTTGGCGTAGTCGGGATCGTTCCCCGGCCCCGGGCCTATCCTCCCGCGCGACGGGCGCGCGGGAGACTGATTGAAAGGAAAACGAAAATGGATTACGTGAAAAACGACGCCCAATGGGCGATGATCACGCTCGGGATGATGATCCGAGTGGAGGGGATCGAGCCGGTCATGGAGAACCGGACGAAGATCCCGGCGAACCTCATTAGCTGCACTGAGCGTCTTTGTGGAGTGAAGATGACTCCTGAGCGGATCGCTCAGGCGGTCTCCTACGCGACCAAGCTCGCCGACGACGATCCCGTTGGTGACAAGATGCGGGAGGAGGCAGACGCCTACTCCAAGGCGTACAACGCCCAGAGGCAAGTCGACTTGCAATGGGCGGACGCCATTCGAAACGGGACCGTCTAGTAGCAAGTCGAAGCCCGCTCCTCGTGCGTGTGAGGGGCGGGCTTCTTTGTGCCCGAAGTGCGTGTTTCGGGCTGTTTTTAGGGTTTTCGCGGCGTAGAAGGAGAAGGGCGGTTGGTTTACGCGGTTCTCCACTCGGCGAGCTTGAGCACGTCGACGGGCGCGAGGTCGAGGGCTTTGCAGACGGATTGGAACTCGCCGACGGTCGCGGGCGATTCGAGGGAAAGGATGCGGCGGATTCGCCCGTGCGAGATCCCCGCGTAGTCGGCAAGGGCGCGCACGCTCATGCTGACGGCGCTCATGCGCCGCGTAAATTGACTGATTATATCCTCCTCTATAGGGGAGGTTTCTAGCCGCTTCGTTCCCATGCCCTCAGTGAATCATATCTGAGTCGGATACACAATGGGTTGCGTTACCCATATCAGATCTGATACACTTCTTCGCACACGGCGTGCTCAATTGAGCACACCACTCACCACCAGAAAGGAGGCTCGTAGATGAGCATAGCGAGCGAAATCCGCGCCGAAATGGCCCGGAAAAAGCTCACCGTCGCCGAGCTGGCGGACGGCGCGGGCATCTCCCGCGCGTCCCTCAGCCGCAAGCTCCACGAGCACACCGAGTTAACCCTCGCCGAGCTTGTGCGGATCGCGTACATCCTCGGCACCACCGCATCGGATCTCATGCGCCGGACCGAGATCGGGGAAGCCGCATGAAAGCTCGCGAGGAGGCCGCCGCTTACGCGGGCCGTGCCTGGCTCGAAATGGGCAGGCGTGACCGCCGCCGGGCTGTGAGGCTCATGCGCAGGATCCGCGCCAACAAGGCGGCTCGGCGGATTAGGCGGCTTAGTCCCGGGAGCAATGGGCCGTCGGCATCACTGCAATCCGCTCACTGGCGGCTCCTTGTGGAGTTCTTCGCCCTCATTGAAAAGAGCGAGCGGAGGCTCTACCCCGCCCGGGACGCGCGGGAAACAGCGGAAAAATGCTCAAGCATTTGCCGCACACAACTCGAAAACAAGAAAGGAAAACCGGAATGAAATACAGAGACAAGGCCGCCAGCGTCGCGGGCACCGTGTGGGACGAGCTGACGCCTGAAGAGCGGCGTCAAGCCATCCGGCTCACACGTCGCGCCGCGCACGCCAAGAGGGCGGGGAAGCTTGCCCTCAAACTTGGGGCGAGTAAGCGGGCCGTAAAAGCCGGTCTGCGCGGCGTTTCCGCGCTGATCGACCGACAGAAAATCTACCTCGCCGCCGCAAGGCGGGTAAAAGTCCGCGCTACGGCAGAGCTCGCCATCCTGCTCTTCCTAGAGGCTAAAAGACTCCGTGAGGAGGGCGAGCAGGATGCGTGAGACGCCGGAGGAGAAAAAGCGCATTGCGGAGAACCGCCGCCGTATGCGGCAAGTCGACGCCCAGATGGACGTCGTTCGCGCGAAGATAGCGCCGGACCTCGCCGAGCTGGACCGGCTCACCAACGTGAAGGGCGAGCTCGTCCGGGAGAACGCGCGCATCCAGTGCGCGGCCGCCGCCAGGATCGCACGCCGTATCAACGAGCGTGCGCTCGCGGCTAAAAACAACGCCCCCGCCGCCGGGGATGGCGACGAGGGCAGAAAGGAAAACGAAAATGGGAACTGAAGTGACCCGTTTTCAATATGAGGGTACCACGATTCGTACCCTCAACGTCGACGGCGAGCCGTGGTTCGTCGCTACCGACGTCGCCCAGATCCTCGGATACCGCGACGCTCACAACCTCGCTCGTCGCCTCGACGACGACGAGAAGGGTACTCACTCAGCGAGTACCCCTGGCGGCACTCAGGAGATCCTGATCATCTCTGAGTCCGGCCTGTACTCCGCGATCCTCGGCTCGAAAGTGCAATCCGCGAAGCCGTTCAAGCGGTGGATCACGCATGAGGTGGTCCCGCAGATCCGGCGGACGGGCGGTTACCAGTCCGCGCCGGAGTTGTCCGGGCCGGAGCTCATGGCGAAAGCCTTGCTGGAGGCGCAGGCTACACTCGAAGCCCGCGCCGAGCAGATCGCCGCCCTTGAGCAGAAGGCGGAGTACGTCGATTGCTTCGTGGTCTCCGACGACCTCCGCACGGTACGGAACGTCGCGAAGTCCCTCGGGATCCGCGAAAGCGTTCTCCGCCAGGCGCTCCTCGATCACGGCTGGATCTACGTCGAAAAACGGACGTACGGACCGGACGAGGACGGGATCTACCGGCTCCGCCGACGCTACTCGGCCTACGCCGACAAGACCAACTATTTCGTCCCGATCCCGGCGCATGAGGCCCCGAAATTCGGCGACGAAGTGGACCATACGCTCAAGGTCACACCTGCCGGTGCGGCGGCTATCGCCCGTGCTGCCCGCCGCTGGGGCTTGATCGACGACGACGCGGCGATCGAGGGGGTGGCGTCCTAATGCGCCCCGACGACGCCCTCATGTACCTGCTCGCTCACGTCACGAGCGAGCTCCAAGCCGCTCTCCTCCACACGGGAGATCACAAAAAAGCAGACCCGATCTTGTGGGCGCTGATCCGCGACGTCGAGGAAGTGATTTTTGGACGCCTCGAATCCGCCTATGGGAAAGGATTCGACCCGAGCGTGTACCTGGACGGAACACAGGTGTGGGTCACCGCGAAATCCGGGACGCTCAACCGGGCCGTGACCAGGATCCGCAAGCCCGGGGATCCGCAGGTGATCTCTGACGCCGAGAAGGCGTGGCTCGAAGGAAAGGATCTCGAAGGAAAATGACCACTACTCCCGCCGCTCCGCTTCTCATGACGGTTGCGGAATTCGCGAAGCTGCATGGGCTCAGCGAGTCGACGGTGCGCAAATGCATCGCGGGCGACTCGGAGTCCTACCCGCCTCTCTCGGCCAAGCGGGCCGGGAACGGGCGCATTTACATCACCACTGAGCAGGCCGCCGAATGGCGAGCCTCGTTCCAAGACGCATAAGGAAAACGAAATGAGCAAGTACATCATCACCTTTGGCCCGGATCACGCCGAGTTCTTCGATTTCGAGGACTACAGGTCCTACGCCGTGATCGTCGCCGACAACGCAGAGGAGGCGCGGAAGACTGCTTTCGCGACCTACGGTGACCGCTGGTGCAACCTGCACCCAGCGAACAAGGTCGATCTTTCCCGCTTCCCTGGCGGGCAGGTTTCCATCCTCGAGACCGTCGAGGAGGCGTGACCGTGGAAAAGTTCAGGATTGCTTTCGTCCCGCCGACGGCGCGGATGCCGTACACGGTCTCCCCTGACGGTTGGGTCGAGATCTGGGCCTCCTCGGAGGCTTACGCCCGGAAGATCGCCGAGAAGTGGTTCGGACCTGAGGGCTACTGGCACCTGCTCGGCCCGGACGCCGACGAGGCTACACACCCGCTGGGACGCGTCGGCTCCGCGTCGGCGTCGATGCTCGTGTGGGACGCTGCCGAGCGTGGCAGGCAGGTAGCCGCATGAAAATCGTCCTCTACCCCCTCGCCGGGGTTGCTGCGGCGACGTCGTTCGCCGTGCTGATCACTGCGGCCGCCGAGCAGGGCGGGCTGCTCGGGCTCGCCCTCGCGGCCGCGTCCGTCCTCACCCCCATTGCTATCGGCGGCGCGACAGCCGCCATCCTCGGAAAGGAAAACTGAAATGAATAAAGAAATCGAAGCGTTCGTGGACAAGTTTATCTTTCCCGTCGCGAACAAATTCGAGTGCGACGTGGAATACGCCGCACGGAACAAGGAAGTCCTGCCCAAAGAGGAAGTCGCGGGATTCCTGCGCCTATCCCTCATGCGCTCGATTGAGGATCTTTCAGCCACGCTGATCAGCTCGGGCGCACCGAAGGAATCGATCTCGGAAATCGTCAAGGGCTTCGCGAACGGGGGACGCGATTTCATTGAAAGTAAAGGGCTTCCGCCGGTGAAGCTTGACTCTTTCGGTATGGTTTTCGTCGTCAAAAAGGCGCGTGGAAAATGATCACCGCCGTGCAGACAACGCCCGACGGGAAGGTTGCGTTCCGGTTCGGAGCCGACGTTTTCCCGGTCACCAAGCGTGAGGCGGTGCGGCTCGCCGTCTCGGTTCTCTCCGCCGTCGGCGGCGTCCCCGAAGCCGAAAGCGACGCGCCAGACGGGATCCTGCTCACGTGGCTTCCCGGATGCTACCAGCAGATTGGCTGGCGCGACGCCGAGGAGCTGTACCACCAGATCGGCGACGCGATCTGGGACGACCAAGGTGACGCTGCATGACCGGCGATATTTTCAAAATGTATTTCCCGATCGAGGACGAGATGCGGGAGTCCGCCGACCTGATCCGCGAGGGGAAGCGCCGCGCGAAAGCCGACGCCAAAAGCCGTGGGCTCTCCCCCATCTCTGCTGTGGCGAAAGCTTTCATTAATCATGCCAAACGTTGGGTGGAGGTGACCATCCCGTGCAGGATCTCCGCACCTGACCTGTACGGAAAGGTGCTTAACGAAAAGCTCGAAAACGAAAAGGAGGGGTCTTCGTGACCAAGCATGCGCTGAGCGGCGTAGAAGGCGTCGTCGAAAACATGCCCGACCGCGTGTACCACGCGGACAAGACCACGCTCTCCTCCTCGGGGGCGAGGTCGATCCTCAAATCCCCGGCGCTCTTCCGTCACCAGCAGGACAATCCGGGCGCTTACAATCCCGTGTTCAACCTCGGGCACGCTGCCCACACGGCGATCCTCTCCGCCGGGGCGGATGTCCAACGGCTGGAATGGGATTCGTACCGGTCGAAGGACGCGCGCGCAGAGCGTGACTCACTCCTCGATGCGGGGATTACACCCCTGCTGCCGAAGGAATGGGAGCAGGTCGCCGACATGCATCTCGCGTGCCTCGACCATCCAGTGGTCGGCCCGCTGATCACGCGCACCGACCTCGTTCGCGAGGCAAGCCTGTTCTGGCAGGACGCCGCCACCGGCGTCCCCTGCCGGGCGCGCCCAGACCTCGCGACGGCGGACTGGTCACTCCTGATCGACTACAAAACGACCGTGGACGCGAGCCCCGCCGGATTCGCGAAGTCCCTCGGCAACTTCTGGTACCACTGCCAGCAAGCATGGTACATGGACGCTGTGAAGCACTTCACCGGGCGCGACCCGGCCTTCGTCTTCATCGCGCAAGAGAAAAATCCGCCCTACCTCGTCGGCGTCTACGTCGTGGACCAGACCGCGATCGAGCTCGCCGACGCAATGAACCGCAAAGCACGCCTCACATGGAGGCGCTGCACCGAGACCGACGACTGGCCCGGCTACACGCCCGAGCCGACCGTCGTCCCCCTACCAGTATGGTCAGAAAAGACCCTCACCGAGGAATACATCGACAATGAATAATCAAATCGTCCCGTCTGTTTCCGTCGCCCCGGTGGCCCGCGCCACCTCGCAGGCGACAACGATCGAGCAAACGCGCGCGATCGCCGACGTCCAAGCCGCCGCCCAAATGGCACGCGCCTTCCCCCGCGACGAAGCAGCCGCACTCGCCCGAGCCATCGAAGAATGCTCGAAAATCGAGCTCGCCGACAAGGCATTCTTCAACATCAAGAGGAAGGGCGGCGCGGTCACAGGCCCGACCGTCCACCTCGCCAAGCAACTCGCCCGCGCCTGGGGGAACATCACCTTCGGCTTGAAAGAGCTGCGCCGCGACGCCGGGCAATCGGAGATGATTGCCTTCGCGTGGGATCTCCAAGACAACATCCGCTCGGAGGCGACTTTCATCGTGGAACACCGACGTCCCGGCGACAAAGCCGAGACGCTGAAGTCGACGACGGCGATCCAAGAGAACAATACGAGCATGGGGGCACGCCGCCTCCGCGAGATGATCTTCGACGTCCTCCCGAAATCTTTCACCGAGCAGGCCATGGCGAAATGCCATGAAACGCAACAGAAGGGCGGCAGCGAGAAGACCGTCGCCGAGCGCCGCGCCGGAATGGTCGCCGCCTTCGAAGAGCTCGGCGTGTCCAAAAAGAGGCTCGAAGACAAGATAGGCGCGCCGTCCGCCGAATGGACACAGAAGGACATCGCCGATATGGCGATCGTCTACAACTCGATCAGGGAGGGCGAGGTCCGCGTCGACGAGGCCTTCCCCCGCACGCCGACTGTGACCGCCGCCGACCTCACCGGCGTCAACCCCAAAACCGGGGAGGTGACCGGCAAATGACCGCCCTCCTCGACCTCATCCCGCCCGTCGAAGACTGGCAGGAAGGCGCGCTCTGCCGCCAGATCGGCACCTACCTCTTCTTCCCAGAGAAAGGCAAGTCCGCCACCCCTGCACGGCGTGTCTGCGCCGAATGCCCCGTATTCGACGAATGCCGTAAATACACGGACCGCATCGAAACGAATATCCCGGACGTGAGCTTCATTCAAGGGATTTTCGCAGGGGAGACCCCGCAGGAACGCCTCGACCGCCGCCGCGTCGAAAGGGAGGATCTAGCCGCATGAAACCTTACTACAGCGAAGAGCTCGCCGACGTCTACCACGGCGACTGCATCGACGTCATGCGGGAGCTCCCAGACGGCAGCGTCGACGCCGTGGTCACTGATCCGCCCTACGGGATCCGTTTCATGGGCGAGTCATGGGACGGCGCGGATATCGTGAAGCGCCAAGAGCGGGGCAAGGAAACCTCTCCGATGCCCGCTGGCGTCGGCGGCCCCAACGGCGGCTACCGTTCCCTCGCCGCCGAAGCCGGACGGTATAATCGCTCCCTGAAAGCCTCCTTGGCGTTCATGGACTGGTCCAAGGAATGGGCGTCCGAGTGCTACCGGCTGCTCAAGCCGGGCGGGCATCTGCTTGCCTTCGGCTCCCCGCGCTGCTACCACCAGCTCGGCATGGGGATCGAGCTCGCCGGTTTCGAGATCCGGGATACGATCGCTTGGCTTTTCGCCCAGGGGTTCCCGAAGAGTCTCGACGTCGGAAAAGCCGTCGGCAAGAAAGAACGCGAGGCTGAGCGGACGTGGGCTGGCTGGGGGACGGCTCTCAAGCCTGCTTTCGAGCCGTGCGTGGTCGCCCGCAAGCCCATCGCAGGCTCGGTCGCAGACAACGTGCTCACGCACGGGACCGGCGCGCTCAACATCGACGCTACACGCGTAGCAATGTCCGACGCCGACGCCGCAATAATCGACGGCATGGGAGGCTTCGGCAAGCACAAGGTCGAAGCCGCCGTGTACGGAGAATACGGGCACACCGACTCGCACGCACACCCGGACGGCAGGTGGCCTACGAACGTCGCCCTCGACGGCGCGGCCGCCGACGCCCTAGACCAGCAATCAGGGGAACTCTCCGAAACGAAACCCCACAAATTCCGGCGCGGCGCGACCACCGGGAAAGGCATCGGCTACGGTTCCGGCTCCACCGGCGGGGACGCCGAGATCACCTATGAAGACAGCGGCGGGGCAAGCCGGTTTTTCCCGGTGTTCCGGTACGAGGCGAAAGCCTCCAGCGCCGAACGCCCGAAGGTCGGCGGCGTCCAGCACCCGACCGTGAAACCCCTTGACCTCATGCGCTGGCTCGTCCGCTTGATCGCCCCGCAAGGCGCGACCATCCTCGAGCCTTTCGCCGGGTCCGGCACCACCATCGAGGCGTGCATCGCCGAGGGCATGCGATGCATCGCAATCGAGCGTGAGGAGCAGTACCTCCCGCTCATACTCGACCGCATCTCCAAACCGATCGACGTTCCCCTGCCGATCGGAATCTGAAAGGAAAACAAATGGGAAAGCCGATGAAACTCTACCTATCCGGCCCCATGACGGGACGCCCCAACTACAACAGGGAAGCGTTCTACGAGGCTGAAGAAAAGCTTCGCGACTGCGGGTACGACGTCGTGAACCCCGCTCGGGCCGAGTTCGGCCCCGACGCTGACTGGATCACCTACATGCGTGCGGCGATGAGGCAGATCGCCGACGTCGACGCGATAGCCCAGCTCGACGGCTGGACAGAATCGCACGGCGCACGCCTCGAAGCCTCATGGGCCGCATCCCTCGGCATCCCCGCCGAAGACGCCGACACGTGGACATGGAAGTGGTGAATAATGCGTACCTCTGTCTCGATTCGGAAGTGTAAGTTGCCGCCCGTCAAGTTTGAGCTGCAATCTTACGACCCGATGCTGCCGCCTGAATGCCTATACGTGGAGGACCCATACACGGGCGCATTCGTGGATTCCCGATGGGTATCTACCAGGATGATCACGTGCGCGTTCTGCGGGCGAAGATTCTACCTCGGGTACGACAAACCGGGAGGGAAAACCAGGTATAGCTGCCCCAATTGCGGCGCAGTCTTCATCCCACTTGCACACCGCTTTGTGCACAAACGCCCGCTCGAAAACAAGAAAGGAGCCCCGCGCCATGTCTCGAAATCGTCAGTCCGCTAAGAAGGCAGGCTCCAGCTTCGAACGTCTTGTCGCGGACTATCTACGTGACGCCCTAGGGGACGACCGGATCGACCGGCGTCCCCGCCACGGGGGCGAAAGACCGCGGCGACGTCGGCGGCGTCCAGCACATGGGCGGACGCCTCGTCTTCGAATGCAAAAACACCACCCGGATCGAACTCGCCCGCTGGCTCGCCGAAGCCGAGACCGAGCGTGGAAACGACGACGCCCTGGCAGGGATCGTCGTCCACAAACGACGCGGCAAAACCGCACCGGAAGAACAATACGTGACCATGCGGCTCGGCGACCTCGCCGCCCTACTCACAGGAGACAGAGACAATGCCTAAATGCGACTACTGCGGGATCCAAGACGACATGTGCGTGGAGGACGCCGACGGGACGTTCTGCATCTACTGCCGCACCCTCGCCCTAGAAATGCGGGGATACAACGTCCCCATGCCCGACGTCGAGGATATGCACCGGTACGCGGAGAACTGGCAAGGCGAACCGAACTATTCGGGGATCCGCTGCGCCGCATTCCTCCGCCGCCGGGAAAACACGGGGAGGCGCTGACCATGCCCATCAACGTAATCACCCCGCACGGCTGGCTCGGGAACCTCGAGCGCGACACCGTAGCACGGGAGTGCGGATTCTGCGGCGAGGAAATCCCTCCCCGCGCGTGGATGACCGTCTCCCGACGCCAGCCCGACGACGGGCAATACAGGAAACCGCTGCGGGTGTGCATCGCATGCTCGGACGTGATCGCCTGGGCAGGCGAAGCCGGATGGGAGGAAGACGGGATCGTCGACCCGGAGATCGCCGACGGCTGGGCGCACTCCGTGCTCACACACCCCGTCACGCACCAGCACTATCGCTCACACTCGGCGGCCCACGCATACAAGGAGCGCCGCGCCGAGAAAGCCGACAAAGAATGGAAGTCCAACCATGACGATTCTTGATTCTTGGCGACGCAAGTCGAGAGGGAAGGTACGGTGCTCGCTCTGCGGGACTACCATTTCGAAAGGAGTGGAGTACCTCGTCCAAAAAACCGTCGACGCCGGAACCCTCTGGGAGGACAAAACCTGCCCGGAATGCGAGGAGGCCCTCGCCCTCTACTGGCGTCGCAACCAGGACTACTACTTCTCCTGGGACGACTTCGAGAACGCGCACGTAGAGGAGGACTTCTATGACGTTCTTCAGCACCCATCCCCGGATCTCACGGTCCGGGACGCCCGGATCATGTGCGCCTACCTCGCACGCATCGGAACGGAGGAATATCGATGACTAGGCCGTACGCGAAGATCGACGTGCTGTGGGCTCAGTCTCCGAAATGGTTCGCCGTGGACGCCTACCTGAGAGAAGCTTTCCAGTCCGCCATGCCCGGCGCGACCAAAGCCGAAATGCAAACAGCAATGCAACTTGCATTGCAGAATGCAATGCACCTGCATTTGGTGAGCATCCTCTACAGCGCCCAAAACATGACCGACGGCACATTCCCGGTCGCGGCAGTCAAAGGCATAGGAAGGTGTGTATACGAGGAATCCGTAGACGCACTATTCCATAGCGGACTCTGGGAGAACCTTCCCGGCGGACTGGCGCAAGTACACGACTATCTCGACTATCAGACATCCGCGAAAGCCCGGAAAGAAGCCTCCGAGCGAGGCAGAAAAAAGGCTGAAAGCAGATGGTCTCAAAAAAACTCCGATGCAGACTGCAATGCAAACAGCAATGCAAACTGCAATGGTAAGAATAAGAATAAGAATATATATGTAGTAGATACTGACGTATCTACTACGTTAAACGTTCAGGATTCGCCTTCGGAGCCGAAACCAGCCGAGACGCCCACACCCGATCCCGAGCCCGAACCACGCCCCGACGTCGACGCCGTGATCGACGCCTTCCAGGCATCCCTCACCGCCCGAGGCGTCAAACGCGGGCGGGTCACCAAGGCCTGGCGGGAAGCAGCCCGGCTCATGCTCGACCGCGACGGGCGCACCGTCCCCGAGATCCAGGCCCTCTGCGAGTGGCTCGTCGAGGATGACTTCTGGCGCAAAAACGTGCTCGCCCTGCCGAAACTGCGCCAGCGCTACGACCAGCTCCGCCTCGCCATGGAGTCCCCCCGGCGTCGCGCCGACGGGACAACAGCGCTCATGTCCCGAGGGCAACGCGCCGCCCTCGCAGACTTCCAGCGCTCCCGCGCCGAACGCCTCGCCCGCGAAGCCACCGCCCCCACACAGCTGCTACTCGGCCCCGCAGGAGGCGACGCCGCGTGAGCATCCTTGATCGCATCTGCACGCAAGCCGCCGCCGCCGGTATCGACCCGACCGCGCCGATCGACGCCGAGGGTATGAGCGTGATCCTCACGAAAGCCGAAAACCTCGGGCTTCTCGTCTACCGGCCGGGCATGCACGAGGACTGGCTGGACTCGCTCAAGCTGTGGGTCCACGAGCACCACGAGGCCCCGTGGACCTTCCAGGCAGTCGCGGCCGCCGTCCTCCAGCTCAGCGTCGACGCCGAGCAAGGATTCATCCGGCCCCGGCAGCTGTGGACCGCCGTCTCCGCCTGGCAGCGCCGCAACCTCAAGCAGGCGCTCAAGGGCTCCCACGGCCCCGAGATCCCGCCCGAGCTCGGCGGCAACGTCAGGGCCGAGCTCGCCTACCGGCAAGCCTGGACCCGCGCCGCCGCCACCACCGGCAACCGCGACCAAGCCACCACCAAAGCCCGCCAGCACGCCGGGCTTCCCGCCACCGCCCCCCAGCTTCAAACCGCACCGGCACCCGCCGGAATCACCACCCGCCTAGCCGACCTAGGCACCAACCTCACGAAGGAGAACCACTCATGACCGCGACCGTCACCGTCACCGGCAACGTCGGGCAAGACCCCGAAATCCGGTACACGCAGACCGGCAAGGCCGTGTGCACGCTCAGCGTCGCCGCAACGCCCCGCAAGCAAACCCCGGCCGGGGACTGGGACGACGACGGCGAGCCCTTATGGATCCGCGCCGACTTTTGGGAGCGCGACGCCGAGACCGTCGCCGACGCCGTGCGCCGAGGCGATCGGATCACCCTCGCCGGGACCCTCGCCCTCGACGCCTGGCAGGGCACCGACGGGCAGCGCCGGGAAACCCTCGCCCTCCGCCGAGCGAAGTTCCTCGGCATCGTCCCCCGCCCCGGAAACGCCCCTCAGGCTTCGCAGGAGCCGTTCTCAGCCACGAACAGGCCCGGAGGGTACCCCGGTGCCAACAGCGCCGGGAACGCCCCTCAGAACGCCGCACAGGCGTTGCCCGGCGAATGGGGACAACCCAGCCCCCGAGGCTACGACCAGTCCAAAGCCCCGTTCTAAGCAACTACAGGGACTCACAAGACAAAACTTTTCCAACCCAAGCTAGGAGACCAGAATGACCACATCCACCTCGAAACCCACAGCTGAGCGCAACGAAGAGACCCGTAGCGTGGACGTGAGCGGCGACGAGTACGCCGCAAGCGGCCCCTACGAGCGCGAGACCGTGATCACCACCAGCGACGGCGACGAACTCGTCACCATCGAAACCTGGCAGCGCGGCTACCTCGGCAAACTCCGCCGCGACCACCGCTTCACCGAAAAACCCGGCGGAACCGACGCCCACGGCGTCTTCACCATCCCCCGCAACCGCTGGACCCCGACCGGCGGCGCGAAACGCTCCGTCAAACTCACCGAGGAACAAAAAGCCCGGGTGGCAGAGCGACTGAAATCCGCACGAGCCAAACTCCCCACCTCCGACACTGACAACTAACCCAACCCGAAAGGAAAACTACAATGGAATACACGACCCCCATTCCTTCCAGCCCGAGAGGAGCCGTGAAATGAAACTCGCGAACGGAGACGTCGCCACACCACTACCCGAAAGCCGGTGCATCGCCTGCGATACCCGCAATTGCGTGATGGTCGACAAAATCATCTCCGGCTTCCCCGACGCCGCCGTATCCGGGCACGGCGCAATCCCAGCCCACACGGAGACATTCATCCGCTGCCTCGACTGCGGCGAGGAAGAGCCCCTCCGACTCCACCTGAAAGGACCCGAGAAGTGAAGATCTCCGAGCTTATAAAAGCCCTCCAAGCACTGAAACGTAAGCACGGCGACCAAACCGTCTACTACATAACCCACGATCAAGGAGGCGTAGTGCTAGAGGAAGTTTGGCCCGCCTCGATCGAAATGATTACCTCCCGCACGCGCATTGCCAAAGGCAAGCAAGGCGTGATCATCGGCGACGCCGGGATGCCCTGCTAACCACTACCAAAACGAAAGAAGGAACCTAGAAATGACTACCAGCAAGCAAGTTAAAGACTGGCTTCAGCTCACAATCGATCGGCGGGCAGGCAGAACCAGCCCACAGCAAGAAGCCGAAGAAGCGTGCGCTCTCCAAGCAATCGACATCGTATCTAGGTACGAGACGCTCACGCATCGGCTGAGTAAAATCTGGACCCCCGACAAGACCCCGCCGACGGTCAGCATTGACCCACTCCTCTACGACGAAGCCCTGATCAAGGTCGCCAAATTGCAACACGATTACCCGCACGAAATGGAGGAAGACCGATGATCACGATCGACGAGGTGCGCGCCGAGCTCCGCCGCGCCGTCGAATACGGGGAAAGCCTGAGGGCAATAAGCCCCGAGCACGATCGAGCCCTCGCATGCGCCAGGCGCGCCCTCGAAATCGTCGACGAATACGATCAGCTAGTCCGCCGCCTTATGGATATTGACCTTCCAGCGACCGGACCAGGCACCGTCTACGACTTCGTCGACGACGCAAGCGCAATCGAAGCGGTAGCCGACCTCCAAAGGGACTACCGGTGGAAACCGTAATCCCTCCCATATGGGACTGCCCAGCCTGCACCAAATGTGCAGGCTGCGGCCAGCCCGTCACACTCACGTGGACCCAATCATGTGTGGAACAATTAATATACCACTATGACTGCTACCAAGCAGCAAAGAAAGGAAAACAACAATGAAATACCAAGCCAACCTCCCAGAAGAACCCGACGGGCCACTATGGGACCAAGACGGAAGAAAATACGTCAGAACAGGCCAGGAACGAACATCCGCCCCAAACGAATGCGGACTATGGGAATTAGCCGCCGCTAAAGGAGAAAAACCCTACTACACCTGGGCAGAACTCCTCGCAAAAGTCGAATACCTCCAAGACAACGCCGAAGCAGTTAAAAACTGGCAGAACGCCAAAACCGGCGGGTTCTATTGGGTCGAAGGGAAAGAAGGCGGATTCCTACGCGACGTGAAAGGCGTCGCCATCGCCACCAAAGCCCAAACCCTCCGCGTCCCCTCCACTCGTGACATCTTCGACGACGGCATACTCGGCGAAGACGACCAAGACAACTTCTATGAAGTAACTCCCGTGCTCGCCGTCCCCGCTGACGACCTCATCGAGCTATTCTCCACCGACGAAGAACCGACAATCGACCACCTCCAAGCCAAAATATACGACTGGCTAGAAAACCACCCACAAATCCACTGGGAGGAACGCACCAAATGAAACTATCAAACCTCATCGACCGGCTCCAGAAGGATCTCGACGAACGAGGAGACGTCACCGTCGCCATCCAAAGCGAAGCCAACCCGACGATGCTCGTCACCGAGCGCCTCGACACAGTACCGGTCACCAACAAACACACCGGAAGGAAACGACTCATCATCGTATCCGACCCGGACTGGCGGATACCCGACGACGACAAGAAGGAGGAAAGCTAATGGCCGCCTGGCTCATAGGCGGAGCAATAGTCGCCCTCCTACTCGCCGCAGCAACCCACGACGAAACCAACGGGGACTCCACCCCCTTCTTCATCTGGGCATACATCGTCTACGCGTGCGGAGTAGGGATCGTCTTCTGCGACACCCCAGACAAGGACGTGACCCGCGACTGCACTATCCACAAGGAAATTCGCGACACCGCCTACTGCGACGGCGTCGTCTACGAGAAAGGAAACAAATGACGGCACAAATACCTAACTTCGACATCGAAGAACCAGACGGCGAAGAAATGAAAGCCTTCGCCGACCGGATAGCAAAACACCGAAACCCCGGATGCCAAGCTGCATCCTACGTCTTCCTAGTCGATGCTGAATGGATCGACGCCGACGGCGACTCCTGCCACGAAATCGTTGCCGCCAGAGGCGGCTCGCCATATGCGTGCCAAGGCCTCGCCCACGACTACCTCCGCACACCACGCGAGGACGAAGACTAAACCACAGACCGGCATGATCCATCTCGTACCAGTCGGGGAAGCGCACCTGCACAGCAAACAAGAATGCAGGTGCGCCCCCACCATCACGCAACGCACCAACGACAGAGGCGACTACCCCGTCGCCCACCACCACCAACTGAAAGACCCACACACATGGAAAACCCCACACCAACCACCCGAGAACTCCTCCACCAAATCACCCAAATGGAACGAGCCCTCCCCGACGCCGTAACCTCAATCCTCGACCTCCACGCAATCCCCATCAACAGCGGCGGAGGAGGGCACGGAGGCGGCAACGACGGGACCCCCGACCCGGTAGGATCCATCGTCCACCAGGCAATCCAGACGCGAGGGATCCTCACACCACTAGACGACCTCACCGTCGAATGGGCCGTCACCAAAGGCGAGAAGCCGAAAGGCCCCGCCTCCGTCTACCTCGCCTCCCGCCTCGACTGGGCCAAGAAACAATGGCCCGGCTACGACGTCGCCGAGCAAATCATCCGCGACGTGCACGCACGCCTCGCCAAAATCACCGGATGGTCCGCCGACGTCGGCGACCGCCACTGCCCCTACTGCAACCGCGCCCTAACCCGCCAACCCGACGACAACGGACTACCCGACGTGTGGACCTGCACCCGATGCGACCGAGCCTGGCTCATCACCACAGAACACGACGGGCTACTGGACACGCAGCGAGCCATGCTCGCAGAACAAGACGTGTGGGTCAGCAAAACCGAGGCGGCGCAGATCCTCGACATCACCCCACACCGCATCGCCGTGTGGGTCAACAGGGGAAAGATCAAGGTGAAGCAAGGGAAGATCAACCTGAAAGAATGCTCTGCACTCTTACGGGAAGACGCACCCGCCGCAGCTTGACTAACAACGTCATAGTGTGAGACACTTTAACCGAACAACTGTACCCGTCGGGCATAAGTCCCTCTGGCGGGTACACTTGTATAAAGGCGTCGCAGTTGGGGACACACACAATCGGAACCGGCGCTACTGGTCCCCAAACTGCGGCGCAAAACACGCAAACAGGGTACAATCAACCCATGCGAAACCTCACCAAACTAGCCGCGGCACTGGCAGCGCTCGCCCTCGCAAGCGCATGCGGCACACAAGAAAGCCAGACCACATCCACACCCGAAACAGACGGCGACGTCATAGCCACACAGCAAGCAGACGTCGCCCACAAAATCGGCGAAACCCACACCTACAAAGACGGACTCGCAGTCACCGTCGAAAAGATCGAGCCCATCCAAAACACCGAGCTCGACACAACCAAAGACGGGACACCCGTCCTCATCACCATCACCGTGCGCAACGGCAGCAAGAAGGTAGTGGACACCGCCACCTTCAGCGAATGGATCACCAGCGGCGGCGTCGAAGCCACCACCTGGACAGACCCAGACATCGGAGCGCAAGACCCAAGCTCAGACCTACTACCCGGCAAGGCAATCACCTACCGGGTAGCCGCCCTCGTACAAAACCCCAACGGGATCCAAATAGACTGGGGATGCGTCAGCATAGACCACCCCCACTCACACTGGACCACCCCCTAACCCAAACACCACACCCCACCCCACACAACACGGCCCCCTCCCACACAAACGGCAGGGGGCCACATCATGCACCACCCACCCCTCACACAACACGCACCCCACACCAACAGCGCAAGCCACACCACACACCCACAAACACGCAGGCACACATCACATGGCAACATCACGAACAAGCCTCGCCTCACACAGACAATGGAGACTCGCAGTCCTAACACGCGACAGAAACGCAGGCATCACACGCTGCCCAATCTGCGGAGTCAACATGGACTACGACCACAGCCGCACACCAAGGTCCGCCGAGCCCGACCACCTACTACCATGGGCACACGGAGGACGCAACACCCTAGACAATGGTAGGACCATTTGCCGCCGATGCAATCAATCACGCGGAAAAGGAAACACTCGAAAAGCAAAACGAAACGAAACAAAAAAAACAACAAACTTAATAAAATGGTGAACACAAACACCACACACACAACACAAAACAAACACACAAACCACCAAACAACACAGCGTGCACACACCACACACACCACGCCACACTACCACCCACCCCACAAACCAAAAACCCCGGCACCCCAGCCCCACAAAACAACAGGCAGGGGCACCACCCCCTCCCCCTCCCACAAACCGCATACCCGAAGGCATAGTGCGGTCTCTCCCCAGACTTTTTTCTACCACACCATAAACCACAGGAGGTGCCATGGCAGCTACGTTACGGGCCGTGAATGGGCCGAAGAAGAAGGCACCCGCGAAGAAGAAGGCGGCTTCGCCGCGTTCGGTTTCGTCTGCTGCTAAGGGCGGGTCGCAGCGTGAGCTTTTGGAGGCGATGCGTGATCGGATTGCGAAGACGTTGGATTCGCCGGAGACGCCGCCTCGGGATCTTGCCTCGCTGTCGAAGCGTCTGATTGAGATCACGAAGGAGCTTGAGTCTTTCCGGTCGGCTGAGGAGAAGGAGATGGACGACGATGGCGAAGTCTCCGACGACGAGGCGTGGGAGGGCATCTGATTCTGAGCCGAAGCTGACCGACGTCGCTCGGCATGTGATCCTCCCGGAGGGGATTGTTTCGACTGGCTGGCCGCCCGTGAGGAAGCGGCTTGCGGATATGGGTGCGACTTTTGACCGCTGGCAGAACGACCTGGGGCGTTGTTTCTTGGCGAAGCGTGAAAGCGGCTTGTACGCGTCGGGGATTGACGGTATTAACATGTCTATTCCACGGCAGGCCGGTAAAACGTTCGTGGTCGGGCGGATTGCTTTTGCTCTTTGCTCGCTGACGCCTGGTTTGCTTGGCTTGTGGACGGCGCACCGTACGCGGACGGCGGATGAAACGTTTCGGGAGATGCAGGGGATCGCTGCGCTTCCTGAGGTTGATCCGTATATTGACGGAGTGCGCGCGGCTAACGGGCAGCAAGAGATTCGGTTCAATAATGGGTCGCGTATTCTTTTTGGGGCGCGCGAGTCGGGTTTTGGGCGTGGTTTCAGCAAGGTTGCGTTGCTGATTTTCGATGAGGCGCAGATTCTCGGTTTGAAGGCGCTCGAGGATATGGTTCCATCGACTAATGCTGCTGCGAATCCGCTGATTTTCAAGATTGGCACGCCGCCGCGTCCGGTTGATCCGGGCGAGGCTTTCGGTCAGGCGCGAAAGGAAGCGCTCGCGGGTGAGCTTCGCGACGGCATGTACGTGGAGTTCTCGGCTGACCGGAACGGCGACCCGGAGGATCGGGAGCAGTGGCGGAAGGCTAATCCTTCGTACCCGAAGCGCGTGAACGAAGCCGCAATGTTGCGAATGAAAAGGCATTTGGGGCCGGAATCGTTTAGGCGTGAGGGCCTGGGCATCTGGGATGAGACGGGGATCGGTTCTCGTGCGATCTCGGAGGTTGATTGGGAGTCGGCGTCGGTGCGTGAGGCTCCGTCGGATGGTGTGCGCTCGCTGGCGGTGGCGTTCTCGAAGGATGGGGAGCGTCAGGCGGTTGCTGGCGCGCTCAAGCACGACGACGGGTTCCATGTTGAGCTTGTCGGCGCGCATTCCGGCCCTACTGATCTGACCATCGCTTCACTTGCTGACTGGCTGGCTGAGCGGTGGCAGAACATCTCAATGATCGCGATCTGCGGGAAGGCGGCGTCGGCGTCGCTTGAGCAGGAGCTCTTGGACCGCAAGGTCCCGCGCCGCATGGTCCACGTCATGACTACCGCCGAGTATTTCGCTGCTTGCCAGTGGATGATCGACGGGACGGAAGACGGGTCGGTCACGCATCCGGCGGCTGACGCTGGCGATGCCCTCGAGGAATCGGTGGCGTGCACCGACAAAGCGTTCCGTGGAAAAGACGGCTCGTGGGGCTGGGTCGCAACCACGGAACTTGGGGATGAAACCCCTCTAGAAGCTGTAAGCGCCGCCTTGTGGGCGGCTCGGACCTCTAAGCGGGTCCCCGGACGGAAAGCGAGGGCGTTCTCGTGACGTTTGCATTTGCGGGCGAACCGGCGATCGCGCCGATGCTTTTCGGCCCGCCTCAGGTGCAGGGGATGGACGTGTCCACGCAAAACCAGCTGGACAAGCTGGTGCACCATTGGGCGCTGAAACATCCCCGTAACCTCATGCGCCAGGCGTATATGGACGCCAAGGTCCTAGTGAAGAACATTGGGATCGCGGTCTCTGACGACATGGCGAAAGACATCGAGTCGGTGTGCGGCTGGCCTGAGAAAGCCGTGTATGCACTGGCGAATATGTGCATGTGGGACGGCGTAACCTCACCTGACGGGGCAGAAAACCCGTTCGAGGTGCAGCACATCCTTGACGACAATCGTTTCGACGTCGAGCTCCCGCAGGCGATCGTCTCGTCCATGGCGAAGGCAGTTGTTTTCGAGTCGGTGACGCCCGGCGACGTCGCGTCGGGGGAGCCACCGGTGATCATCATGTCTCACTCGGCGGACTGGGCGTCCGCCTTGTGGGATAGGCGTCGACGCGCCGTTTCTGCCGCGATGCTGATCAACGACGCTGACGACCTTGGGCGGCCTACCGTGCTGACGGTGCTCACGCCGACGGAGGCGGTTGTGTGCGAGACGCACGGCGGCGGATGGTTCGTCTCCGACGTGCGTAAGCATGGTCTCCATCGGGTTCCGGTGGAGGCGCTGCCTTTCCGGCCTTCGCTTGAGCGCCCGTTCGGCAGGTCGAGGCTTTCGCGGCCTATTTTGTCGATCACGGATCGGGCGATCCGGGCGGCGCTGCGCATGGACATTTCGTCCGAGCTTTTCACGGTACCCGGCCTGTTGCTGAACGGGATCACCGAGGAGCAATGGGAGGAAGTCTCCAAGTGGAAGTGGCGTATTGGCGCGGTTAAGGGCCTTTCTCGTGACGAGCAGGGCGACGTCGCCAACGTGAACACGCTTCCGCAGGTCGCACCGACGCCGCATGTGGAGCAGCTGCGGGAGCTGGCGGCTGAATTCGCTGGCGTCGCGTCGATTCCGCTTTCCTCGCTCGGTATCGTGCAGGATAACCCGGCGTCGGCGGACGCGATTTACGCGGCGAAAGAGGAGCTCGTGATCGAGGCTCACAACGCGAATATTGTGTACGGGTATGCCCTGAATCGCATTTACCAGAATGCGATCATGATTCGTGACGGCTTGTCGGAGATGAGCGAGGAGCTGCGGAATCTTGCTACTCGCTGGAGGAATCCGGCTATGCCGTCGATCGTTTCGCAGTCGGACGCGATGGTCAAGCAGATCTCGGCGATTCCCGAGCTTGCGGAGACCGACGTCGCCCTTGAGGAGATGGGGTACACGGCTGAGCAGATCATGCGGATTCGCTCGCAGATCAGGCGTGCGAAGGCGTCCGAGTCAATGCTTACACGCCTTGCCCAGCCTCAGCAGGAGGCGGCTCCTGGCGACGACGAGCAAAAGGATCAGGCGGGGAACCCCGCCGAGAAGCCCGGCGACGTGAGGCCGCCCAATGACAACGCGTGAGGACCTGAACAGGTATTCGCGTGCTGCTGCGCGTATTTCCAATGCTGCGTGGGCGGATCTCGAAGCCTTCTTTTCCGGTCTTGACTTGTCGAGGCCGGAATGGGCTCGGGACGAGCTGATCGAGTTCCTGCCACGGCTGACGTACACGTACGGCGAGGCGACGGCGACAGCGGCCGCCGAATGGTTCGAGGAGCTTCGGACCGGCGCGGTCGGCGGGACGTATAGCGCGATCCTGGCTGATCCGATGGACGAGGCTCGGATCGTCGGCGAAGTCCGGTACGCTGCGGGTCATCTGTTCACGGATAATCCACAGAAGACGCTCGCGCTTCTGTCCGGGGCTACACAAAAGTACGTGCAGTACATGGGGCGTGCGACCGTCGCCAGGAATGCTGAACATGACCCACGTAAGCCGCGTTTCGCCCGCGTGCCTTCGGGCGCGAAGACGTGCGCCTGGTGCACGATGCTCGCTTCTCGCGGGTGGGTTTACCACTCAAAGGAACTTGCTGGCGAGCGCGGGCACGAGTTCCACGACTACTGCGATTGCCAGATCGCCCCGGAATGGGAACGGGATATTCACCACATCTCCGGGTATGACCCTGACGCCATGTACGACAAGTATTTGGCTGCCCGGCGCGACGTCAAGAAGGCGGGCGAGTCAGCTACAGAAGAGAATATCGCGGCGGCTTTGCGTCGCCGCTTCCCGAATGATTTTACGGACGGCGTGCACGATGACGCCTCCGTTACCGGCTAACGCCAAAAACCTATTTTCTACAGCCCGTCGGTGCGACGCCGATGGGTTCTCAGCCGTGCGATGCGGCAACCATCGAAAGGAAAAATCCCCATGAAGATCACGAACTCCACCGTTGCCGCCGGGCAAGACGAAAAGAAGCCCGAGCAGCCAGAGGAAGGCGAGGCGCAGACCGGCGCTGCCGTCGACGGCGAGGGCACGAAGCCCGCCGCTGACGAGAAGCTCGGTGAAGCTGGACTGAACGCGCTTATACGTGAGCGTGAGAATGCTCGCGAGGCTGAAAAGCGTGCGAAGGCTGCGGAGGCTCGGCTGCGCGAGCTTGAGGACGCCGGGAAGACCGACGCTGAGAAGCGGGAGGAGGCGCTTAAGCAGGCGCTCGCTGAGAAGGCGGCGCTGAAGGCTCTGAATGACCGGCTGACGGTCGCCAGTATGACTGGTGTTCCGGTTGAGCTGCTTGCTGGCCCTGGTGAGGATCTCGACGCGTACGCGAAAGCGCTGAAGGAATGGCGCGGCGCTGCGGCGTCGGCGAGCGAGGCGGAGTCTTCGAAGCCTGCACCGGTTCCGACGGTCGGGTCTCAGCCGCAGTCGCGGGGGAATGTTCCTATCGATGCGCAAATCGCCGAAGCTGTCAAGTCTGGCGACAAGATCCTTGTCGCGCGGCTGAAGGCGATGAAACTCGGGCAAATGCCCGTTTCCAAGAGCTGAAAACACTAATTTTAGGAGGTAGACCATGCCTGGCATTACCGGTATGGCAACCACGTACAATTGCCCTAACTACGTGGGGGAGCTGTTCAACGCTTCCCCCGAGGACACGCCGTTCCTTTCCGCGATTGGCGGTCTGACTGGCGGGGAATCCACGGGATCTAAGGTCTTCTCGTGGTCTGGCTACGATCTCCGCGACGCCGAGGACGGCAGGCAGCGCACAGAAGGTGCTGCCGCGCCTTCTCCCGAGTCGAGGAAGCGTTTCCAGGCGACGAACGTCCTTGAGATCCACCAGGAAGCGTTCGATGTTTCGTACACGCAGATTGGCGTGCGGAACATGATCGCGACGGACGGCGCAGCTAACGTTCAGGGCGGCCCCGTCTCCCCCATCGACGAGATTGCTTTCCAGGCGCAGGCTCAGATCAAGCAGGTCGCGCGCGACGTCGAGAAGTCCTTCCTTGTCGGAAAGTTCCAGAATCCGACGGACAACACTCAGCCGCGCAAGACTCGCGGTCTCGCCGAAGCGATCACCACGAACGTGGCGACGTCGACGCACACCGCAGATCAGCTGACGAAGGACGAGATTCTCGACCTTTTCCAGAAGGTCTGGGACAACGGCGGCATCAAGGAGTCGGAGACCCGCACGGTGATCGTCGGCTCTGCGATGAAGCGCATCCTGACGAAGCTCTTCATTACGGACGTGCAGTACCGGGAGCAGGAGCGCAACGTCGGCGGCGTCAACCTCAAGACCTTTGAGACTGACTTCGGTAGCGCGAACATCATGCTCAACCGGTACGCGCCGGAGAAGACGATTATCGTCTGCTCCCTCGAGCAGTGCGCGCCGCGCTTCCTTGAGATCCCCGGCAAGGGACACTTCTTCGCGGAGCCGCTGGCGAAGACCGGCGCTTCCGAGAGGTACCAGCTGTACGGAGAGATCGGTCTTCAGTACGGCAACGAAAAGGCGCACGGCAAGCTGACCTGCGCCTGACGTGTGGGCTAGGCGGGGGGGGGGGGGGGGGGGCCGCCCCC
>ERZ772766.147-NODE-147-length-40730-cov-13.918328_pt1 | contig 40730 bp, 60 predicted proteins | sample MGYA00511379_ERZ772766 | MGnify/ENA primary metagenome ERZ772766 (study PRJEB29015, sample SAMEA2737895) | human oral metagenome | biome: human oral; feature: human-associated habitat; material: dental | place: China | collected 2116 ... | reverse complement strand
GTAATAATTTTTTCAGCATTAGCTTCTGCTAATAATTTATTTGCTAAACTATTAAACTCAACATGATTATTACCTAGTTCTGAAACTACTTCTTCAAACATTCTGTTGTAGCGCGCTTTTTTTACTTCTTCAATAGTATAAGGTCGTAGCATTTTCATTCTTTCACCACGAGAAGCTTCTATATCTTTTAAATATGGCATTTCTATTGGATTTAAGAATGTCACCGCTACTCCTGATTTCCCTGCACGGCCTGTACGACCAATTCTATGTGTATAACTCTCTGTATCTTGAGGGATATCAAAATTATAAACGTGGGTCACATCACTAATGTCTATTCCCCTAGCTGCAACATCAGTCGCAACTAATATTTGCAATGAGTTATTTTTAAACTTACGAAGAATTTCTAAACGTTTTGATTGCGTTATATCTCCATGTAAACCTTCAGCTAAATATCCTTTTGCGATTAATGCACTAGACAATTCATCAACACGGCGTTTAGTACGTCCAAAAACTATCGCCAAATTAGGATTTTGAACATCTAAAAATCCTATCAATGTTTCTAACTTCTCATTTTCTCGTGCTATTGTTGCAAACTCAGTGATATCCGGATTAAGATCCTCATCACTCATCGTTTTAACCAGTTTATAATCTTTCATAAAGTCTTTTGAAAGTTCCATAATAGTTTTTGGCATTGTTGCTGAGAACAGCAGTGTTTGATGACGAGATGTTATTTTTGATAAAATAAATCTAACATCTTCGATGAATCCCATATTTAGCATTTCATCTGCTTCATCTAATACTAAATGAGTCAATGTTTCTAATCTTATAGTTTTTCTATTAATATGGTCTATTACTCTACCAGGTGTTCCTACTATTATTTGAGGACGTTTTTTCAAATCTTGTATTTGTCTTTCAATACTTGTCCCACCAAAGATTATACTAACCTTAAGTCCTTTGACACGTGACATTAAACGAAGTTGCTCTCCTACCTGTTGAGCTAATTCTCTCGTTGGTGCCAAAATCAATGATTGTAGTTCCTCTGTTTTTCTTACTGTATCTACTATTGGTATCCCAAATGCTCCTGTTTTTCCTGAACCTGTTTGTGCTTGGGCTAATACATCAATTCCTGATAGTACATATGGAATTGTTTCTGTTTGGATACCAGTAGGAGTTACAAAATTCATATTAGTTAGCGATTCTACTATCTTACTGCTAACTCCTAATTCTTCAAATGTTGTCATTTGGTTCTCCTTCTATCTAGTTGTTTTACCATTTTTTCTGTAACCAAACAATTATAGCACGTGAGCGGAAAATAATAAAGTAATAAATATAATTCAAACTAAAAATGGCATAAATCAAACTATTCCAAATATATTTTAGGGTATTTTTAAACTAAATGAAAATATAGGAAAAATAATAGAAACTAATAAGTATTTAGATACTTTTTCCCAATATTTTCCCCATCAATCTTTTCTTTCCTTACGCTCCAGGATTAGCTGCTCAAACTCTGCAATATCCTCGCGATCCATATTCTTAATGAAATTTCTAGCAGTGGAGCGCTTGACTATATAAGTCTTGCGCTCCTTATTCTTATCGTCCCATTTCTTGTTAGCTTTTCTTTTTGATTCTGAAAGTTTATTCATGTCTCACACCTACTATTTGTTCTGGCTTAACTTCTGCCACGATATATTCTTCATATTGTCCGCGATTAGAATCGTTAGGAGCAATCTCATTTCTGTAAGCCTCTACTTCTACCTCAAGCACCACGTCCCCATATTGTGGGAAACTTTTAACTTCTGATGTTGGATTGAATAAGTAAACCACCTCAGTTGAGTTGTTTGCTCTTCTGTTACCTTCCCAGTTATCATTACCAGTTTTTGAAATTGGAAGAATACCTTCTTTTAAGATTTTTTCTAAATCTTCAGAACTAACATTTTTGTACAATTTCATTTTTTTAGCTTCTCTAAACTCAAATGGTACGATTGTAGATAAGTAATCTTTATCTCCGATTTTTACACCTTCGTTGAAAATTTTAACCACTCCGTAATAATCAAGTTTTAGTTCATGAAGGAACTCGAATACGTCGATTCTATCGCTCCACTCATTTTCAGAATTAATATATTCTTCGTCATTTCCTCTCACAATTACTGTTACCATTTTAACCTCTGGCTTGCTTGTATATCTGCTGCAATGAGAAATACTTACTATTTCAAGAACTGTATGATCATTCTTTCTTATGATATCGAATGTAGAAGTGTAATATTTTGATGTTTTTACAAATTTAAAAATTGATTGTGCTCTAAGCAAGCGCTCTTTTGTTACTTCTTTCATTAAAGATCTACCGTTTTTTTCTATGAATTTTGCCATTGCCTTTTACCTCTTTTCTTACTTCGTACTTTAATTATATCATACACGTTATAACGTGTCAATAGTTTTTATGGAAAAAGTTTTAAAAAAATCATAAAAAAAATACCCCTCAACTTTCGTCAAGGGGTAAATGAGCTGACACCAGCTCAGCCTAATGGCATTTTAGATAAATCTTTATTTGAACTCGAATGAGTTAGATTCAAAAAATACATTCTCTCAAATAATAAAATACCGTATTTATCTATGACTAAATATTACTATTATTTTTAAATTTTGTCAATAAAAAAATTCCCCTAACATAAGCTAAGGGGAATGGTATTTAGGTATTATTATTGTAATACTATTTTTTAATTTTGTCAATAAAAAATACCCCCTAATTAAAGGGGGTGTAATAGCGTCTGTATTAAGTTATTAATTTACATATCTACTGCGTTGATTAGGTAAGCGTCCTCTACCCATTGATTTGATTCTGGATAGTTAATTCTAGCCCAACCGTTGCGTTTTTCGTAAACTCGAACTCTTGTTCCAGCTTTAAGCAACTCTTTATCTTCTGAATTTACATCAGGAGAAGTTTCAACGTAATAGTCCTCTGATAATTCAGCTTCATAGTACGGCATATCAGCGGCTTGTAATTCTGTGTTAACGTCTAATTCGTGTGCAAATTCGTCTGAAACGTCATCTTGTGGAGTTTCTCCTGTATATCTGTAGGCGTACACATACGGACAACCGTTAGCTTCCCAAATTACATCATGATTGTTGATTGTAATTCCATTATAGCCGTAGTTACAATGAATTATGTTGTCAGCGTCAACAAACATACCTGTATGACCAAACGCTCCGCTTGAACGACCTCTAGCACCCCAAATAAATATATCTCCACGTTGTGCATCCCAACCTTGATTTTCTGCAATTAAAGTATATCCATTTTTAAGTAACCAGTCGTGCATGTATTCTGTATTTACAGCCCAACCATGGTCGCTTGCTCCTGCACTTCTTAACGCGAAATATATCGCGCTTGAACAGTCGTACGAGTTCGGTCCTAATCTGCTTGCCATTGAGTAAGTAACTACACCTCGTCTGTCGTTCATCCATTTAATCGCTTGTTCTGTGTTTATTGCCATATTATTTATCCTCCTTTGGTTTGTCATAAGTTAAGGCTTGTTCGCTATCTCCAAATCCCGCTGTAGTAGGGTCACTAACCACGTTTAGCAATGCTAAGACTGCAAATACTGAATTAATCACCCCTACAATATTGTTACTGAAATTATCCAAACTCAAATGCAATCCAAATACTTTTGCTACTGCTTGCACAACTAAAATAATTGCACTCACAAGCCCTAATACAAATCGTTTGTTTCGTAATCTTACATTCCAGTTAATCATTATTTATCCTCCTTTTTCAATGGTAAATCTTGACAACGTTCAAATAATTCAGTTACTACCGAATTTCCTCCTAGATTTTTGTAACTTTCGTAAAGCAAGGAAAGTTCTTTTAATTCATGCACCCCTATTGTGCCTCTGTCTAAAATCCTTGCCATTTCTTTTAAAAGTCTATATCTAGTTATTGCCAAAGTCCCGTCTGCTGTCTTTTGAATTTTACTGTTTATTTCAGTTAAATTAATATCAATATTTTCTAAATTCTTGTTACTACGTTTCAACAACCACGCTATCGTGGGTGCTATTATTGTAGTAACAACCGCAACTATAACACCTTCACTAATCAAACATTAAATGACCTCGCTTTCTACAAATTTTAAAAGGGAGCAATTAAGCTCCCTTGATACTATTCATGTGCTAAATGCTCTAAGTCCATATCGATTAAGCATTCCTTAACTTGTTCTTTTAAGAACGCTGGAACACTTGCGAATGTTCTTTTGCCTTTAGCGATGTTAATTGCGAATAACATTGCCATCATTATTTTCACCTCCTTTGCCGTTTTCTTGAGTTTTCTCAGCTTCTTCATGCTGTCCATCTCCTTTAGCCAATTTATCACCTAATTGAGTGATAAGTTCCATTACCGAGCCTTGAGTTACATCAAGCTCCTTCTTCACCTTGTCCATTTCCGCCAGTTTTTTATCAATTAACTGCAATTTTTCATCAAATTTGGTAAATCGTTCATTCTCTGCACGGTTTGGGTAAGTCTCTTGATAGAATTGTTCAAGAACTAACTCAATCAAATCCTCATCTGTTTTGTGGTCGAAATTACCATTTAAAATTCTAGTGATGATTGTTTGCCCATCTTGAATTTGCACCCTTAAACCAGTTACTGTCGCACTGTCATTAAAAATTCTGTCTTTGTAGTTAATCTTGTACATCTTCTTTTTCTCCTTTCGAAATTTGCTCGTTAAATGTCTTAATTATTTCATTAAATCCGTCATTCATTTGAACTAACTCCTTGCTTTTCCAATCACTCAATATATCAGCAATTATTCCAACCATGATGAATGGCGGTAAGCTGTATTCTCTTGCAGATACTTCTACATATTTAATTAAATCACTTTTGGCATTTGCGATTTTTGCTTCTATTGGCATCATTTTTTAATCCTCCTATAATCTAAACTAGAATAAATCCATTTTTTATCCTCAACGTGACGCTACCCCCATCAGCTAACGCTACTTGAATAGTATCCGTGACACCATCATCAACACTAATCTCATTAGGGTTAATTCTTGCTTTTTTCAAATAGTGCCAACGCAAATTAACGTTACATCCAGCATTCAAACTGTCGGCATCATAATCAGCAAATGAACCTGAGGTGTATATCCATTTCCACGTATACGCATTATCAGTTTTTTTCTGACGATATGCCCAACCCATGAACCAGCCGTCGTACTCTAAATCAAACTGAATACCTTTTTTGGCGTCGTCATATTTGTATTTATTAGTTCCCATTGAGCCTAGTTCATAACCATCTCGCCAAAATTGATAACCTCGGTCAGTAACCCTCGCTGTTAATTTATTCTGATTGACTACTCCATTTTCGTAAAATGACATACCAGCATTTTCAAACTGAATGTATTTAGATATATTATTCCACGCCAGCCTTAAATGATGCGCATTTTGTGTCAAAATAGTACCAAAATTATTTTCCATTACAGCCGACCTAATTTGATTTTTAGTTTGTTCTATTTCCGAATAAACAGTACTTATATTAAATTCAGATTTATAACCTATTAAATAATTTAATTTAAATAATTTAACATCTACTACTGTAACTCCGTTCGGTATTTGGAAATAAATTTCGTCTTGATTATTAAAACTCCTAAAAATCCAAGTATTTACACCTTTTAAAAACGTTTTGGAAGCTTCCTTGGATGCATCTAAGGAATATTGCATTTTCCATTTAGACCCCTCCCAGAAGTCGCCTTGCGTTTTAATTTCAACTTTATAGATTTTATTCAATAGAAGTCTTTCGGTTGGTGTAATAGCTACAAAAACATTATTCGCTTCATCTTTAACCATTTTGTGAGACTTGTATATGTTTGCGTTGTCTTGTGCTTCAATTTCTGGCGCTTCGTATATTTCAACGTTTTTGACTTTTGTATTTGACCCCAACGGATAGATATTAACTCTAGTTTGGTTGCTTGAGAATGATACTTTCCACACGTTTAACCCGCCACTGATTATTTTCCTATCGCCATTATTTTTCGCACCAAAAATGTTAGTATTTTGATTTTCTGGCACATCTTCTAAATCAGCTAAGATGTAGTATTCTTTATCTTTTACAAGCGGTGTTTTAGCGTTAAAATAAAGGTCGTTTCCTTTCTTCTCAACTCCACTCTCTGAACAAATATTCTCGATATTATAAGCCATTTTGAATTTTTTATTGTTAATCTCACCAATCTTACTCTCAAACTTGTCAATAGTACTTTCAAAAGTCTTAACCTTGCTTATTGTTTCGGTTAGTAACTGCTTGTCAATAGTATTATTCAACCTAGCGCTTGCTACTGTCTTATTTTCTCCACAAGTAACTTCAAAAACGACTTCCATTGGTTGACCGTCTTTAGTACCGTTTGGAATATTAATGTTTTGCACTAACCCGTTGTTATCAAGTGTGACTTCTCCTGAAGCCGTATATCCACTAGCAACTAGCTTTTTAATCTCAATCTTTAACGGTATATCGCTGGTTGAAGCACGGACTATCTCTCCGTTGTTGTACACATCTAAATAGACCTTACAGTTTGCTAGATTTTCGTTTAAATAACTTCCCTCAATTCTTGCCGAAGCTGTAAGAGAGTAACTTTGCATATCTTCAATAGCAGGAAGCCACTTATCTGTTGCTTTCTCATCAACCGCAATGTAAGGCTCGGCTATTTTAAAATGAATACTTCCGAAACTAACTAATGCTATTCTGTTTTGCACGAAGCTTTTACTTTCAGAATCGTTTGAAATAGGAAATTGCATTTCTATTAACTGCCACTCATCTTTTTTTGATGTGCCATTTATTAAAGGTAGCGATTGGAATAAATCAACATTGTTATTCTCGTCTGGCCAGCTCATGCCTATTAATTCATGTCCGCTACTATCCGAGTATATGTACACTGGAATTCTTAAGACTAGCATTTTCCCTGCTGCAACATCTCGAATATTTGCTTTCATGCTAAACCCTTGCACTTCGTTACTCGCGTTAGGTAACACCTCTATAGAGTTTTGGTCGTTATAATCTTTCTTATTGAGTTTTAACACCGTACTTCCCACTGGTTTTACAACAGCGAGCGTCGGAAATCTAGTTCCAATTAGTTGGTTAAACGCTGGCACTTTTCCGTCTTTACCTTTTAGTTCGGGTTTTTTCTTTTCAATTTCTTTATTAACTTCCGATAGTAAAATTTGATGAATCCCCTCATCTGTTGCTAAAAGCTCACTTAATTTAGATTTTGTAATAAGCCCTTCTCGAATGGAGTTAACAGCTTTCGAACTTAATTTTTCAAAACTTAAGCTCCCTGTTGTTATTCTATTAGCATCTAATTCTATAATTTTAGCAATTGCTGCTGCAAAGTTCTTGGTAAGTATCTCAGATTTTGTTATCTGAGTAACCACACCTTCAATATCTCCTGTGGAAGTTTTAAGAACCCATTTTCCTTTTTCAAAAATGTATAAGTCCGTAAAAGCTCCATTTGGTTTAAACCAAACATCTCCCTCACTTGGATTTTTAGGTTCAGTAGTATCCGCATAAACTAAGTTACCGGTTGAGCCCAATCTCGCATTAATAAATTCTATTTGACGTTGAACCGTTCCTTTATATTCGGTGGTTAAGCTAGCAGTACCTTTTACATTGGCGCTAATAGTCGATTTTAGTCCACCTGAAAAAGAAATTTTTAACGATAAGATAGGAAACGCTTTATAAATTCCATTTGACACCTCAATAGAAACCCAATCTCCGACTTCAACAAATGGATCTCCGCGCCAATTTAATTTAAAAGGATTAAACCTTAAATTTTTATATTCTGAATATATAGAATTTAACACTCCCTGCGTCATTAGCGGATTAGATAGATTAACCTGTGTTCCCAAAGGATTTCCCATAACCAATATATTTTTCTCTTTATCTTTTAAATCAACAGAAATACCGTTGATTCTAAATTCTACCTCATCTACCTCCAATCCTTTTAGTAGATAAGCACTTTTAGAAATTCTTTTTTCTGTCCTGGTAAGCTTTCTAAATTCAAGTTCTCCTCTATTGTTAAATACTACAAAAGCACCCACAGTTTGCGCCAAATATCCTAACATTTCTCGATAAGAAACTTTTTCTAATTTTTTATCAAAACCTGGTAAATTTGAGATATTCAGATTGTTGTTAACTCTTAAATTACAATCATTAGCTATTTCTTGAACTATATTTTTACCCAAAGCAGGATAAGATATAGTAGATTTAAATTGATCATTTAAGAAAGCCATTTTATCAACAGCTTTAACCGCTGTAGTTTTATTGTTCCTATCTAATTTTATTTCAGTTAAATAGAATTCACCTATTTGACGTTCTACTAAACCAGATTCAGTTTCAATTGTGAAAGAAACCTTGATTAATTCTCTTTCTTGAAGTCCCTCTATTAAAGTTTTGAATTTTATATCAACCGTAGAAGCATTAGTAGAACCGATTGACATTTCATTTCCAGTAATCGAGCTTATATAGTCTATTGAGCTTACACCATCTGACAAAACTTTATTTTTGATTGTCACACGCCCTCTTATGCGTCTTGAAGGAGCATTAATAGCCTTTTGATAATTCTGATTAATATTATACATACAACGTCTACCTTTCTATAAAATTCATTTTTAAACCGCTCCAAGGCTTTAATTTTTCATTAAAACTATATGCGGGAGAAGTCCTATCCCCTACATAAAAAGTTCTATTTACCATTCCTTCCATAGGGTCTGGATAAGTAATTGAAAAGAATTCACTTGTTACAGCACTTAGAAGCGTTCTAATTTCAACTTGTGTTAATATTCCCCACTCGCATTCTAATTTTCGTTTTGTTGTAACCCTATCTCTAATCATATTACCATTTGCATCACGTCCAGTTTCTCCGTCAATATCTTGGATTCCCACTTGAAATGATTTAGGAGCAACAACAGTTACTCCATTAATTATTAATTTTGCCATTTATTGCTCCTCCTAAATTTTTATAAGCGTTTGCCCAATGCGTTCTTGTTCACGATTGATTTCGTCAATTGTAAATCTAGCATATTCAGTACCACCTAACTGAATTACAATGTCTCCGCTAGGTAAGCTACTTGCCTGCTGACCATTCCCGATAACCTCAGCAACAGCGCTACTTACTACACGTCCCATAGTCTGTAAGAATCCAGTGTTTTCTAGTGGGACAACCGCTTCTTTACCAGCTTCACCAATCATAGCGATAGTTGGACTGTCAACAATACCCCCTCTTGCTAATCTAGGTAAACTGATATACCCGATAGTACCTAAACTTACACCAGGAAGTTTATTAATTAAACCTATAACACCGTTAATCATTCTTATAAAACCATTGACTATATTTTCAATAGTCCCTAAAACAGCATTGACTGCACCTCTAAAAGCGCCCCCTACAGCATTACCTACCATTTGACCAGCTCTTACAAATATACCTTTAACGGTACTCCAGACACCTGAGAAGAACGTTCCTATTGAACTGAATGCTCTTTTCACTGCATCATAAGCTTGGCTAAACGTCGTTCCAAACCACTCTGCAACTCTGCTCAATGCGGTCTTAACATCATTCCAACGCTCGGTAAACCAACGACCTATGCCTTTGAATATATCAACTATGTTATCCCACGCTTTTTGCCACTGCTCTTTGTACCAGTTAGCTACTGGAGAAAGAATATTCTTAACATCATTCCACCTGTCAGAAAACCATTGACCAATCCCTTTGAATATTCCTACTATGAAATCCCAAGCTTCTTGAAACCTATCTCCAAACCACTGGCCTACAGTAGAAAATATAGAAACTATTCCATCCCAAAGTCCTTGGAAAAAGCTAACTATTAACTGCCAAACACCTATGATGTTGTTGTAGGCAATTTCAAAGTATAAGACTATTCCATCCCATATACCTACTATGATATTCTTAACAAATTCAAAACCGGTTTGAATAAGTGCCCCTATTTCCTCACCCACTGCTGAAAAAATACCTTTAATAAAGTCCCAAGCACCTTTGAATATATCCTTTACACCTTCCCAGATTTTAGACCAATCACCCGTGAAAATACCCAATACAATTTTTATAAACCCGGTAATTACATCTATTATCAGTTTGAAAATTGATGATACTACATTAAATAAAGCCATTATAGATCTTCCTATTTGTTCAATAATGGGCATAACTACTGGTAACACATTTTTAGCTAAAAATGAGATTACCGGAACAATATATTTTTCAAGCACAACTTTTAAAACATCAATAACCGTACCTATAAGGTTACCAATACTTACTAACGTAGGCTTGATAAAGTTTTGATACGTACTCTTGAACTTTTCTCCTAAAGTTTTCAACGTAGGGTTAACGTGGTTATTCCACATCTCTAAAAAGATACTAGTTATCTTAGAAATTCCACCATTAAAAGAATCAATAAACGGTTTAATGTGTTCATCATACACTTTATTAAATATAGAAAATCCATCTTTTACAAAATCTTTCAGAGTCTCTATCACTGGACTAATGGCATCTAATATGCCAGTAAATACTTGAATGAACTTATCTTTGTTATCACCAATTACTTGTTCTATACCTCCAAATACATCTCTAACTAATTTTAACCATATATCCTCTATACCCATAAAAGCATAGGTTAATGTAGAAATGATATTAGCTCCAATATCTGTAGAAGGTTTGCTTGTAATGGTATCGTAGAAAATATCAGATAACTTAGCTGCAATATTTCCTAGACTGCCTACTATATCTCCCATCTCTAAGAAACTTCGCATAAGCCAACTTTTTATATCAAGTCTAGTTTCTTTCAGAGATTTATCTATACTTTCAAAAATTAAAACGCCTATTCCTAATGCTACATTAGCAATTGCTCCAGCCATTTGACCTAACGCAAATGCTAACTTTTCTAAAAATATACCAGCTGTTCTTGCAACTAAACCATCACTAAATATAATTTCAAATGATTCTTTAATACCTTTTAAGGCTTCTTTTATACGGTCAAGTCCTTCTTCTCGGAATGTCAACTTCCAACCTAATTTAAATAAGTCTGCTAAATGTACCAGGAAATCCTTTAGAGGCTTTAGCTTCTCAAGAAGTCCATCAAACATAGTATTATATTGAGTCCCTCTATCGGTAATATCAATGTCAGGTAAGATATCTTTCCCACCTTTGCCTTTGCCTTTACCTCCTTTACCTTTACCTCCAGAACCAACATCTGAATCTGAATCGTCTGCTTTCTTATTTAACAGGTTAATTTCATCAAACCCCATAAGTCCACGTAATTCTTTGACCGCTTTTTTAGCTGCTTTCCCAGCATTACCTACATTGTCGGCTAAGTTATCAGCACCGCCACTGGCATCATCTAAATTATTAGCTAAATCTCCTGCAGCACCTCCTGCGCCTTGCAAGCCTTTAGTTACATTTCCTACAGCTCCTGCTACCCCGTCATTGCTACTTACTTTTTTATCAAATAATAACTGCACAAACTCAGCTAATTTAGCTGTTGCCCAACGTAAGGCGCCAGCAAAAGCATTTAATATAGGCATTACAGCATTTATTATTGGTAAAAAGGCATTACCTATATTTAAGGCTGTATCTTTCATCAAAGCCTTAAATGTCGATATTCTTGTATTAACCGTATCTTCTAAAGTCTCTCCATATCGTTTAGTCGCTTGTTCTAAGATTGCCATTAATCTGATTTGTTGTTGTGTTTGGAAATCTAATTGTTGCCAACTTTGACCGTTAGCAAATTTCTTGAATGCCTCAGTGCTTTCAATCATACTAACGTTAACCATTACCCCTAAATCCTCAATGGCCTCTGTATTCCCAAGTAACCCACTTCGGATACGTTCCATAACATCAGTCATAGTACGTCCAGTCCCTTGTGCAATAATTGAAGATGTTTCAAGTAATTTAGTAGTATATGCAGCTAACTTTTCCTGGTTTTGAATAAATCCAGCTAAGATATTACCATATGTCGCTCCGTATTTTATAGCCTCGCCTTTACTCATATTAAATGCTAAGGCATTATTTTCTGCCCATTTTAAGAATGATTGAGTGCTCTCACCCATTATTCTACTGATTTGATTAATAGAAGCTTGTACTTCTAAGGCTGTTTGAACAGAATACTTTCCAAGGCGATACAGTTGTTGAAATAGCAATCCTACTACTGCTAATTTTGCTAATCCTGAAAAAGCATTTTTTATGCTGTTTACATTCTCCTTAACACCTCTAGTAGCTTGATTCATAGATCCTTCTAACTGTTTCATTTTTCGTTGAAAAGGTGCTAATTCCGCATTAATAACAACCTTTAATTCTTCTAATGTAGCCATCTCTTACCTCCTTTTTGCCAAAATAAAAAGCCAACCAGTTTTACTGATTGACCTATACGTTATTATTTCCAGTGGTATCCACAATCTTTGCAAATTTTATAATTTTTTACATCATTCGATATCCTCCTGTTTTTGGGCAGTAGCATTTTAAGTGGTATTATGAACAATCCCATTAAAATATACAGGAATAACCATTTTATGGTTACCCACCACCAACCTACCAGTAACCACCAAATGAAACTATGTCTTCTTGGGACAATATCCTGAATATTGACTAGTTGGAATTGTAAATTATTAGATTGACATTTTGGGCAAGATAAATTTGTTTGATTATTTTTCATAGTATAAAACCTCCGACACAAGTTTATTATACTACATTTTAAAGTTTTTTTGAATTTCTAATTTCGTTAAATCTCATAACAAATTCTCTCATTCTCTCTTTATGCAAAGCTAACTCTTGTTCTTTTCGCAACTCTTCTATTTGTGCTTTTTCTTTTTCAAAAATATACTCAGGAGCACAATTCCATAATTCAGGAGGTTTAACATCCTTACTCAAGAGTGGCCCGAGAAAACCTACAATTGTGTTAGCTAAATAATAATCACGTATATAATCATTTTTTCTATTAAATTCAAGAACTTTATTCTTGCTGTTTATAATATCTAAAATTTCTTGTGGTGAATGTTCCCAAAAGAAATGAGGAGTTATATCCACATCTAAAGCTATAAAATATAACTCCTCTATATATTCCGCTCCGCTTTCTATTCTTTTACTACTGACAGAGTTGTTTTTTCCTTTTTCTTGGCTTTCTTCGCCGTTTCCTCGGTCGGTATAAAACCCGAATCCTGCATTAACGGTATTAACACATCTGTTAATAATGATGTTTGGTCCTTACCACAATCTAAATAATCATCAAATATATTTTGTACATCCTCAAACTTTAATCCATGATGATATTTTTGAATAGCACCGTGGATTATAAATAACATAGTTTTTAAAGGTGGAATAGGCATATCATCATTAAATTTAAAAATTTTAATAATATTTACACCTAAATTTTCCTCTAACTTACATACTGTAGCTGTAGTAAGTTTCAGCTTGTACTCTGTATCTCCTACGTGCCAAGATGTGAATGGTTTTCTCATTTAATACTCCTCCTATTATTAAATTGATGTTGAGCCATCAGTAAATTTTAAATCTGATTGTAGTGCGATTTTCAATGTGAACTCAATAACGCCATTCACACCGCCTCCGCCTAATTTCACTGCAACTTGTCCTTGGAATTCTACAGTTGTTTTATCAGGGTAAGTTTGTTTGAAATAAAGTACTTTTTTATCGTCCATTGCTTTTCTTAGTACTCTGAATGCTGATGTTGCTGCTTTATTTTCATACTTGAATTTGTATTCTAACTCACCAGCGTCACCAATTCCTAGTTCATATTGTTTTACCTTATCGGCTAAAGTAGTATTTTCTACTTTTTCAGGTTCTACCCCTAATTCAGGCACTTCTTTTAATCCTGAAAGTTCAGTATATGATCCTGAAGTTTCGCCGTATTCTAATTTAATTCCATTTGCTAACATGTTTAGTCCTCCATTCTATATTGATATACTATCTCACTATCGGGGTCATAAATCCCCTCAAATCTCATTATTTTATGTCTTAAATTGCTTGGGTCTGGCATGTCTTGTGCCATAGTTCTTTTCAACCCTAAAGAACTAAATACTTTATCAACTTTTAAAGCTGTTTCTGATGTACTCTCTTTATCAAAAATATCAACTTTATACCTCAAATACGTTGTCTCTTCTACACCGTTATTTAACCATTCATGAGGCTTGTTCTCCTCTTCAAGGTAAATAATAACGGGGAAGTTTTCCCAGTCAGCAGGGTATGTATCAGTTACATTATTTGAAATTTCTGACAGCTTAGAGTAAATCAAAGGTTTAACATTAATCATCTACTAAACTCCTTTAATTTTTTACTTAAATACTTAGCCATAACTTCTTTTACTTTCTTTTCATTATTTCTTAAAGCAGGGTACATAAAAGGTTGCGCTGGTTGCCCCTCACTTCTATAAAACTTACCTACAGGAGTTTCTATTGTATGAAAATGGTATGCGGACAAGTATCCTTCATCAACCATATCTTGGTGAAACCACCACGGCGTTGTACGATAAGTAGGATTAACATTAGGACTTATTCCATTATGATTATTAGCACCTATTCTACCAGTCCCAAACTCTAAGAAGGCTGCTGCAGGTTCATTGGTATAAACTATACCTTTCAATCCATCAACTTTTGTCCTTATGCTGTTTCTAGTCCTACCAGAATTTGTTGCAACTAATAACTTAGCTTCACGTTGAACCAGTTTAGCACCCCTACTGACCCCAGCTTTTATAATTTGCTCCCCTTCTCTACCTTTTAGCCTGTAGATTTTATTAACTAACTTACTTAAATTCATTATTTGTTCAGTCATAGTTTTTGCAACTCCACAAATTTATGAAATGTGTAATTTTTTATAGATACCACTTCGTAATCGGGTACGTCACTGTCTATACAGATACCGTCACGCTCTTTTATCTCGGCAGACCTTTCTACAAGCATATTCAATATATAACTTAGCTTTTCACCATAAATTTGAGCTTGAACACGTCCAGAAGCCGGGTAAATTTCAGCATTGATTATATCCGGATTATCTCCATATCCTTTAAATCGCACACCTTCATTATTAGTCTTGACAACGTATTTAAAAATCTTATAAGGTTTTAATCTATTTCTTTTCAAACGTACCACCACTACACCTCGCTAATCTATAAGTTGATAAAGTGTTTTTTATGTGAGGTGAAAAATCATCTCTATAAGAAGTTGAGATACCACCTTCGCTTCTTGAACTTTCCCCTTCAACTCCTGACCTATTATATAATTCAAGTGCTATCTCTAGAGTTACACTTTCCAGTCCAGGAATTAAAATAGTTCGATTAGTTTCAGCTAAAACGATATTCTTTGCCCTCAACCACAAAAGAGAGAGGATTTTTTCATCACTCTCTCCGCTTAATTGTTTAAACTCTTCAATCATAGGATACCTCCTACTACTCTTTTACTTCTTTTCCTGTTTCAGACGGAGTTTTAAGGTCCTCAACATCTTCAATTTCTTCGAGGTATAAACTAAATCCACCTTGTGATTCCAAATTCACTTTGATTTCCGCAATTCGTTTATCACCAGCCTCGTATATATCCCCTACTTGATAGCTCTTTTCCGTTTTAGTATCAAATATTGGGTTTAAAACTCTAAATTTCATTATTTACCTCCTACGCTTCCGCAGTTACCGTAATTTTAACTACTTTCTTAGCATTTTGAAGAAATACACCGTAATGTTTGTCAGCATAGAATCCTGTTGATTTTTTAGATGGCATGCGATCAGATTCTAAAAATGTTTCACGTTTTAATAAAATCTTGAACGCTTTAGTTCCATCTTCCTCATCTGGATTAGTTTGAACTAAAATAGCTTCGTTTTTATTTAGTTTATTTGATTTTACTATTTGAGTATTTAAAATCGCACCATATGCGCCTTTGATAATTCCTTCTGCCCCGATTTGTGACCCTTGTAAGAAGTTCTTACCAGCATCTAATCTTAATGCACTTGCAGAATTAGGGTGGCATAATAATACATAAACATCATTGTCAGAATCTGTATCGAAAACATCTTGTGCATTAGATAGGTCTTCCACTTTGAAACCTTTTTTAGTTGTATAAGATTGAGTAGCAGTTTTTGCTGCAGTTAATACATCATTATCAACTTTTTGGTCGATTGACTTCGCTAATTGTCTCATTGCTGTTCCTACTGGATCTCCGTAACCACTCAATACAGCTTCATCAGTTAATTCAATACCTTTCGCTGCTTTTTTAACTTTCATTTTAGTAGTTACATGTCCTAATTGTTCAGTTGGGATTGTTGCCCCTTCTGCTACTTCCTCTGCATCCCCTACATAGTTCCATTGAGGTACTGTTAATTCATCTCCTGGAATTCCCACTAAACTAGTATCGATATCTGCTAGCGGGATGAATTTAATTGATTTCCCTACTCTTTCATTAAGCATGTCTGATAATACTTCTGGGTCTAATAATTGTGCTATTTTTGTTTGTCCTGTTGCCATTTATTTATCCTCTTTTCTTTGTTAATTGATTATATAATTCTGGATTAGTCGTTTTTAATTCTACACGTTCAGCTATTGACATTTTGTAAAATTCTTTTTGACTAATACTTTCCTCTGCTTGTGAAGCCTTAGTTAGAGGTTGAGAGCCTTTTAATTTATCGGCTATACCTCTTTGAACTGCTTGCTCCCACTGTTTCCCGATGCCGTCTATTGACGATTTAACAGTATTTGCGTCAGTCAAATCAATAACATTAGCTAATTCAATTGGTAAACCACGTTCGTTTAATATATTCTTAGCCTCTGCCATTAATTCTCGTTTCGATATTTCCTGTTCTCTTTTATCAAGTTCAGCTTGTCGTTTATCTTGATTATATTTCGTTTTTTCTTCAGCGTTCATAGATTTTAACTTCTTAGCTTCGTTTTGTTCTGCCTCCTGGTCTTTTTTCCATTTAGCATATTTCTTATTGATAATTTCATCAACTTCGGCATCACTATATTTTTTATCGTCTACTTTTTCCGGTTGTTCCGTAGTTGGTTCTGCAGTTACCTTTTCTTCTTCAACCGTTTCAACGTTATTTACTTCTTGTTCCATCTTAGAACCTCCTATATTTTAAGTCGTCCCCGACTATTATTTATTTTCCCATAGCTTTTAGAGTCTTCAATGCTTGGACAATATAAAAACCGTACGGAAATCCATACGGTGAGAGTATAAGAAAAAGCACTTAGATCTCTCTAGGTGCTCAAGTATTGAATTGCGTTTTTATATTTTTTAATCCGTTTGTAGTCTGTATCGGTAACAGATTTTAAACGTGATAAATCTGAGTTATGCTTTAAATCAGCAAGTTTTACAACTCTTGCTAAATTATTTAATTTCACTTTTTCAAGGTATTCTTGATAACTTTGGCCTTTTTTCTTTGTCAATGTTTGTACCGCTGCAACAACTTCACTTGGTAAGCCTGCAGCTAATAAATCATTAGCAGTCACATTACTATCCTCAATAACATCATGCAATAAAGCTACAGCTTTTTCTTGATTGGTTGTAACTTGTCTAGCTACATAAATAGGATGCTTAATATACTCAACGCCAGCTTTATCAACTTGGCCAGCGTGTGCTTTTTTAGCAATAGACAATGCAATATTTATCATGCTACCACCAACCTTTTGATAAACATTTCTGCTTCTTTAGCAGTAACTTCTTCAAAATCTGTAAAGTCACCAAAAAATATACGGTTATACCATGCTTCATTTTCTATCCAACCCTTATCTGCACTATATACCGACGTTTCTCCTTCGCTATAACGCACAATTTGAGGATGTTCTGTTTTTATGAGAAAATATTTTGTTTCCATACTATTTCACCCTTTCTATATTTTTTGGTACTTTCAATGTTTTGCTTAAGTCTAGCATTTCGTTATCAAGCTTATATTTTTCTGCTTTTGTTGTCGAAGGTAGCCTACGTTTTTCATACAACTCATGTAAAGGTCCATTCTTCAAATCAAAACTTTCCTGAGTATGATATTGCATCTCAAAGCTGATTCCATATTTTTTTATGACTGTATTCACACCTTTATATGGTCCATCTGTTAGCCATGTATTTTTTACTTTTACGATTTCAAAACCTTCTTTAATAAGCCTTTGCTTCATTGATAAGTAATCCTTCGCAAAGGTATCAACATTCAAAATAGTCGTGTACCTCAAAGCATCATTAATTTTACTTGCTGCCTCTGCTAAACTTATATTTTCGGTTTGACTATCTGTTATAATTTTACGTGTTAATGAATCGGCCGTTTTCTTGCGGAATTCAAGACCGGCTAGCGTATTATTACCTGCAATTCGTTGCATGTCTTTTGTAATTTTCGGTTCAACTCTTGAAATTTTATCTATTATCCGCTTACTAAGAAACTCCGCTTCACTTTCTTCCACACCTTGATTATACACTTTTTTCTCAGCTTTTACAACATATTTATCATACCAATCTTCATAATCCATATCACCTGGTATTGTTGTAGTTTTACCCGTCTTTGGATCTCTTGCTCTTCTAGATAATTCAGTTAAATCCTCGTCATCAAAAACAGCTATTGTTGTTGACCTACAAAACGGATGTAGTGGTGGGTAGTTAACTCCTACTTGTCTTTCTGATACTTTATAAACTTTATAATCATGTTCTCGGCAGACGTGTGATGTTCTAGTGTCTAATACAGCAACAAATCGATATTTTTCAATATCAGCTTCCTCATAACTTAAAGCTTCCATTTCGTTGTTTATATGAGCCGTTTCAGTCCTAATAAGGCGTTTAGATTCAAATTCACTTACATTAAATCTATTTATTAATTCGTCAGTTACATCTTTTTCTTTTTTTCCTGTCAAAACTGCTTGAAGAACTTCATCTTTTAATGTTTCCGATAATTTCTGAGTATTATTCCAAATACGTTCCGAATAATTTCTACCATTCCAAGGTGTTTTTATTAAACGTTCTACTAAATCTTCATCTAACGCATTAAAACTAAAACCTATACCTGTTTGAGTTTGCATTTGGTGAATATTATTATAATACCCATGTTTTGCAACATCTTTATACAAATCAGTAGTCTTGGATATTTCATGCTTGGCAATATACCTTTGAATATTATCTATTTCATCAATTAAGCTTTGAAGTCGATTAATCCTGGACACATAAGCTGGGCTATTCAAATCTTTTATTACCTGTTGAACTCTTTCGCTCATAGGTGCTAAATTTAGAGCAGGTACTAGGTTGCTAGCCTTCTTACTACGCATAAGATTAACCACTTGCTCAACTTCTTTTTTGGTAAGCCCGTATTCTAGACTAAATTTATTGAATATGCCTTTTACATTCTTTTCTATGTATTTTTTAGATTTATCATACACTTTAGATATTTCCTCGAAGGTTATATCAGCACGTTCTATTTGAGCGTGCATCAATTCGGCTTTGCGTAATTCCCAATAATCTCTACTCTTCAACCTCATCACCTACTAATGTGTTATGGATATGTTCTCCTCCAGATAAGAATAATTGATTATTTTCAATATTTTCTTTTTTCTCTTCGTTTACCTTCTCAATTTCTTCACGAGGATCTTCAACAAAAGGTATTTGGCTTAGTAACGTTTCTTGACTTACCTTACCATCCAAATTACTGACTATTTGAGATATTTCAAGTAAATTCTTAGGTAGACTACGGCTAAAGTGTGGAATAATACTATTAGCATCTATTGCTATTTGAGTAAGACCTAAATAATTAGCAAATAAGCTGATACGTTTTTTCAAACCTTTAATATAATAACGTTGTTTAATTTTCGTTATCATTTCTAAGCCTAATAGTTTGAATTCCATTGCCACCCCCGAACTATTACCCGCAAAATTCTCATCTGTTAAATTAGGGATATGACTAAATGTGTAAATATCTTGCTTAATCGCATTTCTAAGTGTTTCAACTTCATTCTCATTTAACGTCTTACTTAAATATTCTGCTCTTGCTTCTGGATGTAATTCAAGTAATTTATGTTTAGCTAACACTTCTAACGCTTCTACCGTTTCTTTTACATCATCACCTAAGCGAGCGCCGTACAACACCAATATACTATCTATGAATTGCTCTTTATCATTAATTCGGTTAGCTGTCAATGAATTATAACAATCTATAAGACCTACTTGTTGTTCAAAGTCACCTATTGAATACTTGTTATTCTTATATTCAACAACGGGTATATCCCCCATATTATGCGGTACAGGCTTTTCTGAAATAACCCCTTTAGCTTTACCATTAAGAACTATTGAGTATATATATTGTTTAGTCATAATTACAGCTTGATAAGTTTCGCTATCCGTTTTATTTTCTTTTCGTTTAAAATAATAAACTGCAAATAGTGGATGCTGTTCTATACTGTCGTCATACACCATAAACGTATTCTCAACTTCAAGACTTTTAATATCTAATATATTTTCGTTTTCTCTAGCATACACATATTCGTAAGCTACTCCATATATAGCCATATCAAGAGCGTTATCGTGGTCTGTTTCATCAACTTCTGCATTGTCAAATGCAACTAATAAATCATCTATATCAGCATCCTGTGAATTAGAATACGTAATTGTGTTACCCATGAAATACCCTGTCGCAGTATCCGCTATATCTTTAGCGTGATTACAAACAGGTTTATAATTAGGTTTATTTTCGCGAATTTTGTATAAAATGTCATGTTCACCTAAATAATATTTCTTTAGTCTTTTAAATCTAGCTATTTGATTCTGATGTTCTCTAATCAATTTAATAACTAAATCTTTTTTTATGCTTTTTTCGTCATAATCAAATCTTGGATATGTTAATAATTGCATTCCGTCTCCTTTCTATAAACCAAGTCTACTTTTATCTAATATTTTAGCTGTCGGTCTGTTCATATAACTGTAAATCGCATATCTTAATGCGTCTAACACGTCGTCATATTCTTTAATGGCATCTCCTGTTTTATCATCCCAAACATAATTATAAATTTCTTCTTTAAATCTTTTTACTTTCGAAATAATAAAAAGACTATCCTGTTTAAATAATCTCGCTACTTGTTCTATTCCTGCTATCCTTTCTTTGTTAGCATTAACGGCATTCAATCGTTCACGATAAAACCTATCTACATGCTCAGGCCTAGCACTATCGCAATAAAAAGTAATATCACCGTGTCTTGTTTTAATTCCTTTTGCTATCTCAACCCAATCATCTATTTCTTTGAATTGATAAGCGTGCTCCTCAATTAAATAGAACTTCTTGTCAAAACTTTCACCTATGACAACTATTGAGCCATAGTGGCTATACCCCCAGTCCACTCCAGCAAACTTACGCTTAAATTTAATGTTTGAATAATCATCAAAATAATGTTTGTTTCTATCAAAATCTTGATAAACAACACCTTCTCCAGTTACCCAGAGACCTTCTATATCTCGGTCGTAAAACATACCAGAAGGCGTTGACTCTTTGATATTATTAATATATCGTTCAGTTAGGAATGTATTATCATCAAGTCTAAAATGATAAGAAATGATATTTTCGCTATTACTGTCGATATATTCTTTCTTAAGCCAATGTTCAGGATTATCGGGGTTGGTATCAAATACTATCCTTGCGCCTTCTCCAGAACAACGGGATATAATCTCTTTAAACACCATCTCATTTGCTAGTGAAGCCTCGTTTATATAGGCACCGAAGGCTGTCATACCTCGAATACCTCCGAGACCTGCAATAGTTCCTGTAAAAGCTTGAACAACTTTAACTCCAAATAATGTGAATGAGTTATGTTTATCAAACTTAATATCTAATTCATATCGGTTATAGAGCTCTTGCAATATGTTATTTTGAATAGTCTTACTCGATACACCAGCTAAAATATACATAGGTTCTCTAATTTTTAAGGCGTCGGCTATTTTTCTTACACGCTTTAATTCGCGTAAAAATATGTCATTATTTATTACTGTCTTACCAGTCCTTTTCGCTCCGTGAAGCCCCAAGATAAAGAAATCTTTTTCTTTAACTCTTTTTAGTATTTCAATCTGTTTAGGTGTGTATAGATCATATAAACTCATCTAATTCACCATCTACTTTTGCTATATAGATATCCAGCTTATCTTCTTTTTTAGTTTCATCTTGCTTACTCTCCCTAGCCTGATGAATCTTGTTAAGCAAATCAGCAGCCTTTAATCTGTCTTTGGCACTCACGTCTATATAGGTCTTTTCTTGGAAGCCTTGACCAGCGCCTATTAACGTTTGTTCTTTATGCTCTCCTCTCATTACCGAGGTCAAATACTCAAGCACCTCTTGTTGCGTTGCTGTTTTTGCCGATTCTATCTCTTTGAGTCGTTCGTCTATGTAGGATTTTATTCCTACATTTTCCAACAATTTGTGACTTTGAGATTTTGCATAATTAAAGCTATACCCTGCTTCAATAGCTGATTGCATTGCATTTCCACTTGCGATGTACTCATCAGCAAAGTCTTTTTGTTTAGTTGATAATTTTGCCAAATTTTCCATCACCAGCCTTTCTTGACAAAATAAAAAGACAATCTCTCGACTGTCTTAAAAAATATGATATGAACTTAGGTAAGGTATTAACTATCTTACTGCTTGTGTTCGTATATCTAAAAATAAAAATTATTAAAGGAAATTTCTGAAAAAATTACCTTACCTAAAATTCCCACACTATCATTTTAACACATAAAAAAGGCTCATTGGGCTCAACATTTTAGAAATTATTTAAAATTTTTAAAAAATCGTCCATTAATCTCTTGACAATCCTTTTAACCGTGGAAATATCCATATGGTATTTGTTAGCTATATCATAGTTTTTCATTCGATTAAAGTATTTTGCATATATTATTCTGTAACTCTCGGGATCTAGAGATTTTAAAAATTTCTCAATACATTTCAGAACTCGCCTGTTTTCTTGATATACCTTGTTATCAAGCTTTTTAATTATGTTTCTCTCATTTTCCCTACCTGTCTTTTGCGTGCTAACCTCGTTCTTATCTGCTGGTTGATAAGCATTTAATAAAAAATCGTTACATTCCATTTGTAAGTTTTTGTAGTTTTTTAAAAAAAATTTTGCGTCATCCACCGTATATTCTCTATTCATTTTTTCCTACCTTTTCATAATCAATAATCATACTTCTACCCCTAACTCTTTTAGTTGCTCTACCATATTGCTTTTAATCTTTTCTAACGCATTTATTATTTCGTGTTCATATTCTTTTTTAATATCTATACCGAAAAATCCATTTTCTATAATGATATGTTTGGGATTTTCCCTACAAACTTTAATGAAACTATCTATAGTACTAATATTCGCATTTAAATTATAAACCTTTTCTAAATCCTCAATTTTCATCTAACAAAACACCTCCAAAATTTCTTCTCCAAACTCATTAATACAGGCTTGAGCTATTTCTCTTGATTTGAAGTAAGGTAATTTAAGGAGTGAATTATAATATATATTACTACCCACAGAAATAAATTCATCTTCACAATCATAAGTTATGTAATATTTACATTGATTTGTATCACTCCAATCAGGCTCCCAATCCCTCTGTTGTTCTTTCGCCCAACATTTTATCTTCTTAATTAAAGTTTGCTCTTTTATGAATTGCTCGGCTTCTTCTTTAGTGTAAAATAATAAACCAATTTCATATAAATGTTTATCGTAGTCATTGCAGATGTCAAACATTTTTTCTTTTAACTTTCCTGTGTAATCGTCAATGTAATACATTTCTGTATCGTCTTCCGGATAACTTATCTCATAAGATTTATTTTCCATTACTTCTTCTGTTACTTCTGTTACTTCTTCTGTTTGTTCTTCTGAATTAATAATATTATTGTATATTTCTAATATTTTGTTATACGTCTTTTCTCTAGGAATGTTTCCGTCTTTCCAGCCTTTGACTGTTTGCGGTGTAACTTTTAAATTGAGTGCCAATAGTGTATCGTTTAAATTGTAATATTTCTTAATCTCTTCAGTCATTTCTTGTAATGGTATTATTTTGTTCATCATTATTCTCCTTCAAATTTCGGTAATTCAGTCCAATATATTACATCTGCATCCGTGCCTTCAAAACCTACAAACATATCATACTCTATCCAATTATCCACCCTCGTGTCAGAATACCCTCCAGAACTTAGTGGATAAGTAAGTAACACTTCTTCGCCAATATTAGGATCATGTCCCTCCCACATAAATGTGTATAAATCACCATACTCTTCTTTTTCTTCTTCTGTAAGTTCTCTTTTATAAATTTTATGCCATTTCATTGTTATTCCTCCTAATCGTTGTATAAAACAATATCGCTTGAATGTACTAAATATTGTTTTCCGTTCTTTAATTTAACTTTTACAGTATCTTTATTATCATATGTAGTCCATTCTTCTACTTCCCCAGTAACTATTTCATTGTTAGGTAGTTTAATTACTGCTTTTTGTAAAGTATCCTCGGCTTTATCTTCTTTAAATACAGTTAACCCTAAACCTAAAATAATTAATAATACACCTATAATAAGCATCAAGTCTGTTTCTTCCTTAAACCATCTCATTATCTAACCCCCAATAAATCCTCATTTTCGTAAATATTGCCGATAACTTCCAACATTTCCTCTATATCCTCATAATTACTGAAATACCCCGTACTCCAACGACTATCTATTGACTTTAGAACAAAAGCGCAACTACTTTGATTATATTCGATAATACAATCCCAAGTGCCATTGACCGTAACTATGTCGCCTTCATAAATATAATTCCCGTTCTTATCCATAAGTCCTGTATTTTCCATGAACTCTACTTCATCAAAAGAATAACACTTAAAACCAATGCTAGGGTCTTCGAAATCCATATAATCATCATCATATACCTCAACTGTTTTTTCGTCGAAATTAATTAATTCTACTTCTAATACTTTATATAAACTTTTTATATATACCTTTGGTTGTAACATTTTTTATCCTCCTACTTTAATCTTTTGTTCTCTTTAAATGTTTCAATTTCTTCTTCTACCTTTTCAAGCACCGCTTGTTCTTGTTTAATTTCCTTTGAAGTTGCGTTAGGTCTAGTTAAATAATACTGTAAAGCGTGTTTGATAATTTGCATATCTCTATATTTTACATATATTGATAGTTTGCTCATCTCTTATCCTCCTGCCAATCTACTGCCGTCATACTTATTGACTCTTTCAAAGTAGAATTAATCATCATTTTTAAAGTCTTTTCAAATTCAAATAAAAAAGATTCATAATCAAATGCAATAATACTAATTTTCGTTGACTTAAAAACTCTATTTACAAGTTTCATAGCATATTTTCGGTTAACGTCATCACACATTATATGCACTTCGTGAAAATAACCATTACTTATTATCGCTGTTCTTTCAGTTACTTCTTCTACTTTGTCGTATCCGTAAGTTATTGCTATTAACTCTAATTTTGGATATTTATCTAACATTCTCCTAACCCCCTACTCCGTTTCTCTCTGCTGTTCTTTTTGTTTGTTCTGCTTGTTCTCTGTATAATTCCAATAGTTGACGTTCTAGTTTGGTGTTTTGTGTTTTTAGTTTGTCGTTTTCTATTTTAACGCTGCCCATAACCACTGCCGCAATCAGAAATCCGATTACTAAACCTAAAGAAAACATTGCTAATAATTCTTCTTGTAGTTTTTTATCATTTAACATCTCTTAGCCTCCTCAACTCTATTGAAATGTTTAGTTGCTAACTGATCTATTAATTTCTTAACGTCAAGTCCAACTTCCTCTATTAATTGTGGGTTAATGTCTCTGACATTCAACAATTCTTGACCATATTCAGCCATTTTCGTATCACTCATCAACTCGAACACTTCGCTTACCATATCCTCAATACGTTTCTTGCCAAAATTGTATTTAACTCTTAGCACCCAAGCCAGCACCAACACAAATTCTGTTAGCATTTCTCCTCTAGCCTCCATGCGTTGAATACGTATGTATTCACTAGCTGCGAGTTTAGTTATCTTCTTTTCTCCTGATTTTGCTAGACTAAATTTATTTTTCTTTACTTTTTTGACCATTTCTTAAACTCCTATCTCTATGCTTTTACAACTCATACCCCTTCACATATACACCACAAATTGAATTGTACCTTTTCTCACTAACCACTCTACTAACGTGTGAGTCGTCTTTCCAAAAATTCAGTTTAGTCATTTGATCAATAAATGCTTTTACCAAATTATCCACATCAGGCTTTTTAGTGTAATAATCACCATCCACTTTATTTTTCTCTAATGGAAAGCACCATATTATTTCAACTCCAATAGGAGCATTTAACATCTTACCAGGAATATGACTAATCAATCCTGTTTTGAATACTTCTTTAGCTTCTTTCAAATTATGCGAATCAAAAATAATAGGTTTACCATTTTTGACTGAAATAATTTTATCTTGATGAGTAACTGTTGGTATTTTTTTTAATGGTGCAAAAAATTCAAATTCCATTTTTTATTTTCACTTCCTTAACTCCAATTTAATTTTTTACCATTTCCATTTTTTCTTTTTTCATTTTTCGCGCGGAGTACAGGACGGTGTTGGTACAGACAGGGGGTGGTTTTTAAACCCCCTGTACTGTACAACCTGTACTGTCCCTGTCACCCCTATCCAACATCATATATCTTAGATATATGCTTTTTCTGTCTTAGACAAGACACGATTTTTTAAGTCTTGTCTAAAAAAGTCACGACTTATTTTTTAAGTCTTGTCTAAAAAAGTCACGACTTATTTTTTAAGTCTTGTCTAATGTTTTTTAATGGTTTTTGTATTCTTATCAAACCAAAACTTTTTACTATTTTCTAATCTTCTTTCTATAGTTTTTACACTTACACCTAAGTAATCAGCAACCATTTTTTTTGTCGGTTCTTCGTCTTCAAACACACAATTTTCAATAGCCATTTCAAACTCTAACATACTACCTTGATTCTTATCTTCAGCTTGTTCTGAACGACCTTTCTTAGCTTTGCTATACTTATTTTCGTTACTATCAGCTGCTAAGTCAGCTAATACTCCCACCTCATCAATCGTATGAATTGGATAACTAAACCACATATTGACAGGTTCAAACTTCGCAAACTCTCTGAGTGTACCCTCAACACGCCACGCTGTTTGCTGTTTAACCTTAGCTTCTAACTCTTTGGCTTGCGCTCTAACTTCCATTAAATGACCGCTAAGACTTCTTTCAGCGTGAAATTTCATAGCCTCATAGTCGTAATGGTCATCCATTCCAATTTTAGTCTTGTAGTATTCATTGTTTAACGTTCTTATTCTATCTTCATAGAATTTAACTAATGCGTCGTTTAATTGTGTTTTCAACAAAGTTTCTGGAATCTCCAATTCAACCAAGTCTAGTAATGCGTCGGGATCTCGTGCAAACACTCCACTACCACTGGCCCTATCCATTGACTTTTTGCCGCCTTGCGCACCTTTCGAGTGGTGGTGGCAATAAATAACTGAACATCCTAATTCTGTAGCGACCTTGTCAAATTGGTTGGTAAAGTGAGCCATCTGGTCAGCGCTATTTTCATCTCCAGTAAGCACCTTATAAATAGGGTCAATTATGACTACTGTGTAATTCTTCTTATACGCTCTTCTAATTAGTTTTGGCGCTAGCTTATCCATAGGGACAGTCTTACCTCTTAAATTCCATATATGGACGTTATTTAAGTTACTAGCGGGTAAACTTAATTTAGCGTAAACATCTTTAAATCTGTGTAAGCAACTAGCTCTATCAAGTTCTAAATTGACATATAGTACGCGACCTTGTGCACATTCCCAATTTAACCACTTCTTCCCTTCAGCAATCGCTATTGCCATTTCTATTAATGCGAAACTCTTACCAGCTTTTGAAGGCCCAGCGATAAGCATTTTGTGACCTTGTCTAAGTACTCCTTTAATTAATTCAGGCGCTAAGTCTGGCATATTATCCCAGCACTCCTCTAGATTTTCAGGATCTGGTAAATCGTCGTTTAAGTCTTCAATATATTCGAACCATTCATCCCAACTAGCTTTACCAATATTAGTGTCTATTAGAAATTGTTTGCGTCCATTTCTCATCACGCCTGGCATACGGCTAAGTCTTGACGGATTTTTATTTTGTGTATCAACTGCTAAACCATTCTTGGCGCACACTTTATATAAGTAATCAACACGCTTTTGGTATTCTTGATAGTCTCTAGCTTCAATTTTAACAATAGCATGAACTGACTTACCACCACTATGGACTAAGCAAGCAACTGGCAATTCTAACTCGCGAATAATAGCGTTCTGTTGTGAAATACTTGTTTGGTCACTTTCCACAAGTGCGTATCTATATTCCGTTACATTGTCATTTTTAACGCCTTTTCCATCTAATGGATTAAATCTTATCCACGCTCCAGCTTCCGGATTATAATCGCCAATTACAAATCCTATATCATCTTTATATTTATGTAACTTCTCAATTAAATGGCCCGCAGTTCTGTCAAAACAACCTTTTTTAGGCTTATGTAAAGTCTTACCATCTTTATCTTCTAAAGGATACGTTTCAGTCACATATCCAACGTTTTCTGTGCTTTGAAATAGTGTTTCTAGATAAGTAATTAATTCCTGACTAGGATTCCAATTAAATGGTTCTTGAATTTCCTTGCCTTCAATCCAACTTTTGTCTATGAATTTGTAATCATTATCGATTTTTATTTCATCATCCCAACCTAACTCGTGGGCGTTTTCTGTGTTAAAATAGATAGGTTCGTATCCTCTATCGACTGCCATTTGGTATACAGTCCCACCAGTTACTGGCGTTCCTGAACCATTGAAAGTATTCCATTTTCTAAGGCATTCACCTTCTTTATATCTAATATCATTTTGAGACCATAAGTCCCATTCTTCAACAGTGTGGCCTTCGTGTTTAAGAGCCATACCAACATTTACCCATTCTTGATAATCAAGAGTAGCTGGGTTGATATATTCTAATAATTCTATTAAGTTTGATTTATTTTCCATTCTAGCTCCTCTTAATTAAATATTTGGTCTGTAATCTTTCGCAACAATACCTCTTGGAAGTCTCCAACCATTAGCTGCAATTCTTGTTATCATTTTATTGGCTTCGTCAAAACTCCAAGAACCAACTTTTCTAAATCCTCTATTCTCTAACAATCTAATCTGTTTAGGCGTTGCAAGTCCTGCGTCTCGACGTTTGATAATTCTGTCAATCAATAGTTTAGCTTTTCCAAAATTCTCAATAGTATCCGCATTGATTCCCATTTTTTCTAGTGTTTCTACTTGCCTACTAGATGGTGGGCCTTGTTCAGAAATAAAACTTGGCACATAATTAGCAAGGTCTTCATCAGCTATACTCATTTCAAATTGTAATGGATCTACTAACTTACCTTTTTTACGTCTTTGTTCTGCCAATTGTTTGGCAAGGCTCGCTTCTCTGTCTTGAATTACTTCCTCTGCTGCTTTAACTTCTATTTCTTCTAAATCAACCGCATTACCAACTTCTTTTTCACTAAGCTCAGTCATCTTTTTAGCAATCTCTTCATTTTTTGCTATTAAATGAGCGGGTCTACATAGTTCATGTTTTTCAACATGCCACAAGAAATCTAAAAGTAATAAATTTTCTTTTCCTGGATGTAATCTTGTTCCACGTCCTACCATTTGAGAATACAAGGCCCTTACCTTAGTTGGTCTTAACACAATAACACAATCAACGCTTGGACAGTCCCAACCCTCTGTAAGTAACATGGAATTACAAAGAACGTTGTATTTATCATTGTCGAAATCTTCTAATATTTGCGCTCTATCTTTACTGTCTCCGTTGACCTCGGCAGCTTTAAATCCTTTTAAATTAAGAATATCTCTGAACTTTTGACTTGTTGCTACTAGCGGTAGAAATACTACCGTTTTTCTATCCTTACAATGTTTAAGCATTTCATCTGCTATTTGGTCTAAATAAGGATCAAGTGCATTACTCACATCACTAGCTTTAAAATCTCCGTTTTGAGTAGCAACTCCGCTAAGGTCTAGATTTAATGGAATTGTTAAACTTTGTATTTTGCTTAAGTATCCTTCTTTGATAGCATCCACAATTTTATACTCATAAGCTAGACTTTCAAAATAAGTCCCCAGATTCTGCATATCACCCCTATCTGGAGTCGCAGTAACCCCTAATACTTTTGCCTTGTCAAAATGATTAAGTACATTCTGATAGCTGTTAGAAATACAGTGATGAGCTTCATCAATTACAATGGTGTCAAAATAATCATTGCTAAATTGATTAAGTCTTTTCTCGCGCTGTAAAGTTTGAACACTTCCAACTGTCACTCTAAACCAACTGTCTAGAGATGTGCTATCAGCTTTTTCTAACGCTGTATTAAGTCCTGTACTTTTCTTTAATTTGTCGCTTGCTTGTTCTAGAAGTTCTCCTCTATGTGCTAATATTAGAACTCTATCACCTTGCTTAACCCTATCTTCTATTATTTTGGAAAATACAATAGTCTTACCGCAACCAGTGGGAAGCACCAGGAGCGTCTTTTGAACGCCCCTTTCCCATTCATCTTGAACCTTAACCCTCGCTTCTTCTTGATAAGGTCTAAGCTGCATTTTTAGAAGCCACCTTGACTGTTATTTCCTTGATTCCAAGAATTGTTAGTTTGTTGCGCTTGGTTGAAGTTAGGTTGTGCAAAAGGATTTTGAACATTAAGTACCTTCGTAATATCTACTTCATCTTTGTATATCATGCTTTTTACCTCGTTATATTGGTTTCCGTTATGTTCTCTAATTCCTACTTTACAAACTCCTGTAGCGCCAATTATTTGATTCCAAGGCATTCTTAATGGTTCACCTTTCTTTTTAAGTCCAATAGCTCCAAAGAACGCTGAAAGCAACCCTTCTACTGAACTATGTAAGAATAAATTATGTTTTAAAGTAGTTTCACCTTCATTAGCTACTATTTTCACACTAACAATAGCTTTAGGGCAGCTAGGTAATTTCCCGTTCGGATTAGTAGGTGTATGCTGCGCTCTGTCATATCCTGCAACAGTAAATTGATATAGTCCAGGAGGTAATAATACGAACTCACTATCTGTTACTATCTCCGAATCCCAGTCTAATTCTCTTTCAAAGTTGTTATAATTTGTATTGTTATTCATCATTTTTTAAAATTCTCCTTAATTTATATTATTGTTGTTTTAATTCTTTTAATAATTGTTTTAAGCCTTCCCATTTGGGAATGATATATCCAGTTAAATATCCTTGCTCGTTGTAAACGCTCATAGGAGTACCTTTTGGGAAATATCCTTTGTTTTCAGTAACAAGTTTAATATCTTCTTCTGTAATTCCATCTTGCTGCATTAAGTCCCATAATGGCTGAGGAATATAATCTGGTTTTTCTTTTACAAATGGATCTATTAATTCTTCAATAGGTGTATTCTCAACCTCTTTAACAATATCTCCGAAATTATCCATTACTTTTTCTTTTTGAGTTTTTTCAACTTTTGGTGCCTCCAAATCGCCGTTATACTTAGGTTGTTCAAACTGTAATTGCTCGGTTTGTTGTTGTTTAATTTCTTTTTGAACCATTTTTTGTGACTCTTCTTTAGGTTCTGTCTTGAAAATATGAGCTATTCCGCTAAAATCAAGTGGTAACTCTCCAGGTAAACCATGTCTATTTTTGGCATCCCATGCGGCAGCATGTTCAGTGTACATTACACGTTGACTACCTTGAGCCTTCTTCTTAGTTGAACCCTCTTGCGTGATTAAGAATGTTTTGTAGTTGCAAAATAGCACCATATCCGCCCATTCTTTAACAAGTGGCGCTGTTTGAGAACTTGTTTTCTTACCAAGTTTTAGTTCATATTTATCGTAAGCGCCCATTTCGTCTGGTAATTCAAATTTTCTAATCTGAGCATGTGCTGTTAACACAACATTAATTCCAATTTCAATAAGATCTTGTAATTTATTTAAGAAACGCCCCATTTCTTCTTTTGCGTAAACATATCCATTCCCATATCCAAAATCTTCAATACCTTTTTTGCCGTGCATAGCGCATAAATTATCCACACATAGAGATTCCGCCCAGTCAATAGTGTCTATTACTAATGTCTTACACACGGTTGGATTAGCCTTAATAAATGCTATTTGATTATTTAACATCACCCAGCTTGTAGGCTTATCTAATCTAGCAACATCCATATTGTCAGTTGAACCTTCCGTATCTATGAATAAAGGTTCTGGGAATTGTGCAGCAAGTGAACTTTTTCCTATGCCTTCAGTTCCATATATCACTACTTTTTGCGCTCTTGCTCGTTTACCTTTTGTGATTTTCATTAAAAACTACCTCCTATATTATTTTCCCAAGACGGTGTGTCTACTTTTTTATTCTTAACATATCCATCTTCTATTATGATTTGACACTCTTCACCAGTGCTTACTCTTGTTGCTATTGCTTGTAAATGGTTATCTTTTAGCCAGTTGCCAAAATCTTGCAACGTCTCTAAGTCCATTTGTTCTAGTTTATCCATCAAGACAAATTCACATTGTGGATTAATCTTTCTGACAATAGCGGTAGCCACTATAAGCTGTTCTGAACCACTCATATTATCCCAAGGTTGGTCCTTGTAAGTAATTACTCCATTTTCAACACTTAAACCTTCTAGTGGTAAATTAGCACCATTTAGTAAGTCTATTTTTTCTTTTCTTAAATTCTCGATAGAATTTGTTAAATCCTCATATTGATTTTTGTATTCTTCCGCGTCCATTTCAGCGCGCTCTCTATCCTGATTAGCTCTAACTTTTCTATTGATTTCTTCAATATTTTCAATACTTCTTTCTAATTCTTCTGTACTTTCATCGATTAAATCAACAACATCTTTATTCGCTATTTCTATATCATTATTAATGGTTGCTAAATTATTGTTTAATTCCAGTAATTGTGCTTCAAGTTCAGCTTTTTTATTTTCAGCAAATGATTTTCTAGCGATTAAGTTCTCTAAATTATCACGTTTACGCTGATTTTCTCCATTTCTAGCAAGAATCTCTTGTTGTTCTTTGATTAATTCAGAAGCACTTACTAATTCATTTCCAACCTCTTTGTAGAACGGTTGTTCTTCTGCAAAGTGTTTCTTTTGGTCTCTAATTTGACCAACAGTACGACGTTTGTTGTATAGTTCCAGTTCATCCTGTTCTAACTTGAATAATTTTTCTCCCAAGCCATCAACTGTATTTAATAAGGCTTTAGTCTTATCTTTTGAGTTCATTTCCATAAATTTAGGTAGGTTAATGGCAAACTGCTCAACAAAACTATTTAATAAGTTTTGTCCTGCTTTCTTACCGCTGGGATCTATTACTTTTAGTTTTCCGTCTTCTCCCTTGCGTTCCACTATTAACCCGTTATCTAACTCAATCTTGATTATTGGTGGAACTACGCTACCCTCTCTTAGTGGTTTAGATGGCTTATAAGCATTTCCGCCTAAGGCCCACGCTATTGAGTCCAGGACACTTGTTTTCCCTTGACCATTTCTTCCACCAACAACTGTTAATCCATTAGCTGTAGGCTCTATCTGAACAGCTTTAACTCTTTTCACATTTTCTATTTCTAATTTATTAATTTTCACCATAAATAATGTCTCCTAACTTTTCTATTAAATCTTGAACAATCTCTTTTGGAACATCCTCGCCATCAAGAACAACACACTTAATCTTCTTATCTTGAATAAGCTCTTGTTCTTGTTCGTTAAGCATATCTTTTAACTTGTCTATAGTTGCTATTTCTTCAACTCTTGGACTACTTGCTGGCTTACCGTCTAAATGGTTAAGCCAAAATTCACCATATCTGATTGTCTTTTGAATATCGTCTTTTGGACTTTCGTATTTCTTGTTTGCTCTAATTCCGTATTTCAAAATGTTAGCTTGACAAACACTGCCAAAGTCTTTTACTGTTTGTTGAATTAGATCTATTGTTTCTAAATTTCCTATTTTATAATGTTGCGGATTTTTAACGTTATTTTCTGTCACTTGCAATTTCTCCTTTTTTGTGTTATTTTATAATTGAAATTTTAATTAAGTAGCTGTTTAGTTCTGAACAGTTGCTTTTTTATTTGTTCCCAGTGCTTCCATAACCACCTACTCGTTCGTTTGATAATATTTCAACGTTTTCAATAGGTAGTACTTTTGTAAACATCCCTTGTCCTATTCTAGAGTGTTTAGCTATCCTTACTTCTTTATCTGTTAAATTGTCATAAAGAAACGTGATATGCCCCTCATTGTCTTTGTTGTTGTAGAAATCCGCGTCTATCACACCTACACTATTACTCATTCTAAGACCATGCTTCTTAGCCATACTAGAGCGTGCATACAGCAACAAGCCTTCATCTTCTTTCATATAAGCCTTAACTCCAGTAGGAATAACATTGCTTATCGTTCCAGGTCTCAATATAACGTCCTCACACGCGTAGAAGTCCACACAAGCACTATATGGCGTTCCTCTTGCTGGCAACTTGCCATCATACCCTCTAATTAATTCAAATCCTCTCATTTTTTCCTCCTATTCAAAATGTTTCTCAAATCTCTTATCGAACCCAACCCATATTGTGCCAGTTGCTAATATGTAAATTGCAAATAATGTTTCAATCTCGATTTTTGTCATTGTTAACGAACAAATTAAAATTATTGTAAAAGTCCAATAGATAAGATTAAGCGTTCTTTTTTGTAAGTGTTTAATCATTGTTTATGCTCCTTTCAATTTGTTTAAATCTATGTCTAATACCTTTGCTATTTTAACTACGTGATCTAATCTAGGATTCTTTGATTCTCCTTTTAAAATGGAATAAATTGTTTGTTCAAAAATCCCTGTTAACTTTGCTAACTTATATTTGCTCATGTTCAACTCTGTTAAACGTTCATTTATTAATATATAAAACTCTTTCATAAATTTTGACCTTCTTTCACTATTATGGTATAATTTATTTGAGTATTTCCTGGAAATTAAATTCTACTACTAAACCTTTTCGATGAGATACTTAATAATTTTAGAAAGGAGATATAATTAATATGAGTGAATTTTATTACTTCAATAAACATGTTGACGATAAAGGTAGACATGAAGTTCATACGGAAAATTGTAATTTCATTCCTCGTGTTGGAAATAGAGAGTACATAGGGTATTTCTCTAATTCTATTTATGCTATACACCAAGCTCAAAGAAAGTATCCGCATAAAAATTTTGATGGTTGTTACTTTTGTTGCAACGAAACTCATAAAGGTTAGTTTTTACTAGCCTTTTTATTATTTAAACAATTTCTATATTTATCTACACTTCTTTTTTCTATCTCATTGATTAAATCTTGTCTATAACATCTACAACATTCTTGTAATACTTTAATTTCAAATCTTAATTGTTCATTATCTATTTTTAATCTTTGATTTTCTTCTAGTAATTCATCTTTGCACATTGTTTATGCTCCTTTATTTCTTGACAATTTTCAGTTCAATCTCACTTTTTGATTGGTTTATTTCTGAATAATTTGTTCCATCAGATACCACTGTTTTGAATTTTTCTTTTTTCGGAATTATCATTTGAATGTAATCTAAATTTACATATCGAATAGTCGACTTATCAGTAGTAATTTTTACAAAACTATTCGATATTTCGGCTATTTCTTTTGGTATGTCGTGAGATAATGTACAATTTTCTAAATAGGTGTCATCTAAAAATATTAATTTCTTTATTTCCATTTATGCTCCTTTCTTTGCCTTTTCCCGCTTCTTATTTAGGAGTTGGGAATTAATGTAATTGTAAATTCTGACCTTGTTGTAAGTTATGTTTGTGTTTTTAGTTCCCTGCATATACTCATAAGAATTGTCTAAACTTTCTAATTCCAACATATATTCATTAAACTTCCCTTTGTCTGTATCAAGTTCAAGAAATTTCCGCAAGTCATCTCTGCTTAACCAGTCTTTAGGATTTTTCAATTTATCCTCATACGCATTGAACATTTTAATCACTCCTTTCTTTTTGTGATATAATTACCTCAAAGGAGGTGAATTATTATGGTTAAAGAATTAATCAAACCTGGAACAGATAACAAACCCGCAGGTACTTACAAAGAAGTAGGACCAAGAGGTGGTTCTGTTCATAAAGGTAGAACTGTTCGCATAGATCAAGGCGACCGTCTACCACCTACTCAAAAATCAGGAAATAAATGGGTTAAGAAATAATTTCCTTTTTATTTTTTGAAAAACAATAACTTCTATTAAACACATCTAACTGCAACCAAGATTCAGCATATAATTTACTGTTTTCTTCATAAACCGTTAGAAAGTGTTTAGTATTTAGCACTACTTTAGTTACTACTCCGAATGTCGCTAATGTTAGTGCTATTTTTGTTTTAATGCTCATTTGTTTCTCCTTTCTTTTTTAGTAATAATATAAATTTTTTGATATAATATATTTAGTAAAGATTATATAGGAGAATCTAATGAAAAAAAGTAAGTTATCACTAATTTCACTGATATTGACAGCTTTATATGTTGTCTATTTAATTTATTATATTTCAAGTACTGGCAGTAAAGCTGCTACTGCTGATTCAGCAACGCAAGTAGGAACTGCTATAGGACTCGCTTTAATTACACCACATCTAATTTGTACAGCCGTTGGCTTACTGATGAATATTTTAGGTTATTTTTTAAATAAACGTGGCTTTATTCTAACAGCAGCAATCTTATATACGATTGCTATTGTATTGATGCCTATTTATTTCTTTTTTGTGCTTATTCAAACAATTTTATGCTATGTAGCATATGCAAAAATGAACCCAAATAAAATACAACAAAATCAATAAAAAATATAAAACAGAAAATAATCTTTACTTTAAACTCTCTTATCAATAAGGGAGTTATTTATTATTTTTTTCAAGAACTATATTCTTGCTGTTACTTAAAAAAAATATCGTTAGCCTCTTCTTTAGTTAATGCTAAGAATTTTATCAAAAGTAACATTTCACTTTTTTTAAATTCCCTGTCTTGAATTTCGTTGATTTTATCAGAGAAACTACTAACCGAGATATTTAAATAATCAGCGCATTGTTTATAAGTTTTTCTTTGTTCTCTTATTTTTCCTTTTAGCTTATCCATAGTACCACCTTTCTTTTTTGTTATTTTCAAGAACTATATTCTCGACTGTAACTATATCTTAACATGAGTTTTTTTACTTGTCAAGAATTTTTTTCTTGTTTTTTAAAAAAATATTATCAAAAAATATAACCTTGTTCTTGAAAATAAGAATATGATATAGTATAATTAAAACAAAGGAGGCGTATATATATGACTTTAGGAAAAAGAATTGAGGAAAAAAGATTAGCTAAAAATCTGAAAAAGAAAGAGCTAGCAAAACTTATAAATGTTCACGACACTTTAATAGGAAAATATGAACGTGATGAAGTAGATTTAGGACTTAGCAAAATTAAAGAATTAGCTAGAGTATTAGACACCACGCCTGCTTTTCTTATGGGCTGGGAAGATGACCAAAAAGAAATTGATATAGCAAACATGGTAAACGATCTAATGGATAATTTAAATAGTGATCAAGCCTTAATGTATAGCGGAGAGCCGATGGATGAAGTAACAAAAGATTTAGTACGCGCTTCAATCGAACAAGCAGCAAGAATTGCTATGGCGCGTCACAAATCAGAAAATGACGATTAAAGATGTTTACTACTCCTTAATCCAGGAGTACGGAACAACTAATCCATTTACTATCGCTAGACAATTAGGTATAACAGTACTATTTAACGATTTAGGAACAAACAACGGGCTATATCATACATTAGAAATTTGTAACAAAACATACCACTACATACACATTAACAACAACTTATCTGACGCTGATAAGCGCTACACTATGGCTCACGAATTAGGTCACTTTATTTTACACAAAAATTCAAACTTACACTTCTTAAGGAGAATTTCAAGAGCACCTTTATCAAGACAAGAAATAGAAGCCGACCTGTTCGCAAGCTATTTTATAATTTCAGATGAGGAAATAAAAGAAATAAATAATATATCTCACATATCTGAATCATTTAAATTAGACTATAGAATATGCGAGGAAAGAATTAAGTATTTAGATAGCTAACCTTAGCTATCCATTATGGTTAGAAACCACCAAAATATATTATATAGAAAAGAAGTGAAATAATGGTAAAATATAATGACGAGAATAAAGAAAAACTCACTAGAACGAGAGATATACTTGTGGGTATTGCTAATAATCCTAGAAATAACAAATTTGTAAATTTAGGAATTAATGAGATTAATCGTGCTAAAGTATTTAGAGATGAAAATAATAAAAAATACACTAAATTTAAACGATATAAACGTGGAACTATTGTATTTGTACGTTTTGGAATTAATATAGGACAAGAATTTTCAAATTCTCATTTTGGGATTGTTTTAGATAAAAATGATAACCCAAGCAACGGAATCCTTACTATACTTCCGCTTAGTTCAAAACAATCTAATGATGGTGTAAATATTGGTAAATCTCTATTTTCTACCATTATGAATAATGCTGAAAAAACTAATAAAGAACTTAAGGAAATTATACATATGATGTTTGAATTACAAATTTTTCATAATTCCTGCAGTCCTTTACCTGGTGCAACATATCGTATAACAAAAGATAACAAAAACTATGATTTATGGATGAATTTTTATCAAAGGCATGATCCAAATAATAAACATATTCCAGTAGATATGGAAATTGCAAAAAAATGGTTGCAATCTGACGAAGATAAAGTAAGAGAATTAAAAAAAATATACAATAATTATAATAAAGTTTCCTATGCGAAAGTTGGCTCTATTACTTCTGTAAGTAAATTGAAAATATCTAAAAAAATAAACGATTTAGATCCGATAGGTGAGATAAGATTACCAGTAAATATAATGGAAGAAATTGATATTGCTATTGCTAAAAAACTTCTTCGAGGAAACTGGAAAAAAATTTGACAAATCAACATAAAAATTATACAATAGGTGTATAAGAATTTTAGTGGAGATTTTCTCTGCTACTGATTAATTATTTTAGGGCTAAACACCCTACTGGCAAGCACCTGTGAAAATGGGTGCTTCTTTTTTTATATTTTCTATAAACTAAATAAAAAAACTCCCTGCACCCCGCCAAGAGTTAGAGAGTTTGTGGCCGTTTAAACCAGTAGGACTATTTTAAGCATTTCTATATCGTCATATAAAAATGTAACTCTTAAAATCTCCTAGAATAATTGTGTATAAATATACAATATAAGTATATCATACACACCTTAAATTAACAAGAAAGGACGTGTATTAAATGTACAAAGAATTAACCAAACAAGGCAATTATAAGTACGTTCAGACCTATAAAAGTCTTGACGGTAAAACAAAGCGTATTTCAGTAGTCAAACCAAACAAAACACGTGCTACCGAAAAAGAAGCGTACGAAGAACTTCAAGAAAAAATTAATAAGATTCTTAATCCTGAACAAAAAGTTGAAAAGTTAGGGTATTACAAAGAAAAATTTTTGGAGTTTAAAAAATCTTCATTAGCTGAAGGATCTTATAGAATGTATTCAACATATATTAGAAAGTTAAATGATGATGAAAAAATAGAAGAAATAACAAAAATAAAGTATGAAAAAATGCTAATTGAGTTTAGAGAACAATATTCTCCCGAGGCGATAAAATTCATGGTAAGATTATTTAATAATTTTTTTAAATTTATAAAAAAATATTACATCCCAACTTTTGATATTCACTTGGAGTTTAGATTGTCTAAAGAAGAAAAAGCAAAAGAATTGCAGAAAATAAAATATTTAGAAAGTGAAGAGATTCCTAAAGTTTTAGCCAGAATTAAAAATAATAAAGTAAGAAATATAGCTATAATCCAGTTACACACAGGTCTAAGAATAGGAGAAGTATTAGCACTAACTCCTGCGGATGTTGATTTTAAAAATAAAACAATAACAGTAAATAAGACAAAATTACAGAATGGAAAAATTTCCGCACCTAAAACCATCAGTAGTATAAGAACTATTGAGGTGTCAGACTACGTTTTACAAATTCTGTATGATTTTATTTCAAACTATGATTTTATTTTTAAAATTTGTTACAACACAATTATTAATCATCTCAGTAAATTAAACATCACCTCGCATATATTTAGACATTCACACGTAGCATTACTTATTGAAATAGGAGTCCCAATTAAAGTAATATCAGAAAGACTTGGTCATTCAGACACCTCAATAACCCTTAGTATTTACACACATGTCACCGAAAAAATGAAAGTGGACTTGAGATCTAAGTTAAAAGACCTTTCCCCATTTATTCCCCAACAATAAAATAATTAAAAAATAAACGCTATTAAATCAACTCTTAATAGCGTTTTTAAATATAACAAACAATTATAACATATTTATTTCCTCAAGTACATTATAAACACATCAAATTAAGAAGAATAATTAGTAATACTAAAAACAACTACTAATTATCCTTCTTAATTTTTACATATTATTTTCTGTTAACTGATTTATTTCTCTTGAGATATCAATAATACCTTTAGCAGAATTTTTAAGATTATTTGTGTATATTAACAACATGTAATCTTGGTTACCAAAGACAATAGCTGTATCATGCATATTAGCATCTATTCCACCGTATTT